>Ga0247844_1003676_pt1 | contig 22112 bp, 19 predicted proteins | sample LaCtaG_FD_192421 | JGI IMG/M metagenome (GOLD analysis project Ga0247844, IMG submission 192421) | Freshwater microbial communities from meromictic Lake La Cruz, Castile-La Mancha, Spain - LaCruzMarch201714.5m_1 | ecosystem: Environmental > Aquatic > Freshwater > Lake | place: Spain: Castile-La... | reverse complement strand
TAGCTATCCTCATGATGTAAGTGTTGGAAAGATTATTGAGGAAGAAGAGAAAATAATCAAGTCAAAAGTCAAAATATGTGATGAGATAGAGAAGAGATTTGAAACATTTGCCACAGAGTTAGAACTCATTGAAAAGGGGTATGACTACATTAAAATAGGAATTGAATCACAGCGCGCTAAGGAGAGGGTGTACGATTTAGACTATACCTTTGTACTGCAGGGCTGGATTGTTAGTGAACATGAGCCTTTAGTAAAGAAAATAGCAGAAAATTTAGGGGTGAGTATGATGTGTGAAGCTCCACCTGATGACGAGAGGCCACCAACATTGCTATCAAATAACCGATTTTCATCAAATTTTGAGACCATTACCAAGCAGTATAGTTTGCCGAAATATAAGACGGTTGACCCAAACTTTTTTCTCTCTCTCTTTTTTGTGGTGTTTTTTGGCATGATGATAGGGGATGCAGGATATGGGGTGATTATTTCATTGGTAGCATTCTTACTTTTAAGACAAAAAGGCATTTCAGGTGCCACTGAGAAAATGGTACGTTTGATTTTTTTCTGTGGAATTTCAACAATTTTATTTGGGGCACTGTTTGGAAGTTGGTGGGGAAATCTTCTGCAACTTGCCACACATCGACCAGAGTGGAATCTTGCTCTATGGTTTGACCCAGTGCGCGACCCAATGAAACTGCTTATTATTTGTTGTATGCTTGGAATACTTCATCTGTTAGTGGGGCTTCTACTTAAAGGGTGGGGGTACATTCAAAAGGGTGAGTATTGGAGTGCTCTATTTGATGTGGGATTTTGGATACTTTTTTTAGGAGGGGTAATTGTACTCTTTTTGCCAACCGCCTCAAAAATTGGAGTGTACTGTGTACTCATCGGAGGAGTAGGACTTGTGGCAACACAAGGACGCAGTGAAAAAAATATCATCAAGCGTATTCTCATTGGATTGTTGAGCCTTTATGGAATAACAGGGTATTTAAGTGATGTCCTCTCATACTCAAGAATTTTAGCCTTAGGCTTAGCAACAGGAATCATTGCCACTGTTATAAATACTATAGCCACACTGTTTGGATTTTCCATTATTTCGGTAATATTGTTTATCGTGGTTATGGTTGTAGGGCATACCTTTAATATTTTGATTAACACATTGGGAGCTTACATCCATGCTAGCAGATTGCAGTATATTGAGTTTTTTGGAAAGTTCTACGAAGGAGATGGAAGAGAGTTCAGTCCGCTTCGAGAACCAAGAAAATATACTAAGAGCGTATAAATAAATAGCCACTGATTTCACAGATATACACAGATAAAAAATATGATTTTTGAATGAAACAGTGGAGTTTAAAAGATTTTAGTCAGGCTCAAAATATTTTTATAAAAATTAAAGGAGAAAAAAATTATGACTTACGGAACACTTATAGCAATGCTCGGAGCAGCATTAGCGGTACTTTTAGCAGGAACAGGTTCAGCCATTGGGGTTGGAATAGCAGGACAGGCGGCAGCTGGGGTTGTTACCGAGGACCCAACTAAGAGTACGAAAGCGCTAATTTTACAAGCACTTCCAGGAACGCAAGGGATATATGGACTGCTTATCGGATTTTTAATTTTATCTAAAATTGGAATCGTTGGTGGAAATCCTCAAGTGAGTTTGATTTCTGGATTGATGTTTTTTGTAGCAGGGCTTCCTATTGGAATTGTGGGACTTTTTTCTGCCATTTATCAAGGAAAAGCAGCAGCTTCAGGAATTGGGATTATTGCAAAAAGACCAGAAGAGTTGATTAAAGGAATTACATTTGCTGCCATGGTTGAGACCTATGCCGTACTTGCTCTTCTTGCATCACTTTTAATGGTATTTGGAATTAAGTAGGCAGTATGGGACTTGAAGAGATTAAAGCAAAGATTTCAGCTCATATTGAGTCTGAGATAGAAGCGTTAGAAAATGCACACAAAAGAGAGCTAGAGAGTTTTCAAGCAGAGCAAGGTAAAAAAAGGGAACATCTTGAAGAGCATTTTCAGGAGAAAAAAAGAGCGTTAGAGGAGAGTCACCTTCAAAATCTGCGCATTTATAGGAATATCGAAGAGAAGAGAGTAAAATTACAAAATCAAGCACGCTATTTTGAGACGCTATTTGAAGAGAGTTTAATGGCTCTTGAAAAGAGCTCGGTAGAGAGTATACTTATTTATGTAGAGAGATGCATTCAGTTAACAGATATCTCTCTTGAGAACACACAATTTGAATTTGCTGAGTGCCACAAGGCGCATGAGAAAGAGCTTATAAATGAGTTAGCTTTGAAGTTTCCATACTTTACTCAAATTAGCTGGAAACCTTTTCGTGGGGGTTTTAAACTGAAATCTGCTAAAGCGGAGTATAATTTAAGTTTTGAAAAACAGTTAAGTGATACTAAGGAGAGCCTAATTTTATGGCTCATGGACCTAAAAATAGGGGTAGAGTATGAGTAATCACTATGCAGTTTCAAGAATTGAGGCGTTGGAAAACGCACTGTTTACACCTCAAAAATTATACGTTTTGATTGAGTCGGTTACCAGTGAACAACAGGAGAAAATTCTGTCTGAAAATGGGTATAGCGTTGGCAAAGGAATAGATGAGAAAATCAGTGAAAATAGAAGAGAAAGTTTAGAGTTTATCTGTGAGAGTTGTTCGAGTGGTGAATTAAAAACATTTTTTTTGTTAAAAAATGATTTTACTGCCATCAAACGAATTTTGAAATTGATACTGCTTGAACTTCCATATAAAGAGGTTGAACAGGGTAATGTTTCAGTAGGTGAGATAGAGTCAAAAATTCTCAAAAATATGATTGTAAATATTGAGCCTCTTTCAGAAAAGTTAGTTGAAGGGGTGGTATTGGACTGTTTTGATGCGTTCCAAAAACATTTTGGAAGCATTATTGATATTCGTGTGGATAGAGGGTATTATGAGATGGTTGAGCTTCTTGCACGAGATTCACATCTACCTTTATTTCAAGAGTATGCAAAGAGAGAGATTTTTTATAGAAATATTAAAATGCTTTACCGTGTTCGCCGCGAAGAGAGTTTGAAAAAAGTGTGTGAGTATGGATGGATAGAGGGAGGCAATTTTTCAAGTAGAGAGTGGCAAAAATTTATTGAGTATGATGATTCAAAGCTTGAAAAAATTTTCGAATCTGCTTTGATGCATATAAAAGAGAGTGAAAGTTTGATGAAACAAGGAAAATTTGAGTCATTTGAGCGTGCGATTGAGAGAGAGTGGCGAGAGAAAGTTAAAAATAGCAAACTTAATTCAAGCAGTGATGAGAAAATTTTAGCCCACTATTTTATAAAGGAGTTTGAATATACAACTCTTAAGCGTATTATTAAAGGTAAACAAATGGGAGTTTCTTCCGAACGTTTGATAGAGAGTGTAAGGGGTGAGTATGTATAGAGTTGTTGCAATAGGCGGTGATGATAGCATCCAAATTTTCACCATGCTTGGATTTGAAGTTTATGTAGCAAACTCAGAAGATTTTGAGGAACTTCTTATGAAATTAAGTAGTGAGCGTGTTGCAATCATCTATGTTACAGAGTCACTCATGAGTGCGCACAAAACAAAGATAAAGAGTTTTCAAATGGGCGGACTGCCTGCGGTGATAGCCATTCCACAGGGTATTAGTTTAGGTGTTGGAAGAGCGCATATCAGTAAATTAGCAGAAAAGGCCATTGGGATGGATATGTTTTAGTCAACAGTGATTTGCAATAAAAGGAATAGCCTATGGATACCTCGAAATATCTCTAATTTTCACAGATACTCTAAAGTGGATGTGAGGAGGTATTTGACGATTGGTAGAAGGCGTGGGTAAGAAGAGTGCTATAAATGGCTTGAAAAGGGAGTTGAAATGAGAAAAAAAGGAAGCATTGTAAAAATATCTGGACCACTCATTGTCGCGAGTGGAATGGAAGAGGCTAATATGTTTGATGTGGTGCGCGTAAGCAAAGTTGGACTTATTGGCGAAGTCATGGAGATGAGGGGTGAGTTTGCTTCGATTCAAGTCTATGAGGAGACAACAGGGCTAAAAACTGGTGAAGAGGTAATCACTACAGGAGAACCTCTCAGTGTGGATTTAGGACCAGGTCTTATTGGGCAAATATACGATGGAATTCAGCGCCCATTGACAGAAATCGAGAGAATTTCAGGAACAAAACTTTCACGTGGGGTTAATGTAAATGCCCTTAGTTTTGAAAAAAAATGGGATTTTAATGCAGTGGCAAATGTGGGCGACACGGTTCAAGTGGGGGATATACTTGGAACGGTACAAGAGACAGAAAGTGTTGAGATTAAAATTTTACTGCCTCATAAAATTGTACAGGGAAGGGTTATTGAGATTAAAAGTGGCGCATTTACAGTGAATGAGTGCGTTGCGATTATTGAAGATTTTTCTAATAAACGTCATGAAGTGACCATGATGCAGAAGTGGCCAGTTCGAAAATTGCGTCCCTACAAGCACAAACTGGTTCCTTCCGAGCCATTAGTGACAGGGCAACGTGTAATCGATACGCTTTTTCCCATTGCTAAAGGGGGCGTAGCAGCCATACCAGGACCCTTCGGAAGTGGAAAAACAGTGGTGCAACATCAGCTTGCAAAATGGGCGGATGCGGATATTGTTGTCTACATTGGGTGCGGTGAGCGTGGAAATGAAATGACTGATGTACTTCATGAATTTCCAGAGCTTGTTGACCCAAAAACAGGATATTCTCTTATGAAAAGAACAGTGTTGATTGCCAACACATCGGATATGCCCGTTGCAGCGCGTGAGGCCTCAATTTATACAGGAATTACCATTGCGGAGTATTTTAGAGATATGGGATATTCGGTGGCTCTCATGGGAGATTCTACAAGCCGTTGGGCGGAGGCTCTTAGAGAGATGAGCGGACGTCTTGAAGAGATGCCCGGTGAAGAGGGTTATCCAGCCTATTTAGGGTCAAGATTGGCACAATTTTACGAACGTGCTGGAAAAGTTGAAGTTCTTGGTAGCGGAAAAAGAGTGGGGACGATTTCAGCTATTGGAGCAGTCTCACCACCAGGAGGAGACCTTTCTGAGCCTGTCACCCAGGCCACACTTAGAATTGTTAAAGTTTTCTGGGGACTTGATGCAACACTGGCTTATAGAAGACATTTTCCCGCAATCAATTGGCTCAATAGTTATTCGCTTTATCAAGATAAGGTGGATGCTTATTTAGACCGCGAGATTAAAGAGAATTGGAGCACAATGCGACAAGAAGTGATGAGAATTTTAGAGCAAGAGTCCGAACTCTCAGAAATTGTTAAGTTGGTAGGATTAGATGCCATTTCTAATCTTGACCGTTTGGTTTTAGAGGTAGCGCGTTCAATACGTGAAGATTATCTCCATCAAAACGCTTTTCATGAGGTGGATACTTATAGCAGTTTAGAGAAACAAGCCATCATGCTTGAAGTGATTTTAAGCTATTTTCACGTGTGTAGTGAGGCAATTTCCTCTGTGGAAGAGGTGGAACAACTCTTTACTCTTCCAGTGAGAGAAAAAATTGGACGTATGAAGTATGTGAGTGAAGAGTTGATGGAACAAGAAAAAGAGGAAATTTTAGCAGCGCTCCATGAGTCTGTTAATACGCTAAAGGAGGGACAATGTTAAAAGAGTATAGAACGATTAGTGAAATAGCAGGCCCTTTGATGGTGGTAGACTCAGTGGAAGAGGTTGGCTATGGTGAGTTAGCTGAAATTGAACTTGTCACAGGTGAGATACGCAGTGCAAAAGTCCTTGAGGTAGAGGGGAAACGTGTTGTACTTCAGATGTTTGAAAACTCTGTGGGAATTAATCTTGAGGGAAGTAAGGTGAGATTTTTAGGACATGCTCTTGAACTTGCTCTTTCTCCAGATATCTTAGGACGAGTATTTGATGGAATGGGGAAACCTTATGATGGAATACCAGCGATTATCAGTAGAGAGAAGCGTGACATCAATGGGCTTCCAACCAATCCTGCGAGCAGAAACTATCCATCTGAGTTTATTCAAACCGGGATTTCAGCTATTGATGGGCTCAATACCCTTGTAAGAGGGCAGAAGTTGCCAATATTTTCTGGAAGCGGACTGCCTCATGCAGAGTTGGCAGCTCAAATTGCACGACAAGCCACCGTACGTGGGAGCAATGAAAAATTTGCAGTTGTCTTTGCTGCGATTGGGATTACCTATGAAGAGGCAGAGTTTTTCATATCGGATTTCACCAAAACGGGTGCCATTGAGCGAAGTGTTGTATTTATCAATCTTGCCAGTGACCCCGCAGTAGAGCGACTCTCAACACCAAGAATGGCCCTTACTGCGGCAGAGTATCTTGCTGATTTAGGGATGCATGTCTTAGTCATTCTTACAGATATTACTAACTATGCGGAGGCACTGAGAGAGGTTTCCGCAGCACGTAAAGAGGTGCCAGGACGAAAAGGGTATCCGGGATATATGTATACGGACTTAGCGACCCTCTATGAACGTGCAGGTAGGGTGAAAGGGAAAGAGGGAAGTATTACTATGATTCCCATATTAACCATGCCTGAGGATGATAAGACCCATCCTATTCCTGATTTGACGGGATATATCACAGAGGGACAGATTATTCTTAGCCGTGAGCTCTATCGAAAAGGGATAAGACCTTGTATTGATGTTCTCCCCTCTCTTTCACGTTTGAAGGATAAAGGAATAGGCAAAGGGAAAACGCGTGAAGACCATTCAAGTACAATGAACCAACTCTTTGCTGCGTACGCCAGAGGAAAAGAGGCAAAGGAGCTCTCTGCAATACTTGGAGAGAGTGCGCTTTCAAGTGTAGACATTCTCTATTCGAAATTTGCCACAGAGTTTGAAAAAGAGTATATCTCGCAAGGATTTTCAACCAATAGAACTATTGAGGAGACATTAGATTTAGGATGGAAGCTTCTTAGCATTCTTCCTAAAAGTGAGTTAAAAAGGATTGACCCTAAATTGATTGATAAATACGCATACCAAGACGAGGTATAATATGGAGAGATTGAATGTAAATCCTACCAAAATGGTATTGACCTCTTTGAAAAAAAAGCTTTTAATTTCTAGAAGAGGGCATAAGATGCTCAAAGATAAGCGCGATGAGATGATGAAACAGTTTATTTTGTTGATGCAAGAGTCTAAAATTTTGAGAAAACGTGTTGAAGAGAGTTTGCTTAAAGCGATGCAAAATTTTGGGCTTCAAATGGCAGAGATGAACGCATATGACAGCGAAGATTTACTGATGAATGGGAGTAAATTTGCAGAAATCGAGGTGAAAAAGACCTCTATTATGAGTGTAATGGTTCCAAAATTTGACCTTGTTAGGCCATTAGAGGTTGGGAATTACTCACTTTTGAATACGCCTGGGAATTTAGATATTTCGATTCTAGAATTAAAGAGTGTTGCAGGGGAGATGATAAAACTAGCAGAGCTTGAAAAGGGGTTGGAGTGTCTTGCATTTGAGCTTGAGAAGGTTAGAAGACGTGTAAATGCACTAGAGTATGTAACCATGCCACAATACATTGAAACCATTCGCTACATTACGATGAAGTTAGAAGAGGGGGAGAGAAGCAGTCGAACGAGGCTTATCAAACTTAAAGATATGGTGCTTGCTCAAAAGCATAAAAAACAGGATATTTTGAGTGTGTTAAAAAATGTAAAATGAAGTATTTTGAAATTGGAGCAGGGATAAAATTTAAATTGAGGATTTAGATGGTGGAAAGAAAAGATTTTTTTCAATAATTTTGACTTTAAATTTTAGGAGAATTATGATAGAATATATAGGCGTATTTTATTAAGATGAAGTAGGAGGAAAGTTGACTTTAAGGAAAATTCGAGGATACTTTCTCATTATAATATTTTTATTAACATCTCTCCTTACATTCGGAGCGACAACTCAGAAATATTATGTGAAGGATGGTGATACGGCGACGAGCATATCACAAAAACTAGGCATTAGTATGAATGTACTAGAATATAATAACAACTTTATCATCTCTTCGCCGTTAACGGTTGGTGAGCCCTTAGAGATATATTCTCAAAATGCTATCCTTTATACTGTCATTAAAGGAGATACGATTTATTCTCTTGCATCAACATTTTTTACAACAGCTAGCGTGCTGATGAATGAGAATCATTTGAAAAGTCATAAAATTCACGTGGGTCAAAAGCTCTTAATACCTATTGTAGGTTCAAATGCGGATGCGGCTGTTGGAGGACTTTTAAGTGTTTCAAATACTGTGAGCAGTTCGCTTTACACCGTCAAGCAAGGAGACTCACTTTATAGTATTGCAAAAGAGTTTGATACAACCCCATCAAGTTTAAAAGCCTTAAACAATTTAAGAAATTCTCATCTTCGTGTTGGGCAACAGCTAAAAATTAGCAATATTGGGCAGGGTGGATATGGTATCGTGAACCCACCAAAAAGTTATCCATTTGGTTATGAAACATTTTGGCCAGTTCCCTTTGAGGGGGTTACTAGCCCTTTTGGAATGCGTTACCATCCAATACTCCATCGAAAAATTTTACATACGGGGGTAGATCTGCGTTGTGATGGGGCTGTTGTGTCTGCTTTTGCTCCAGGAACGGTCATTTATGCAGGGGTATTATCAGGTTATGGTAATATTGTCATCATAGATCATGGAAATGGATACCAAACCCGTTATGCACATCTTGAGTCGATGAGTGTAGATGAAGGCGATAGTGTGACAGAAGGAGAGCAGATTGGTGTGTCTGGAGAATCAGGGAATGTAACTGGTCCACATCTTCATTTTGAAATTAGAAAAAACAATGTGCCTGTTAACCCTATGACATTTTTCAATACTTCTCAAGTAACCGATATATCAAAAAATTAAAATAAGGTATTGAATAATAGCTTTCAAGCTATCGTTCAATACCTTATTTGCATTTTGTAGAGGTTTTTTTCATGTGATTTAAAGTTTATGGTGTTTACGTTGAAGAAGCATTAAAGGAAATAAAATTCCTGAAACCAGTGCAAGTAGTGTGAAAAATGCATTTGAGAAGAGTTCTAGACAACTTAATACAAGTGGAAGGGTAAATGAATCATTTAGCATGAGAAAAAGTATCTCAAATCCATGCAGTATCAAGTAACCTGGAATCATTGGCAAGACACAGATAAGTGAAAAAGTTGAGGCAGAGACTTTTAATTTAGTGCTTAAAAAAAAGATAAGAAGTGAGATTACCATGGCCCCTATGAGTGCCGCAAGAGGGAGTGGCAAATGGTAGTAAGAGAGCAGGGATGTTCTTACGCATCTAGCAATCACTCCTCCTATAAAAATCCATAAAAATAACCGTCTTGGGCATCGAAATAAAACCCCAAGTGAAAGTGAAGCAATTCCAGCGAAGATACCTTCAGAAAAAATTAATCCAAGATGGCTCTCTAAATGGAGTGCGGGTGTTGCAAACTCTTGAGGAAATAGTGCTAAAGGAATAATCATACAGAGGCAAAGAATCCAAAGAGTGAAGAGTGCAAATGTAGCCCTGCCAAGTCCGACAGAGTTATTGTTAGAAAAAATATCTAGGCCACTGGTTATAATTGAAAAGCCAGGTACAAGTGGTAGTAAAATGGCTAGTATTGCAATTAAAGAACATCCTGTTGGGATAAACTTTGCTAGAAGGGTTGCAATGAGTGTTGCAACACCTGCACTCCAAAAAAGAGAAGCAAAATAGGATGATTTGCGTTTTGCAAGATAGCTACGCAATAGTATGAGCACAAGGGCCGCAGGGAGTGTCACGAGAAGTCCAAAAAAGTTTGCCCCATTAAGTATAGCAAATCCCATTGCTGCGCACATATAGGCAGAGTAGAGAATGAGGGAAGAGCTCTGTTTTTGTTCTCTTTTTAAGGATAGGAGGAGCTTTCGAATCTCATGTTCATCTGCCTTATTTTGAATGGCTGTATCTATGGCGCAATGTATGGCTTCTAAAGTGGATAGATTTAAAAGTGCAATGAGGCGTTTTCGACTCACCTTAGTTTCATAAAGTCCTTTATTGTTGCGTGAGACAATGATAGATTCGTAACTGATGGCAACATGAACATCAAAATCTTCGAAATAGGTTTTGAGTTTTGAAAGGCTATTTTGAATTTTAGAAACGGTTGCGCCACTTTCAAAAAGTATGCGACTGACATAAAGATAGAGCTCAAGTCGTGTATCGAGGGTTTTATTCACATCTCCTCCAAGTTTTGTTTTAATTGATAAAATTATAGCATATTTTATCCTTCAAAGGAAATCTAATAAAGAATATAAAAAATTGACAAAATACCCTATGAGCTTTATAATGTAGGTAACTTAAATTTTAAGGAGAAGGAAATGATTATTAAACCAAAAGTAATTCGTGGAATGGCTATGGCAACGCATCCAGTAGGGTGTAAACAAGAAGTATTAAGCGAAATTGAATATGTAAAGAAACAAGGATGTTATCAAGGTGCTAAAAAAGCACTGATTTTAGGAGCATCTTCAGGGTATGGACTTGCAACAAGAATCTCCCTTGCCTATGGGTCAGGAGCAGATACAATCGGTGTCTCTTTCGAAAATGGGCCTGATGAGAAGCGTCAAGGAACAGCTGGATGGTGGAACAATATCTTCTTTAAAGAGGAAGCAGAGAAATCAGGACTGAAAGCAAAAAACTTTATTGGGGATGCTTTTTCTGATGATATGAGAAATCAAGTGATTGAGTATATAAAGACGGAGTTTGGTGGAAAAATTGACCTTTTAGTTTACTCACTTGCGTCTCCAAAGAGAATGAACCCAAGAGATGGTGTGCTTTATTCATCAACGTTAAAAAGTACCACTACGGAGATTAACGGGCCAACAATCAACCTTGATAAGGGAGAGCTTGTTGAAGGTAAAATTTCAGTGGCAACACCGGAAGATATCGCTCAAACGGTAAAAGTTATGGGTGGTGAGGATTGGAAATTTTGGGTAGAGATGTTAAAAGAGGCTGGTGTTTTAGCTGAAGGATTTAAAACAGTCGCTTACTCATATATCGGACCAAAAGCAACGTATGCAATCTACAAAGATGGAACCATTGGGGCTGCTAAACGTGATTTAGAAAAAAGTGTTAATGAATTAAAAGAGTACGTAAAAGATATTCATGGAGAGGCTCTAATCTCGGTAAACAAAGCGGTTGTGACAAAAGCAAGCGCATTTATACCTCTTTTCTCTCTTTACGCTGCGGCACTCTATAAAGTGATGAAAGAGATGAATATTCATGAAGGGGTTATTGAACATACGGATAGACTTTTCAGAGATATGATGTATGGAAATAAACGTGAGTATGATGAAAATGGAATGCTTAGGCCAGACTCTTGGGAGATGCGTGAAGATGTTCAAGAACGTGTTGTTGAGTATATGAAAAAAGCAACCCCTGAAAACTTTAAAGAGTTTACAGATTATGAAGGATTTTATAGAGATTTTATGAATCTTTCAGGATTTTGTATTGAAGGCGTTGATTATGATGCCGATGTAGATATGGATAGTCTATCTAAACTATGTTACTAGTTTAGGGTATAGAGTTAATAGGACTTGAAGGCTCTAGGTACTAGGGTTTTCAAGTCTTTTTTAAATTTCTAGGAGGAGATGTGTCAACTGTTAAAATACTTGCCTACAAAGAGCCACATCTTTGCAATGCGCTACTGATTATTGCATCGGGCTTTATAGAATGTATTACCTACTTACTGTGCTTTAATATATTTGCTTCATTTATGACGGGAACGATTATCGTAGGGGTTGTAGATTTTGCAACACGGTCAAACTTAGATTGGGTAACACTCTTGAGAATTCTTGCAGTGGTAATAGCTTTCATTGGAGGCTTTATCAGTCTATTATTTATACGATATAAACTCTATAAAAAGGTGAGAAAAGAAGCGGTATTTACACAAATGTTAACACTTCAATCTATTTTGCTTGTTTTATTAACAGTTATAATGATTTTTTTCATGAGATTTAATTTAAATAGAGAGGCTATATCTTCTATTACGGTAATAGTACTCTCCTTTAATATGGGATTTCATCACCATCATTTGGGGATAAAATATAAAGGAATGGCCTATAGAACCCATTTTATGACGTTTAATACATGGAATATGTTTAATTTGATTGTAAAATACAGAGAGCTACCTAAAGCGAAACGCAAGGAGATTGAGGGACAGGATTTAATTAAAAAAGCCCGTTTTCTTCTGCTTGTGTTACTTCTCTTTTTTTGTGGGGTATTTATTTGTGCTGAACTTATTAATCTCTTCTCTTTTTTTACCATTTCAGTACCGACGATACTGTTTATTTTGGCGGCATATTTAAGTAGAGGAAAAGAGGTGTAAGATGGTGACTCATATACGAGAAAACAGAATGATAGTGAGTAACCTCATTACGGCATTTATCTTTGGGTATCTTTTTGCCATTATTTACATACTGTGTAATGGAATGATGGCCTTAATAACGGGAAATGTGACAGTGTTAATAACGGATTTTGCTTCTATTAAATTAGCAACACTCTCCTTAAACTCGGTGCGCATTGTATCAATTGTTGCGGGGCTTTTAGGTGTTGTGGTGAGTCAAATATTTGTATTGAATGCTTTGAAACAGAAAAAAAGCCTGAAAAGAGCCAATACACTCGTGCATTTTTTACAACTTTACGTAGCGATAATTGTGGCCATTTTAGTTCTTATTTTAGGCCATTTTCAAATGGTTGCACTTTTAGGTGTGTGTGTTTCAATACTGCTGTGTTTTTTGACAGGGTGTCAAGTGAATAATATGGAGAACAAAGTGGGAGATATGACCTATCTGACCATGTTGTTTGTTGGAAATATTCAACAAATTGCAAACTTGTTGAGTGGCATTGTGTTTGCAAAATACATCTCTAAAAGTGAGTATGATTTTAGAGATAGCATAAAGAAAATCATATTGTTGATTACCATTTTGCTACTCTACTGCATTGGTCTCTATTTAGGGGCTAAAATGGCTGTGATTTTTGGGTTCGATGCATTAGCAGTACTCCCAATTATGTTTTTAATTCCACTGATAATAGCATACAGAAAACGGTAAGTAAAAAGTGAGTGGAGTTTGCAACTTTTTGTACAACAAGAAATGAAATATCAATGAGTATCTATAATGATAGACAAAAAGAGGAAGAGTATTAGGAGGAAGAGATGAGTAAAGCGATAAGATATCCAAGAGCATTCTCGCACATCGGGATTACAGTGCCAGACTTAGAAAAGGCAGTGAAGTTTTATGAGGAAGTATTAGGGTTTTATGTTATCATGAGACCAACCGTGGTTAAGGAGGATCCTACAACGGCCATTGGTATAATGTGCCAGGATGTATTTGGGTGTGGATACAAAGAGTTTAAAATTGCCCATATGTCCACAAGTGATAAAATTGGAATAGAGCTTTTTGAGTTTCCACAAACGAAAGATTTACCAAGACCTGAGTTTAACCCTTTAAGAACAGGGCTATTTCATTTTTCAGTTCAAGATCCAGATGTAGAGGGACTTCTTGAAAGAATCGTAGAGGCAGGTGGAAAGCAGAGAATGCCAATTCGTTACTATTACCCTGAAGAAAAGCCTTACAGAATGGTCTATTGTGAAGATCCTTTTGGTAATATCATTGAGATATATTCACACTCATATGAACTGCATTACTCTGCGGGCGCATATTAAGCTTTAGGATACAGGGAAATATAGACAGTTAAAAAATGAGGGTCACACCTCATTTTTTCTTTTTAAATAGTGACTAAATTTGATATAATAGAGGTAGAATAGGTTATAAAGAAAATGAGGCAGATTATGACGAAAAAACTAACCATAATTGATATCGCAAAAATGGCAGGGGTGGGTAAATCGACAGTTTCTAGAGTGATTAATGGTGAATCAGGGGTTAAAGAGGAGACAAGAAGAGAAATCTTAAATCTTATAGAAAGTTTAGAATTTGTGCCATCGGTTGCCGCTCAAAGTGTCAAAAGAAAAAAAAACAGAGTAATCGGTGTCATTGGGACACGGCTGGATTCTCATTCTGAAAATAGGACCTTTCGTGGAATTGTTGAAAAGGCTCAACAGTATGAAATGGATATTTTATATTTAGAGTCCCAATTTGATAGCAAAAAAACAGAAGAGCAGTGTGATATTTTGAAAAAGAAACAAGTGGATGGACTGATAATTTTTGCTATTGCAGGGGAAGAGTATGCATTTTTGAAAAAATTTAAGATGCCAATCATAATGTTAGCACAAGAGGTAAAAGGGTATCCTTCAATCGTCTACAATGATTATCAAGCCATTGAGAGCATTATGAATTATTTACTTCAAAAAGGGGTTCGTAAAATTGGGTATATTGGGGTTGGGTCACATGATTATACAACAGGATATTTAAGATTTTCGGCCTATCAAGACGTGTGCGTAAAAAATTGTATAGAAAGTAGAGAACACTTTGGAGATTTTTCTTATGAATCAGGGTATAAATTGGCTTTAAATTTACTCAAGGAAAATATAGGGTTAGAAGCGATTGTCTGTGCGACGGATACCATTGCTCTAGGCGTAAGAAAACGGCTTCAGGAGTTGGGAAGCATGATTTTAGTAACTGGTGTTGGGGATAACCCACTGCTCCCTTTTTTGTATGAGACACACATCACAGCAAGACATCAATACAAGCGCTCTGGATATCTTGCAATTGAGGTGATGTCTAAACTTTTACAAAATCAAGAGAGTTTGTCATACTATATTTTGCCATCTGAATTGAAAGTATACAACAAAGGTTAATATAAATTAAAAAACCCATTGACAATTATTCAGTTAATGGGTTATAATTATTTCAAGAGTGGGAACGTTCCCAAAAACAAGTTAAAGGGGTGCGATTATGTCAGAATATAGTATGCAAGTTGAAACGTTATTAAAGTTAGTCGGGGGAAAAGAGAATATTGATGGGGTTACGCATTGCATTACACGCATGAGATTTGCCTTAGTAGATAATAGTAAAGCGGATGTAAAGGGGATTGAAAATCTCCCTATGGTAAAAGGGTGTTTTACTGCAGGGGGGCAATTTCAAGTTATTATTGGCCCAAAAGTGGATATCGTTTGTGATGAATTTATTAAACTAGCAGGAATTGTTGTGAAAACAAAGTCGGAGATCAAAGCGGATGTTGTTAAAAGACAGAGTTGGTTGAATAAAGCCATTACAATGTTTGCAGAAATATTTATCCCACTACTTCCTGCTATCATTGCGGGTGGGTTGATATTAGGATTTAGAAATATCATTGATAGTGTTGCTATGTTTGGACCAGATAAAAATCAAACGCTAGTGCAACTTTCAAATTTTTGGAGTCAAGTGGATAGTTTCTTATGGCTCCCAGGAGATGCGATATTTATGTTCCTACCAGTTGGGGTAACGTGGTCGACGGTTAAGAGACTTGGTGGGTCAGAAATTCTTGGAATTGTTCTAGGAATATGTTTAGTCTCTCCTAATCTAATGAATTCATATAATTATGGTGCAGCAACACTTGCTCACAGTGCCATTCCAACTTGGCAATTTGGGTTTATAAAAATGCAACAAGTAGGGTATCAAGCACAAGTGCTTCCTGCACTCTTTTCAGGATATTTATTGGCTAAAATAGAACTTTGGCTTAAAAAAGTGACCCCTGAAGCGGTTATGATGATTGTGGTTCCATTTGTCTCGCTTTTAATTGTTATTTTACTCTCATTTTGGTTTGTGGGACCTATTGCTAGAGAATTAGGGAATATTTTAGCCGATATTTTTCAATTCTTACTTTTAAGCCATTTTAGACTCATAGGTGCAGCACTTTTTGGATTTTTCTATGCCCCTATTGTTATTACAGGACTACATCAAACATTCTTAGCCGTAGATTTTACGTTGATAGGGTCAAATCTTCATGGTGCACTTCTTTGGCCAATGGTTGCATTATCAAATATTTGTCAAGGAACGGGTGCTTTAGCGGTACTCATTCTTAACAGAAAAAACGTAAAATTAAAAGCCATTGTTATTCCTTCAGTGATTTCTGCATGGTTAGGGGTTACTGAGCCGGCAATGTATGGTGTGAATTTACGATACCGTTATGGTTTTTTAGGGGCGATGATTTCAAGTTCGATTGCAAGTATGTTTATAATATATTTCAAGACCATGTCAACATCTATTGGTATTGGTGGAATTCCGGCAATACTCGCTTTTAAAATTCAAGATTGGGGAGTATATTCTGTTGCGATTATCATGTGTTTGACACTGCCATTTTTCTTTACATGGTTACTTTCAAAATTCATGAATAGAGATGAAAATGCATCGGGAATAAAGGTTGAAGTTAAATATTAATTAAAGTAGAGGAGGGGCAGTGAAAAAGAGTTTAGAAAAAATTTCTGTCTATCAAATATATGTTAAAAGTTTTATGGATTCTAATGGTGATGGGATAGGTGATATTCCAGGAATTACCCAAAAATTGGATTATTTAAAAGATCTTGGTGTAGATTTTCTGTGGCTAACCCCGATATATCCCTCACCTATGAATGATAATGGGTATGATGTTGCAGAGTATACGTCTATTAATCCCCTTTTCGGAACTATGCAAGATTTTGATATGTTACTGAGCGAAACTAAAAAACGTGGAATTGAACTGATGCTTGATATGGTGTTTAATCACACATCTACAGAGCAGGAGTGGTTTAAAAGGGCTATAAATGGGGAAAAGAAATACATGGACTACTATATTTTCAAGGATCGTGTAAATGGAAAAGAACCTACAAATTGGATATCTAAATTTGGAGGGAATGCTTGGGAATATCTGCCACACTTGAATAAGTACTACCTCCATCTTTTTGATAAGACGCAGGCTGACTTGAACTGGGAAAATCCTGAGCTTCGTGAAGAAATTTATAATATTGTTAATTTTTGGATTGAAAAAGGGGTAAAGGGATTTCGTTTTGATGTGATTAATTTGATTAGCAAGGGCGAGTATAAGAACGATCTTGAGGGAGATGGAAGACGCTTTTATACCGACGGACCAAAGGTTCACGAGTATATCCATGAGTTAAATCAAAGAACTTACGGGAAATATGATGATATCATTACTGTTGGAGAGATGAGCAGTACAAGTATGGGAAATTGCATACTTTATACTCAAAAGGAGCGCGCTGAACTTTCAATGACATTCAATTTTCATCATCTTAAAGTGGATTATGAAAAGGGGCATAAATGGAGTTTAAAACCCTTTGATTTTGAGGAGCTAAAACGCCTATTGATTTCTTGGCAAATCGGGATGTCTAATGCAGGGGGATATAATGCACTATTTTGGAGTAATCATGATCAACCAAGGGTAGTTTCAAGACTTGGCAATGACAAAAGTTTCCATGAGTTAAGTGCTAAAATGTTAGCCACATCAACCTATTTGATGAAAGGGACACCTTACATTTATCAAGGGGAAGAGATTGGTATGACCAATGCTTATTTCAGTTCAATTGAGGAATATCGAGATGTTGAATCACTGAATTATTACACTATTTTACTAAGTGAAGGAAAAAAGAAAGAGGAGGCCCTTGAGATATTGGCTTCAAAATCTAGAGATAATGCCCGTACGCCAATGCAATGGGATGCTTCAAGAAATTCAGGGTTTACAAAGGGAAGACCTTGGATTGATACAAATGCAAATCATATAAAAATTAATGCAAAATTGGCCTATGAAGACAAAACGTCTATTTTTCACTATTTTAAAACTGTATTAAATTTAAAGAAACACAATGACACCCTTGCCTATGGTGATTTTGAAGAGGGCGTATCAACCGATAGCATATTAAGTTACAAAAGAGTATACAAAGAGAGCGAAGTTTTAGTAATATGCAATTATTTTGCTGAGGTAAGTGAGTATCCATTAGAAAATTTTAAAGGGTATAAGATACTACTCTCAAACTATGAGCGGACATCTTTTGGTGAGAGCAATAGTCTTGAACCTTATGAAGCATTGGTCTTGAGTAAATATTAAATTTGAAAAGGTAGTGGAGTTTCTGCTATCTTTTTTTGCAATTTTATGGTTAAAATGTGAAATTCCTACTTTTATAATCAAGAAATATTTGATATAATAGAGTGTATACTTCAGAAAAAGAGGGTATATTCAACAGTTTTAAGATACTAGAATATAAAGGAGTTTAAAATGAAAATAGTTGTTATTGGTGGAGGATTTGGTGGTCTAGCTGCAATTAAAACGCTTGTAAAAGCCTATCCTGCAGATAATCCTACTCTGCCTGAGATAATTTTGATAGATAAAAATGAGTATTGTACTATGCTCCCTTCACTTCCTGATATTGCTGGAGAGAGAATAGAACCTGAATTTGCCATAGGAAGATATGATAAAACTGTCCCAAATGGTGTTAAAGTTGTTAAATCACACGTTGAAAAGGTGGATTTTAATGCCAAAAAAATCTATCTTGAAACTGAGACAATTGGGTATGATTATTTGGTATTTGCACCAGGTTCTGTTGCAAACTTTTTCAATAACACACCTGAGTTTATCGCAAACAGCCATAAGTTAGATTGTTTAGAGGATTCTTTAAAGGTAAGAGAAGCTTTTAATCATGAAATAGCGACATTTAGTGAGACTAATGTGGTTATCTCTGGTGGTGGATTTACAGGTCTTGAGCTGGCAACAAACCTCTATCATAGAGCTAAAGAGGCGAATAAAAAAATCAACATTCACATGATTGAACTGTGTGATAGAATTCTTCCAATGCTTGGAGAGAAACGTTCTAAATACGTAACGGATAAGATGAAAAAATTAGGCATTGAGTTTATTACTTCTGAATCAGTTGCCAACTATGAAAACAGAGTGGTAACCCTTAAAAGTGGAAAAGTGATTGAAAATGCATTTTTCTGCTGGTGTAGTGGTGTGAAAATGGGAGTTCAAACGGTTGGAAATCATAAAGCTCTTGGTGATGGGCGAATTTTAGTGAATGAGTACATGCAAATTCCCGAGCATACAGATGTCTATGTGGTAGGTGATGCTGCTGCGGTTGAAGATAAAAAATCATCAACAGCAGAAAGAAAAATGTACCTTAGAAGGGCTGTGAATTTTGCCTATATGCAAGGAAAAGCAAGCGGTAAAAACATCTTGGCAACCCTTAAAGGGAAAAGCTTGAAGCCATATAAAATGGTTGACCTAGGATGGGTGATTCCTCTCTATACGACTTCTATCGGAGAGGCATTCGGTAAGAAGCTTCAAGGAAGAAAAGGCATTGCAATGCACTACATGATTTGTGGTGTGAAAAACTACTCGTTCAAAAATTTATATCAATATTGTGTTTTCGCACTTAAATTTATGTTCACAAAAGAGTAGCCTTTCAAATAAACTTTAAGGAATGAAATTATGACTTTAGAAGAGATACAATCTCATGTGAAAAATGAGCTTATTGCAGTGGAAGAGATGATTCAAAAGACGCTTTTGCAAATTCAAAATGAAGAGGCACAGCATTGGATGAAGTATTTTTGTAGTTCCACAGGACATAGACTCAGACCCATGCTTACCGTAATTGCATATCGCTCTTTTAAAAGTGCACAGACTCCTGTCGAGTATGAATCTTTAATAAAACTTGCGACTATTTTTGAGTTATTGCATACGGCGAGCTTGATTCATGATGATGTTATTGATTTAGAAGAGGAGAGACGTGGGCAAAAAGCGCTTCATCACTTAGTAGGGAATAAAAATGCCATATTGATAGGCAATATTTTTTACTTAAAAGCCTTTGAGATAGCGTCAGAACTTCCAAATTTAAGCTATTTTCAAGAGATGATTTCCACTTCTATGGCGATGTGTTTTGGAGAAGTAACTCAAGGTATTCGTGTGCAAGAGGGGGTAAAACTTAACTGTGTGGAATATCTAGAGGTTGTTTTGAATAAAACTTCAAAATTGATTGCGTCATGTTGCTACTGTGGTGCAAGACTTGCTGGTGCAAGCGAGGAAGAAGCGTTAAGGCTTCATAAAATTGGCGTAATGCTTGGTACACTCTATCAGATGAGAGATGACATTAAAGATGGGGATGCTAATGTGGATGAAAGCGTTAATTTGATGGAGATTTATCTTAAGATACAAGCAGAGTTTAAAGTGTTAATTGTTGAATTTCAACGCTCTAATCAGTTTGTTAAAATGCTAGAGGCATTTTTTACAATAATAACAAAAAATATTAAATAGGGGGCAAAAACAATGGATTTATTGGTGATGTTAAGTAGAATTCAATTCGCAACAACATCTGTATTCCACTTCTTTTTTGTACCGCTGACAATTGGATTGTCGCTTCTTATTGCGATACTTCAAACGGCGTACTACAAAACGGGACGTGAAGAGTACAAAAAACTGACCAAGTATTTTGGTGGGATTTTCCTAATCAACTTTGCAGTTGGAGTTGGTACAGGAATTGTTCAAGAGTTCGAGTTTGGTATGAACTGGGCTGGATACTCAAGATTTGTGGGGGACATTTTCGGTGCACCACTTGCAGTGGAGGCGCTTCTTGCATTCTTTATTGAATCAACATTCATAGGAGTATGGATATTTGGTTGGGATAGAGTGAGCAGAAAAATTCACCTTCTCTCAATTTGGTTGGTGGCTATTTCTACGATGCTTTCAGCTTATTGGATTATCGTGGCGAACTCATTTATGCAACACCCAGTAGGGTATGCTATGCAAAATGGAAAGCCTGAAATGACCAATTTCTGGACACTTATTACCAATCCACACGCATTTTATCAATTTCCACACGTAGTCTTTGGAGCTATCACAACGGCTGCTGGTGTTATGATTGCGGTAAGTGCTTTCAATATCATGAAAGGGTTTCAAGTTGCAATATTTAAAAAATCTATGCTTCTTGGACTTGTTGCAGGAATCATAGCTTTAGGATTAACGCTCTTTATCGGGGATGCACAAGGTAAATATCTTGTTCAAACTCAACCGATGAAAATGGCTGCTGCTGAGGCTCTATGGAATACTGAGCAACCTGCGGCACTTAGTATTGTTGCGCTTCCTGATAGTAAGACGCATAGTAATAAATTCAACATTGCAATACCTCATATGCTAAGCTTTATGAGTTATTCTAACTTCACGGGTAAAGTAGATGGAATTAATCAACTTGAAGCTCAGATGGTACAACAATATGGACCAGGAAATTATGTGCCACCAGTAGGACCTTCATTCTGGTGTTTCAGAGCGATGGTATATCTAGGAACTCTTGGCATTTTAATCTGGCTTGGAGCAATATTCTTCTTCTGGAGAAGAACATTAGAAAACAAACAAAAATATTTGAAGCTACTTATGTGGGCGGCATTGATACCATACATTTGTAACTCTACAGGATGGATTTTAGCAGAGATTGGAAGACAACCATGGATTGTATATGGACTTCTAAAAACATCTGACGCTGTATCCTCAACTGTAAAACCAGAATATGTGATTACAACATTAATTGGATTTATCTTAATTTATATTTTGCTAATCATCTTAGCGCTTTTCTTAACGTTTAGATACATTAGACTAGGTGGAATGAATGAACATCATCAAATCAATGATGAGAAAGGGGATGACATATGGTGCTAGAGGTATTACAAGTACTTTGGTTTGTTTTAGTTGCAGTACTTTTTATTGGATTCTTCTTTCTTGAAGGATATGATTATGGTGTATTGATTTTACTTCCATTTTTAGGTAAAGGTGACAGAGAGAGACGTATTGTTATCGAGAGTATTGGACCTTTTTGGGAAGGAAACGAAGTGTGGTTAATTACAGCAGGAGGGGCTCTGTTTGCAGTATTCCCTGGATGGTATGCTACCATGTTTAGTACATTTTACCTTCCACTTTTCTTAATACTTTTTGGACTTATCTTAAGAGTTGTGGCATTTGAGTTTAGAAGTAAACTCTCATCTCCAAGTTGGAGAACACGTTGGGATTTTGGTCTAATGTTAGGAAGTTTAATTCCTGCAATTTTATGGGGAGTGGCTTTTTCAAACATTTTAAAAGGACTACCTATCAACTCAGCATTTGATTATACTGGAGGATTTTTCAATCTATTAACCCCAGTATGCCTATTAACTGGAATTGTTGGGCTATTATT
>Ga0247844_1003675_pt1 | contig 22115 bp, 18 predicted proteins | sample LaCtaG_FD_192421 | JGI IMG/M metagenome (GOLD analysis project Ga0247844, IMG submission 192421) | Freshwater microbial communities from meromictic Lake La Cruz, Castile-La Mancha, Spain - LaCruzMarch201714.5m_1 | ecosystem: Environmental > Aquatic > Freshwater > Lake | place: Spain: Castile-La... | reverse complement strand
AGATTTTAAAAATGCATGTTTAAACTTTTTTCGCTACATCAGAAAATACCGCAGTGAACTTGCGACGCTTTTGACTGACAATTTTGAAGTTTTAGGAACCTGAAAACTCAAGCGTGATGGGTATAACCTGCAAGAGATTTTGATGGATCTTACTCATATTAGTGTTGGAAAGATTGAACTTAAAAAAGAAAAAATTGATCTTATTCCCTTAGTTCAAGATGTTGTAACTCAGTTAAAACTCACCATTCTTAATTCAAGTGTAAACATTCATTTTGAATCTGCCCCAAAAATTTGTGGAGAGTTTGATCCAACTAGAATGAGTCAGGTCGTTGTTAATCTCTTGAATAACGCTATTAAGTACGGTGAGCAGAGTCCCATTGAAGTACGAGTTCAAGATGAAAATCATCATGCTGTTATTTATGTTCAAGATTATGGCCCTGGAATTCCTGTTAATAAACAAGCACTTATTTTTGAAAGATTTGAACGCGCGAATGAGGATGCTAACGTTTCAGGACTCGGCCTTGGGCTTTATATCACACAACAAATCGTAGAGGCCCACAACGGAAAACTGACACTTTCCAGTCAAATAAAAAAAGGATCTACCTTTAAAGTCAGCATTCCACTAACTTAGAATACACGAGCAAATAGGTTCGTTTCGTCCGCTGCATTTGTCCTTACCATTTATAAAAAAATCCTTCACTATTTGAATAGAGCTCTTCCTCTAACCAAAGGATTCGTATGGGACAACATACTTTAAGGGATGAAAGTCGTTGGAAAGATCGTACTCAAAGAAATATGGCCCCGCATGGTTATATTTCTCTTTTAGATGAAGAAAAAGATGAGGCCATCTATCAAGATATTATCCAGGGCCTTTATAAGAGTAGTTTAAATACAGACGATGTGATCGTAACCGTAACCAATGCAAACATTTATCTTCGAGGCCTTATTGATAGTTTTGATGACTTCATTAAAATTGAAGAATTCATCACTCATGTGGCCGGTGTTAAAGAAATAAAAAACGAACTACAAGTGAGAACTTAGAGTTTTAATGCAAATTGCGCCAGTCCGTTAACAACGGACTGGTAGATATTATGTTCTGAAATTTTATCATCTCCAAATATCTTCTTAAGTTCTTCTTTGATGAGCGGAAACTGTGAAGTTCCTCCCGTTAAACAGACTTGATCCACCTCGTTTGGTTTAAGGCCTGATTGGGTGAAGACATCCATCATTGTATTCATCACTTCTTCTATAGTAGGGGTGACACTTTTTCGATATTCACGATCATCTACTTCTTGTTCAACCATAAGATCTAAAAAATGGTAGGAAAAAAGGCCTAAAGGGTTTTTTCCTAAACTGATTTTAACTCTTTCAATTTCATGAAAAAGGGGAAAACCAAGTTGGCATTCCACCAGAGTAAAGAGATTTTTCATCCTGGTCTGATCAAGGGGGGAAAGAGCAAACTTGTTAATATGCTGAAGAAATTCCCACGTATCTTTATCTCTTAAGTGGGTGATGTGGGCAGGGGAGCAAATTTTTTTGAGAAGATTTCTTGGAAACTGCAAAACATTTGTCCCTCCAGGCAGTTGATACTCAAACTGAGATCCAAAATGAGGAGAGATGAAATCTCTCATCATCATCCCGTCAAGAACATCTCCAGCGATAAATATTCCGGAAAGACCTAAAATATCTTCCTTTGAATATCCACCGCCATGGAATTTCATTAAAGTAAAATCAGAAGTCCCTCCACCAAAATCGGTGATAAGAACAATTTTCTCTTTTTTGTCACTGCTTTGATAATCCAAACCAGCAGCGATGGGTTCTGGACAAAAAACGACTTTTTTAAAGCCGGCAATTTCGCTGGCCTTCTGCATTCGATCCTGTGCTAATTGGTCATTGTCCTTATCCAGCGAATAGAGGGCGGGCCTACCTAAAACAATTTTTTCAACATCTTCACCGGTAAACTGATTGGCCCGTTTTCTCATCTCCCCTAAAAATACGGCCACCATCTCTGAGATATTGAGATTCCTGTTATGAACGGAAGTTCCTGTATAACCCGGCTCAGGAAGAAATTTTTTGATTGATCTAAAAAAACGGCCCTCACCTTCATGGGCCACATATTCAGAGATGGCCTCATTACCAAAAAACCATTTATTTTTTTCAGGTGTATAAAGAAGAGATCTTAAAACCAAACCGGTGTTTAAATCTAAGGGAATAGGAGTTATCTTGCCTTCAGATGAGACATGGCTAAGTAGAGAATTGGATGTTCCAAAATCAACGGCATAATAAGACATTCATTTATTATAAAGATTCTTCAGAGAAGTTCATATGATTTTTTTGATCATCTTGGTGCCAATGCTCGCACCTTGAGGGTGTAGGTATCGTTTAAATTGTCAGTAGAAATGATAGGGAAGGCATCTCACAAAAATGTGTAATTTTCGTGGAAGATCTTATCAGTTTTTTGACTTTTTTTTATCGTATTTGGAATGTCGAAAATAACGCTAATGAATTGAAAAGATTCAAAATTTACATTTTTTACTGCACGTTGTTGTTTTTAATCTTTTGAAAAAAGATAAACATCCTTAAGGTTAACTTAAGATGATTTAAAGAAGAGTCATCTCTCCCAACTAGGAAGGTATATGCATGATGAAAAAAACATTTTTTTTAATTACAGGACTTATTTTTTCTTTTAACAGTTTTTCCCAAGTTCCATCAACGGCCCTTACATTTGATACAAACTTAGATCTCATTGGCCCTACAACGACACAATCAACAAAAGTAGCACAAGCGGAAGCACTTATTAAAAAAGTGGTCAGTACTGAAGCTTTTAGAAATGCCGTGCTCAATCATACGTATGGTGGAATTAAAACATTTGTGAACAATGATGGGCTCACAAACCTTCAGATCTATAACAAAATCCTTGAAGGTGCGGAGGAGCTTAATAAAGTCAAAAATAACCGTATGGATATGGGGGTTGAGTTTTATTACGCTGCTACGAATACTGTGGGATATACGTATTCAAATATCACAAAAATTTATGTGAATACAAAGTATTTTAATGCTAACCCTCCAGCATACGTTTCAGGAAATCTTATGCATGAGTGGTTACATAAATTAGGTTTTACTCACGCCTCCAGTTATTCTACGAGTCGTGATTATTCTGTCCCTTATGCTATTGGTGATATCATCTCTAGTCTTGCATCAAAAACAAATTTAGATGACACAGACACAACACCAACTCTAACAGCTCCAAGCAATGTTTCCCTTTCAACTTCAGGAACAACATTAACAGTGGAGTGGGATGCTGCTTCAGGTGCGACAGGGTATAAAGTATATAGAAAACTTGTAAATTCCACGTCCATTTATCTTCAAGGCACAGTCACAGGTCTTTCTTTCACACAAACGACTCCTACAGTGGGTGCTATTTATTATGTGAGATCGGTAAATTCTTCGGGAGATACAGTTAAATCAAGTGAGGTTACATATAATAAACCTTCAACATCAGTGTTTACTGCAGTCAAAAATCTTTCTTTAACAAAAACCACATCTTCAGTCATTCTGAAGTGGAGTGCTGGAACAGTACCTGGTGGATTTAAAGAGTACAAAATTTATAGAAGACTTTCTGGTTCGACAACAAACTATGTGCAAGGGATTACAACGAGTTTGTCTTTTACGCAAACAAGGCCAATCAGTAATGCTGTTTATTATATAAGAACAGTTGATATGAATGGAAATACCATAAAATCTTCAGAAATTAATTTTACTAAATAATTTATATGATGAAGAGGGGGGATTAAAAATCCCCTCTCTTCATTTGAGCTTCTAAGTTATACTCTTGAACCTGTTTCCAGTTAATGATCGTCCAGAAATTTTTTAAATACTCATCTCTTTTATTTTGATATTTAAGATAATAAGCATGCTCCCACACATCCGCACCTAATATTGGCCGGCCTTTAACGGGAGCAACATCCATAAGAGGATTGTCCTGGTTTGGAGTCGAAGTGATCTCAAGTTCATTTTTGGCATTTCTCACAAGCCAAACCCATCCAGAGCCAAATCTTTTTTTCCCAGCATCTTCAAATGCCTCTTTAAACTTATCCCAAGAACCAAATTTTTTTTCAATCTCGGCCTTAAGTTTTATCGGCACAATATTTAAGTCTTTATTGCTACTAAGAACAGTCCAGAAAAAACTATGATTCCAGTGGCCACCGCCGTTGTTACGTACGGCATCACTTTGTTTTGAAACGGTTTTAAAAAGAGTCAGGAGATTAAGGTTTTTGCCTTCTGTCTCTTTGTTGAGTTTATCCACATATGCTTGATGATGTTTATCATGATGGATCCTCATCGTTTGAGCATCAATGGCCACTTCTAAACTATCATAGGCGTAGGGCAAGTCTGGAACAGTGTAGGGTGGTTTAAGTGCATTTAAACTTTCTAAACTTGCAAAAGTAGAAAAACTTAAAAACATCAATAACAACGGAACTTTTTTCATCTTATTCTCCTTCAAGATAATCAGTTCATAGCATAGAGGATAATCTTTGCAACATCAGGGGGCTAAGTGTTAGGATCGCCCCCATGAAAAACGCAGTGCCTGACTTTGTTTCGTTGTATCAAAAGCATCTTCCTTTTGTGGCCCATGGTCTTCAGTCTCACTTTAAAGAGCTACTCGATTTACCTCTTTTGACTTCGTTAGAATCACTTCTTCATTCGTGGCCCACTTTGATTCAGGCCCATTTGCCTGATGTAAGAGACGAATTGAGTTCAGTGGATACGACTCCCAAAGATGCGGTCAAACTTTTTGCAAATGGTATGGGGTTACTTTTTAATGAGGCCCAAAACGTTGCTCCAGTATTAAAAGAGTGGCTAGAAAAAATAAGGAAAGATTTAGGTTTATCTGCTCTGACTTATGGACGCTGTTTAATTTATGCAACTCCAAATGGAAAAGGTACTGCTCCGCACTTTGATCAAAATATCAATTTTGTTTTACAAATTCATGGAATAAAAAAGTGGATCATGGCCCCTAATGAACATGTGGCCCATCCCATGACCAGGCATACAATGGGCCAGGAGACTGATTCTGAGTTAAAGAGTTATTTAGAAGTTCCACTACCCAATAAAATGCCCAAGGACACAAAAACCTTTGAACTTCATCCTGGCTCTCTTCTGTATGTACCTCGAGGTTATTGGCATGAAACCGAAGCTAAGGGAGATGCACTTGCTTTAAATTTTACGTTCACAGCTCCCACCTGGATTGATCTTTTAACCACTGCTCTGAGAGGACGTCTGGCCCTCTCACCTGAATGGAGAGAGACTGCGGAGGGTGTGTCTGATCCCCTTCGATTTGAGCAAGCGGCCCAAACTTTTGATGAGTTATTAGTCACTCTTAAACATGATCTTCCACATTGGCGTGCCCATGACATTCTTGGTGTGACGGAACCAGACCTATACAATTGATTGACGCTTGTGCTAGATTGCGTTTATGAGAAGACAAAATGATGCAAGTGCGCCCTCAAAGGCCTTATTCAATTGGTACCCTGGCCATATGGCAAAGGCCCTTCGTGAAATCAAACAAAGACTCAAAATGGTTGATATCGTGCTTGAGATCCGTGATGCTCGTGTTCCTATGGCCTCAGGAAATAGGTCCCTAGATGAAGGCATTGGACAAAAGAAAAAACTGATCATTTTTAATAAAGTTAATCTGGCCGATCAAGAAATTGTCAATAAGTGGTCTACATGGTTTACCGAACAAGAGATCCCTCACATTTTTGTGGATTGTTTTGATAGGCCATCTTTAAAAAAAGTCATCTCCATGGCCCGAAAGATTGTGGAAAACAACCGCAAGGAATGTAATCCTGATTACATTGAGACTAAAACAAAACTTAAAATGATGATTGTGGGACTTCCCAATACGGGTAAATCCACCATCATTAATCAACTCGCAAATAAGAGTGCTACGAAAGTGGCCGATAAACCTGGGCAGACTCAGATTCAGCAGTGGATACCCATTGAAAACGATATCGATCTTTTGGATACTCCTGGAGTCATGCCACCACAAATTGAGCGTGAAGAACATGGACTTTGGTTAAGTGCTATTCATGCTTTGCCAGATGATATCGCCGGTGAACAAACCACAGCAAGTTTTGTGATTAACCATTTGATTGGTATTAAATCTCCTAAGTTTTTTGAACGTTATAAGATAGAAAACACAGAAGTCACTTTAGAAGAAGCTCTTTTAAAGATTGCAACGATCAGAGGTTGTCTGAGACAAAAAGGTTTACCAGATTTAGATCGTGTTTATAAATTAGTTCTGGCCGAGTTTCGGGCCGGAGAGTTAGGGAAAACCTGTTTTGGTTTACCGCCAAAACCTAAACTCAAGTAGTTCAGTTAATTCTTTATGCCCTTGTTGATTTTCATGTTTAAGTAGTCCCTTTAATAGGATGGGTGCTTTTTTATCGATCTCTTCGTGGATCCATTTCTTCTTATCCTCAGACAATGAGTCATTTTTCAAAAGATTAATCATGGAACGAATGCGCCAAAAGTCCATGGCCGGATATTTAGTGGAAAGCTGGTCCTCATGACCTCCATATTTTTTCACTAGATATTGATCAATAAATCCGACTTCTTGATGAGCGAGGATTTTTAACCACAAATCATAATCTTCACACACAGTAAAAGACTCATCAAAGCTTCCATACCTCTCAAGGAGGGACTTTTTCATCATCACAGTCGATGGAGAAATAAGGCAAGTCTCGAGTGAGCGTTTAAAAAGGTCTTGTGAACTTTTATCAAATTTTTTTTTGGCATTGATACGTACACCATTTCGAAACCACATCTCATTACTGTGAATAAAGGACTGTTGTGGATTATCGTGGGCATAATTTATTTGGGTTTGCAGCTTGTGGGGAAGCCACTCATCATCAGAATCTAAAAAACAGATCCATTCTGATCGAGCATTTTTGATGCCAAGATTTCTCGCAGAACTCACCCCTCCATTTTCTTTTATTAAATAACGTATCTTAGGATGTTCAGAATACTGAGACATCAGAAGTGATGTACCGTCGGTTGAGCCATCATCAATGACGATAACATTAAAATGTTGATAACTTTGATTTAGAACAGATTCAATTGAACGATTCAGTAAGGAGGATCTGTTGAATGTGGGAATGATGACATCGATAAACATGGCCTGAGTGTACTTTTTAAAAGAGGAAAGGATCAATGACTTTCCTCTTTGTTATCATATTTAGATTAATTTTTAGATTAATTCGCACTTTTTAAAATCCATTTTGTTTAAAAATGGTAATGCCTTACCACGAACAAAAAGTTCATAGTGATCATCATTGTTAGATAATTCTGCATAGTTTAAATGACTTGTACTCGATTCTATTTCTATCTCAGGATCTTCAAAAGTAACATAGACCACACCTAGATGACGTGTTGAAGAAAGGTGATTAAATCTTTGTTCTGCTACCAGACGTTCACTTTGTTCTCCACGCTCCGTTGCGCGATTGTTAGAGGCCGTGATGATGATTGTGGCGTTGCTCATGTTTGTGATGTCCACAAGGGCGGAGTATGTTGTACCGAAAATACTTTTTGAACAACTAACTGTTTGTGCAGCGACGAATGAGGGAAATGAGATGACGAGAAAACTGATTAATAAATGCATTTGATTCTCCACTTTGTCTTTTTAGATGACTTATACGATTAGAGATATAAAAACGAAAGGATTAAGACCATGAAGTTTTCTTTTAAAATGAGAGGGTCATGATCGATTCAAGGCCCAGGCCTATTCAGAAGTTTTTAAATAGGTTCTTGGTTGTCCTCGGATTTTGAGAGTCCGGCCATCTGGACTAAATTCGTAGGCCCCAGTAGAACCCGAAGTACCTGTTCCCCAGCGGATAGTCGGAAATTCTTCGTCCGTTGATTGGTTGACTGAGAGACGATTATTACGTCGAGTAATTTGTGAATGATAGGAGGATTCATTTAAATTGAAATGTTTAAACATTCCTTTTAAATCTCCAGTTGATTTATTTTCAAAACAGCCTGAAGCTCGGCTGGAAATGAAGCGGGTTTCTTTTAGAGTATATCTCCCTTGAGCTTCGCTCCAATTGTAGATCAATTTGATATCACCGCTGCGAACAATTTCTCCAGAGGGGTTGATTCTCACGGTATGACTTCCTCGGAAAAATGAAGTTACAGGATTTGATGTAGGTGGTTTGGCGGCCTCGGCGAATTCATTAATATCTAATTCCCATGTACCTACAAAACGTGAATCCAGCCCACGAGAGCTGGGGCAGCAACCCGGTGGGACTTCATTAAAATTGATTTTCCCACTACTATTTTCAAAGCCCGTCATAAAGACATTGAGAGCAACAGCATCGTTGTCAATTCGAAATACATCATAGGCAGGATTACCGGAAGGGCAACCACATCGATCTCCACGACAAATTTTGATAGGGGTTGTCGGTGTGACTTCTTGATCAAGAACTTCTGTGCCATCTCCTTTCATTATCCGAATACGTCCATATACTCCAGCGTCTGTTGCGATTTGAATGACTTTATTGACAGGTATTGAATAACGGTGATGCCTAATCATCGACTGGATCGCGGGTGTTTCTTGTGGAAGGTCTAGCTCACCCTCGTAGCTGGATGGAATATAGACATCATTAGGGATTTCGGGAAAATTGATGTCGTAGTTTTGGCCCCAATCGCTGAATCGTTTTGACTTAGACGCAATATTGGCCTTTTCAGTTGGGGAGAGTAGTGTTGATAATTTTATCCAACTATTCTCAGCATGGGCAGATACTAAATGATCCATAAATTCAAAAACATCTCGGGCATCCATATCATGGACAGTTGCATAGATACCGATGCTCCCGTAAGACATATCTGTGATCGCCATGGTTCCAGTAAAATAATCATGCCATGAAGGTATGTCGTGAACTGAACCATTGGCAAAATATTGTCCCGCAAATGCCGCTTGCCCCTCAGTAATCCAACTTGGAAGAACAGAAACTGCTGCCTGGAAGCCTACTAAGGAAAATTGAAAACAGTGGTATATTTCATGGGATAGAATAGTCGTTAGAACTGCACCAGTTTGCGCATATCCCCACGTATTAAATTGAATTAAACATGCATTGGCCGGAGGAAGTGCCAGGTCTCGTTCCCATTTTTCATCAGCACCAATACGGGCCGGGGAGACCCATGCGGCCGCAGATGATTCAACTCGTGCCCTTTCCGCTTCAAGTTCATCAGATAAACCTCGCCCGAAATTCCATATAACAACCGGCATCGTTAAAGGACGGCCAATTCTTTCTTCCATAATAGGAATTAATCGCAACACTTCGCGCTGTAGTGGATCAGTCATATCCATTTCTGGAGACAGAATTTGTGAGTAAAGATTAAACGATAAGCTAAGACCAAAAATAATAGGGACGATATGTTTCATATTCGGGTGAGGTATCATTTTTGTTAGAAAAAGACCAGCCTGTGGATGTCGTTATTTGCCCCATGAAATCACCTTTGGCTCGAAGCTCGTTGAAATAAAATGGATAAGAATGTGTGTACTAGACTGTTTTTGTTGGCCACTAAAGAAGAGTGTTTTCTAAGACGATAATGAAAGATGAAAAATATCGTAGGCATATTTATCATCTTATTATCTTTTGCCAATTGTTTGGCCGGAACACTTGATGATATCGATAAGCTCAATGTAAAGCTTACTCATCATGAATTAGATTCCTATATTAAAAAAGCAGATCAAAAGGGCCTTTCGGGACATTATCTTAGTTCTATTATTCCAGGCCTTACATTCGATGCTACACAAGTATGCCCGATTGACGATATCAAGGAAGGCGAGAGATATGAGGTGATTTTGGTCGCAGAGAGTGCTTCTACCACGGGCAGTTCCCAAAGTTTGGTGATAGGGGCCAGTAATCCATTTTCAGATGAGGCCTACGCTGAATTCCGCCAGGGAGCTAAGGATTTAACTTTAGATGATAAAAAACTCAGAGAACATGTTAAAAAATTTTTGGAAAAGAAATATGAGGACTATAAGGCCTCAGGGTATGTTGACCCTGAGATGTTGGCGAATTTTCAATCGAGCGTAGGTCTTGATCAAAATTTGGGCCGGTCCATACTGATAGAGAGTCTCATTCATGCAGGTGCATTGTCGTCGTTGAATGATAAGGATCTTGCCAATAGGATGAGCTCAATTATTAAGGCCAATTATAAAACGGAAGAGGAAAAGTACAACTTTTTATCGGCCTTAAGTGAGAGATTATATTTTAATTATAATTCTTCACGCAATCCCTTTGCAAATGGAAACAAGAATAATCCTGATCATAAAAAACTGCCCTCAGCTGATCTTTCTTTAAAAGACATATTAAAGGCAGCAGCTGATGGTAGTGAATTTGATAGTGGAGTTTGTAATGATTATAGTGAGGCCCTGGCGATTATTGCCCAGGAAGTTTTGCCTGAGAAAGATGTTTTAGTCATTAATTCGGAAACTCACTTTGCACTTATGATCTCTGATGGAAAAAAAACGCGCGTTATAGATTCTTATAAACAGTATGATCTTTCAAATCATCTTTATTTAAGATCTGATTCTCCTGCTCAACATTTACGAATTAGCCGTGTGAATGATCAAAATCAGTTAGAGCAAATTGCTGTTGTTGATACCCAAGTAGGCGAGTTGATGGAAGACGCTTTTAAAACAGGTAAAAAACTTTTAAAAACGTCACCAGATATCAATTCATTAATGGCAACATTTTCTTCCCTTGGGCAAGGTCAAAAAGGCCATGACATCATGGCCTCTGCAGGTAGTGCTAAGCTGATTGATTCAAATGTTGCCGTATTTGTGGCCAAGTATACCTATAAAACTTCAAATGTAGAAAGTTATGCAGGAGTAGGGCTGAGTGCTCAAGGAATTCCTGAAACAAATCATTATTCAGCTGCTACTCGTTTTCAGGTTCATGCGCGACTTGGAGCAAGTGGAAATCTTATTCACTATGTGAATCCAAATAGTGAATTTAAATTACAAACGGGACTTCGTGCAGATGGCATGATTGCTATTAATCCCATGCTTGATCAGATGGGTGATACCGTTCCCACGCAAGCAGGAAATATCGAATGGTTTAATCGTTTGGATTTTGTTCATGGAAAAGTTGGGCCTGATAGTTTTTTAATTCGTGGAGGGGCCGAAGTCGTAAGCTCCTTAGGTGTTAATAATTGGGGAGGAATTGTAAGTGATCTCTCAACTCCAAGTGCGGGTGGAGTGCTTAATGCTATGGGGAAAATGACCTTTCATCTTAATCAAGTTAATGCAAATGCTGGGGTCGAAAAGAGAATTATTCCAGGGATAAAACTTCAAACACAAGGTGATTATCAAGGTAGTCATGTAGGACAATCTGTCGGTATTATCTCTGGTATTGAAGTTAAAGTTCCAGAAGACGTTCAGTTATACGTTTTTGTTGGTGCAAGTACTTCAAAACTTCCAGGCATCCTCACAAAAAATAGTATCCTTGTAGGTCCTGAAGGTTTTAAGGCAGGAGCAGGAGTAAGACATTCTGGTGGACTTAAAGCACAAGGACAAGTCCAAGGTGTAGGATCTGAAAGACCTATGCTTAATTTTAATCTAGAGATTCCTTTAGGTCCTTCCAGACCTAAAGAGTAAAACATATGTCATCAAAGGCCACTTGCTCAAAGCTTAAGCTGCTGGCCTTAAAATGATCAAGTTAGCCTTAGAGAATTTATTCAAAAAGTTTGTAAAGGAGCTTTCAAAAAAACCTTTTAAACCTTCTTTTTCCTGAGATGCTGCAATAATTAAAGTCGCACCACTTTTATCTGCATAATTGAGAAACTCTTGTTTAGCATTTTCAGAGATTAAGCATTTTAGTACGACTTTCTCATGATGATCCAATCCTAACTGCTTTTTGATTTTAACGAGTTTTTCTTCGATAGTTTTTTCAAGCAAAAAGTAATTTTCGGGAGTCGGTTGTAAGCTAGGGATAAAATCAAAAGAAAAAAAACTCAATTCAAAAACATGAACTAAATGTATTTCACTATCTTTGGGAAAAATAAAATTACTTAATTGAGACAATGTTTTTAAAGAGGCCTCATTCATATCAACTGCAATAACAACTTTTGAATAATTCATTGATAAATTCCCTTGTTTGTTTAAAACAGATCTATTTTTATCACAATAGAGAGCTTAAATAAGCTGATGGTTGTCATGGTTTTAAGCTTTTTCTTAAATACAATGAGATTTTATGTTCTTATGGCCCCTAAGGAAGGAGTTTTTTGAGATCATTTTGAATGGATGTGTTTCGAAGCAAGTTAGCAACAGGATGAGTCTTTTCGATCTCGATCCATTCTTGTGGAGAGATCTTTTTTAACAGATTCTCTAAACCTGTTTGTGAGGCGCGAGAATAATCTTTTTTACTCAGCCAGTATTTTATCATATTTGAACGGCAACGGGCCGTTGTACAAAATTGCACACTGCTCTCAATTGTATGTTGTCTGTACTGGCCACAATCGACTCGTGGATAAAATTCATCAAAACAGATCGACAATAAAAGGTTAACTTGCTCAGAATCTGTTAATACCACAGGAGGAAGCTGATCGGATGTATTTTCCAATACGACCACAGGAAGTGTTGATTTAGTGCTACTTTTTCCATTTTTCGAAGCATGTTGATGTTCTTGTTTTTCCAATGTCTGTTTACCAATTTTTTGAGCGGAAAAATCCTCACCTTGGCTATAAAGAACAATTCTTTTGTTTACGAGATCGGAAATATCACTCGTTTTTAGACCAGTAAGAGGTTCACTTCGACTTATTTGTACTTGAATATCTTGCCGCCTTATACCTTCTCGCATCATTTCAGACATCATTTTTCGATAGGAAGAGTCTGTCGCTTGAATGGCAGTATTCAAAGTTAATGCATTCAATTTGTCTGGATTTCCACCGGCCAGCTTTAAAAGATCATAAAAATCGGAAGGCCTTTCTTGTACGCGTTTAATCAGTTTGTTTTCTTCTTCTTTTAATTTTTGCTCATACTGATCCACTACGGCCTGCGCCTTAACCTTAGAACCAAGCCCCCATCTTTTTGATCCTGAATAAATCTGGGGTAAAAGCATATTGCTATCAATATTGATAACCTCTTTCATGTTGTCTTCAAACATCGGCATATCTGGATACTTCATATAATCTTGTTTATGTTCCATTTCTTTTTTGAGTGCCTGGGCATTTTCCTCAAATCGTTCTTCAATAATTTCGTGTAAAATATTTTGTCTTTTATCCTCGGAAGCATTTCTGAATCTTTCAGCATCTTCTGGGTATTTGAAATTAATTTGAGATTTGTTATTAATCCAGGTTTGATAAAACGGTTGATATTTATACCAGTCTAATATTTTTGTGGCCACGACTGCAGTCGATGACGCCAATATTACATCTAGATCATCATAGTTTTTTGTCGATGAGATATGTGCTTTTTGAGAAGCACTTTTTTTATGTTTCGTTTCAACTTCAGTGTCAGGTATCTTTTCAGAAGGTCTTAAGTTACTTTTAAAGTCAGGGGCCTTTGATATGGCCATTTCGGGCGGATTGGCATCGGTTGTTGTTGTGGCATTTGGAAAGTCAATAAGCCATTTCTCTCTATCCTTATCGCTTATATTTGTATGACTTAACTTCGTTTTGAGTCTCTCTAGAAAACTTTTTTCTTTTCCTTCATTAAGAATATATGACTCCTCCGGAGGCAAATTCAATTTCCCTAACTTCTTTTCCTGTTTTGTGGCAAAACCTCTCAGGATAATACCAGGAGAATATACTTTTTCTTCTGGTTGGGCCTCATAGATTCCTTTAACAAGATGAAGGGCGCCGCCTGTTTTTTTATTATAGAGAACAGGCTCAACATGGTTTATAAAAACTTCAACCCCAATTGTCCATTCTGAATCTTTGGGTAGAATTTGATACTTTTCAAAAATGGACATGATCAATAAAGTTCGGGTGACGCAGTTCCCACCATGACCTGAAAGAAGTTCATTGAGTTGAGGGTTTTTTAGGATATAACTTTCAATGGCATAACGAAAAGCTTCATCAATAACGTTTTGTATTTTATCAGTCACATGATCTTTATCACTCATGGGTTTATTGTTAATCGCTTCTGTAATCGTTTGAAAACGCTTCTGAAGTTCTATGAGTGTTTCATCAGTGACTTGGCCAGAAGTCGCCCCTTCAACTCTTAACAGTAAGTCATCCAAGTTTTTAATCGGTTGTTTTGTTTTGTTTGCCTCATTAAGGGCCAGCTCAATCTCTTTACCTAATCGAAGAGGATCTTCTGAAGTATATCCTTTCACCTTTTTAATGGGTTTAGGAATTGTTTGCTCAGATTCAGGGGTTAATTTTTTTTCATTATCCAACATTTTGTGAAGAGCACTTTTGGGTCCACTTTTTTTTGTATTTTCACGAACAGACTTAATAAGAGCATCCATCTTCTTTTTCATTTCTTGTTTGCTTGGAACTTCTTTTGAAGGGTTCGCTCCAACAATTTTTGCCTCAATTTTTGACGAGAAATTGTTTAAGTCAATAACTTTATCTTTAGGTAAGCTCTTAACGTCTGAACTTTTCACGAGAATGACTATCTTAGGTTGATCTTTTTTTTCTTCACTAACTTGTGACAACTCATTGGTGGCCTCCTCTTTTTCATTGCCATGTGCGATGATGGCAACAGGTGCTCCTACAATCATACCGGCCCCGAGGCCCCCCAAAACAGCACCAGCATTTCCACCCTGTGATCCGGCCAATAATAAATTAGATACAGTTGCTTCCATACCTGTAAGGGCCGCTCCTCCTCCTCCACCTGCCATCACGCCAAGACTCATACCAGTTGTGGCCAAAACAGAGATGATAACGGGAGCAGCGACGGCAACACCTGTACAGATACTCTGTCCCAAATGAGATTGAGTTTCTGCAATCTCTTTCATTTTTAAAAATGTTTTTTCTCCTAAGTCTAAAAGCTGGTCAAACTCATCTAACTCAAAAGGAAGGATGTCTTGAGCTTTACGGCCCTCAAACTTTTTGCTTGTTTGGGATAACTCTGAATTTGTTTTGATAAAAATACCAAGTTGCTGACGGCCTTCTGAAGTAGATAAAAGTGAGGCCATAAAAATATCTTTATCGATCATCGAAAGACTACGGTCATAACTATAAATATTCTGCAGATACATCACATATGTTTTAACCTGGCCTAAACGGCGTTGATCAATGGATCTCGTCAGTGGCGAGGCGTGAGAGGTTAAGAGGATCAATATAAAAAGAAGACCCATGACATTCATAAGGACTTATCGACTTTTATTGAGTGTAGTTAAGCTCTTGTTAATCCTTAGCGATTTTGTCTCTCAGTATATTACCTAACTACCTAAACTTGTTAAGCTTTTATTTAAGTATTTCCACTTTTAAACCGATATCTTCTTATGGTGTTCATTGTAGCGTCTTTTCTTCTTTTTCATTCTGTATATGCGGATACTCTACGCAAGGCCATTCTTATCGGCGGAAGCTGCGAAGCTGGCAGGCCTAGAAACTACAACATGTACCACAACAGTCTGGCCTCCCAAGGTAAAGGGCTGGCCAAACGTGGATGGGAAGTCTCAATTCAATATGGTGGACCCAATGAAAGGTGCACAAATTTTTTTAACTGCTCTTCCCGTGATCCTGAAAGGACTTCTGTCGACTCACTTCTAAAACGCTCTGGCCTAAAAACTTCGTCAGTATTTATGAACACAGAAAACGAGCTTCTTAAGCAACTAGAACTAGAGATCAAAGCAGCAGAGGCAGCTAAAAAAGATGGAAAGTCATACCAACTCTTCCTAGGCATCAACACACATGGTGCTCAGGAGGTTGAAGGCAAAGAACATGAAATTTGTTTTAGTAAACCTGATGGCCAGAACGAATTCATCCCAGTATCAAAGCTAAGACCTTACCTTAAAAGATTAAAGGATTTGGGAGCAAAGGTCGGCGTTCAAGATAATAGCTGCTATAGTGGCAGCACTGTAAAGCATTTGGGTGACTTGGGTTGCGTTATCACCAATCAAAGTTCAAATAGAGTTACTTATAATGGCGGAACTGAATACTCCTTTTTAGAGCTTCTCGAAAAAGATAGTTGGTTTGACATGGAAGAAGTTTTTTTAAAAGGAATTATCTGGAACAAAGTTGCAAATTATGGCTACTTTCATAGTTATATCCATTTACAACCTATGATATCAGGCTTTGTAGAGACGAAAAACCCTGCAGATACCATGACGAAAATCCTATCCCCTGAGAATACGAATATTGTGTCTGGAACTTCTTCACCGTCAGATGATCTAACAATTAATCGATGTGAAGAGGTTATACAAGGCATGAAAAACCTTCAGGCTTTTTCTGAAGACATCCTGCCAGGTTTAAAAGAATATTGGATGCAACGTCGCCTTGAGATTCTCAAAGGCGAGACTGTAAAAGCACCTAAAGAACTGGTAAAAGAAATTCAGATTCAGCTCAAAGAATATAATGACCTTTTCCAAGAATACATAAAGCTCAGCAAGGAAAGAAATTATTCCTATCAATCTTCAACCGTTGAAAGGGATGAATCTGGAATCCTTGCCAATCAAATATTTGATTTGTGGAGAATTCCATTTCTAAACAGAATTAAAGACCTAAAGGATAATCTCAACCACAATATTGCTCTGGCGCGAGCCTACGATTACATGGCCCAAAGAGATGAGAAAAAGATCTCTTCGGAATGTGCGGACTTCAGATTTTAGTTAGCTTTGAGATATAGTTCCAACACACTTCTATATTTAATGGTTCTCAGCTAGGTTTTGGCCCTTATACTCTTTGTCGTTCGATCCACGTACGAAAAATTTGTTAATTAAATATTCTGTTTCAAGAGAAAAAGAACACACGAGGTGGAGATTAACAGGATTAACTAAAATGGTTTTCAGTTAAGTCGTTTTTTCACTTATTGATGAGACATTATAGGCAAGCATTAAAACTTTGAGTGAGTGATCCATGGGCAAGGTAATGCCGTTCCAATATTTCTCTGGCGATGAAGTGGGGTCTTTCTCCGTCCAAGGATGAAGACATCGCATGGACATTTCCAGAGTATAATCTAGGTCCACATCATAAGTGCCATTACCTTGGGGAAAAGGTAAGGGGCCACCGTCTAATAAAAAAAAAGAAAATTTGAACGAAATTTAGATAACCATCGATGAAAACTTCGGTTTCATTTTCTGAGCAATGATCTAGAGACCTTAGAGTTAGGTATTCAAGACTAATTTCATTTATTTTTAAATTTATAATCGACCTGCTTATCGGCCAATTCTATTAGGTCCTTAATGATAATTTCTTATTATTTGGCAGCTAAGAGCTTTTAATCTAACGGCACGAAAAGAACATTTCTAAATAACTAATCTAATATCTGTAGCTTGAATTTTAAGATGAAGAAATACGAGGGGCCGGAGATCTAGCCCCTGTTGCATACTTTGGCCTAGGAACTCCAATCAATCCGTCCATTAAATCTATTAAAAATCGAAGTTATTCATAGTTTCGCATTTTCCCATTAAATCTTGACCTTCTTTTAAGGCAGTTACGAATTTTTTCGTATCATTTAGATTCAAACACAGCCCTTGAACATATCGCTCAATCCCAACTGTCATCGCCAGATTTGTAAGATCTTCAGTCGATAAACTTTCATTTCTATTTCTTGAAGCAGTCCAAGTATGATGGCTTCTTTTATCTAAAAATTGAAAGCTATCTGAGTCAAATTCATCAAGATTTTTTCGCCCGTAGCTTTTTTCTATATAATAATAAGCAAACCCACTGGCCCAAGATTCTATAAAGGTATTAAGAACTCCGGCCTCTCCGTGCGAAGTATAGAGTGTGCCATGAGTATGACCGTGACTTAGTATTTCAAAAATCAATGTCATACTAGAGCCTAAAGTATTGAATCCACCATTGCACCAAAGATTTTTATTTATCTGAACATGGTGACCAAGTTCATGGAAAAGAGTAAAAATTGCTCCCATTTTGTTCCCGCATCGACCATTCTTATTTAAAATAATCGTATTCGTGACTCCATCATAGGAAGAGGTGCCACAATCTTTTACAGAAAAATTATTTAGATTGCTGACATAGACATTAACTGAAGGCTTAAACAATTTTTTAAATTCAATTAGTGTCTCGATGATTTTAGTATCACAGTAATCGTTTTTAAAAATAGGGGAAACATATTCTTTGCTACATATTGTCGCTATATCCTGACAATCAGTATGGGATTCAATACAAAATTTAATCTCTCCTGCCCAAGCGGCAGAGGAGCAGAGACTTAACAAAAAAACTAGCAATTTTCTCACTATTTCCCTGGGCCTTTTTTTTAAAAAATTAAAATTGAGCTCCATCATATTGTCATGTGAACGTATCGGTAATTAAGAGATTCTCTTAAAAGTTTGTTATTCCTTAGCGATTCTGTCTCCCAGTATATAACCGAAGTTTTTATTGTAAGTGACCGAAATTAGATGGATAATTCTTTTTTTATGATTAAATTTCATCTAAAAAATATTATTTGATCCATTTTTCATCACTTCTAAATGCTTTTTCGTGAATATTTTTCATCTGTTTATGGTAGTATGAAGATAAATTATAGACTCTGAAGGTTTTTCTGATGCAGATTTTTCAAGATAAGTATGTTCCAAAAAACTGCGAGCTAGCTGGCCTCTGTTTTATTTATAAAAAATTAAAACTTCAAGCACCACTCTATAGCTTTAAGGCAGTGGCAAACAAGGAAATGCAGAAACCTCAACTAGATGGTGATTGGGAAATTTTTGGCCACAAATACTGGCCAGGGGACGACGTCTATTCCCATCTAGTTTTCTCGCTCAAATATGAATTTCTAAATTTACTTTCATTGAAAAGAATATTCGAAAAAATTGATCCTCAGATATTGGAAGGTTCTATCAATTCCTCACCCACCAGTATCTATGCTCGAAAGATATGGTTTTTTTATGAATATCTCACTGATAAAAAACTAAATATAAAAGAACTCAAGACAGTGACCTCTGTTAAGGTTCTGGATGAAGAAAAATATTTTACGGCAGAAGGCATCCATTCTCCTCGACACAAAGTTATCAATAATCTTTTAGGTGTGCCTGGATTTTCTCCTATCATTAGAAAAACTGAAAAATTATTAAAAATCTTTGATGATGATTTGAGAGGCAAAATTGAATTAATTGTGAATTCGGTTGATCGAAGACTTATTGCTCGGGCCTCAAGTTTCCTGTTAGTGGCCGATACTAAAGCGACATACGAAATTGAAGGGGAGAGGGCACCACAAAATCGTCTAGGAAGATGGGCCAAAGTTGTCTTGGAAGCTGGGAAAAATGAGTTAAGCATAGCAGAAATAGAACGACTTCATCGTATTCTTCTTAAAGATGATCGTTTTGCGAAATTTGGATTGAGAGATAAGGAAGTTTTTTTGGGAGACAGGGACCTTAACAATCACCCTTTGCCCGAGTTTGTGGGTGCTCGCCAAAAAGATCTTCCACAAATAATGGGTGAATGGCTGGAGATGGATGAGGCCCTAAGAAAATCCCCTCTCCATCCACTTCTTCAGGCCACAATATTAGCTTTTAGCTTTGTCTATATTCATCCCTTGCAAGACGGTAATGGGAGACTTCATCGTTATTTGTTTCATCATATACTGGCCGACAGAAATTTTACACCGAAGGGGATGACCTTCCCTGTATCGTCAGTAATTTTTGATCGAATAGAGAAATATAGAGAATCTCTTGTTAGTGTTTCAGCACCATTGCTTGACTTCATTGAGTGGAGAACAGATGCTCAATTAAATGTAGAGATTTTAAATGAAACAATTGATCTTTATAAATTCCTTGATCTTACCGAGAATGCGGAGTTCTTTTATGAAGTGGTTAAAGAAACGATTGAAGTAAATTTTCCTTTAGAATTAGATCAGCTTAAAAAGTATGATAAGGCAAAAGAAGAGCTTTTAGGCTTTATTGAGATGCCAGAAGGAACATTAAGTCTTCTCATCAATCTGATTAAAGACAATGATTTCAAACTTTCAAAAGCAAAGAAAGAAAAGTTTTTCAGTGGATTAAAAGCCAAGGAAGTGCTTCGCATTGAGGCCATCATCAAAGAGGCATTTCAGAGCGGGTCCATTCTCGATTAATCAGAATGGTTTTCAGCTAAGCCGCTTTTTCAGTCATTGATGAGATATTATAGGCAAGCTTTAAAACTTTGAGTGAGTGATCCATGGCCGAGGTAATGCCGTTCCAATATTCCTCTGGCGATGAAGTGGGGTCTTTCTCCGACCAACTATGAAGACATCGCATGGACATTTCCAGAGTATAATCTAGGTCCACATCATAAGTGCCATTACCTTGGGGAAAAGGTATGGAGCCACCGGCTAACAAATAAAAGAAAATTTGAACGAAATTTAGATAACCATACATTGAAAGATTTCCTCCGGATTTTATGTTTCAGCTTACAGCAGAAGAGGCCGAAAGTTTGAGGTTCCAAATTGGAACCTCAAACGTTGGCCGAGGTGGACGAAGATACTTACCTCTGGTATTTACCGAAGGCGGAGTTGCAATGCTGTCTAGCGTTCTTACAAGTGATCAAGCCGCCAGAGTAAACATTTCCATAATAAGAACGTTCATTCGTCTAAGAAGTTTTCTGGCCATGGAAAGCTCCCTTTCAGATAGGGTAAGCAAATTGGAAGAGGGAACAAACAAGCTTTTCAAAGTAGTTTTTGAAAGACTTGATGCAGTTGAAGATGAAATGCCAATCCTGAGGCCTAACCGTAAGAAAATTGGTCTAAAATCTAGAAATTAGAGCACCTTATTTTCGAACGAGTAAGCTCAAGTGACTGGAGTTAAGTTTAGGACGCTTTGTTTCAGTAAGTTACATATACAATTGATCTGATTAATATTTTTACATCCATTATAAAAAATCCCCTCTTAACTTTCTAGTCTAAAGAAATCATTTAAAATATTGATCATGAGAAAGCTTATGTTAGTTGCCCTATTGATACAGACTTCTGTCGTATATGCCCAGGATGAAAACGGTATAAAAATTATGAAAGCCCTTTGGGGGACTAAAGATGTAACTTCTGAAGCTGCTGCCTTTTGTGACAATCAAAATGTGTGCGATTATAAAATATCTACTCGCTTCATTGGTCAGCACGAAGGTACTAATAAAATCTTTGAGATAACCTGGACCTGTCATGGAGCTGAAAAAGAGCAAGTCACAATTAAGAGACCCCACGATGATGAGAATAGATTAGTCAGTATTGAATGCACCAACGTCCCCAAGGAAATATCAGTGGTTCCGAAAGTTGTAGGGACCAATCCCGATATCAACTTGGATACTGTGAATTACTATAAGAAGTTGATTAAAAATTTCGATCGGAACAGTAACGAAGTCCAACTTGAGGACTTTAAAAAAACTTTTTACCCTATGGATCCGGCACCACTCGAATCGAACGACATACTATTGAAGTGCAATGATCGTAAAGCAGCTGGCAAATGTGTTCCTGATACCTATTACACCTGGGGACCTACGGCGAAAATGTTAAACATCAAAAAGGCAAGCAGTTCAAAAAACTGGGGAGTGCTAAACACTGGTGGGTCATTAAATCGGGGTGTTTTCATGACTCATACTCCTATTGGTTCATATTGTTATGGAGAACTCCCTATCAGACTGAAATTCAAAACAGCACCTAAGAAAGGTGTCCTCAATGATTCGTCGTTTAATAATAATTACAATGAATGGGTTACTGTGACTGGAAGTAACATAGGATCTATAAGTTATGCACAGCCTGAGCATATTGATGAGATAGTCACAGAGATTCAAAGACGTTTAGATGAAAAAAACAATTGGTGGAATGGTGCTCTCTACACAAAACCTAAATATGTAAATTCCTTGAAAGAAAGACTCTTGAGTGGATGTTATACCCATCGCAATTTAAATTTCAGTTAGGGCCTTCACGGCCTGTCTAAAAAACCTTAAACTTGATGAATGCAAGATTTTCTTACTCCTGAACAACGATCTGAACTTTTACATGAACTCAA
>Ga0247844_1003674_pt1 | contig 22118 bp, 16 predicted proteins | sample LaCtaG_FD_192421 | JGI IMG/M metagenome (GOLD analysis project Ga0247844, IMG submission 192421) | Freshwater microbial communities from meromictic Lake La Cruz, Castile-La Mancha, Spain - LaCruzMarch201714.5m_1 | ecosystem: Environmental > Aquatic > Freshwater > Lake | place: Spain: Castile-La... | reverse complement strand
AAAAAGCCACCGTTACTACAAGCGGAATTTCAAAAGAATAGTTGGTACAAAAATTCAAAATTAGAACTAACTGACAAGCCTGTCGGGGGAAAATCCTCGTCTCCAAAAAAAGTTACTTATAGGGCAACGGAGAAACCCACTCAAAGAAATTGAGACATCACAAGGAAGAATCTATGCAAGACAAAATACAATTCTTATTCGTCATTTATAGTGGTGTTGGACTTATTTTTATTTCTTCATTGCTCGCTCACTTAAGCTAATTCAGCGTCGCAAGATGCGAGAAAGAAGTGAGCAAAAAATTAAACATTAAATTTAAAGAACATCACATCGCCGTCGCGGACAACATACTCACGGCCTTCACTGCGAAGTTTCCCGGCCTCTTTTACTTTTGCTTCAGTCCCATGAATGAAAAGATCTTCACAGGCGTAAACTTCGGCACGAATAAACCCTTTTTCAAAATCAGTATGAATAATCCCAGCGGCCTGAGGAGCTTTATCGCCTTCATGAAAAGTCCAAGCACGAATTTCTTTTGGCCCTGCTGTAAAATAAGTGCGAAGGCCTAATAGTTTATAAGCCGCATGGATAAGCTGATCGAGACCAGATTCTTCAATGCCGACTTCTTTCATAAACTCAATTTTTTCTTCTTCAGTTTCAAGAAGAGCAATTTCAGATTCAAGCTTGCCACAAATTTTGATTACTTGATTTCCTTCTTTCGAAGCAAATTCTTTCACAACTTTTACAAGATCATTATCGGCAGCAGTCAAGGCCTCTTCGTCAACGTTACAAGCATAAAGCACAGGTTTAAGTGTAATGAGATGCAAATCTTCAATCGCTTCTAACTCTTCTTTCCCAAGATTAAGGACGCGCGCACCTTTTCCTTCCTCTAAAACAGCTTTTAATTGATCAAGAATAGGAATAGAAATTTTGGCCCTTTTTAAAACTTCCTTATCTTGACTCTTAAGAAGTTTACTCATATTTGCAATACGTTTTTGAACTGTTTCAAGGTCAGCAAGTGCTAACTCATAGTTAATAACTTCAATGTCATTAATAGGATCAATCTTATTGCTCACGTGAATAATGTCATCATTGATAAAACAACGAACCACATGAATAATTGCATTCACCTGACGAATATGTCCTAAAAATTGATTTCCTAATCCTTCTCCCTTTGAAGCGCCTTTCACAAGGCCCGCAATATCGACAAACTCGGTAATCGCCGGGAGAATTTTTTCTGAAGGCATACACTTATTAATTTTTTGCATGCGCGGATCTTTAATCGTCACAATCCCGACGTTTGGTTCAATTGTACAAAAGGGATAATTGGCCACTTCAGCAGGAGCAGCAGTGATGGCTTTAAAGATAGTTGATTTACCAACGTTGGGAAGGCCAACGATTCCACAATTTAAAGACATAATTCACTCCATTTATAGTAACTGCTTAGTAAATTAAAAAAAATGGTCTCCAGAGTGTATTTGCCCAGTAAAGTGAAAATGGCACGAATGTGAAAATTATTTTTGCAACAAAATTTTATTAACATTCAAAACATTTTAGGAAACCAAATATGTTTGATCATTTTGTAGCAGTAGATTATAGGTTGAGCAATATCGCAATAGCAAGAATGACAAAAAAATCTAATGAAATTAAAATTATTGATGTCCCGTCTGAGATCACAGAAATTTCAATTCGACGTAAATTTCAAACCGTTGTACAAAATTTACAATAATCCTCACTTTATTGAGTAGTGTACTAAATTAGGCACTTTGACACACTTTATTGAGTATGCCCCTATTTTAGGGCATCTTTTTCCTCAGAAATTCCTTACTGATAAAGTATTCACTCATTAAAAATCATCATCTTGTTTTATTTTCTCTAATACTTCTTTTTCTTTTTTGAGGAAAGCTTATACTTAAACTATAATGTAAGTGTGCTGAAGCTTATTTTATTCGGAGGAAATCATGATTTTAAATTTTTTCTTAATATCGGTACTTGCGTTTTCTGTACAGGCCGAAACTTATATTCAAGATAATTTTAATCCCCTTGCTAATCCGAGCAAAAATATTTTAAGCAGAGGGAAAAATGGTGATGTCATTAGCACTACGAAAGTGCGCTACGGTGATCTTGAGACCGGCCATTCTTGGCAAAATACTTACCAGTCTTCACAATACATGTCCGATTTTATTTATAATTTTGACGGGGAAAATTGGACAGCGACACCTCAATATAAACCGGCCGCTTCTCTTTCCGCAAATAATTATGTCAAAAATTTTTCAAACTACGCTGTAAAAAGAAAAATTTTGACAACAAGTGCAGATTTTATAGTTGGTGATGATGTGACTCGTGGAACTGATCAAGTAAGATGGGTTCTTGGTTTTTGGCGTTCTATCCAAAATTCTGAACTTGCTGACAGTAAATTAAGTTCGATTTTTTTACAATTTATGCCAAAGCCGAATGATCTCTTAGGTAAGCTTCGTTTATTTGTTTGTAATGAAGTGAAGTGTTTAAATAATCTGGCCGGCAAAACGCCAAATTCTCCATCGAAAGTCTTCATTGAGGGAGATAATGTTATTGATCTTATAAAATTAGGTGACGTTATTCGCTTAACTCTTTCATACGACATCAATACCGGTGAAGTTCAAGCTTCTGCTTTGAATTTATCAAGCCATAAAACGAGTTCAGTATATTTACGAGCACAGAAGGGTATAAATAACTTAAATTATGCAGGCTTTGGAATGAGTAGTGTCGGACTTAATTTGGGAACGACTGGGCACTTAACTGTCGTTGATAATTTCAAACTCTCTGCTGATGCTAAAAGTTCTCAATTAGTCTCTGATCGGAGTTTTTCTGCTGGTTTTATGGTCAATGCTGCGAATGTTTATAATATCGTTGCTGCTCCCTTGTGTGATCCTATGCCCGTTTTAGATCCGAATGCTATTACCAATGCCCCACCTGATCCGATCTATTACCCTGTTGAAGAAAGATGTTTTGTTAATCCAACCATTACTTACCAAGCCCCCCTTCAAGAAACACGCGAATATGGCCGCCCCATTTGGGGACTTAGCCAGTGGAATACTTTTGATTCTATTTTAAATTCAAGCCCCATAAAAAATGGGAGTGAAACAGTTTGGAAAAACAATTATAAGTCGATTGCCATTGATAGCAGTAAAAATGCTGTCACTCTCACTCTTGATGCAAAAAATGTATACAAGCATGCTTGTGAGAAACTGTATGCTAGCTACAATGGTGCAGATAAAAGCCAGAAATTAAATGACTGTCGAAATAAATTACCTCCTAATGGTGTTTGGAACTGGCCACATTTATCTATTTTCCAAGCGATTAGTACTTATGGTGGTGAACGCTATGGACTTATGGGATCAAACTCTGCAACAGTTTATGGAGATAACTCTCCAAGGCTAAACGAACTGACGGCCTTAGAATTGAGCGCTGATATCACTCTTATGGAGGAGTCAATTATTGCCGCTGAAGACAAACATCTTGCCATGTTTTCAATAACAGTTCCTTTTCAAAATATGAATACCTCGAATTACATTTTTGTTCCAGCAAGCAGCAAAGATTTACTTCAAGCGAAGAAGGAGAAGTATGTCACAAAAGATGCCGGGTTAAGCTATGAGCTTGATGATGGAGTGACCCTTCCTAAATATGTTAAGTACTATGATCTTGGAAAAGAAGTTTCGTTTGGAATGATGGTTTATAATGCTAGTTCAAAATTTATTAATGCCATTAATAATACTTCCGTAAAGGGAAGAGAGCATGAAGTTTACACGGCCTCAGATCCAACAGGGGCGTCGATGTCTCCTCTTATTTACCAAATAGCTTTTCCATTTTTAAAGGAGCGTGGGCCTTTAAAAGTGGGTGTCAAAAGACATTTTCGCGGAGATATCCTCCCCTATATTAAAAATGCTTTTCATTTTTTAAAAAATAAAAATCGAAATCCTAAGTTAGCAGTCGCTGACAATACAGTACTAGGAGACTTTAGAATTTCAAGAACAGGGATGGGTTTTGAGATTTCTAACCTTGCTAAAATTGGAATTAAAATTGAAAATTATTCTTTGAATGCTGTTGGTTATAATTTCCCTAAAAAATATAATTTTAGCTCAAGCACTGACCAATTTGATAGAAAGGGTTGGATGCAAAATTCTAGTTTTGTATCATTGGCAGCGGGAAATTCTAATACTTGGGATTTTCGAGTTGATAATGATACCGGAGGAAATCCTAAGATATCAAGTCCTCCTCTGAGCTTGAATTCGCAAAGGTTTAGTAAAGTAAAGGTGAATATGGGAGCTAATACATTGCCCCCTGCTTCTGCTCGCGTTGAGTTGGTATGGGATTATAAGCAGGGTGATTCTTTTTATGGGACAGGTTCTCAATCATTGAAGATATCAAATAAAGCTTTGGCCGATTATGTTTTCGATATGACAAATCATCGTGACTGGCGCTATGAAATTACTAATGTGCGCTTGGAATTTGTTGGTTTTAAGAAAAACTCAATTATCTCTTTGGGGTCTTTGCAATTTGAGGAGCGATAGAGGAGAGCTGAGTAGTTGCGTAAAATTGTAATGGCCCTTCCGGCAGTTTAAGAAAATCTGTGAGCAATTACCATTTATAAAACATTTTTCCGACTGTAAGAACTAGCGGCAACATCAAAGCCTTTGTCTAGAAAGGTTTTAAGGGCCAGGCCGGCTTCTGTCAAAAGCTTTTCAAGCGTTATTGTCTCGTCCTTTGAAAAATCAGAAAGCACCCAATTACTCACATCACCGTGAATAGGGCGCCCAATTCCAAGACGCAGGCGCAAAAAATCTTGAGTCCCAAGCTGGGCCGCTATTGATTTTAAGCCGTTATGGCCAGCAAGACCTCCGCCTTTTTTGAGGGCAAGTGTCCCAAAGGGCAAATCTAACTCGTCATGGACTACTAAAATATTACTAGGATCAATTTTAAAAAATGCGGCAAGAGGTTGAACACTCTCCCCGCTTAAATTCATAAACGTTTGCGGCTTAAGATAATAAACCTTAGAGGAACCAGTACTTTCTTGGCAGTATTGGCCTTTGAATTTTTCCTGCCACTGACGAACCAAAGTATCAAGCAAGATCATCCCCACGTTATGGCGATTTTTTTCATATTTCTTGCCAGGGTTTCCCAAACCTACAATGAGCTTATCCATGTCAGATACTCACTAAAGAAAAAGTGAGCTTAAAGAATCATTGTTAAAAGTACGATGAATCGCTCGCGCAAAAATTTCAGAAACTGAAAGGACTTTTATTTTTTTACAAGTTAAAGCCTCAGCACTTAGAGGGACGGTGTTCGTTACAATAATTTGATCAAGCTCTACACATTTTTCAATGCGCTCAAGAGCAGGTGGTGAAAAAAGTGCGTGCGTTCCACAAACACAGACTTTATTTGCTCCATGAGCTTTAAGAGCGCGACAAGCCTCAACAAGAGTTCCGGCAGTATCGATAATATCGTCAATAAGAATGCAATCTTTTCCGCGCACATCCCCTACGATATTCATTGCCTGGGCCACATTTCGCGCTGTTCGACGTTTGTCAATCATGGCGAGATCGCACTCAAGGCGTTTAGCATAAAAACGAACACGCTCAACACCACCGCTATCTGGAGAAACGCAGATAGAATTTGACGTAATAATATTTTCGCGAATGTATTTTAGAAAAACAGGGGCCGCATAAATATTGTCAAAAGGTATGTTAAAAAAACCTTGAATTTGACCTGAGTGTAGATCAATTGTGATCACCCTATTGGCCCCAGCAGTGGTAATCAAATCGGCCACAAGCTTTGCTGTCACAGGTGAACGAGGCGATGCTTTTCGATCTTGTCTTGCATAACCAAAATGCGGCATAACGGCCGTAATCGAAGCAGCAGAGGCACGCTTAAGAGCATCGATAAGGATGAGAAGTTCCATCAAGTTGTCATTCACAGGGGGACAAGTTGATTGCAGGATAAAGACATCCGCCCCCCTAACGCTCTTTTCGATTTCACAATAAATCTCACCATTGGCAAAACGCACCAAATTAGGATTAAGAAGTGGAACATCGAGATAATCAGAGACACTTTTAGAGAGGGAGGGGTTCGCTGAACCAGAAACTAGGACCATTCTTTTCATGGGCAGTCCTTCTTAAGGAGAGAAGATGGTTGACCTTGATTCCAGAAATCCAAGTGTTTTTCCTTCAAGATCTTTTGCAAGAAGCTAACATTTTTAAGAGGATTTTGGCAAACCCTATCCTAAAGATGAAAAAAAATATGGGCGATAGATCGGGGCAAAATACCTAAAAAGATACCACTTAGTCGCGAGTCATTAAAAAATAGTGCAATATTAAAAGTCTAAGAAAAACAAAAGCGATATTTTTTACTTTTGCCGAGGATTTGGGGACCAATTCTCATTGAATCGACACGTTAAAGCTCTCCATGTTTCAAATTAAGTAATACCTATCTCTATCAATCAACTAACAACAAATCGGTTAATGAATCCAAACAAAACAATCAATTGTTATTTTTAATTAGCAAAATATTCAGCTTGAAATAAAAGCAAGATCTTTTATCCTAAAGAGCGATACTAAACCTACTTCATGTCTTATTGCTGAGCTTAAACATCAGATTTTCAAAACGCAAATGTTAATAAGTCAGATTAGGGATTACGTTTATATTTTCCAGAAAGTGCTCTACGAGAAAAGATACTTTTTTAGAGCAGAAAAAATTTATGTGTAAATGAATACACAAAACATGGGAGTTTAATTATGAGTTTTTTTAGGTTGGCATTTCTTTTTTCTGTTTTGCTAAGTTTTAATTCACTCGCTGTTTATGCTGCTGCGACAACAAAAGAAGGAATGATTAAGTTCGTAGAAGAAGCGGCAGCATTTGCAAAAGAAAAAGGGAAAGATGCAGCTCTGGCCGAATTTCAAAATAAGTCAGGAAAATTTTTTAGAAATGGTGGCGAACTTTATATGTTTGCTTATGATCTCAATGGAGTAAATTTAGCACTTCCAACAAAGCCTGCCTTAAAAGGGCAGAATCTTATTTCAATGAAAGATCCAGATGGTGTACTCATCATCCAAGAGTTTATAAAAGCTGCGAAGTTGGGCAAAGGTGAAGTTAAGTATAAATTTACAAATCCTGCAACTGAATTAGTTGAACCCAAATTAAGCTACATTATTGGCATGGGCGATTGGCTAATTGGGTCTGGCATTTATTTAGGTAAATAAAATGAACGCGGGGTTAGATTTAATTTTAATCCCGCATTTTGAAGGAAAATGGCGATGAATATTTTGCAACATTTTCAGAATAAAATTAACTTAATGAGTATCAAGAAAAAATTGTCAATTGTTATTTATATGACAGTTGCCGCCCTTATTTTTTTAGTTTTACTTGCTAGTTTTGGATTACTCTCTCAAAAAAGGTTACTCGAGGAAATTGCGAACGAGCATTATAAAAACTATCGAGATTATTCTGAGATGACAAACCTCCTTGCAAAGGCAAATGTCGGCCTTTATAAGACAATAAACCGAGTCAATGCAGGCACAAAAATTGATGAGGTGAAGCCTGATATTGAAAAAATAAATGTCTTGTTTGATGGAGCAATTTCGCTCATCGAAAATCAGATAAAGCATAAAAATGGAATTGAAGACAAAGCCGTATTAAAATTAATTCAAGAGTACAAAACCAATCAGAATACTGCACTTCCTATATTGCTTGCCGATGTTTCTGTGGGAGCATTTTATTTTATAAGTTTAGAAGAGAATTATGCGAAAGCCGAAAAATCTTTAAGTGAACGACGGCAGTATTTAAATATGATTGTTGAACAAAGTGTAATTGCTGCTGGAAAAAAATCATTCCTTATTGTGGGCACTTTTTTAATAGTAGCACTGGTATTAATTGGACTTACAAGTTTATTGATTCGAGTCCTTATTAAAACAACAACAGAGTCAAGTGAGCGTTGTATCGATATTGCCAACAAAGTGAGTATGGGAGATTTAAATCTTGAGCTAAATGCATCCTTAAAAGATGATTCTAAGGATGAATTTTTTTTGTTACTTCGTTCTCTTTCTAAAATGGTTGAAAGTATCAAGCAGAAGTTAGTAATGGCCACAAAAATTGCTGACGGGGACCTCACTCATGAACTTATACTTAGCTCAAAAAAAGATGAGCTTGGTTTGGCCTTAATACAAATGAAGGAGAATCTGAAGCTTCTTATTGATTCGATTCAAAAAGCTGTTATTCAAGTTGATACTGGAGCAGGACAAATTGCTGATGCGAGCCAGTCTCTTTCTCAAGGGACTACAGAATCGGCTTCTGCCCTTGAGGAGGTTACAAGCTCAATGAGTGAGATCGGAAATCAAACCAAGGAAAATGCTGAGAATTCGGCCCAAGCAAAAATCTTTTCGAAAGAAGCAAAGGAAAGCTCTGAAGACGGGAATGAAAAAATGCAAAAAATGGTTCATGCCATGAATGACATAAATGAGTCTAGTGAAAAAATTTCTAAGATTATTAAAGTTATAGATGAAATTGCTTTTCAGACAAATCTTCTTGCTCTTAATGCGGCGGTTGAAGCAGCAAGGGCAGGAAAGCATGGAAAGGGATTTGCTGTTGTTGCTGAGGAAGTTCGAAATCTTGCGGCAAGAAGTGCACAAGCAGCGAAAGAAACAAGCATGATCATTGCTGACTCTTTAAAGAAAGTCAGTGGAGGGACAGTGATTACTCAAGATACAGCGAAGGCCCTTGAAAAAATTACAACAAGTACATCAAAAGTGATGGATCTTATAAGTGATATTTCGACAGCATCTAGTGAGCAGGCAAAAGGAGTCTCACAAATTGTAACCGCTCTGGGGCAGATAGAGCAAGTCACTCAGAAAAACACAGCAACTTCAGAAGAATCATCTGCTGCTGCAGAAGAACTCTCTGCACAAGCAACTCAGTTAAAAAACTTAGTCGCACGTTTTAGAGTTGATTGAATTTTTATTTTATTTATAAATGTGACATTAAATGCACATTAAATATTAACAAGGAGGATTTTATGAAATTTTTTAGCTTTGCTTTAGTTTTGTCTTTATTATTAGCTCTTAACTCTGTGTTCGCTGAAACAACGGCATTTACAAAAGAAGAAATGATTAAGTTTGTTGAAGAAGCTGCGGCCTTTGCTAAAGAAAAAGGAAAGGAAGCTGCCCTTGCGGAGTTTCAAAATAAGTCTGGGAAGTTTTACCGTCATAATGGTGAATTATATATTTTTGCCTATGATATGAAGGGAGTTAATTTAGCTCTTCCTAGCAAGCCTGCACTTAAAGGGCAAAGCCTTTGGGATATGAAAGATCCTGATGGTGTGCTTTTTATACAAGAACTTATTAAAGTCGCAAAAGCAGGAAAAGGAGAAGTTCGATGGAAATTTACAAATCCTGCAACAAAGCAAGTTGAACCCAAAATCGGTTTTAGTGTTGGTATGGGAGATTGGATGCTGGGTTCTGGACTTTATGTAAAGTAAAAAAGCTAATCACTTAATACTTGCTGAATAGATACACAACAAAAAAAAACCCGGGATAAATTTAACACTTATCTCGGGTTTTTTATTTTCAGAATTCCAAAAAATTCTAATCAGTGCCGAGTCATTAAAAAATAGCGCAACAAAGGATTAGAAATTCTAAGGCCAAGGCCCTCTTCCTCATCAATCATCCCAATTTTTAAAAGCCGTTCCCCTATTTTTTTGGTGCCTGAAGCCGAAAGACGTAAGGAAGCAATAAAATCTTTATTTAAAAAAGAAGAAACAAAAGCTTTCTCCGACATGATTCGCAAAAACTTTTTTTCATTGCTCGACAGCGGTGAAAGTTGAAAACGATAAGATTGCTGTCTTTGATTAACAATTTCAAGAATTGTTTCCAAAACATCCGCAACGGTAATGGCCTTGTTTTTTAGCCTCACTTTTAAAGCAGCTCCAATTTCACAAATGCTGTTGGGAACATGGCAACACAACAACGATAATTCCTTTAAAGTTTCTTTATCAATCGTAAGGTTTACACTTTTAAATCTTTTATTAAAATAAGGAACCCAATCAGCAATATCAACAGGTGGTAAAGTGTATTCCGTAGCAAAATTAAAAAAGGGAGAATTATTATGAGCAAAAATTTCTGAAAGAAGCTTTTTCTTACTCCACAACATAATTATTGGCGTTTTTTGAAGTTGTTGAAGCTGAGATCGCATTTTGGCAAGAGCAGTATTCACATAATAAAGATCCTGAAATTCATCAAAAATAAGAAGTAAATTATATTTTTTAGAAAGCGTTAACAAAAGACTGAGATTTTTTTCAAGCTTTAATTTGTCGCTTGAGCCTGGAACAAATTGAACATCCATTTCTCCCGTTAACGCATTTGAGTTAATAGAAAAACTGGCATTTTTGATGAGCGAAAAAAGAGATTTAAGAGTGGATTTCACTGGGAAAAAGTGATTGAACGAAAGAGCGATGGCATCGCCTAGTCGATCATTAATATCCTCTAAAGAGTTCACGTCCATAAAATCACAATAAATCGGCAGTGGAGACTTTGTGTTTTTAACAAATCTTTCTTTGATAATATTTTGACATAAAGACGTTTTTCCATATCGCCTTGGAGCATAAACGACAATTTTTTTTCCCTCCATCACAAGTTTTTCCAATTCTGCAATCTTAGAATTCCTTCCACAATACTGGCGTGACTGAAGAACGGTATTATACAAGAAATCATTTTCAGTAGTGCTCATATTAAACATGCTCCATTCGTTAATACACAAAAAGTGTATCACGAAAAGTGTATCACAAAAAGTGTATCTCTCGCTACGTCCCTCCCGATGTTTGACCTATTTTCTCTAGAATACAGTCAGCAGCGCACAGTCAAGAAAATCAGGTGTGTTTTATTTACCCAATATCTCGTTTAGTCATATATTTTACTCATTTTTTTTGTCATGCCCCATGATTAGGGAAGAGCCATTTTAACCGATGAACATTAATGCCAGTATAATCCCCAAAATCATGCGAGTCTTACTTTGATGGAGGCTGAGATTTAAATATCGCGAAAAAAAATGGATGTGATATATAAAATTTGTGAAAAAAACTGGTTGGGGTGGTAGGACTCGAACCTACGAGATGGCAGAATCAAAATCTGCTGACTTAGCCACTTGTCGACACCCCAACAATTTTGTGTTGTCACTATAAACGAGTTCGGCCTTTTTGGCAAGAATGACTTCTTCAAAGAAATAAATTTGATTTTGACCGCTCCCCTACCACTACCTATCAAATAAAGTGAAACCTTTTTAGACAACTGTCCATAAAACGACAAAACCTATTCAAATTGTACTCAAGTGCCTAGCTTAAGCCTCCAAAAGCAAAGGCAGTAGCGCTTAAAAACCGCAATTTTGAGTTGGCACATTTTTTGGAACACTCTCCAAAGACAACACATTGCACAGCAAAAATGGAGGCCCACATGAAGCATTTTCTTTTCTCAACACTGGCTTGCTTAACATTCACCCAACAAGTAATGGCAGACATTCTCATGATCCAACTGAACAACTCTCCAGCAGAGGTTCAGGCCGCAAAAGATGCGGCGGCTGCCAGAAATGAGCACATCATAGTTTACCCTGAAATTAGCCCTGAAGATGCTCAATCCTTAATGAAGATTGATCTTCAAGTTGAAGGCCTCGATTCCAAGCTTAAAAAATGTAATAATTCCAGAACCAGAGACTGCTTAGTGACTGAGAATAAAAGATATCAACTACAGCTCGGCAAAAATGAAATTTCAAAAAAATATCAAGATTATATGCGTACCAATGTTCCTCTTGCTAAAGTTTTACAAATTCTAAATGAACAAGGAATTAAACTTTCTTCTGTTATTCTTTCAGGCAACACAAGTCTTCCAGATTTTTGGGGAGATTTTAATCCTAGTGGATATTCGCTTAATGATTTTACAACAATGTTTAATAGCGTTCATCCCTTGGGCGACGAAATTCGTTCTCTTTATCTCTGGGGTCCCTACACAACAACTTTTGATAATATGACTTCTTCTTGGAAAAAAATTTTTCCTCAGGCCGATCTTATTGCGGGTTTTGAAGACCGTGCTCCTTTTGGATACAAAGTAGCAAGTGGCGACTACCTTAAACAAGCTCTCAGTAGAGAAGCTGATTTAGCTACTATTACTGACCTAGGTGCCTTGCGTGCATTTTACGACTCGATTGCAACAGCATCACAAACCTCAGGCTCTTTTTTCTTTCACGATATGTTTGCTTCAAAGTCAAAGACTTTAAATATTTCTGACTGGGACCAAACTTGCTCCACACTCAACTTTGCTCAATATAGAAATATTTTTCAATGTTACTATAATGCTGAAGGAAAATGCATCAATCCTCCAGCGGATGATTCGACAGGAATATTAAGAAGGTCCATGGCGGCTTTAAAGAAAAATTCTCACTGCATTCAAGCTAAAGTTATCGACATGCCTGACTTTGATGTTTTTATACGTCTTATTTATTTTAACAACATCAAAAACAATTTCCATCGTCAATATATTAAAGACCTGAGAAATATTGATGCCACTCTTGCGTCGTTAGGTGCTCCGGGCAACATTCTTCTTGCGAGCAAACTTGCAACTTTATCTCGAAAAGAAATCATAAACTATGTTTTTGGTGTTCAAGATTTTCTTAGTAAAAGAAACTTCCATAAAAAGGGGATCGGTGGAATTGAAATCCCTGATTTTCTAGAACAATACGACCAGTCTTTGCGCTCGAATGTTATCCTTTTAACAAACGCATTTCAGCTCATGAAAGGACTTCTTCTAGATCTTAATACAAGCAAGATCCCCTTTGCTTCTCTAGATGCTGGCGGAAAGTTTCCTTATGCTGAAATTTTTTCTCCTTACCAAGGAAATTAAGACCTCTTAATAATCGGATGGCCTCAGAATAAAAACTGAGGTCATCCGTTATTATAAATAATGACTTTTCACGGCCTCTCGTTTAATAAATTTTTTAACTCTTGAACATGGTTTGTTTGAATAAGAAGATCGTCCCCATCTTTAAGAAGATCATCCAATAATTTTTTTGTATTTCCCCAATATTGCCCTTCAAACTGTAATTTATCACCCTGTTCGATATGATTAAAAAGAAGTTTTACTTTGTTTGATTTTGCCCAAGCTCGTAGCTTAGGGTCAGTAATGTGGGCCAAATATTTCACTTCATAAATCTGCGGCTTATAGGGTTTAAATTTTTCAAATTCACCTATCACAAAATCTATAGGCGATTGAGCAACAATGCTTTCAGGGCTCGCCATAAAATGCATCCTTGGATCAATTTCATAAGACATTTTAGCAACGTCAGGATGTCGAACAGCAAAAAAAGTTTTATCGTATGATTTATTTCTTTTAAGTGTATCAGAAAGAGTTTTCAATGAGTCAGACGTATACTTTGTCAAACGATCCAAACTCCAACTGTTTTTAATCCAGTTCCAATCAGAGAGATTATAAAGTCGCCTTGGCAAATTATTAATAGCTTTAAAATCGATATAAATTGTCGTTGGCATTTGGGTATGAATAATTTTCTCTTTCAATCCAGGTATGTCGTCAAAATTTGATATTGCCGGAGCTGCGCGAGCTTCGGCAGTGTACGGAGGAATCACAAAAGTTTTGTCATTTTTGGCCGCACTCAAAAGCTCATCAAGCGTAATAAAGTTAAAATCATATCCAGATTTTGGATCAAAAATTTTAAATTTTGCTTTAATTTCACCTAGGGTATAAATGGAGCTATCGTCAAAAAGATTAAAATCCCAATCTCCCTTTTTCGCTTTTGCTAGCTCGGGATATTCATTTAAAAAGTTTTGAAGTTTATAATAATCGACTGTTTGATAATTCTTTACAAGATTATGAAAAGTTGGGTCATGCATGATAATAAATTTTCCATCTTTTGTTGGCATAGCATCGACTTCAAGCCCCCCAATCCATCCATCACCTTTTTTTAATGAATGTTCGATATTAAGCCACGTACTTTCTATGGCAATATTTTCATTTTTACCATGAGCGAAAACGACAGGCCTTTTCGAATTAATAAGATGATCAAAAGGTGTCTGCTTTGATGTTTTGCTCTTTTTTACAGAGGGAGCTAAAACAGTTTTTAATACATCAACACTACAAGGATGAGCTAAAATTGTGTCTTCAGCATAAACACTAAAAAGCATTAGAGAGTATATTAAAACAAAAAGTAACGGCGCCTTAAGCATGTTCACCTGACAGCGATAATGTTTTTATAAAAATCCATATGCTCAAAATGCTGATAGTTTAAGTCGCGAATATAAAGATCAATGTTTAACTCTTCAAGATTAATTTCTGTTATTGATTTTAAGAGGCTCTTTCTATTCGCTGGTTCAATTGCTTGAGGCTTAAAATAATTCAAAGTAACATGAGGCCTTGGCCAAAAATTCATAGGAACAATTTCGTCAAACAAAGAATAAAGTGCGGTGAATAATTGAAAATCATATTCACTTGCCGGCGCATACCCGACAAGTAGAGATATATTTAAACAAGGAAAAATACTTATCGCTTTCATTTTTATTTTTTCGGCCTCAGGATTTTTCTTTAAAAAAGCTGAGATCTTTTCAAAAATCTGAGCACTCTTTTTTTGATTCGCTCTCATCGCATCTTTAATGAGTGATAAATCATTTCCATTGCTAAGATCGTGCAAGGTAAGATGGAGTTGATTATCATCAAGATGTTTAGCAAAACAGTTATTGTTATTTTCGATAAGAGTTTTTACTCTCGCAAGCTTACGGATAGATTCATCTCGCAGAGTAAAAACAACCGTGTCACCAAAAAATGGCCTAAAATCTCCAGTACTATCAATTTTTGCGATTAATGATCCCGGCACATTCCAAGGCCCATTTTCAGAAAGACTATTTATAGCGCCAGCTTGTTCGCCTTTCATTGTTTTTGTATAAAGTTCCGCATCGAAAACTTGATCTCTCCAAATGAATTTATCGTTTAATTTCATTACTCCTCCCTAACTTTCTTTTCATATTGCTCACACGATAATTTATTAAAACTACGGCCGCGGTCACGAATAAAACCTTGGTAAATTTGAAATGCTGTTGTTGAACCATAAAGCCCTAAATTTTTGCCCCCTCTTTTTCCTTCGAGCCCTACCCAAATAAGGCCTAAGTTTTTTCCATCATAAGCAACATACCAATTATCATAACCGTGATTCGTCGTTCCTGTTTTCCCAAAAAATCTCAAATCCTTAATGGGGCCTTTTACCACATTTTTAACAGTTGTTAGATTCGGGTCTGCCATTAAATTTAAAATAGAATTCTCCATTCCTTTTTTTTCCACCACAACTTGTCGGCATTCTTCTACTAAAAAATAACGATACAATTCAAAAAACTCTTTTAAACTTAACTCCACCGTTCCCAAAAGCTGGGCCGGAAATTGCTTAAGAGGCAATTCAAGACGATTGGGAATTATTTTTAAAAGATCTTGTTCAATAATGTCAAAACCAATTTCGCGCGTTACTTGAATAACAGGACGATTTAACGACTGCAAAAGGGCATCGCTTAAAGTGACTTTTTTTTCTTTAACCTGATGGGCCTCTTGAGGAATCCAATCACCTGAGGAAAGTTTTAAAGTAAACGGTGCCGTCTCAACTTCATCATTTAATTTTTTTCCATGAAGTAAAAAGAAGTGATAAAGAAGTGGCTTAATCGTGCTTCCAATTGAATGGCGTTCATCCTCCATGGCCACCACTAGACTTTTTTCTGCCTTAGAATAATAGCGATAAAATCCTGACTCATTAAAGGGGTCGCCCCAATACGCTTTTATCGCAATATCTTTACCCGGCAATTTTTCTTTTAACGAACGCAAAACATCCGCCGCTTTATGCTGAAAAACAAAATCTTCATAGGGATTAAAGTTTTCGCTCTCATGAATCATGCTTCTCCATACAAAATTTGAAAGACGCGATTTCTCTCTCTTAGCAAAATTCTTCGTAAAATTTTGCCATTCACTGTCTCCCCATGGGCGGTCAACTGCTTGGGAAGCAAGATTTTGTTCAAGTAATTTCTTAAAAATGGCATTTGTTCTTTCTCGAAGAGGGGTCGAGCCTTTGAGAGGATGATAATATGTTGGGCCTTTTAAAAGAGAAATTAAAAGACTTGCTTCGTAAGCATTCACATCCTGAGGCTTTTTATCAAGATAAAAAAGAGAAGCCGCTGTCACTCCTTTTAATTTTATCCCTTGAACAACACCCCAATAGGATTCATTCAAGTAAACTTCAAGTATTTGTTCTTTTGAATAATTCATTTCAAGATAAACCGAATAAATAATTTCTTTGAGTTTTCGCGAAATTGTTTTTTCATGATTTAAAAAAAGATTTTTTACAACTTGCTGTGTAAGTGTGGAACCACCTTCTTTTAATTTCAAGTGAATAACATCCATGACCGCGGCACGGAGAATAGAAATAAGGTCAATGCCAAAGTGATCAAGATATCTAAAATCTTCAATCGCAATTAAAGTCTTCCAATAGAGGTTTGGCATTTCGTTAAAACTTAAACGGTGTTGAAAACAATAAAGATCAGAGCAATCATTTAAGAGTAAACTTTTAAGCGCTAAATCTTTTTCGACACGAAAACCATCTTCGAAATTAGAAAAAATTCCTTCTTTATTTTTATCAGTTATCCACAGACCCCACTGCGCCTTTTCCCCAGACATCTGGTAAAAGGCCTTCAACTCCTCTTCCTGCAAAAAACTTCCTTGCTCAAAAAGAATGTCTCCCGGCGGCCAAAGACGCAAACTAGCATCTTGTGTTGTGACGAGGACCGGCACCTCTTTTAAGACTAGGGCCACATAAATGGCAGCACTTACAAAAAAAAGGGCGAAAAGGACAAAGATTATTAAAATAATACTCCAAATTTTCTTTTTCATGGCCAAGCCTCTGTGGACAGTTCAAATTGCCTTAACTATATTATCCTAAAGTCTTAAGCTTAGTCATAAGGAGTTTTTGTGAAATACTGCCGACTCATGGCCGCCCCCTTGATTTTCTCTTTTATTGCTTGTGCCGCACACGCCGTCCCCATTGATTGGAGAGGTGCCTTCGGCGTAGACACGACTCTTATAAATACTTTTAGAAAGATCGACTCTAACAATGATAATTCTGCGGTGGGTGCAGGGACTCAAGAAGTTCCAACTCCCTATGGCGGTCACGCAAAAGCTTCTTTTCAATCTTACCTCTTTCGTTTAAATCCCATCATGGTTGTCAACGATTCTGCGACAATCAAGGGCGAAATCACAACTGGCTATGGCCGCGGTGGTTTTTTTGGTGACAGCTCAACAGAAAGTAAGCAAGGAAATATGGGCAATGCCCTTTATTTTTATAATACGAGCAATGGCTCGAGCAATCTCGTTCTAAGCAAACTCTACGCAGAACTCTACTCAGACACGGCAACCTACGTCGTTGGCCGCCAAACAACTCATTTTGGCTTAGGACTCGTTTATAATAGCGGCGAGAATCTTTGGGATCGCCAGAGTTACACTCGCGATGGCATGACCATGAAGGTTAAAATTGGCAATTTTCATGTTGCCCCTTACTACGCCGTTTTAAATAATGGAACCACTCTCACGCGCGCGACTAAAGCGACAGAATACGGCGCATCTTTGACTTATGATAATCCTGAACGTGATTTAACGATTGGTCTTCTCTATGCCAAGCGCGAGCACGACTGGGCCAACACAACCATTAAAAGTACAACAGCAACGGCAACTGGTGTTGCTGCCCCTTGGGGAAAAACAGACATCAAAGTAACCGATATATATCTTAAAAAAGTTTTAGGCCGTTTCACACTTGGTGCTGAATTTCCTATGTTCAGTGGTGAAATGGGAGATCTAAATCGGGATGGTTCAAAAACAAAATATAATGCAAAGGCATTAGTTGGCCAAGGCTCATATAAGTTCAATGACACTTGGAAAGCAGGCATTGAGGCCGGAACAGTGAGTGGAGATGCAGGAGGAACAGGAAGCTTTAAAGCAATGTACCTTAATCCCAATTTTCAGTTCGCCAACATTCTTTTCCGCTACAATCTTTTTGCTATCTCAAGCCCAAGTACATACAACGTTTGGGATTCCTATGTAACAAATACACGCTTCATTAAAGGACAACTAAGCTACGTTAATGATAAGTGGGATTGGAATTGGGCCGTAATTTATGCTGTTGCAAACGAAGTCGCACGAGGAGGCAATGGAACTGCTTTCAATCACACAACAAATCGGCGCTTCACCTCAACAACAGCTCAGTCAGACAAATTAGGAACAGAGTTTGACTGTAATCTTACTTTTCATTGGAACAATGATGTTGAAGTGGGTGGAAATTTTGGTTATTTGGCCACGGGAGATTATTGGGCGTATACAAACAGTGCGACAACTAAAAACACAACAAAAGACACATGGCTCATTCAAGCGAAGACTGGAATTAGTTTTTAATAACCAAATAAAAATTTTTAACAGGCCCACCACGAGTGGGTCTTTTTTATTGCTGAAATTTTTCTGCTGTAATTTTTTCAATGCATTGCCGAACCACGTTTAATGCCATAAATCGATCCTAGTTTTCACTCTAGGAGAATTTAATGAAAATCATAAACACAATTCTAACGACAAGTTTGCTTTTAGGCCTTTCATCAACTTCATTTGCTATTTCTGAAAAAAACTACATCACAGATTATCAAAACAATGTTCTTCCTTTTACGAATTCAATGGAAAAAGGAACTCTCAAATCTAACGGACTAAATTTAAGCTACAGAACATTCATCCAACAAGATGCTACGAGCTGTCTTGTTATTCTTCCTGGCCGCTCAGAGCCGGCCGTAAAGTACGGAGAACTTGTTTACGATCTTGTACACAGTTCAGACATCGGAAAAAAATTAAATTATTTTATTCTTGATCACCGTGGTCAAGGCCAATCTGATCGTATGGTTTCCCCTTCTGATTTAGGACATGTCGATTATTTTAATAATTATGTTTCAGATCTCGGTAGCTTCCTAAAAAACGTTGTCGACAAAGCTTCTTGTCAGAAAAAATTTCTATTTGCCCACTCAATGGGAGCAGGAATTAGTTTACGTTATGTTGAACTAAATCCAGATTATTTTAATGGTCTTATGATTAGTTCGCCAATGGTAAAAATCCAAACAAAGCCTTATGCCTACCTCGTTGCTCGCGCAATCATTGAAGGCATGATGCTTGCTGGACAAGGTAATAAGTTTAGCGTTGGCCAAGCACCTTTTAATTCAAATGATCTTTTTACAGAGAACACTTTCACCTCATCGCCAGAGCGCTTCGAAATGACAATGAAGCTTGCAGAAATTTTTCCTGATACGAAAGTAGGGGGAGCAAGCAACCGATGGATCAAGGAAGTGATGAATGGAACTTATTACCTCAGACAAGATTATTATAAAATTACAGCACCCATGAAACTTTATCGCGCAGGTGATGAGCAATATAGCGAACCAGCAGAAATGCACAGAATGTGTCAGTTGGTCGCTGATTGTGACGAGCTTCTTCTTCCTACTTCAAAACATGAAGTGATTAATGATCGCGATGAGAACAGAGATCAAGTGATTAGTTCAATGATCGAATTTATGACAGGCCTCAATTAGTCATTATTGACTACTGATGCTTATTTCGATAGGGGAGAGATCAAACTCTCCCCCTTTTTTTTTTGTAAAATAAAAAATAACCAACTTAAATATTTTTATCAGAAACTTCCTCCGCTAATTCTTCCTTTCAAACGGCCAAGTTGCCATAACCACAAGCGGATTTATAAAAACATACTCCCTAATATAAAGGAATTTGAACAAATGCCGAAAAGGACAGCGTGTGACTTTCAAAAAGGAGTTCCGCTTGAAGTTTAATAAATTTTTATTTTATTCATTTATTTTGGCCCTTACATCAGTCGTTTCAATATCGTGCTCCACTATAAAGAAAGAGACGCCCTCGAGAAAGCAAGCTTCAAACGATGTGCCTTGCTATGAGGGAACTCTTAAAACAACTCTTTGCCCAGAAACGGATGGAAAAGATTTTTATGATCGAGTCCCTGAGCATCCGATCGTCACTATTAATCAAAAATCATATCTCAATGTCAAAGAATTGCGCGCGTTATATGAGAGAAGTTTGCATCCTCGAAATGCCATTGAAGCAGAGGCCGTAAAACATGTTCAAGATTGGGTTTGGAGATTTCTTAAAAACAAATTAACCCCATCTGACTACAGTATGATTAATACAATTAGAACTCCCGCTCTTGAAAAGAAAGTTAGCTTTGCTCTTGTGAGCAATGAAAAAGATGCCAGCAATGCACTGGTGCAAACATTTGAAGCAATTAACCCTTACGGTTTTACTCTCTTTATCAATGGGGAATACAAAAAATTTATTCCTGGAGATCGAATCAACATTAAAACCACTCGGTCAGGAAAATTTTTAACATCATTTACATCGGAAAATAAAAGTACGTTCGTCAATGTCAAAACAACGCTAACATTTCCACGTTTTGTTGCAAGTGAAGACCTCACGGACATAAAACATAGTGACATTATCTCACAAGTAATCGCCGACAAAAGTACAGATGCTATTTCATTTCAAGAATATAAAAGTCTTTCAGAAGAGTACGCTAAAGACAAACTTAGTTACGGAAACGCTGTGAAATATTTTTTCTTAGGCCGCGAAGATTATCCTGAAAGATTACGTCTTATTGAAAGTGCAAAATCAAGCATCAATATCGTGGCCTTTTCTTTTGGGCAAGACCCCATTAACAAGGAAGTCTTAGAGCTACTAAGCAAAAAGGCCGACGAAGGTGTTGAAGTAAAACTCTTCTTCGATGAAGCTGCCGTTAGCTCCTATTTTGCAGTTAATTATATCGCAAAATTTAGGAAGAAAAATCTTGAGATTATGTTCTACAATCCAACAACAGCAGAAAGTCTGGTCTACTTCTATAATTTGAAAAACCATCGTCTTCATGAAAAATATATGATCATTGATGGGCAAATTGCGATGATCGGAGGCTATAACTGGGGAACAAAATACTCATATGGTGGCGACCCCGTCTATCCTTCAGGATGGCGTGATACTGACGTAACGGTTGAAGGACCGATTGTTGAAAAAATGCAAAAAAGATTTTACCGAGATTGGGTCCTTTACAGCAATGAAAAAGTAGATTTTATAACACGAGAAATGACTCCAGAACCTTTTAACACAGAACCTCCCCTTGCTCGCTTTGATTTAGAAAAATCAGTTCACTATCCACAATATCTTGCGTATATCAATAATCCAAAATATTTTCCCTCTATAAAGTCTACGATCGACAATGTTCCCGCTATTTTTCTTTCACAAAAACCATTTGAAGAAAGAAATCTTCCAATCACTGACTACTACATTAAGCTGATAGATAGTGCGAAAAGAAAAATCTTTTGGGGATGTCATGGCATACGCCCACAAAAACCAATTGAGGAAGCTCTCATTCGTGCGGCCAAAAGAGGTGTTCAAGTTATTTTAATGACAAACTCAGAACACTCAGCCAAAACACTCATGTTAGGTGGAGTTTTTGGGCAATTTTATAAAATGTGCGACCTTTATTATAGCAATCTTATAAAAAATGGTGTGCAGGTTTTTGAGTGGTTTAACCGCGGTGCCTTTCATTCAAAAATGATGATTGTCGATGAAACAGTGACTTCGGTTGGATCGTATAATATTGCTCTTGGTTCTTTAAAAAGACACTCAGAGACAACCCTCGTTTACTATAGCCCAAAATTATCGCGTGAAGCCGCTGCACAATTTAAAAAAGATCTCACTCAATCATACGAAGTTGTCGCTGATCGTGAAGTTGAAGTTGTCGCCAAAGAAAGACTTGGCGCAAGTTTCAATCCTGAAGATGATATGTTTGAATAAGTTTTTTTAATAAATCATTTAGTATGAATAAAAAAAGGGAGAGCGAGAAGCTCTCCTTTTTGTAACTGCTCACACCTCAGTTAAAAAGTTAAAGAATATTTAAAAATCCTGTTGGCCTTTTCTATTGTCCATGGCATTCTTTTTGTCGATGGAAAAAGAATCATTAAGAAAACAGTTTGAAAA
>Ga0247844_1003671_pt1 | contig 22145 bp, 6 predicted proteins | sample LaCtaG_FD_192421 | JGI IMG/M metagenome (GOLD analysis project Ga0247844, IMG submission 192421) | Freshwater microbial communities from meromictic Lake La Cruz, Castile-La Mancha, Spain - LaCruzMarch201714.5m_1 | ecosystem: Environmental > Aquatic > Freshwater > Lake | place: Spain: Castile-La... | reverse complement strand
TTGGGCGCGAGAGATACTCCTGAATTGATAGCTGCCTGCGCATACTCCACCGGGGCTGCAGCCCGATTTGACTCACAAACCCAAGCCCAACCAGTTCGGCCCCACCGGGCAACAGTATTTTCCAATTGTCGGCTGCGGCTCAAATGCGTAGAGCCTACGTGCCAGCCTGGACAAGGGGACGCTTTGCGAGCCAATGTTTGAGCCGACTTCAACTGCGTCGCATGCTGGAAAGCCGTGCATGATCAGGGCAAAGAGCTCGACTTCGTGCTCCCCGTACTCACCGTAGTGCTCCAAGGCCTGCCCCACATACTGGTCATGGTGGTTGTAAACAAACCAGCCGTGTCGCCCGCGCACCAGGCGCTGATGGCCTGCCAGTGGCATGAAACGCCCAAAACCAGCCGCGACAACTTGGCCACTGGTTTCTTGCAGCAATGCGCGCTCGACCTGCACCAGGGTCGTCGCCCAGTCTCCCAATTTGGGCTGACGCCAAAGTTTCATGGTCGGATACCAAGGGCTATCAATGCGCTCCAACATCCAGCGGTAGTCGGGGTTTGCAGGCAGCAAGAGCCAAGTCCGCGCGCCCATGGCGCCCGCCAGATGCGCGATGGCGGAGTCGATGGTTATGACCAGGTCCAGCGCCGCGATGACGGCCGCCGTATCTGAAAAATCATGAATCTCGTCACCCAGGGGCAGCAAGCTGCCACGGTTCACCCAGGGATCTGAATCAGGCGCCCGGTCCTTTTGCAGGCTGACCCAGGCAATACCTGCGAGGTCAAGGCACACCGCCAAATCAGCCAATTGCAATGAGCGATGCCGGTCGTTGGGATGGCTGGGGTTTCCGGCCCAGTTGATACCTACCCGCAGCCGTCCCTTTGCGAAGGAATCAATGCGCTTGCGCATCGCCGCCAACTTGTCAGCATCCGCCTGCACATACGGCATCACGCCAGGCAAATTGTCGAATCCGGCGTTGAAGTGCACTGGCAGGCTCATCAAAAAGGCCCAAAAATCATACGCATCCGTCGGCGCATCAGTCACCGCCACATGCACGCCCGCAACACCCGTTGCCAGGGGTGCCAATGCGGGATGCAACCAGACGCCGACTTCGGCACCCAGCCCTACCAGGTTTTGCGCAAAACGCAGGCACTGAATCTGGTCGCCAAACCCCTGCTCCTTCACCAGCAAGATGCGCTTGCCCAGCAGGCTTTCACCGCGCCACATCGGAAACGGCAACTCCGGTGGTATTGCCTGCGGGTCTGCTTTGCCCTTGGCGTAGCGCTGCTCAAAGTGCTGCCAGCCGCTGTTGAAGTCACCCATGGTGAGATAGGCCAACGACTGGTTCCAAAGCCAGCCAGCCTGATCCGGCGTCAGCGCCAATGCGCGGTCTATCACCCGCACCGCCTCTTCAAGCTGCCCCACACCCTGCAACACCATGCCCAGGTTAGCCCATCCCAGTGCATAGGCAGGGTGCTGCTCCACGCAGCGTCGTAACAGCAGCAGCGACTCATCACGCGCATCCAACTTGTATAGCGCCAACGCAAGATTATTCAAGCCGTCTGCCAGATTGGGATCGGCCTGCAGCGCCAATCGGAATGCGTCGATGGCTTCACCAGTCCGGTCCAGATGACCCAGCGTTACCGCAAGATTGTTATGTGTTTGGGCATGATGTGGGTCGATCCGCAGGGCTTGCCGAAACGCCTTTTCTGCGTCGGCGAACCGCGCCAACCCCAGCAGTACGTTGCCAAGCGACAGCCAGAGGTCATGTCGATCCGGCGCAATGGCGGCTGCCTGCCGAAAGTAACGCACAGCGTCCTCAGGCCGACCCAGGTTGCTACAGGTCAGGCCCAGGTTGTTGAGCACCAACACGCTCTCGCAGTCCAACGACAAAGCTTGCTGCCATGCGTGAATGGCCCCCTCTGCCATGCCAGCCTTTCCACACAGATCTCCGAGATTGATCCATGCCTCCAGGTAGTCTGGATATTTCTTCAGCAAAGCTTCGTAGTGCTCAACGCCTTCTTGCGTACGACCCAGTGCGTGCAGCGCCTGTCCAAGGTGGTAGTGCGCGGGCATGTGACGCGGCTCCAACGCCAGAATCTCCTGAAAACCGATCACTGACGCGCTGAATTGCTGATTGTGGAAATGCCCCAGGGCAGTGTCGTAGGCGGTGGTCATAGATTGATGAATTAGTTACTACTCATTTCGCTCAGAGATGACCAGCGTGGAACGGCGATTACCAATCGTCACCAGAACTTGCATCGGGAAGCTTCCATCAGGCACTGCGGTCGCCACAAATGTATTGGTTGCAGGATCAAATTTCAGCCAAGGTGGCAGCGGGTCGCCGTTAGCTGCAGTGACCTGCACCGGATCAGTCGCCGCAATCGCCAGCAACTCCGCTGGCAACTGGAAGCTGAAACCGGTACCTGAAGTGGCGGTCCCCTTGGACACCGACACTGCAATGATTCCGCTGTCGACCAACGATGCCTCGCGCACCGTCGCCACGGTTACTGCACGTCCTGCGCCACCCGTGTTGCCGATACTTCCAGTCTCATTGGACGAACTCTGGTCCCCCGCGTCGGCTGTTCCGGGTGTTCCGGCATTAGGACCAGCGCCGGTGCCTCCAGGGGAGGTTATTGGGGCAGGATTAGGTGGCAAAAGCACCACTGGCGGTGTTGTGCTAGTGGTGCCGGTGGTTCCAGTTGTACCAGTAGTGCCTGTCGTTCCGGTAGTACCAGTTGTTCCCGTGGTCCCAGTCGTACCTGTGGTCCCAGTCGTACCCGTAGTACCTGTTGTTCCTGTGGTGCCAGTGGTGCCGGTTGTCCCTGTCGTACCGGTGGTACCGGTGGTACCGGTTGTTCCCGTGGTGCCAGTCGTACCAGTAGTACCCGTAGTGCCAGTGGTGCCAGTGGTGCCCGTAGTGCCTGTAGTACCTGTAGTACCTGTAGTACCAACCGTCGCAGTGATCTCTAAGTTGGCTCCAACATAGTTGATTGCGTAGTTACTATTGTTTGCACTGGTAACAGTGCCTTGCTGAATTGGGTAGGTAGCGGCCACTTCGCCTGAATCACGCGTCAGAGTGCCGCTCAGTGTTTCGCCCGTGACCAGTCCGCGGTTTCCGCTTTGAGCTTCAGCTGAGTAGGTCAGCGCAGGATCTGCACCCCCTTCGTTCTTGCCTTTCGCATCCGCCGTCACCGTAATCTGCCTTGCGCTAATGGTCAATGGAGCGTTTGTGGCGTCAAGAGTCGGCAGTTGGTAATTGCTGGCCGAACCGCCAACACCGTCAGCGAGTGCAATAGCGCTGATGTATTTGCCACTCGTTGCAACATTCTTGTCACTTGCCGTGGCGCCCGAATAGGTAAGGTTTTCACCGCTAACCAGATTTCCAAGCGTCACATATCCCGTCAGGTTCGTCGACCCATCGTAGGTCTTGGTGGCCGAGAGCGTGACCGTCTTGGGGTTGATGGTGCTGGTGGTGTTATTGGCGTAAGTGATGTTGTAGTTGCCTGTCACATCTGCACTCGCGCTGTCACGGATCACCAAGCCGCTGGCGGCAACGGTCTTGTTGCCGTTGCCAACGTCCTTGTTGGTAAAGGCCTGCGTTGCTGACGTGCCCACAACTTCGCCTGCACCCGATCCGGCCAATGCGCCGACAGTTGCCGCACCAGTTGCGGTGGTGCCACCGTCATAGGTCTTGGTCACTTGCGATGCCGTCACCGCCAAATTCGCAGCGGTGATGCCGGCTGTCTGCGTGCCACCGGTAAAGGTGTAGTTGCTGGCCAGCCCGCCCGTGCCATTGCCTAGCGCGAGCGAGCCCAAGGTCACAGCCTTGCCGGTGCCGATGTTTTTGCTGGCGACCGTGCCGGTGCCGCTGAGTGTCAACGCCTCACCGGTCACGACATTGCCCAGCGTCAAGATGCCTGCGGCCACATCCGCTGTGCCGTCATACGTGCGCGTGCCAGTCAGATTGACGGCGCGCTGGCTGATGGTGCTGGTGGTGTTATTGGCGTAAGTCACGGCGTAGTTGCTGCCGCTGTTGCCGTCAGTCAAGGTCACTCCCGACACAGTCACCGTCTTGTTGCCAGCGCCCGCGTTTTTGTCGACAAAGGCGAAGCTGCCGCCAGAAAGGGTGTCGCTGCCGAACAAGGTGCCTGCGCTGACCACGGCGCTACCAGCAGCATTGGTGTTGCCGTCGTAGGTCTTGCTCACGTTGCTGGTTGTCACCGTCAAATTCGCAGTGGTGATGCCGCCAATGGTGCCGCTGACGGTTGTTGGCAGGCTGTAGTTTGTCAGGTTGGTGCTGCCACCAGCGGTGTAGTCGCCGTTGGTCAACGCAACTGTCACGGTCTTGTTGCTGCCCACATTGGCGTTGTCGTAAGTACCACTGGTTTTACCGATGGTGGCCGAGTCGGAGCTGACCCAGCCGCTCAGGCTGAAGTTGCCTGCGCCCAGGGTGGCCGTGTTGGTGCCGTCATAGGTTTTGCTGATGCTGCCCGTCAGGCTACCGGTGATGACGGTCAGGGCTGCGGCGTTGATGGTCACGGGCGCATTCGCCTGGTTCAGCGTTGGCAGGGCATAGTTGCTGGCCGCACCGCTGCCATCGGCGAGTGTGATCGCTGCAATGAAGTTGCTGGCGTTATCTGCCACCTGTGCGCTGTTGGCACTGGCGTTGCTGTAGTTCAGCGTCTCGCCAGAGATGCCGGTTGCCAGTGTCACAGTGCCTGCACCCAGCGTGGTGTTGCCATCATAGGTCTTGGTGGCCGAGAGCGTGACCGTTTTGGGGCTGATGGTGCTGGTGGTGTTATTGGCGTAAGTGATGTTGTAGTTGCCTGTCACATCTGCACTCGCGCTGTCACGGATCACCAAGCCGCTGGCGGCAACGGTCTTGTTGCCGTTGCCAACGTCCTTGTTGGTAAAGGCCTGCGTTGCTGACGTGCCCACAACTTCGCCTGCACCCGATCCGGCCAATGCGCCGACAGTTGCCGCACCAGTTGCGGTGGTGCCACCGTCATAGGTCTTGGTCACTTGCGATGCCGTCACCGCCAAATTCGCAGCGGTGATGCCGGCTGTCTGCGTGCCACCGGTAAAGGTGTAGTTGCTGGCCAGCCCGCCCGTGCCATTGCCTAGCGCGAGCGAGCCCAAGGTCACAGCCTTGCCGGTGCCGATGTTTTTGCTGGCGACCGTGCCGGTGCCGCTGAGTGTCAACGCCTCACCGGTCACGACATTGCCCAGCGTCAAGATGCCTGCGGCCACATCCGCTGTGCCGTCATACGTGCGCGTGCCAGTCAGATTGACGGCGCGCTGGCTGATGGTGCTGGTGGTGTTATTGGCGTAAGTCACGGCGTAGTTGCTGCCGCTGTTGCCGTCAGTCAAGGTCACTCCCGACACAGTCACCGTCTTGTTGCCAGCGCCCGCGTTTTTGTCGACAAAGGCGAAGCTGCCGCCAGAAAGGGTGTCGCTGCCGAACAAGGTGCCTGCGCTGACCACGGCGCTACCAGCAGCATTGGTGTTGCCGTCGTAGGTCTTGCTCACGTTGCTGGTTGTCACCGTCAAATTCGCAGTGGTGATGCCGCCAATGGTGCCGCTGACGGTTGTTGGCAGGCTGTAGTTTGTCAGGTTGGTGCTGCCACCAGCGGTGTAGTCGCCGTTGGTCAACGCAACTGTCACGGTCTTGTTGCTGCCCACATTGGCGTTGTCGTAAGTACCACTGGTTTTACCGATGGTGGCCGAGTCGGAGCTGACCCAGCCGCTCAGGCTGAAGTTGCCTGCGCCCAGGGTGGCCGTGTTGGTGCCGTCATAGGTTTTGCTGATGCTGCCCGTCAGGCTACCGGTGATGACGGTCAGGGCTGCGGCGTTGATGGTCACGGGCGCATTCGCCTGGTTCAGCGTTGGCAGGGCATAGTTGCTGGCCGCACCGCTGCCATCGGCGAGTGTGATCGCTGCAATGAAGTTGCTGGCGTTATCTGCCACCTGTGCGCTGTTGGCACTGGCGTTGCTGTAGTTCAGCGTCTCGCCAGAGATGCCGGTTGCCAGTGTCACAGTGCCTGCACCCAGCGTGGTGTTGCCATCATAGGTCTTGGTGGCCGAGAGCGTGACCGTTTTGGGGCTGATGGTGCTGGTGGTGTTATTGGCGTAAGTGATGTTGTAGTTGCTGCCGCTGTTGCCGTCATTCAGCGTAATGCCGGAAACGGTAACCACCTTGTCGCCCGCGCCGGCGTTTTTGTCGGCAAAGGCGAAGCTGCCGCCAGAAAGGGTGTCGCTGCCGTACAGTGTGCCGCTGGTCACCGTGGCCGCCGCGCCTGCGGCGGTCGTGTCACCGTCGTAAGTCTTGGTCACGCTGTCGGTTGACAGGGTCAGGCTGGCGGTTGTTACATCCACGGTCTGCGTGCCGCCGGTGAAGGTGTAGTTGCCCGCCACGCCGCCATTCGTGCCGTTGCCCAGGCTCAAGCCGGCAATGGTGACTGCCTTGGTGTTGGCCACATGCTTGTCGGCCACGCTGCCGGTGCCGGTGAGCACCAGGGTTTCGGAGCCGACCAGCGCGCCCAGTGTCAGCACGCCAGCGGCCACATCAGTTGTGCCGTCGTAGGCGCGGGTGCCGGTCAGGCTCACGGCAAACGGATTGATAGTGCTGGTGGTGTTGTCGGCGTAACTCACGAGGTAATTGCCGCCGGCATTGCCATCGGTCACTGTCACGCCAGAGACGGTCACGGTCTTGTTGCTGCCGGCATTCTTGTCGACAAAGGCAAATGTGCCGCCGCTCACTGTGTCTTGCGCGTTGCCGTTGCTGGCATTGGTGTAAAGCGTGCCGGCTACCACTGTTGCCGTGCCGGCTGCTATGAGGCCGCCGTTGTAAGTGCGGGTCACATCGCTGGTGCTTAGCGTCAAATCTGCCTTTGTAATGGCGCTGTTGTTGCTGCCCGCGCCCAGAGTCACGCTGTAGTTGTTGCCACCGTTGCCGTCGTTCAGTGTGGCGCTGTTAAATGTCACCTTGCGGCCGGTGCCGGCATTGGCGTTGTTATAGGTGCCGGTCGCGGCGGTCACGGTATCGCCCGCCACGCCGAGTTGCCCGCTCAAGCTTGTCAACACACTAGCGCTGGCGTCATAGCTCAGCGAGCCGTCGTAAGCGCGGGTCACGCCGCCGAGTGACAGTGTCACCGCCTTGGTCGTGATGCTGCCGCTGCCGTCATAGGTGCCGCTGCCCAGGCTGTAGTTGCCGCCGTGTGCGCCGGTCAGCGTCAGTGAGCCTAGCGTTGCCGTCAGCGTCTTCGTGGTGCCGACGTTGCGACTATCGAAGCTGGCCGTGCCACTTACTGCCGTGACCGTATCGCCACCCAGCACGCCGGTATTGTCAAAGGTAAAAGTCGGCGCTGACAGGACGGCGCTACCGTCATACCCTTTGTTGCCGGATACCCCAGTCAGCGACAGGGCGACGGGGTTGATCGTCGCCGTGGTGGTCGCACTGGTGCTGACCAGGTTGTAGTTGGCGGCATCCGAACCGGCCAGCGCCAGGCCACTCACGGTCACGTTCTGGGCGATCACCGCATTGCTGCCGTTGCGCGCGACGCTGGCCGAGGCGAAGGCGGCGCCGGCAGAGCTGTAGCTCAGATCGTCGCCGCTCACTTTGCGATCGCCGGTCAGACCGGTCAGTGTTGCCGTGGCGCTCTGGTCATAGGTCTTGTCTTGTGCCGTGGCCGAGAGTGTGAGGGTGCGCGCCGAGATGTTGCCGGTAAAGCCCGGCGGTGTGGCGGGTATCACGTAGTTGGCGTTGTTCGATGTCAGGCCGCTCCAGGTTATCGCCTTGCCAGTGCCGACATTTTTGTCGGTGAACACGCCGGTCGCCGTTCCGGTCAGGCTCACGCTGTCGCTGTTGGCAAGATTGCCGAGCGTAAAGGCCGGCGCAACTGAAAACGTGGCGGTCGTCGTGCCGTCGTATTCGCGGTTCTGCACCGTGCCGGCAGTCGTGCTCAGCGTCAGCGTGCGCGGCGTGATCGTCACGTTGCCGTTGTTGAAGATCACCAGTGACTTGGCGCCTGCGGAGTTATTTACGAGGCCGCTCACCGTGATCGGGTAAAGATTGCTGCCACCGGTGCCACCGGTCACCGTGGCCGTGGCGCCTGCGCCGGCGGAACTCAGCATCGCATTGGTAGCATCGATCCAGCCAGGTTTACTTTCGGAGAACTCGGGGAAGGCCACCGACCCGGCCGAATATGACAGCGTATAGCCGCTGTTGGCGAGCGCCAGCGTCTCGCCGTAAACCTTGTCATTGCTCAGCGTGCTGACCGTCACCGTGGCTGCGGTGGCGATCAGCGAAGGAACGCGCAGGAGGTAGCGGTTGCCGGTTTCGGTCACGCTGCCCGGCGCGTAGGCGGTGGCTCCGTAGCCGGTGTACACCTTGTCGAAAATGGCGTCGTTGTAGCTCTTCAGGCCGCCCAGCAAATCACCGTTGCTGGCCGTGTAGGGGTCATTCACATACACCAGCCAGCGCGGGCTGGTCGCACCCGTGAGCGTGATGGCATTGGTGCCGGCGTTGTTGATGAAAGCGCTGCTACCGGTGCCGGTGGCGAGCACCACGGCATTGGTGAGGTTCGAGCCATTCCCGGCCAAGCTGGCGGTAATGGTGCCGTTCAGCGTCAGGTTGCCCGCGCCCGGTGTACCGCCGCCTGCCCCGGCCTGCGCCGTCAGGCTGCTGACACTTGCCGCGCCCAGCGTCAGGTCATTGGTATCGGCCAGCGACACCGCCCCGGCGCTGGGGATGGTGACGGTGCCAAAGTTATTGCCCGTGTTGGTCAGCGTGAAATTACCGCCGCCGCTCAAACTCAGGTTGCGTCCTGCCGCGCTGAATACACCGCCCGAGATCGTCCTTGTGCTAGCGGCACTCAAGGTGCTGTCTGCCGTCAGGGTCAGGGTACGACTGGCGAAGGAGATATGGTTGGTCGCCAGCAACGTGCCGCCGCCCAGACTGACATTGCCGGTGCCGATATTGCCCGATGCGCCGATGGACAGCGTGCCGGCATTGACGGTAGTGGTGCCGTCATAGGTGTTGGCATTTGACAGCACGGCCGTGCCGCTACCGGTTTTGGTGAAGCCAACGCTGGATGCCCCGTCGGTGATGATGCCCGAGAGCGTCAATTGTGTGCCGCCCACATCCACAGTAGTGCCCAGGGTGCCCAGTGTTATGCCGCCGGCAAGGCTGGATGTACCGGTGCTGGTCTTGAGTGTGCCGCCGTTGATCGTGACTGCCTCGGTGGTGCTGTAGGTGACGTTCTGGAAGTCCAGCGTCGCGCCACTGTTCACCGTGGTGCCGGCGGCCGTGGTGCCCAATGCGTCGTTGGCGGTCACCGCCAGCGTGCCGGCGGAAACCGTGGTGGCGCCGGTATAGGTGTTGCTGCCCGAGAGCGTCAGCGTGCCGCTGCCGTTCTTGGTCAGGCCGCCGCCGGTGGAACCGGAGATTACCCCGCTAAAGGTGGTGGACGTGTTGTTGCCACCGCTGGTGAGTGACGCGCTGCCCAAAATAATGCTGCCTGCGCCATTGATCGAACCCACCGTATCGGCATTGCCCGCCAGACTCCATGTCGCACCCGAGACCACCGTCACTGCGGTGCTGTTGCTCAGCACGTCCGCTGCGGCATGGATTAGCGCACCGGCGCTGACCGTGGTCGCCCCTGTCCAGGAGTTAGAGCCGGAAAGCGTTAAGTTGCCCGCGCCGGTCTTGGTCAGGCTGCCGGCGGTGGCGGCGCTTGCGCCACTTATGGCCAGCGAACTGGGGCCCACCTCGATCGACGAGGTGGTGCCTGCCGTCAGCGTAAAGGCGCGATTGGTGCTCGCACCTACGCCGGTATATTTCAGCGTGCCACCGCCGAGCACCAGATTGGCGGCGACATTGGTGGCTGCCCCGAGATTGCCCGCGACCCCGCCGTTGCCTATCGTCGCCACACTCAAGGTGCCGCCGTTGATCGTTGTCGCGCCGGTGTACGTATTGGCACCTGAGAGTGTCCACGTCCCCGCCCCCTCTTTGGTCACGCCCTTCGTACCGGTGCCGATGATGCTGGCAAGACTGCTACCCGTATTGCTGCCGCCCAGAGTCAGAGCGCCCAACGCCCCCAAAATGGTGCCCGTGTTGGACAGTACGATATTGCCACTATTTGACACGATTCTGGTTGGGCTGCCCAGGCTGAGCAAACCACTGTAGGTGGCGGCCGTGGCTGAGCTGTTGCTCAGTGCGCCGCCATAGTCAATGCCGTCCCCGTTCAGCGACAGCGGTTCTGCTGTGGACAGCGTAAAGCCGTTGAGGTCGAGCGTTGCCCCGGATCTGTCAACGGAGGTTGTGCCAGCGACTGTGCCTAACGCTGAGGTGCTGCCGAGTTTGAGCGTGCCCAATGAGATGGTGGTGGCACCTATGTACGTATTGGCTCCCGTAAGCGTCCACGTCCCTTTGCCTATTTTGACCACATTTGCAGACGCATTGCTGCCGGCAATTTTGCCAATGCTGCTACCCGTATTGCTGCCGTTCAGCGTTAGGGTAGGCGTCCCGGAAAGGGTGGTCGTTCCGGTCAGCACGATGTCGCCATTGTTCGCCAGGATGTTGCTATTGCTGAGGACGGTGATGGGGCCGCTGTAGGTGGCCGCCGTGGCTGAACTGTTGGTCAGCACGCCGGAATCCAGGGTCAGCGCTCCTGTCGTGCTGCTCAGGGAAATACCGTTAAGGTCGAGTGTTGCGGCCGATGAAACGGCGTTTGTCAGTGTGGCTGTTCCCAGTGCTGTGGTGCTGCCGAGTTTCAGGGTGCCAGCGCTGATGCTGGTCGTGCCGGTGTAGGTGTTATTGCCAGCCAGTAGCACTTTGCCAAGGCCGGACTTGTACAGGCTAAACGCTCCACTGATGTCGCCATTCAGCAACAGCGTGTCATATTGGCCGGCATTCACCGTGCTTGCTGCCGTCATGGTAATCGTGCCGCCGACGGTGCTGGTGCTGGGGGTGGCCGAGGTGCCACCGCTGGCCTGGAGCCAGCCGCCAATCGAGATGGCTTCTGCTCCGCTGTTGACGTTATTCAAATCGAGCGTGGAGCCACTGGCTATGGTGGTGTTGCCAGCGGTGCTGCCCAGCGTACCGCTGCCGCTCAGCGCCAGCGTACCGCCGGTGATGGTGGTGGTGCCGTCGTATTGGTTGGCGCCCGTCAGCGTCAAGGTTCCGGCACCTAGTTTTCTCAGCGCACCGGTGGTAGCTGTGCTGGCGCCGTTCCAGGTCAGCGTGGTTGCCGCAGACGAGACATCAAATGTGCCTGTCGTGCCGGCACCCAGGGTGAAATTGCGGTCGGTGGCTGCCGTGGCACCGGTGTATTGCAGGGTGCCGCCACCCAGCACCAGATTGCCTGCGAGGTTGCTTGCCGCGCCCAGATTGCCGGCCACGCCGCCATTGCCAATACTAGCCACACTCAAGGTACCGGCGTTCAGGGCGCTGATGCCGGTGTAGGTGTTGCTGCCCGAGAGCGTCCACGCCCCCGTGCCGGTTTTGGTCACCGTGCCCGCACCGGTGCCGATGATGCTGTTCAGGCGGCTTTCGGTGCTGGTGCCGCCCAGCGTGAGACCGAAGCCGGCACCGGTGATGGTGCCGGCATTGGAAAGCACGATATGACCGGTGCCATTCGCCACGATGCTGCTGTCGCTGCCCAGCGTGATCAAGCCGTTCCAGGTGGTCGCCGTGGTGGAGTTGCTGCTCAGCGCGCCGCCATTGGCAATGCCGGCGCCGTTAAGCGTCAGTGCTTCGCTGGTCGCCAGGGTAAAACCCTTGAGGTCGAGTGTGCCACCGGCGTTCACCGTGGTTCCCGAGCCGGTGGTACCCAAGGGAGTGTTGGCGCCGCTTCCGGCACTGCCCAGCCTCAGTGTGCCGGCGCTCACCGTGGTCGCGCCGGTGTAGGTGTTGGCGCCGGAGAGCGTCCACGCCCCCGTGCCGGTTTTGGTCACCGTGCCCGCACCGGTGCCGATGATGCTGTTCAGGCGGCTTTCGGTGCTGGTGCCGCCCAGCGTGAGACCGAAGCCGGCACCGGTGATGGTGCCGACATTGGAAATCAAGATATGACCGGTGCCATTCGCCACGATGCTGCTGTCGCTGCCCAGCGTGATCAAGCCGTTCCAGGTGGTCGCCGTGCTGGAGCTGTTGCTCAGCGCGCCGCCATTGGCAATGCCGGCGCCGTTAAGCGTCAGTGCTTCGCTGGTCGCCAGGGTAAAACCGTTGAGGTCGAGTGTGCCACCGGCGTTCACCGTGGTTCCCGAGCCGGTGGTACCCAAGGGAGTGTTGGCGCCTCTGCCGGTACTGCCCAGCTTCAGTGTGCCGCCACTGATGGCGGTGGCGCCGGTGTAGGTGTTGGCGCCGGAGAGCGTCCACGCCCCTGTGCCGGTTTTGGTCACACTGCCGCCGCCGGAAAGCACGCCCGAGAAACTGGTTGTGGTGTTGTTGCCCCCGGCTGACAGCGCGGCGCTGCCCAGCGTGATGGGGCCGGTGCCGGCGATGGAGCCCACCGTCTCGGCATAACCGGCCAGATTCCACGTTCCCGAAGACACCGTCACCGCCGACAGGTCGTCGATGACGTCCGCCGCGCCACTGGTCAGCGTGCCGGCGGAAACCGAGGTGGCGCCGGTATAGGTGTTGCTGCCCGAGAGCGTCAGCGTGCCGCTGCCGTTCTTGGTCAGGCCGCCGCCGGCGCCGGAGATTACCCCGCCAAAGGTGGTGGACGTGTTGTTGCCCCCGACTGTCAGCGCGGCGCTGCCCAGCGTGATGCTGCCCGTGCCGGCGATGGAGCCCACCGTCTCGGCATAACCGGCCAGATTCCACGTCGCCCCCGGGGCCACCGTCACTGCGGTGCTGTTGCTCAGCACGTTCGCTGCGCCATAGCTCAGCGTACCGGCGCTGACCGTGGTGGGGCCAACGTAGGTGTTGGTGCCCGAAAGCGTGAGTGTGCCGCTGCCGGTCTTGGTCAAGCCGTTGCCCGTCTCAGTCAGATAGCCTTGTATCGCACCGCTGAATGCAGTGCTGCTGTGATTGCCGCCGGCGGTCAGGATCACGCCGGTGCGCAGCGTGATGGTGCCCGTGCCGGCAATCGACCCTACCGTTTCCGAAAGCCCAATTCTCAAGTCCGCGTTGCTGGCAATGCTGACGGCGGAAGTATCGGGGATCACCGCACCGCCAGAAATCGACAGCGTGCCTCTGTTGATGGTGGTTGCACCTTCGTAGGTGTTGACGCCCGAAAGCCCGAGCGTGATGGTGCCGGACTTGGTAAAGCTGCCGCTGCCGGACATGATGCCGGCGTAGCTAGAGGTAGAGGTCGAGGCCGACTCGATGGTACCGCCGCCGGCGTTGAGCAGGATGCCACGGTTGGCATTGAGGATAACGGCGCTGCCAGTGAGTTGCAGCGTGCCGCCGTCGAATACCAGCTTGCCCGCCCCGCTGGCTTGCCCCAGCTGGCCATCGGTACTGATCGAGAGAGTCCCGCCGCTGATCGTGGTGGTTCCGGTATGGTCGTTGTTGTTGGCACCGAGTATCAGCGTGCCGGCGCCGGTTTTGATCAGGTTGGTCTTGCTGATGGAACCGCTGTAACTGCCGCTGCCGCTGCCCACATTGAAGGTGGTGGTGCCGTTGCCGCTGATGGTGCTGCTCCCGCCGCTGATGGTGGTGCCGGCATTAAGCACGACATCTAACGTGCCGGTAGTGTTGCCAATGTTGGCATTGACGACGATGGCACCGGCGGCAGTGAGTGTCAGAGTGCGCGTGCCGGTGCCGATGTCGGTGGAAATGTTGCTGTTGATGGTGATGTCGCCGGCCTGGGCGCCGTCGCTGCCGGTGGTGATGGTGACGCTGGTACCGGAGTTGAGGGTGCTCTGGATGGTGGTGTTGAGTACCAACGCGGTGTCTCCCGTGGGTGTAAAGACCCTGGGGTCGCCACCATTGAAGCTGCCTCTGGCAGTACTAGTGAAAATCCACACGTTGCGCGGGTCGAGCAGCCAGTTGCCAGCCTGCCCGGCACTGGCCGATGCGTCGGCTGTGCCCGTGGCTTGCAGGTTGTCGTGGCTGGAGGTTTCTATCCTGCCGCCATCGCCGGATTCCGCGCCCCCCTTCGCCACGATGTTGCCGTAGAAGCCGGTGTAGGCTTCCGACCACAATACCGCCGTGCCGCCAGCGCCGACTTTTGTGGAGGAAACATCGATGCGGGCGTTTTCGCTCATGACGACGGCTTGCGCCGTGGGGTAAGCGAAACGCTCGGTCGTCTTGCCCTGCCAGTCGCCGCCGACCAGCACGGTGCCGCCGCCGGTCGCGCCGCTGGCGTCGATCGCGGTGTTGTCCCACAGGCCAATCTGTTCGCCGCCAAGCGTGATGGCACCGCCGCGCCCGCGTGAGGAGCCGCTGCGAATCTGTGTGCTGCCGGTCAGCGCCAGCGTCGGGCGCCGGTCTTCAGGCAGCGGCGGGTCGGTGGGCTTGCGCGGGTTGGCGCTGTTGCCGGCTTCCACATGAATGCGCCCGCCGCTGCTGGCGCCAGAGGCATCCACCAGGGCGCTGCTCAGGGTGAGGTTGCCGCTGGCAACCAGGGTGATGCTGCCACCGTCTGCATCGCCGCCCTGGGCCTGGATGCCGCCCCCGGCATGGATGTCTTGCCCGGCGCTGATCGCGATGCTGCCACCCGCGCTGCCGCTGGCATCGAGCTGGCCAGTGGCGGTTTGGGTAAAGTGGGCAGAATTTATGCCAATTGTGCCTCCAGCCCCCGCGGAATGTGCGTAAGCAGCTATCAATTGCATAGCGTCTGCAGCCAGTCCGCTGGCCGTGATGCTGCCGCTGTTGACGATGTCGGGGGCGTTGGCGCTGATGCTACCGGCCGGGCTGAGGATGCCTGCGGCATCCACTGCGGCGTTGGCGCTGATGCTGCCGGTGTTCTCAATGCGATCGGAAGCATCAAGCACGATCTTGCCGCCACGCATCGCCATGCCGGTGGCTTCCAGCTTGCCGGAGTTTTTGACCACACCACCTTGCAACCGGTCTACCGCGCGCGCCGACAAAATGATCAGACCGCCGGGGGCCAGCACGGCACCCTTGTTCTCGACCAGCGCCTTGATTTGCGAGGGCTCGACCGTGACGTTGTGCAGCCGGCCTTCGCCGTCGAACTGCAGCGAGACCGCCTCGCCCGAGGCCAGTGCCACGGTGCCGAGTTGCGCGACGATGACGCCTTCGTTGCGCACTTCGGGCGCCAGCAAGGCCACAAAGCCGTTGATCGCAGCACGGATTTCGCCTTCAGTCACCACGCTGCCGCTGCTGCCCTCGCGGCTGAACTTGAGGTTGCCGGCCATGAAGTCGGCGTCTTTGATGCCGTGCGTGGAGGCGACCAGTGCGCCCACATCGACGCTGGCGCTCTTGCCAAAGTAGACGCCGTTCGGGTTGACAAAGTAGACCTGCCCGTTGGCGGTGATCTTGCCCAGAATCTGGCTCGGGTTGCTGTCGAGCACACGGTTGAGCGTGGCGCTGCTGCTGGAGGGTTGCTTGTAGTTGACCTGTGCTGCGGCGCCGACGTTGAAGGTGTTCCAGTTGATGACGGCGCGGTCGCTGCTCTGGTTGACGTTGAGCGTGGCGGCGCTCTGGCTGATGCTGGCAATGCCGGTTGTGACCTGCGCGCCCGTGGGCAGCTGCGTCGGTGTTGGCGGATTGGGTGGTCCGGCCAACGCGTAGGGGGCGCACATGCTCACTGCGGCCAGAAAGGTGGCCGCCAGTGCACCCGCGCGTACCGTGCGCTTGCCACGCCCGGTGGCGGTTTCGGCCACAGCAACGTAGGCAGCCAGGTGGTCGCTCCAGACCAGGCGGTAAAAACGGTTCAGGGTGGCGTGTCGGTTCATGGAGACGCTTCGGTCAGGCCTTGACGGTTTTGCGTTTCTTTTCCTGGGCCGGTGGTTTCGCACTCGGGGCGACAAGCGGGGCCATGCGTTGCACCAGTTGCTTGACGTTGCCCAGCGAGAGAAGGTGTGCGTAGAGCAGGCCGAGTTCGCCGCTGGCGAGCCACTCCTGCAGCGTGGCGGCGCTTAACTGCTTGAGCTTGCCTTCGTCCACCACCAGCAGGCCCTGCACCAGGGCGTTGCGGCCATCGGCAAAGTCAGCGCGGAGTTCGGACTGCATCAGCAGATCGGCAGCGTCGAGCTTCTTCAGGAACGCGCCGGTGAGTTGCACCTGGCGCTGGTAGTCGGTCAACAACTCAAGCGCGTTTTTGAGCACGGCGGCAGGTTCACCTGCTTCGTCAAACAGCGGCTCACCTGCACTGTCGTCAAAGCCGGGGTAGCTCTCGTCGATGCAGACGCTGAGCTGGTCCACACCGGTCTGGGCAAAGACAAAGGGGTAGCGCCGGATGAAGGCCGGCACGTACTGCGCCATCCACTGGCCGGCGGCGTCGAGATACAGGTTCTCACCCTCGTGCAAACCGGTCAGGGCGTAGCACAGCAACTCGCCGGGCTTGTCGTCAACGGTCGCGCCACGCGCAAAGACGATCGGGTACTCACGCGCCACTTCGGCAAACTCAACCGCCACCAGCGGCACGGCGTGCACCGCAGCGGCAAAGCGCGCCGTGTCGTGGCCCTTGAGTTTGAGATGCCGATGGCGCTCGCGGTCCAGGGCGACGGCGTTTTGGTAAATGAGCAAGGTAGTCATGGTGGGTTTCCTTCGATTCGCTCAAAACGGCATGCTGGCGCTGAGCCAGAAGCGGTTTTCAAGCAGGCTGCCGTCCTGGTCGTTGCCGGTGCTGGTGGGGTTCGGGTTGTCGCCGATGCGCCGCGCCAAGGTGGCCTTGATCTGGGCGCCAAAGGCGCTCACCCAGGACAGACTCAGTCCGTAACCACGCAGGCCATAAGCGTTGAGTTCGCTCAAGGTGTTGCCGCTGGGGGATGTGTTGATCCGGTTTACGTCCGTGATCTGCGCCCAGTCGTAGAACGCATTCAGGTTGAAGCCCTCGGGCAGGCGCAGCCGGGCCTCCAGGCTGAAGGTCTTACCCTGCGCACCGCTGCCCTCGCCGCCAGGGTAGGCGCGCACACCGGAGGTGCCCCCCAGCGTGAGTTTCTCGGAGGAGTCGAGGTTGCGGTCAGCACCCTGCAGGGAATACTGTGCGTAGAGCGAGAGTTCGTCTGTGATGCTCTGGTTGCGGCTCAGGCTGAGCTTCCACTTGTGGTAAATGCCTTCGGTCTGGCTGCTGGCTGCATCAGCGGCCTGGTTGGCCGAGTTGGTCAAATCGACCTTTCCCGCCAACAGGGCCAGACTGGCGTTGCTGACACCGCCGCTGCCCATTCCATCAAAGGCGTTGACGTTCAAGCTGAAGCTGGCCACGTCGATGGTGTAACGGTTGGTGGAGCCAGTGTTGGTCCAGTTGTCAAAGGCTTTGTGGTCCAGGCTGGCCAGCAGGTAGAAGTTGGCGCTGCGCGCGCGCAGCAGCGGGTAGCTGGCCTCCAGCCCGGTGGTCTGGGCCGTGCCACGGATGTCCAGGGCGGCGCTTTCGGGCGCGATGACCTTGTAGGCCAAATGCGAGGTGTTGATGCCAACGCGCAGGCCGTTGTAGCCCAGCGGGGTGGTGAAGCCAAGCCGGGTGTACTGGCTGCCCTGGGTCTTGGTGAAGTTCAGGCTGAACTGCTCGCCCCAGCTCGCCAGGCTCTCCAGGTAGAAGTTGCCCGATATGCGCTCGGCACCGGTGCTGCGCGTGCCGCTGTCGTCAGCCTCGACGTTGCCAACAAAAACGGGTGTGTCAACCAGTTTCAGCACCAGATCGGTTTCGCCTTCTTGCCTGCCTTCACGAAAGGTAGATATGGCGGCAATGCCAGGCAGGTCGTCAAGCAGCATGACGGCGCGCTCGATGGCGTCGGCGTTGATCGCCTCACCGGGCTGCTGGCGCGCCTCGATGTAGCGCAATGCGCGTGCAACAGGCAGATGGCTGGGCGCCTCGCCGTCGATCAGCGTGGCGCCAAAGCGGCCTTCAACAATCTGGATGATGACCGTGCCACCGTCAATGTCTTGCTTGGGCAAGTAGGCTCGTACCACCCAGCCCGCTGCGCTATAGCGCTCGGCCACGGCAGCAGCGGCAAGTTGCAGATCGGCAAAGCTGAGCGGGCGGTCCAGAAAACTGCTCAGAGCCGCCTGCAACGGGTCTTCGCCCAACAGGGTGTTTCCCAACAGGCGGAACTGGCTGACCGTAACAGTCAAACCGGGTTGCGCCTTCATCTCGGGTGGCGCCACCGGGGCATCGGGGCGGATCAGGCGTTTGTGTGTAGCCTGGCGGTCGCGCTCGATTTGCTGCAGCAGCGAGCCCGTGTCGGGGACCGTTTGGGCCGGCACGCTCTGAATCAGCAACGTGCATAGCCATAATGCAACGGCGCTTTTGGAGGATCGGTTCATGGCGTGTTCTGTTCTGCAGATTTGCGATGCCCGATTTCAGCAAATCAAATTCGGCAAAACTTGCAACTCCTTGCAGCAAGGCACTCGAACCCTTGTTTTCTTACCCGATCAGGCACCGCCGGGGTCGCCTGTGGCTGGCTTCAGTGCACGATCTGCACCGGCACACAGAGTTGATAGCCCTCTTTCCACAGTGACTTGATGGCCGGGTCGGGAACGCCGGCGTCGTGCATCTTTTTCTTCAAGCGCGAGATGCGCACTTCCAGCGCGGCCTTGCCGTTGTCGTCCGGCTCGATCTGCAGCAACTCCTGCAGCCGCCAATAGGCCAATTTGCGTGAGGGTGCTTCGGCCAGGTTTTTCAGGAGGATGACGTCGGGTGGCGTCAGTGTGGAGGTTCCGTTGGGGCCACTGAGTTGCATGTGTGCGGTGTCCAGCATCACTTGCTCTGCACGCACACGCGTGGCCGATACCCGTCGCATGATGCCGTCCACCACAATCGCCAACTCCTGCGGCGATACCGGCTTGGTGAGGTAGTTGTCGGCTCCGCTGACATAGCCCATGATGCGGTCCGACACGGCGTTGCGCGCGGTCAGCATGAGGATGTGCATCTCGTGGTGCGCGGTACGCAGTCGCTGGGCGATGCTGTAGCCGTCTTCACCGGGCAGGTTCAGGTCAAGAATCAGCAGGTCTACCGTGCCGTCGGCAAGGTGATCGTCCAGGTCATCGGCACAGCCGTAGCCTGCAACCTCGTGTCCCATCTCCGTCAGAAAGTCGACAAACAGGTCGCGCAAGTCACCATGGTCTTCGACAATGGCGATCTTCAGACAAGCGTTTCGAGGTGCGACTCTCATGGCTGCCATTAAATCAGCACATTTTTGGCAAAACTTGCAACTGCTTACAGGCGCAATTCAAAGATCACCCTTCCCTGCGCTTGGGTATAGGCCAGTTCGCCGCCCATCAGCCGTGCAAGGGCTTGGGAAATGTGCAAACCCAGGCCCGAGCCTGAGAACTCGTGGGCCAGAGGTGCGCGGTAATATTTTTCGAAAACCCGCTCAGGGTCGGGAACCCCAGCGGTGCCGATGGGGTTTGCCACGATGAGGCGAAGGTGTTCTCCTTCTGCGCGTAGTTCCACATCAATACGCTCGCCAACTTTACCGTACTTGAGTGCGTTGTCGATCAGGTTGGAAACAACGATGCGCAGCAACCTGCCGTCGGTGTTGAGCGACAACTTTTGTGCCAGCTTCTGATCCACGCGCGGCGGGTCTCGGCTGTCAGCAATCGCCGCCTCCACCAGGCAGACGATGTCGCACGGCAAGAGTTCAATAGTCACTTTGCCATCGGCAAGACGTTCCACCTGCACGGACTGGTCGATCACGTCGACCATGCTGTTCATGGCGCGCTCGGCCTTGGCAATCGTCTTGGGCGACATTGGTTGATTGCCCACTGCCATGCGCAGCACTGTCAGCGAGGTTCGCAACTCGTGCGCGAGCATGGCTAGAAATTGGCTCTGCCTCACACGCTCAGCATGCTCGTGCTTGGCCTCGTGCTCTGCCTTGACCCGATCGTCACTCAGACTACGCGAACGGGCACCGAGTGCCAGGTGCAGCGCAAATACACTGCCCAACGACGCAATCTGCAGGCTGTGCCAGGTGAAAAACCCGCCCGCAACCACGCCCAGAGCGTGAAGCACGAACACCAGAATGCCCACCATGCTGATCAGGTTAGCAAGCAACATGGCGCCGCTGCCGACAGCGCTCTGGCGCCACAGGCCAAAGGCCATCACAACCCCCACACCGGTCATCAGGATGCTGGCATTGAGAAAAACCGGAAGCACCTCCGTTTGCCAGCCCATCAGTGCCAAGGGCAGCGCTGCCAATGGCAACCAACAGTTGGCTTCGTACAGCCAATACAAGTACTTGCGGTCGGGTCCGATGCCAAAGAGCCGTCTATAAAAACCGTTGCCCGTACCGATCAAAGCAAACGAGAACACGCCAACCCAATAGAAACTCATTGCGGGCAGCGCGGGGGAAAAATATTGCTGCAGGAAGCCGCTACTTCCCAGCAGATGGCCCACGGTGGCCAGCAAGTTGGCGATGAACCACGGGGTGAGCGGGTCACGCAACCAGAACCACGCATTGGCGTTGAGCAACACCACAACCAGCACCAACACCACACTGGCCATGAGCAGGCTGGACTCCAGAGTGGTGGTAGCAATGAAATCATCGGGAGCCATCAGCCGAGGTGATAGCACTACCGTGCTGGTCGTTGTCAGACGCAAATAATAGGTTTGCGGCTTGGCATCACGATGGCGTAGTTTGAAAACAAACCCCCGATACGGCACTTCGCGCGCCGCAAACGGCAGCGTGTCGCCTGCACGGCGTTCGATCCAGGCACCCGCGCGCTGCGGATCAGCCTCGAACAGGCGCAGATCGTCGAGCACCGGAGGTTGGATGTCGAGCCAGGTTTCGCCTGCCTGCGCAACGCTGAAACGGAACCAGTGGACGCTGCGGGTAAAGCCACCGGCAAAGCCGCCTTCGGGCAGTGGTTTGAACTGCGAAGGGTCGGTGACCGCAACTGCATCGATGGTTAGCGCTCCGGTCTGGTCGGACAGCACCGCGAGATCGTGCAGCATAAGCGGTGCCGCACTGGCCCCGAGGCTGGCCAGAGCAATCAGCAGGGCAACAATTAGGCGGAAATACATCTGGAGAAGTTTAGTGTCTCTTTCATTTGAGCTCCAGCGCCCTGGCGCAATCAAACGGGTTGTGAATTCAAAGTGAACAGATACTGACGGCACATTACCCCAAAGTCTGTCGCCCGATCAGTGACTGCTAAGGAGCAAGTTGATTTCAAAAACCTACGACCGGATTGGGCACGATGCTCCCCTTCAGAATTTCCCGATGAGCAGCCGGAACGGAAGGTACTGCGGTCATTCGCTGGAATTCTGAAATGTGTCTGTACGACAACCAACTGGTTTACGTACAACGAAACGCGATTACCCCGTCAGAGGGAGAGGTTCCAGCATTTCGCTGCAGGGTTGCGGTATAGCGGTGGGACAGGTCCGTGCCCCAGGTAGTGACTAGTGTGCATGAACCTTACGAACGGCGCTCGGAATACACGTTGCCAGGGATGTTTCGGAAAGGGTGCACCGGGTGCACCCTTTTTGATGATTGCTTCGGGCTCTTCGCCCAGTATTCACAACCCAATCTGGGGGGTAGTGGAACCATCTTGCTCCTGGCACCTTGAAAAATTGCTACGACTCCACTATTTGACCGCCAAAAACAATGAATTCAAGCCAGTTTTCGCAAGGGTAGTACGTTTCCACGCGCCACAGACTCCAAATAGTTTCCATACCAAGCCATCATTTTTGCCCGCGGTTCCAGATACTCGGCGTAGTTGTACGCGGCACTGACGCTATTTCGCTCGGAATGCGCGAGCTGCGCCTCGATATGAGCGTGTTCAAAGCCGTGCTCATGCAAAACAGTGGACGCAATGCCGCGAAACCCATGACCGGTCATGGTGTGCTTGTAACCCATGATCTCCAACGCCTTGAGAATCGTATTGTTGGACATCGGTTTTGCATGGTCACGCTCACCCGGAAACAGCAACTGCCGGTCACCTGTCACCGTCTGCAAGACGGATAAGCCATTCAACCACACGAGCCGCAGTATAGACCTCAGCAACAGGCCTCGAGCCCCGAGCGCACCCTGGATTTTCCGCCTGTATGGCAGGTTTACCATGAAAAAGCGCCGTAAGCAGAACC
>Ga0247844_1003666_pt1 | contig 22163 bp, 18 predicted proteins | sample LaCtaG_FD_192421 | JGI IMG/M metagenome (GOLD analysis project Ga0247844, IMG submission 192421) | Freshwater microbial communities from meromictic Lake La Cruz, Castile-La Mancha, Spain - LaCruzMarch201714.5m_1 | ecosystem: Environmental > Aquatic > Freshwater > Lake | place: Spain: Castile-La... | reverse complement strand
TAAAAACTAGATTAAAAAACCAAGCCCCCAAATGGCCGTCGTGCTTGTAGGGTTGTTTTTCCATTAGTGATTTTTTCGAATGTATTGCTACTTTAATAAACGTGCCACATGAAGTGGCATTTTTTTTGTTAAAAATCGGCCTCGTCAATTTTCGTTTTTTCATTCTCAAACTCTCTTTAAAGTTGACGAAATAATGATGGTAGTTTTGTCTCAAAGTCTGAGTTTAAATATTGGCGCGGTGTCTTTTTTAGGTAAAAAGTTGATGAAATAAAGGTCGGTTTTGATAAAGTTTTAAAATGCTCCGTAACAACCAGTTATCCTTTGCACGCTGTCCAGTTACAGTCTTTTTAGCAAAAAAGATTCGGTTTGGATGGACATGGGATGTCCCTAAAAAAAGTGTATTGTTGTCACAAAAAACGATAGTTTTTGTCACAAAATCGTGTTGATTTTGTGACAAAGTTTTTTGATGTGATCCGGTAAGATTCTCAGGAAAAATGAAGGTTAGGGATTAATAATGACGCATGTTTGGGCGGAAATAGTTTTCTTGAGGTATTGATGTCATGTGTGAGTGTTAGGGCGAGCATGTTGTTTTTTGCTGAGATTGGGTTTTAATATGATGAGGTGTTGGGATTTTATATTTGTGGAGCAGCTGTTGAGTATTGTCGTCACAACACTCACACTCACACTAAAGGGCCTATAGCGCTGACTTAAAAGGGACCACCTACCCTTCGAAAAATACTTCAATATTTTTAGAAAAACGATGAGAATCACATCCAAATCTGTGCGTATAACTGGGAATAGTTAAACGTTCTTGTTGCAATTTATAAATTTGTTTTGTTTTTTTTATGTCTGCATTATCAAAATATTCAAACATTTATCAGAGTTTACAATGTAATGAGTAATTACAATTGTCTAGTGTAGTTGACAAAAAAATGACTCGTTGCTATAATTGACAAAATGTGTCAGCGACAAAGGAATTCACAATGAATTCAAGCGAAATACAACTTGAGAAAGATCTGATACGCGAAACACTTTCTAAAAATCTCACACTGGCAAGAAAGGCTTGTAATTATACACAGGAAGATCTTTCCAATATATCAAAAATATCCAGAGCAACTATTGCACAATTAGAATCAGGAGAAGGTGATCCCAAGGTTTCAACAATTATTGATTTAGCGATTGCGCTGGAAACAAGTCCATTAATTCTTTTTTTAGGTGCGCGAGAAATAAACGCGCTCATGGAGCTTGAAGATAATATTCAAGAGAAAGTTTTAGCAGAAGGTGATCTTGAGAAAATGCAGCACTACTTAAAATCTGATATTGCAAAACAAAAAGCGAAAGTAGCTCAAATTGGAGCAGATGCTGCAAGAAATGTGGGGTTAAGTGCAGTAGGGGCTGCGATTGGCTCAATGTTATTACCTGGAGTTGGAACTGTCGTTGGTGCCGTTTTGGGTTCTTTAATTTCTTCAAAAAAAATAAAATAATTTAAATCCAAAGGAGATTCTATGAGTTGGAAAATTATTGCAGGAATTCTGGGGGGGGTCGTGGTAGGAGTTGGTGCAGTGGCTGCCGCACCATTCACTGGAGGGGGCTCCGTCCTCGGTGCAGTTACGCTCGCCGCTTCACTTTCTGGTGGTGCAGGAACTGTTGCAGCGATTGCAGGCAGTGTTGTAGTTGGCGGTGCTGCTGGTGGATATGCAGGTCACCTTTCAGAAGAGTCAGAAAACGTTGCTACGAAAAATGGAATTAACGAAGGGGAGAAAAATGCGAAAGCCGAGTATGCAATTAAATTTAAAGAATTAGAGGATAGGTTAAAAAAAGCCGTAGAGAGGCTACAAAAAGACAAAACGTTTTTTAATAGAATTTACTCAATGGCCGCCGTTGCTGTTGTATTTGGTCACTTTGAAGGAAAAACTCCATATCCTGTACGAGATCTCATTGAGCAACTAATTGTCGGCCTAGCTTTTACCAACTTGCCTGACACACATAAAGATAGAATTGAAAAGCTATATGAGAAGCCAGAAAATATTGGAACCGCATATAAACTTGCTCAAGAATCAAATATTGATTGGCCAGTTTTCGATGACATAATAAATATTGTTACTAGCATTAACCCTGAAAATAATAAAGATGCTTTAGTACAAAAATGGACTCAACTTAGAACGAATAATCAAACTTAGGAGATTTTGTGAATAAACAAAATATTTTTAAAAAAATTCAAAAATTAAAATTGGCCAAGCATCCTCTTCAAAAAGTAGTACCACAAGAAGAAGTTGACGCCATCGAGTGTGAAATTAATAAGTCATGCTTCTTAAATGATGGTGATGCACTAAATCTTTCAATCGATTCTAATCCTGTAGCGATAAAAGAATTGCTCTCTAATTACGATAAAAAATTCAATAAAGTAAGATTAGATTCTAATATGGCACAAGCTCAAAAAGATGTCCTTCATACAATTATAAATACGTTTGGATTAGGTGAATTACTTAGTGCTTATGACAAAACAGGTGGGAACGTGGACACTGTTCATAATGTTAGGCAAGGAATTTATGGCACCGAAAAAGAAAAACTCGCCTATGAAAGACGAGAGAAATACGATAGCAAGCTGATACATCAGGACAAAAATTACATTGATAGAAATAGAGAAATTTCTAAAATAAGGAAATCAACTGGAATAAAAGATGGATATTCAGATACAATATTAGGTCTAAAAGATAAAGTCGATCTAGATCATATCATTTCTGCGAAACAGACGCACGATGATCCAGCGAGAGTATTGGCCGAAATAAAAACTCCTGATTTAGCAAATATCCCTGAAAATTTAATACAAACATCTAAGACTTTAAATAGCAGAAAGCAAGCATTGCCGCCAGACGAGTATGCTAAAAAATTAAAACTAGGATCTCCTGAAAGAAAAGATGAGATTGAAAAACTTAATAAAATAACAAATAGGACAAATGAACAAACAAAAAGACTAAATACATTAAATACGCTAGAGAATGTTGATCCTGACAAATTATTAAAAAAAGGAAAAGAGGCAAAAGATGCACAGGATAATAATATTAATAGCGAATATTATTCAAGTGAAAAATTTCTAAAAAACGCGGGAAAATCTTGTGCTCTCGACAGCGCAAAAATGGGGGCGCAGCAAGCTTTCGGTTTATTGCTAATGGAGTTTTTTAAAAATTCATTTAGTGAAATAAAATCGGCCTTAAATCAAGGGCTCGAAGGACGGTCATTGCATGCAGATATCAGCATACGCTTGAAGCGTATTGGCAAAAACGTCTTAGATAAGTGGAAAGATGTCCTTGAAGTCGGCATTATTGGTTTAATTTCTGGTTTTTTGTCAAGCCTCGTAACATTACTGATCAATTTGGTCGCAACAACATGCAAGCGGCTTGTTCGAGTTATTAGAGAAGGTTTATTCTCCCTTATGAAAGCACTAAAAATGTTAATCTCTCCTCCTAACGGAATGAGCAGTCAAGAAGCAATCCATGAGGCGATGAAGTTGCTTATTGCCGGAGGCCTTGTTGCTTCTGGAATAGCCCTAGAAGAAGTTATTGAAAAACTTATTTTAACAATTCCATTTCTAGTACCGATTGCTCAAGCTTTAACAGCGATACTTGTTGGATCAATTACAATAATCGTAACAGCTCTATTTATATACCTGATCGATCTAATTGATCTATTCGGTATTATCAAAATAGAAAAAGATAAATATATAATAGAACAATTAGATAACGATATTGAAGACAAACTTCAAAGGTGTGAGAACATGGCCTTACAACTAGATGATCTTTATATTTAGCAAAAAAGTGAAACGATGGTTACTATTGAGAATAGCATTAGTTTTTTTGCGATAAAATTTTTTCGCATAAAAATAGTTCAGTTAATCTAACAGTTATAAAAGATGGCCCAACTCCTTGCTCTGCAGAAGAGTTGGGTCCTTAAATTTTCTTCAAAATATCTGCGGGTTTTAAAAAAAAATAAAGAAACTCGTCTGTGCTTTTAAATTTATTATAACAACTGAAATTCAGGCTTACGTTTTAGGGACGGACCGCTACTTAAAAACACAGATTTTCATGATATGGCCAAGAGTATAGGAAAAATGATCTATGAAAATAAAGCGGCCGAGATTCAAAAAAAGAAACAGAACCAAGAAGAATTAATTGCAGCAAAAAAAGTTGCCCTTGATCCTGATGAAGTTGTTTCAAAAATGCCAGTTCCTCAAGCTTCAAAATACACTCTTCTGATGATGAGCAGGAACAAAATACTCCTGAGACTCAAAATTGGGTAATTGTTGTTCCTTAGAATATCTCTAGAGAGATGGGGAAGGCTGGCTGTGATGGCTTTAATTTCGGGAGAAAACGAAGAATTCTCAAATGAAATCAGAAAAAATGACTGATAACCATTTTTACTGGAGATCAAAATATATTTTAGTTAAAACGGAAATGATAGTTAGTTCCGAAGAGACTATCTCAAATACCGTCGTCGCTTAAAAATGCAACTTCAATATCCCAAGCATTAGCGCCTCCAAAATTGTTTCTTGTCCAAAAAAATAAATCTTGCTCGGCCTGAGGGATTGGAGAGACTTCCAAGACGATATAATCAGGAAAGTCACTTTCAGTATACTTACACCAGACATAGAGGCCGGGAACTGGAAATCTTCTAAGGGAAATACTTCGGTCAAAAAAGACTAATGATTGCTAACTAAACTTTAATGGCAAAACGCTAGGAATGATTTTTAAATCTAATAAGAAGTGCTTTTTATACGTATTGTTATTACGATTATCATGCAGCCTTTGATTCATTATCACCTTCTATTTCAATATCTAACTTAAAAAAATCGGATGCCGTTTTGCCCACTTCATTTGTGTCATATTTAGCATAAGCTCCAACAGCAAGAGCACCAAATATAGGGACCCACCTAGAAATTGTTTTCCCCAATAAACGTTGAGTGATTTTTATTCCTATCTTTGCGCAAATTTCTTGTATGATTTTAAGAGTGGTTCTTTTTACAAGAATTCGTTCTCCCATTCGTACAACAACATCACGAAAAACATGACTAGCACCATGTTTGAAACAACAATAAAGCATTGCTTCAGGTGTTAAGGTTGCTGTCTTTCCGTAAATAGCAGCAATATCAGCAACCATCTGGGCCTGTACTTTCCAAATAGCAATGAGGTCTGGCAATATTGTTGCCATTCCCCAAGGTCCTGGAGGGAGCGCTAGCGATCCTGAAATTAGAGCGGCCTTCCATGATGCCTTCGAAACAATTTTTTCTGAATCTCTCTCGGGAAAATCTGATTTCTGAAGACTCGACGTTGGAACCATCGAGAAAAAATCAACCAATGCCCTCGTAATAATCCCTGCTTCTTCTTGTTCATTAATTTTAGACATGTTCAATCCTTTATTATTTTCTTTCAAATGTGAAAAATTCTTGATCTTGATCAATACGACATTTTAATTTTGTTAAGACTGATTTACCTTTTTCACTCAAAGGATTTAAAACATTTTCAGTTAAGCCCTCTTCAATATTGGCAAATCCAGAAACCCAATCGCTAACAATATCATCCCCTTTAAGAAGCAGAGTAGATGAAATCAAAACTTCTGATTCTGTACTATTTAAATGTAAATTACCGCTAATGGTATAATTTATTAATCCTATCAATTTCGAAATCCTTATTTTAACTGGAATGTCGGATGCTTCAATTAAAACTTGAAAATCTTTACTTTGTTTTAGCCCAACTTGAAGATAAATATTTTTGCTCATCACTTTCTCCTTTTAAATCGCTATAATCCCAATTAGTAAATCGACACGTTCATTGCTCTTCTAAAACATATCCGTCACCATCACACTCTGAACACAAGATGGTTCCAGTTCCTTCGCACTCTTCACATTCGACATCATCTCCATCCTCATCTTCCAAATACCCATCACCATCACATACATCACAGACCACTTCTTGTTCTCCATCGCACTCATCACACTCTTTTGTAATAATAGCTTTATCTTTAACTCTTTTAATTTCAATCTCATTTTCGCATTCGGGACAAATATAGTCAGCGCTCTCTTGAATCGCAAATTCTTCATCGCAATAAGGACATTCAATTTCAATAAATTCTGGATATTCATCAGTATAGAAGTACTGATCCATTGCTTGATCAAATCCAAATGTAATGCCGCATTCATGACATTCTGTAATTTCATCAGAAACAATTGGAATGATCGATTCACAATAAGGACATTCTTGTAAAATTTCACCATAATAATAGTTCGATCTCACTCTGTTTGGATATACCTTTTGAAAACACCATTCAAGAGAAGGCCAATAGCTTAAATGGCCAAGGTGAGTATTAATGTTAATAATTTTTCCAACCCTTTCACGAATAGGGGATTCACCTACGCAATTCTCTAATGGTTTTAAATCTAAAACATTATCATCATCAGAATAAAGATTATAAATCGTTCCATGCACCTCTCGGACCACATCTGACCAACTTTCACCAAACTCTTTCTCAACATCACATGCGACGGCTCCACCCATAAAAATCACATCTTGGATTCGAACATCATCCCATGCATCTTCAGAAAGACCGAAATAAATAGCTCGCGCACCTAAAGAGTGCCCCACAAGAGTTATTGGATATTTTCTAGAGTGCTTAATTTTTTTAATCATTCCAAGAAGACTTCTTCCTAATTTTTCGGAGCGAGTTTCCATTGATTTGAATTTTGCAATCTCCATCGTCGCCCATGTAACTAAATCCAAAACTAGTGCTGGAGGTGACAATACCGCTTTTCCCTTCAATATCGTGTGCATTATTTTTGTCGTAGTAACAATAGGTTTTGGCAAACTCCAATTACCAGATTTCCAGCATAGCAAATAAACGGCCCCCTTAAGTTGGAGGCAATTTATTTCAGAAGTAAGTTCAACTAATTCATCCGCCGACTTAACTGCACTATATCCATGAATGAATATTGTGATTTTTTTTTCACCATCATCATTGAGTAATATCATTTTGCTATTCATAAAATTCTCCTTCGCCAACAATTATTAAAAATTAAAATTCTATATTTAATAAAAATCTTAAAAAAATAAGATTTCGATCATTTTTGATATCATCTATTATTTTTTTTAACATTTTTAGATTTTTTTTTATGCTCGTCACATGCTACCTCTTTTGGACCACCATCAAACATTGGTGTTTCAATAAAGGGAGCTTGAGCAACCTTGAGCCAACATTTTAGGCAAAAGAAATTTTTGGGATAATACGTTCTTGCTGCTGGCATATTATTACTCCGCATTCATAAAATTTAGTCGCAATATGAACAGTCACTCTTATCGACGAGGATTAAAAAGATTTTAACAAAAGAGTAAAGATTTTGTGGTAAAGATTTAACTTAAGAGGGTTTTTCTCGGGACAAATTTTGTCCCGAGAAGTTGACTGGGTTTGTTTTAAAATCAAATATGCTGATCTTTATTGTCAGAAGTTGTTTCAGGTTTTGAATTCCACAAAAATTAATTTTTTTTCTCAAATGAGCATATATACCGAACCCACTTCACTTTTTATAGTCCTCACGATTTAGTTTTCCATTTTGGAAAACGATATAATGCCTTGTATGCCCGCAGCGGTTTACTTGAATAGTAAACTGCGAAGGGTACAAAGATGCCCTATGGGCATCGAGTGACCATTTCTCCATAGGGAGAAATGGAGGAGGCATTGTCTCGGGCCAACATTGGCCCGAGCTCTACGAGCGCCTACGGCGACAGGATTCTATCTCGGGACATCCTATCCCTCGCCATTCGGTGGCTACGCCAATTAACTCGGCTCTCCTGCCGAGTTATCTGGTGAGAATCTTGCACGCTTGGCAGATTAAGTTTTCAAAGTGCCCTTTGGGCATCAATACTTGAAAACTTAATCGCATTCAGTATAATCTAGATTGATTTTAAATTTTTTTACCAATGAGTGAATGCCATGAAGCAATCGATTATAATTTCTTGTTTTTTACTTATCCTTAATTTTCAATCTTCTTTTGCGGAGGATGTTAAAATTGAAAAAGATGTTACGACTTTGTCACCTCCTTCTTTAAAAGTTGAAGAAGTGATTAAAGATTCTAGCTCGGCAACAACTAGCAAAGAAACGACGACTAAAGATGAGAATCAAACATTACAAGTAAAGACGGCCAGTCCCACTGAGATAAAATCAGCTGCAAAAATTGAAGATGAAAAATTTTATGTGACTGCCACACCGACTGAAGTTTTTAAAGCAGTCATCCAAGAAGAAAGCATTGATCCAACAATGAAGAATTTAAGTTATCAGTGTAAAACTGGTGAAAAGAAATTTTCTACAGAAATTATTTTTAACAAAGTTTTGGAAGCACCCCGAAATCTAAACGGCGAAGACTACGGATATCATGGCGAAGATCGTTATAACATTCTTAAAAGTAGCATTGTTATTAACAACCAAGTTCTCCCTGTTGAAATGAAGGCCTACATAGGAAAAGTGCTTGTGGCCTCGGGAGAAGAATTATCTATCGGAAACGAGGTTTTAAGTAGTATCGCTGATGCACAGGATTTATTAAAGGCCAAAGCGATTATTTCAGAAGCAAAGAAAAAAGAAGCTTCGGGGAATTTTTATGAAGTTCCAACAAAAATTGAGTTAACGAGCGGAACTTGTAACGCAAGTGTAGATGTTATAGCGATGGCCCCTAAAGAACTCATCGATTCTACTGATAAAAATATTGCTGATGTGCTTGAGCGTAATAAAAAGATCACGGAGGAAATTACTAAGTGTGAAAAAGAAATTATCACAAAATCATTTAAACAAACTTTTGTGAACATTAACTACTGCGCAGCAGTTAAATGTGACAAGTGGGTTGAAGAAAGTATTTTGCACGAAAAAAAGGTTGCTCGAAAAAGTGGTTATGAAAATAAAGCGATTCTTTATGGCCTTGGGAAATATCAAGTCGCAACAGAGAATGTTCAAAAAAACTTAAAGGATGAGGCAAAACAGCATGGACTAACTCTAAGTTGTCCAGCAAATTTATTATCGTCAACTGAAATTCAGGGGTATGTTTTAAGAGATGGTTCGACATTTTGTAGTGGAGAACAAAAAGTAAAACAAAAAAATCCTCATGACTGTGTTTCTTTGGCACTTATGCAGTATGGGAATAGAAACCCTTATGCGATGATAAATGGTTCGCTACTTAAAAACACAGATTTTCATGATATGGCCAAGAGTATAGGAAAAATGATCTATGAAAATAAAGCGGCCGAGATTCAAAAAAAGAAACAGAAACAAGATGAATTAATTGCAGCAAAAAAAGTTGCCCTTGATCCTGATGAAGTTGTTTCAAAAATGCCAGTTCCTCAAGCTTCTAAAATTAACTATTCTGACGATGAGCAGGAACAAAATACTCCTGAGACTCAAAATTGGGTGATCGTTCTTCCTTAGAAAATCTCTAGAGGGATGGGGAAGTTCTGAGAAAATTTAGACTATTCATGGCACTAAAATCCTGAGTTCGAAATTGCGAGGGATTCTAGGAAGAAAATTTTTTCATGAGGGAGCTTATGTAGAGGATGTACTGTATGCCGAGAAGGCAGGAGCCGAGAACGGCGATGTATAATAAGTGACCGGATTATAAATGCCACAATGGCATTTATGATCGCGAAGCGCCCGAAGGGCGAGGAACAGGATGTTCCGAGATGAATGGAAAAATTTTCTGACGACGAAGACCGAAGTATACCGAACCTGCTTCACTTGAAAAGTGAAGCTAGGAGGCATAAACGAGGCAATTTGAGTTAAATAACGCCTGCTATATTTCGTACCTCCGTCGAGGTACTCACCACTTCGTGGCGCATCCGCGATATGATCTATCTTCGAGACATCATGTCTCTCGCCTATCGGTGGCTGCGCCAATTAACTCGGCTCCTGCCGAGTTATCTGGTGACATCATTCGGCATCATGCATTGTCTTCGTCGCATCCTGCGACTTGCCTCTTCGAGGCGCCTTCGGCGACATGATTTGCAATCCTGCAAATCATTCAGCAGGCATACATGTAATATCTCAGATTACCGTCGTAAGCTGAGCACGTTGTGCGCCTTCGGCGATAAACTTGCTGCTGCAAGTTTTCCTGGCAATAAAAACTCAAATGCGATTAGTATAATTTTGGCCATTTGTTTTTTTGGGTAAAGGATTACAAATACACCGAACCTGCTTCACCTTTTAAGTGAAGCAGGTTCGGTGTAGGCCGGAAAAATAGGCAGTCACTCGCCGAAACCCCATTTTACCCCAATCACTAAATATCGATTTGCAAAAAGATTTCATTAGTAGACAAATGTCTTTATTTGTAGACACCTCCATCATTTTTCCATTTTATATAAAAGTTTTTATTCTCTTGAAAACAAACACTTAAAAACATCACTCTAAAAAATACATCTTGGCATCCTACTTGCTTTATTGAGCAACAATGTTTGTGAAATCAAATTGCAAACTCATTTATTTATGTCATTAAACTTAAGGAGTATTTTATGAAGTCATTAATTTTTTTATTAAACCTAAGCATGGCAAGTACTCTTCTTGCTATGCCCGCTCATAAAAAAACAGTTTTTTATTATTCGCCTGATGACAAAAGTGGCATTGATTATCTCTATGTTAATCGCCCCGGCCATGCTGTTCAACTTGGTAAAGGTTGGGACCCGATCAACCCTACTCTTGAAAAAACTCGAAACTGTTTTAAAACAACTCTTACAAGTGAAAAAGCTCCTTACTCGACTCACATTAAGAGTACTTTCTTTGATTCAACTCAAGATCTTGATCGTTTTACGGCCTTTGATAATAGAATAAATCTAAGTGCCAATGGTATCTTCGCAAAAGGAAGCGGTTCTTCTGATTTTCATTTTTCAGAGACATCATTTTCTCGTAATCGAACAGTGACTTGGGTTATGTATGCAGATCGTGATTATGATAGGCAAACAGTTTCTCAAACAGAGTTTAGCGATGAGGGACTAAAAATTATCCAGCAGGCCAAGGAAAAAAATAATCCTGAAATTTTTTATTCATCTTGCGGTCGCTCGCTTGTAACAAGTGTGAATAAGGCCTATCACATGGGTATTATTTATAAGTTTCATTTAAAAAAATCGGATAAGGCCAGTAAATTGATAGCGGCCATTCAAGCTAAGCTTGATATTGCTAATGGAACGACTAACCTTGATGGTAGTTCTTCAGTTATTAATATTGCAAGAGAAGTTGATAGTAGTGTCCAAGTTGACGTTGAGGCCTTTAGTAGTAAAACATTAAGCGATGCTTCTCATCTTGAAGAAGTTCTTGGAAGTACAAATCGATTTGACTTAGCAACGATCGCTCAGAAAATTACTGATGAAATTTCTTCTATTCAATATGAAGCACTTCCTATCATTAATTTTACGGCCACCCCACTTGCCATGATTTTTCCCTATGAACTTGATTTCATACAAAAAGATAACTCTCTTTTAAAATTTGATCTTTTAAAATTTGTCCTCGACGATTATGATACGAACGAAAATGTGATCGCTAAGAGAATAAATTCCTTAAATTACTTGCTTTCAAACACCAAGAATGGGACTCATAATTTTCTAGAAATTAATCCAGATGCTGCAGATCTAATCAGTAAAGAAATTCGTTCCCTCAAAAATCTTATCGTTAAAATTGATAGCGCCATGAACGATTGTAAGGCCGCTCTTAACCCTGATTCTTGTATAGAAGTTGAACTTCCAAAGTTTGATAGCGTTTTAAAATATACAAATCTTGATTCAGTAGTTTCTCTTGATGGTTGGGGGGCAAGTGCTTCGCAAGGCCATGGTGGTAATGGTTACGTTTATTGGAGTGCTTCTTTCTGGCCGTATGTAAGTTTTAAAAATGTTAACGTCATTGATCACGCTGAACTTGTTTCAGGCGAAGGAAATAATAAAGTGGTGAAGGCAGTTCTTGATCGTAGTGATATACAAACGATTATGGGAACTGATCACGGCCTTTCAAACTACTATAAAATTTCGGAAGGTGGATCTTTTCCTTGCTACCACAATTGTGGGCAATATCCAAATGGTGGAGCTGCTAGCAGATCAACCGCTCAAGAACGAGCAAACTATCAGCCACTTCACTTTATGGTTGTGTACTTCATTGATGGAAGCAAGAAAACATACGACTTAAAGAGTCCAAAGTTTGGTTTTAATTTTTAATAACAATTATTAGTAGGAAAGTTTAGTCAGCGTATTCAGGTTAAACTTTCCTCTTTAAAAAATTACGAGGTTTTTATGAAACAAATTATGGCACTTTTTATGATTTCATTTTTCCTTTTTTCGTGTACAGAGTCTAGTGGTGAGATAACAAAAAAAGAAGAAAATCAAGCTTCCTCTCAGGAGCGAATTTTAAGCGCAAGTGAAAAGAGTTCTATTATTAAAAAGATGAGAAGTCTTTTTAAGACAAGAAAAGCTCATGTTAGTTTAGAATATACAAATGGTTGCCTCATCGAGTTTGATGAATTACAAGCAACACTTAATGAATCGTCAAGCAGATCTTACAGAAGAGAATTTAACTTGTTTGTAGCGACGATGACAACTTCTTCAGGTAGTTGTGATAATCAGTTAATTGATGATTCAAAAAACGAATCAGTTCCAACATTAAAACAAGATAATCCATTAGTTTATACGGCACTTGCTTCGTTGACCGCCAAAGAAGTCGATGGGAAATTTATTTTCACCGGAAATATTCCTGGCACTAGTGAGGACAGTGTGACCTTTGATCCTCTTTTAGAAACCGTTGTTTTCGATATAGTTTTCTCTGATAAGAGACAAATAATAAAACATGAAGTGCAAACGATTGAGCGAGAGTGGATAAAAAATCAACTGACAAATGTTGTTTTCAAAAGCTATGGAATTAAAGAAAATTTTGGAAAGCCTGTTAATATGTTAACAGACCCCAACTATCATTTTGACTTTGATCAAATCGACTGCGGGAAAAATTGTCCATAAAATAATTTATTTCGTGTTTGGCGACAGTTTTAGTAGGCCTGCATCACTTTTTAGAGGTGCAGGCATTTTTATTTTTTGGGTAAAAAATATAAATAGTGGCGTTTTTTGATTGCAGCCTTCAAAGAAATAAATATTTCTTGCGGGATGGGGAAGGAGGGTTCTTCTTTAAATAATTGGCCCGATAGTTATTAGGTCAAAATTTTTTTTGCAGGTTTGAAATTACTAGCCGATTCATTTATTGAATGTTGCCGTCGCAACACTATTGTTTCATTGTGCCGTCGCACAATTCACCCTTCGGGCGCCTAGCGGCGACAAAGTGTTTGGTAACACTTTTCTTCGGGCGCCTGACAGCTTCTCGCCTTCCTGGCTTCAGCTGCATACATGGCGTCCTGCCAATACCGGCGATAAAGTGCTTGGTAGCACTTTTTGGGAACATCCCAGTAGGGAAGGTAAATGGGGAAATCATAGGCAGCGAAGGTGCGGGAGAAATCTCATCGCAAAAGATAGTAGTGAGTGTGCGAAGAAGTGTGATTTAAGAAAAATCATGAATGCAAAATAAACGAAATCGAAGAATAAATCGGAAGTCACCAAGTCTACCGCTCACAAGCTTTTAGCGGCTTGTTTCGCGGAAGAAAACAAAAGGGAAATTATTATTCCGTACCTTAGATTTTTGCATTATAGTTATTGCATGTGCACTATGAATACAAAGGGATTGAAGCAATAAGGTAAAATCACTAATGGGTATCGATTTACAAAAATTACTTGAAGACTTTAAGTCTAGTACAAAGGTAGTTCAACACAGTCAAACATTTAGCGTTTGTCTAGACGGATTTGTAAATGATTTCAGAGATGATATGGTCAAAAACCGTGGTAGAATAATTGAAGCCTTAAATGAAATTAAAAGATCTAACAGATTTGATGCTCTTTTCGTCGGTTCAGAATTTTTAAAACTTTTTCCATCAAATAGAGAAGAAGATACTTCAGATAAATTAGCTTGGTATTTAAATTTTTCATTTATAAAAGACGAAAATAAAAGGAAGCACTATCGAAGTAAAGTCATCTCTGAATTAAGGAAAAAATTACGGTTTGATCATTTTGCTTCTGAAACATATAACCGCTTTGAGAGTATTCAATTTGATGAATTTAGTATTAAAAGAGAGTATCAATTCAGCGAAACAGGCCAAAGGATTGACATAATCTTGTCAAACAATCAATTAGATCATGGCATTGGAATTGAAATAAAAATTTCTGATACCTACTATGAAAAATCAAATTCAGATTTTAATCAAATTCGCAAAATGTTTAAAACATCTGAATTTTGGATGGTTTTACCCCTTGAAAAATATAAAAAGATTTTCAGAAATAAAAACAAAAATACAAATGCGAGTATGAATAATGATGATGATGATAATGGTGATGATATTAGAACGGGCAATCTAAGCTCATTAATATTTCCCATGTTGTTTTGGGAAGATATTTGTAAAACATTAAGATCAATTGTTGATGATAGCTATTTAGATGAAGATTTTTTAGAGATGAACGTTTTTACCAATCTATTTATAGGTGCGATAGAATCATCTGTTTTAAAAATTATTCCTAAAAATATTAACAATATACTGGACAGTGGAAAAAAAGTTAGCTTGTGGGATATTATTTCGGCAGATAATTATTTATTTTATAGAAGAAATTCTGGAGTTTAATATGAATAACACGACCTTTGGTTTTTTAGATACATATGTTTCAACCTACTATGAAATAAATCAAGCAAAGGAAAAACTGGAAAGAGATATTTATGAATACTTAAAAACGATACTCATAGAAGACCTTGCTGATTATGCAAAATCTAATACACTAAAAGAAAATAATTCTCATTCAAAACCCGACAAAAGAAGATCATTCGCTGTCGCGGCAGTGGTTTCAAAAGAATATGCTGAAAAAATAAAAGATATTGAGCTTGGAATTTGCTATAGGGAAGATACTAATGATGCATCCCCTTTCGTTTATGTAATCGTAAAATTTAAAAAACAATCTGATTATAAAAAATTTTTTGAGATACTCCCCGAAGAGGCCGAGCCAGATTATCCTGATAGCGAAAAATATGCTTGGGATAATGAAGATGATAATAAATTGATCGCTGAGATTCGTTACGACGAAGAGTATTCAACTGTAAAAAAGTTGGAAGATGTAAAAAATCATGCACTCTTTTTAGTAAAAAGAGTTTTTATGGATTTTGATCGTTACGTCTGTGGTGTCAAAATATAATTACTAAAATATTAATTTAAAAATTCATTAGAAATTCTAATTCATATCCATGCGGGATCTTCCCTTTAAAAACCGACACGATAAACATAGAAGAAAATTCAATTAATAGGTCTGAAACCAACGATCGATTTGTGGGACAGTCGACTAGAATAACACTCGATTTGTTTGAAGGCATCCAGCGAGGGGAGGAAGAGAGTGCAGTACTTCCCTTTAGTTGTCTATTGCCAAGATGATTAGATATGTACTTTACTAGCTCAATTTTTTTAGCATGATGCTAACGGCAGTTTCTCCAATTGAGAAACAGTGTCGCCGTGACGACAAAGTTCGATTTAAGCGAGATTTCATCGAGCGCCCTAAAGGCGCCCGCAGGGCGGGAGTACACGACGGACGAAGAATAATTTTTTGCATGGAAAGCAAAAAATGTCGCCGCTAGGCGCTCCGAAGAAAAGTGCTACCAAGCACTTTGTCGCCGCAGGCGCCTGCAAGGTGAGTGTTGTGACGACGACACTCAACAAACAAGTGCCACGATGGCACGCAGACAAACTTAAAAAAAAGGAGCCTAAGCTCCTTCTTTTTTACTACATATACTGCCTGAGCTTGCAAAATCTAGCTGAGGTGCTTGCTTAGGTATTTTGCAAGCTCAAACATCGTTATTTGGGTCTTGCCTGCGAATAATGGCTTCAGCTTCTCATCTGCATTGATATTTCTTTTATTCACGTTATCTTGAAGGCCATTTTTTTTAATATAAGTCCAAATTTTCTTCACGGCTTCAGTTCTTGGTACGGCCGTAGTGCCGATAACATTTGCAAGAATATCTGAAGGAGTGAGGGCCTTCATGAACGCTGCGTTTGGAGTTCTTTTTACTTTTACTTTTGTAGTCGTCACTTTCTTAGTAGTTTTAGTTGTAGCAGTAGCAGTTTTTTTTGTTGTTTTCGGAGCTGCTACTTTCTTTGTTGTTTTTGTTTTTGGTGCAGCTACTTTCTTCGTGGTTTTCGTTGGCTTTGCAACTTTTTTTGTTGTGGCCTTTTTAGGGGCTGCTTTTTTTACGATTTTTTTAACAGGTTTTTTTGTGGCCATTTTAAAACTCCCTTCCTTAGGTTTATGTAACTGTTCGCCCTTTCGGCATCTTTAAGACCATTTCCCTCGAAGCTTATCTCGGAGCCTCCTGCTCCTCGCCTTGCAGGCGCTTGCGCGATCAGAAATGCCGTACTGGCATTTCTATTCTCTTGCGACTTACAGTCGTAAGTCTCAGTCGCTTCTCAAAAAATGTTCTTAAATCTGCTCGAAAAATCGAGCAGTTTAAGAAGGCCTGTGCGAAGTTACGATTTAATAAATTCCTCTATAGAATAACTTCATCCAATATGAAAAGCAAGGCCTTCTTTGAGTCCTTCACAAAACCATTATCACAAGCCGCAAACTGATTGCGATTTGGTTTTCAAATATTTTTACGCGCTAAACTTTGCGAAATTTGTGCGAGAATGAATTCATAAGTTGATATTCGTTGCCATATGGCCGCTGGGCTTTGACAAAATTTAAGCTTGAGCGTAGAATAAAACTATCTTGTAGCAGGGAGCATCTTTATTATTAATTGTTGTTCCTTACAAAACACAATGTTTGGGATCTTCCTGCTGCATATTTTCAATATACACTTTCCAAGGTTCATTTTTTCTTTTTTGAGACAGTCTTTTTAGAATTAGAAGATGAAAGAAGATTCAGCCGTAAATTTTTTTGAATTTCATCTTGGTGAACTTTTAATACTTTTGCTTTTTTTGCGTAGTTTTTCCAATTAGAAAAAATTTCGGTCATGTTTTTTATAAGTTTCAGGGCCTCTGGATTTTTTAGATCCGCTTTTTTTGAAAGGACTAGTAGATCTTCTAAAATAAAATTTTCACGTTTTCCGTTAATACTCATCTGGTGAGAATTTGTCCATTCCCCTTTTGGGTTATAGCTGTAAGTTAAATCAAAAGCGGGAGAAAGAGACCAGTTCCCCAATTTATCCATAAGAAACGCGATGTTTTTTGTATGATCATCTTGATTTCTTCCTATGACATTATATATGGCCCTTAAAAATTGTTGTTTTAAAGCTTTTTTTGGATTGTCAGTTACGACTTCCCTAATAACATCTAAGGCCTGTTCATAACTATAGGCGCCTTTTAAATTAAAATCGTAGTGGGCCATGGCGCAAAGAGATTGCATATGAATTTTTTCTCCACCCTCTAAACGATCAAAACGTTTTGTCATGAAGTGGGCCCGTGAATTTTCTTCGAGAAGACGCGAATCTGTCATCTCAATTTCTGCATCTTTTGCCATGAGATAATAAGCATATTCAATACGCCCAAACCCTTTTGGATCAGTAATCTCTTTATCCTTGTTGTTTGAAACACCATCAAGTTTTAAAAGCCAATAGGAGTAATCCTTAGAAGTTTTTATTTGACCAGAAAGGATTTCACCTGTTTTTTCATTTAAAGCAATAATACACTTCGCTCGTGCGCCTCCGGCAGAAGTTCCAACAACCAGAAGATTTGTAAGTGATTCTTTGAGATGCTTGTCACCAACTTTTAAGTGCTCTTTGATTTTTTTCCTACTTGAAAGAACTTCCGAGGCAAGGCCCACCATATCATCAACTTCAATGGGAACATCATTTACACGTCCTTTAAATTTTATTGGTTTAAATTCTAAGGCACCCATTCCCCTTTCCCCCACATAACAAAGGCGTTCTACTGGATTAAATGAATCCATTTTTCTTCCTTGCATGGAAAGCCATACGTCAATAAGTGCATTTCCAAATTTATCAGGAAGAGAATCACAAAGTAGTCCTGGGAGGCCTTTAAAGGTTGTTTTACTTAATTCTGGAAAAGAAAAAACACCTTCAGCTTTTGGAATTTTTAAAGGAGAAGGTTCTACGGGAGCCTTAAGAAAATCGGGATCATATTCAAATAAAGCAATTTCCCTTTTTTCATCCCAAGAGACGTAACCTAAAACAGTTCCCCAAAGGTAAACTTTTGCTGATACGGTTTTCACTTGGTGTCTCCCCATTTAAAACTTTCATTTTTGTGAACTTGTTTTTTTTGAGATTTCCTAACGCGTGATTTTGGTTTTTTTGCGGCAGATTTAAAAATTTGTCTCGGGGATTCAAGGGGAGCGCTAAAACAAAGAGATAGATTATTGGCCATTTTTAAGGCCTTCATAATGAAAAGAAGGTTTTGAAGTGAGATATTTCCTTTGCCTGTTTCAAAACGCGCGATTGAGGCATGAGAAACACCACTTAAAATAGAAAGTTCTTCTTGAGAGATTTCTTTTTGAAGACGAATTAATCTCACCGAATGACCTATTATCTCGAGAAGTCGGGCGTTTTGAATTTTATTCCAATCTTCATTAATTATCATATATGACTCTTTATATTAAAAACATGCATTTATTTTATCATATATGACAAATTAGTCAAATACCATAATATGTCATATATGACCATTTAAGCTATTGTTTTAATCTTATCCGAAGATGGCCTTTAGAGGAAGTTCTTAGGATGGACTCTATTGAATAAAATCCAAGGCGGCATTCAGGGGATCAACCCCCAGTTTAGTAAGTTCTCGGTGCTGATATCCAAGTTGGATATCGGCCTTTTCGAATTTTTTATGGGCATACATATCACCGGCCAAAAACATTTTTTTGGCGACTATTGGAATTTCTGCTTGGATGGCCATGTCATAAAATGGGGAATTACTGTCCCAAGGTTCAGAGGAATTGCTCGTAATGGAATCAATCGCTTTTTGTGTGATAATCTTTAAAAATTCAGGATCGGTTTCCATTAAAAAATTAAATTGCACCAAAAATGATTGATGGAGTTTGGCCTGATCTTCTTCTTCTTTTTTTCTTTTTGCGATTAAAAGAAGTCTATTGTTTTCTTCGGTTTTTTCTTTTTCGATATCAAGAACTCTATCAATAACAAATTTTTTATAGCCGCTAGGGATATTCATCTCGTTTGTTTTATAAAGTTTTAAAAGAGTCATGACAAAGGCCTTAAAGCTTTTTTTAATGGCGTTACCTTTTTTGACTTGAAAAAGTGCTATATCTAAAACGTAATCAATTGTTGAGATTTGTTTTTTTCCATCGAGAGAGATTGTTAACTGAATTTCTTCTTTTTCACAAAATCTTGAAGCTTCGCTTATTAAGTTTTGATAATTAAATTTACTCAGTTGAATATCGTCTTGATCAAGAAATTCTTCAGAATAATAACTTTTAAAATAATCAAAAGTATCAACTTTCACTTCATCTTTGGGATCGAAATCAACGATCATTTGAAGTTTTTTGAACCCTTCGGGAGTTCGGTCTCTTGTGAATTCAAAATCAATTCCGACTATTTTTTCTTGAAGTTTAATCATTTCTCTTTGAATGAGTTCTCTCATTCTTTTTTCGTTATTAATAGAAAGCATGTCAGCGATACTTTCTGCATCGACGGCGAACTTATTTCCTAAGATGGCCTTTCTTGCAAGAAGATAAATATAAAGTCTTTTTTCTTTTCCTGATAATTTTCTAATATGGTCGTTTCTTACGAGGAAAAAACAAGTTTCTTTGGCCTGCTTCATGAAAAAAGGATGAAGCCTGATTTCTCTTGCGGCCGCAGTGATAAACTTTGTTCCTACTTTTTTAGTCACAGAAACTTGAGCAATGTTTTGGATGATGGCCCCTTCATTTTGTCTTGGAATGAAGCTTTTATTCGAGGCGGTCCAAGATCGCTCAATCGTTTTCATTTTTATATCTTTAAGCTCTTCAAGAATTTTATTGATCCAGCTATTGCTGTCGGCCGAAAGATTGCACAAGCGGATAATGTCGATGTTGCTTGGATAAATTTTATCAATTGAAAAATCTTTGAAATTTAAACGATCCCCTTTTTTTTGTGATTCGTTAATGTACTCGTCGATTAAAAAATTAAATAAAGCATTGATGACGTTGTGATGGCGAGAGGTGAGAACCTCTCCCCTACTGCTCGTGGCGCTAATGTCGATTTCTGTCATCGAACCATCATTTTGAACTATTTTGGTAACCATTCGCTGAGAATTCATTGGGAGCGCGAGGCTTGTGAGAATTTCTAGACAGGAAAGATCATTGTTTTCTTTATTGAGAATTTCAACTTCAGCAATACATTGAGTTGAAAGGGATTTAGTTGGGGTTAATTCAATTTCGGTTCTCATCATGAAATCCTACTTTTATAATTTTGGTAACTACTCGTGCCGCAAACCGTAATTGCTCAATTCCCGAAGTAGATTTTGAGATAGTTTCCGAGGAGCGACTGAGGCTTGGTCTACCCAAGCCGCAGGGAGATCAGAGGAAAATAGCTCTAAAGATGCGAGGGAGTGAGCGATTACCAGTTTTATTGTAGGGCAGAACAAATAATACATCAATACTACGGTGAAAATAAAAACCATGATTTCTACGGGTGATAAAAACCACATAAAAACTACGGTTTGATTTTTTAACCAGAATAACATTTTTTTACACAAATTCTACGGTTGATAATTCATCTCCATCGAATCTGTGAACAACTTAGATTCTTTCACACAAAATCTACGGTTGAAGATCTCTTTCACCGTAGAAAAAATGTAAATTTAATTTTTTTTCACACGAAGACTACGTTTCTAAAATTATTGTCATCGGACCGGTTGGCGTTTTTGGTATTTTACACAAATTCTACGGTTGAGTAACTTGTACTCCGTAGAAATCATGTAAAATTTTGTTTTTTTACCCTGAATTCTACGGTCAAAAATTTGCGTGTACTGAGCTTGTTCTTAGTTTTTTATCTTTTCACACAAATTCTACGGTTCATACTCCCCTTCTTCCCTAGATATGATAAAGCAATCCCATTTTTTACATGAAATCTACGGCCACAGATCTTTCTGCCGTAGAAATTGTGTGAGAATTTATTATTTACATAAATAGTACGTTTTTATCACCGTAGATTTTGTGTGAAAAAAAAGGCCTACATATTTTCTACGGTCGTGATCCGTAGAATTTGTGTAAAAAAAAGATTTTTCTACGGTTTTGAAATTTACTAACTCACTAATTTTTTTGATCCGGCCTTCATTTTACATAAAAACTACGGTGCGTATTAGTTCGTATGTAAATTATAATACTAACAGAACACCAACGGAAACTAAAGGCCGAAGGTCTCGTTTCATACTCAATTCCAATGGATAGAACTTTTAACCTTACGAAAATTAATTTCTGAGAATTGCTCAGATGCCCTTGTAGAATTCATTTTGCCTCATAATGCTGTTTACCCCCTCTTAACTACTTTTTGGAAGCTTAGAAGCTTGATTCTGAGTTTTTAAATGCGTTATCTCGAACGCTTCATGATGGTAATTTTATTTCTTTTAAAATTGATCTTATTTTTTTTAGTTTATTGGGACTTTTCATTGGGGGGCCTTTGAAAAATTCACTTGAAAAAAAAGACCTGTATAAAAGGATAATTGTTAAATTGGCCCTCCTTATATGATGGATTTATAAATTAGGGATTCATTAATTTATGATGGTGTTTTTTTTGAGTGATAAAAGATCTCCTTATAAATGATAGCTCGATTAAATTTCAGTTTATAAATTTTCATGTGATGAAAAATCACTTGTTGAGTTCTGTCTTTATAGACGATGCCTTGTTAAGTCATTCCCTCATTAAAGATCACTTTTTGTTTTTCTAAGTGATAAAAAATGGCGATATAAAATATCTCTTCATAAATGACGGCCTAATTAAACATTACTCAAGGTCTTATCAGGTTATGAATTTTGGGTTGTTAAAAAAACAATTGCTCATTAATGAATTGCTAAATGATCAATTGATTTAAAATTACTTTATATTTTCGTGATTGATACTTTTACGATTTATTTTTTATCACTATA
>Ga0247844_1003665_pt1 | contig 22166 bp, 22 predicted proteins | sample LaCtaG_FD_192421 | JGI IMG/M metagenome (GOLD analysis project Ga0247844, IMG submission 192421) | Freshwater microbial communities from meromictic Lake La Cruz, Castile-La Mancha, Spain - LaCruzMarch201714.5m_1 | ecosystem: Environmental > Aquatic > Freshwater > Lake | place: Spain: Castile-La... | reverse complement strand
GGTGTTCTGAAAAGCGCTTGTTGCCATATTTGTTTTTTTTGCAAATATGGCACAGCTTGAAGCCCATGTACAATCCGTGAAGGGTCTAGACCATAAAAAACCCCAATGAAATCAGGCTAAATCGGATAAATCGGGAATTGAAAATTTTGCCCGTTTGGTATCGGATAATTTATTGGACGATGGGTTTAATTCCTTGGTGAGGTTCCCCAGGGTTGTGCCTATATCGAAATAATCGAAGCATAACCTGGCAAAAGCGGCATAATTGGGTTCGCCATTGTGCAGTGGAGGTTCGACATGACCATGTTTGATCAATTCCAAAAAGAGGTATCCGAATTGCGAGGGTGTGCCGTTAAATTTGATTTTTTTCAAGGGCTGAACCGGTTGAACTTCGTTTTTGATCTCATTCTTTTTGGCCTCAATCCAATCGATGATCGTTTTGCGGCGCGGGTCGGAAATGGACTGGAAATCGGGAAGGATTTCCTGTAGGAAATAAAGGAATGGTCGGGTATTCCCATGTTTCTGATAATACCTGACCAAATGGTATTCAAAAAATTCTAAAATAAAGGGGATATTGAAACATAACAGTTCAGAGAACTTCTCATGAATGAACTTTAAGGTGTTTTCGGAATTTTCATGTAATTTATTCCATATTACTTCAGCCCTGGCAAAGCTTTCTTTATCGTTTTCGATGATTTCTATTTCGAACGATTCTCTGGGAAGGTCTCCATGATATATGTCGGGGGGAACCACGATATCTTTATGATTTCTTTCTGACTTGAACATCTGGGAATCATCCTCAACAAGAACATCGAAATATTGAAGGTAGGGATGACGGGATTGACCGGAAAATTCATTTGTCATAAAGAAAGGGATTAAGGTTTATTCGTGAACTACCTCCAGCGGGGGTTTACTAAAAAACGGGTGATTGGCCATCAGGTCTGCATTTTGCTCCTGAGTGATTTTAATGTACTTCAGAAATGATTTTTCTGATCTGTGGCCAGTGATCTTCATGATGGATATACTGGGTACTCCTGCTAAAAATGCATTGGTTGCGAAGGATCTTCTGGCAGTATGCACGGTAACAAGTTCCCATTTATTATGACTGGTTTCAGTCTTACTTCCGCCTCTGGTTTGTGCTTTAATAATGATTTCGTTAAGCTTGGCCTTTTCCGCAATTTCCTTTAAGTAGTCATTCATTTTCTGGTCGCTTATTGCATTCGGCAGGCTTCCGTCGTACTTGTCCAATATGGCCCTTATCGTCCAATGCAATGGTATCTCGACCGTTTCACCTGTCTTTTCGGTCTTTACCCTGATCCGGGTGCCGCCCCTGATAATATTCTCTTTTTTAAGTTTAGTAAGATCGCCAAATCTTAATCCGGTATAACATCCAATCATGAATAGATCGCGTTGGTGTTCCAATCGTTTGTTATCAGACAAATCTAAGTCATAAATGGATTTGAGTTCCTGTTCGTTCAAATAAATTGTATCGGCTGTTTCAGCAAATACGCGAAATTTTTTCGGTAATATTTTTTCAGTGTATCCCTTTTCCAATGCATAATTATGAAAAACCTTGATGTTTTTAATATGCGTACCAACGGTATTGTATGCAAATCGTTTCGATGTGATAAGTTCACCTTCCTTGTCTTTGGATATTATGGTTGCTTCATTGCAATATCGAATGAAGCTTTCATAAAATTCCATATTCAATTCGTCAAGATCAATTTCTTTTTTTATGATTGCCTGATAATCCTTTAACGCGTTGTAGGTTGTTCTATAATGTTTAATAGTCAAGTAGTTGCGATTTACAGTGCTGATGTATTGATCAATCGCCTTAATGAATGTCATTTTAAAAGGCTCATCTTGCGGTTTTGGCCTGATGACAAGTTCCAGCTCCTTGCGAAGTTTATCGATGTATGGTCTGGAATTTTTCACCATGTGCTTATCGTAACAGGCGAATGCTTTTTCTTTTAAATCAACTAAGCGTTCATTCGTTTCTCTGAAGTTATTGTATTTTCCGGTTTGCCGGGCCATATGATTGTCCGGATTCCAGTTTTTGGGATTAATTTTCTTGCCGGTGGATAATACGATACGTTTTTGGTCGATGTACATCACAAGGAAAATCAGCGTTTCCTTGATTGTTTTTTTCTCTTTATCGTCGTTTGTATCTTTTTTCTCTTTCTTCGTTTTTGGATTTTTGAGAACGAATGTCACGGTTGCCATAATTGTAAATTTTAGACAACACAAAGATAATAGAGGTGACGGTACAGCTGACGGTAAAAGTGTATTAAATTGAATTTATTTGTACACAACTGAATGTTGATAATTCTGGAAGGCCTATAAACAGTGCGGTTTATGATTCAGATTGATGTGATGGGATTTTTTGTTGAGGGTTCCTGTTCCGGGCACAGATAATAAAAATAAACCCTTGTTTCTTAAATAGTTACAAGGGTTTTTCTTTTTTTGATAATTCGGTTGTGGATGTTTCAGCAAGCATGTTTAGAACCAGTTCTAAGTTGGACATGTTATCACGAAGATTTTCCTTTTTCAAATCCTTAAGATTTTTGTATTCTTTTGTCGTCAAACCTGCCCATGCCTTGGTGATTTCATCGGTTAACATTGCATATTCCTGCCCTTTCTTAACTCCTCTTTTTTCCATTCGTCGGTTAATTCTTTTCGTACCTCAATGCTTTTTAACCGTTGATTGATCCAATTTGTTGAGTACCCCTTTTTTAAGTATGTTTCCATGGCTCTGTCAAAAGCTATTTCGGGGTCTTCAGTTTCTTCTATACGTTCATAGCCAACTTTTGCCAGCCATAATTTAAAAGGCTCTGCTTTCGGAGAAGGGATTGATTGTATTAATCTTAAAAGTTGTTCGGTATCTGCAGCATCTGTATCTCTCATTTTTCCATCGGAAGCTTTCATTTTCAACTGTACGATTTTCTCGTACAGTTGACTTCCTTCCTGCTTTAATTTTATTTTCAGATCACTCCAGTACCTTCGTGAATTCTTGCTCTCAGTCAGGATTTCAATAATGTCAATGACTGAGAAAAACCATTTTTCATTTTTATCATCCCAAAAAACACGAACGTGTTTTGATTCGAATAGTTTTATTGCTGTTTCTTTTGTCATGGCCCTGAATACTTTCAAAGGTCAAAGATGATAAACCCGGATTTATTCCTGTAAATTGTTTCCGGAGATTTCCGGTTTGCTGATGATTATTTCAACAACCAACCCAATCTTACGTTTCCGTAAATCCCATCGAGGTACAATCCACCGGCTGAAACAGTGAGTTGGTCTTTGATAATGACCTGGGAACCGGGTTCGGAAACGGGGAATCGATAAATGAAATGTTTCAGGTTTAGCTAAGGCGTTTTACTTTTCCCACTTACTATCTTTGATATAATACCCTGTTGGTTGGTTAATTCAGCCCAAAGAATACCCCCAATGTGAAGAGAGATAAAGACTACTTGAGCAGGACATCCCCAATTTTGCCATCGGTATTCAGGATAGCACTGAAAATGATATTGGCATCAACAATGATTCTCATTGTATGAAGCTGTTCTTATGCTTATCCCACCAGGCTTGATTAAGCTCATTAGCAAGTTTATCAGCATCCGATTGTTTGGCCTTGCTCTTTGAGGTTATTTCCAGATATTCCAAATGATTCATAATTCACTGAAAACCAAAGGTGTCAACTTTAGGGGATATCTTAATGAGTATCTGATCTTTAGTTTTTTCGATTATCATAAGGTGAATCTTTACTCCATAATGTACAAAAAATTGTTTATTTCACGAAAATGGAGTTGGATTTTGCTGGCAGAAGGATAGCTTACCAGGATCACTTGCTGAACCCGAAAAGCTGAAATTTTGAAGGCGGAGCCAGGTGAAAAATGAGTATTGGAATGAAATTGCAGGCGATGGCTGAAAAATATTTGCTATATTTGCATTATGAAAATCAGGCCTGTTAATAAACCATCTTTCGATACGATTTTCAGCAATGCAATTGCTTCTGCGAAGATCGAAGGGATAAGGTTTGATAAAAAAACAGAAGCACATATCAAAAAGGAAGCTCTCAAGAAGCTGGCAACAATTGCCCAATAATTTCGATCATTCCAGAATAATCCTTTTCATCTCCGTTATTCAATGCTTCTATGTATTGAGGGTAATTATCTTTTCTAAATTTATTTAAATCCAAGGATGGATAACCGGATCTGTTATCCCCAGTTTGTTTTTCAGGACAGAACTCCCCATTTCATAAAATAGGGGATCCTTCGGGGTTTTACCTTCAAGGGTCTCATATGATCTTTGGTATGGCATATTTGAAACTATAAAACGGCAATATCATCATTTTACTGCCGAAAATTAGAATTTTACTATCAGTTAATAATGTCCTTAGAAATTGAAACTCTTTTCAAAATTAGGAAAAGAAGATGAAAAAAATATTTGTGATCTTTTTTGACATATTGATCGGCTAAAATTTTCTTTGTTAAAACTGCCGTTGGCGCTTCCCATCTATCATCTTTGTAATCCTCAGGGTCGGGAAATCTTTTTTTGAATTTGTGTTTTACCCCTCGCCATGTACCACTCGTAGAACTCTTCGAATTTGTGGATGATCAGGTATATTCCTCCGGCTTTTTCAATTCGGGCCTGATACATCTTCTGGGCTTCACTTTGCCGGTCTTCACCCCACTTGACTTCAATCATTATCAGGAAATTATGAAAAAAATGAGAAGGATGTCCAATCTGGCATTTTGACAAAATAATGTGAAATCAGAATGAAACAATTCTCAATTTCACCGATCATAATGAAGGGAGGCGACCTGAGCGTTTCTCCCCTGCCTAAAAAGTCACCCAATTATCATGTATGGGATATGAATTTTGTCCAGGGCGATTTGTTGCAAATCTTACCGCAAATGATTGCAAATTGTAAATCGGTGGCGATATCGGAAGAAATTCAACCTGAAAACACGGCCCGTATTTATCCAAATCCATCCTATGGAATTGTGCATGTGAGCGGTGGCAACCAAAAAATAAAAAGCATCCGGCTTTTCAATTTACAAGGCGCATCTGACCACCTTGCGCCGATTTAGTCGGCTCATCCGGGTCAGACCTATTTCCCGTTCTGGGTTGAACAGTAAATGGGGAGGTTGATGGATGATCCGTCAGTGAAATCATACTTGACGCCTACCAATCCGAATTTATGGTTTGCAGTATAGGTTATCTTAGTTACACCCACACTTTTCAAAGCCGGGGTTGGTTCCTCCACCTGGATCACTTTGATCAGCATGAACCCATAGGAATAGTCATCATCCGTTGATTTATTCACCACGGTGCGCACCCTGCCTGTCGAACCCACTTCATAGGTGTCGCCCACATTGGAGGCGTATTTTACAACCACCCCGGGACCGGTTCCAATGAAACTCTCAATCCCTTCGGTGGTCTGCTTGATCTGATAGCCTGTAGCAGTAACAGTATCTCCCTTGATGGTGATTCCCGGAAGATTGGCAATGATGTTCTTGATCGCCGAATTTGTTATGATCCCGGTACCTGAATAGGAGGAGACCCCATCAGACACAGAGACAACCGAACCCTGAAGATCACTGACGCCCGAAATGGATGCAGAACTGGAACTTACCGTTGTGCCTACCGAACCCATCGGGGAGGGATCGCCTGCCAGTGTATTGTTATCTGACGTACTGTCTTTCTTACACGACTGTGCAAATACCAAGGCCATGACCATGATAAATAAAGGAAACAGTTTTTTCATTGTAATTTATTTTAGGTAATAAGTTATTTTTAACAACTCAAAAGTATAACATTTTTCCTTAAAATCTAATTTTTTTTTGAATATCTTTATACCCTCTTCTCACCCGCACCAATCTAAAGTAAAGGATGCCTTTTTTTCAGTACAGGGATCGCCACATTTATTATGATGACCAGGGATCGGGCGATGCCATGTTTTTTATTCACGAATGGAATGCATCATCTTACGCTTTCAGGAGGCTGAATGTGAAGTACCTGGTTAACAGCGCCCGTGTGGTCAGCATTGATCTGCCGGGATTTGGACATTCTGAGTTTGTGGAGGGCCTTCAGTTCGATGATTTTTCCTTAATCATCCAAGGGTTGATGGATCACCTGGGAATCGAACAATGCACGCTGGTAGGTTTCTGCCTGGGCGCTGCAATCGCGATCGATATGTATCACAGATATCCTCACCGTGTCCGGTATATGATATTGATCGAACCCTCGCTGAGTTTCCCAAAAGTTCTCCTGCCCTTGCTGATTCCGGGATTGGGCCCATATATTCTGAAAAACATTGCCCGGAACCGCTTTCTTTTTTCGCTGGTCAGTGCCCGGTTAATCGGGCCGGACAAGGCCATCAATGAGCTGATATTCAAAGGACTGGAGGGGAATGATCACAAGATATCGGGTCATTACCTTCAGTTGCTTTACAGAAGAACCAGGCAGGGAGATTTCCGAAATTCTGACCTCGACATCCAGGAAAAATGTGTGTGTATCACGGGTGAAAACACCAAAGCCCTTTTTAAATCGAATGCGAACATCCTGGTCAAACAGTTTAAAATTAGTAACATGTTGATAATCAGCGGCACAAAACACTATGTGATGATGGAACGGCCCGCGGAAGTGGCTAGGATCATGCTGCAGTACATGCCCTGAGAGAATGTTTATTTGAAAAAACTAAGAAAAAATCTAATCTTTTGCTTGTCCTGGTACGGTTTGAAACTTTCAAGTGAAATAACCATGCAGATTTCCATGTTGCTAATGAATTATTGTTACCTTTGCCGCTCGTTCAGCTAATTTTAAATTTCGAGTTAATTTTTCGGGGTATAGCGTAGCACGGTTATCGCGCCTGCTTTGGGAGCAGGAGGTCGCAAGTTCGAATCTTGCTACCCCGACTTGAAAATCAACCACTTACATCAGTTTTTGTAGGTGGTTTTTTCTTTTGGCACACACAAAAAATGAGGCTGGGTTCTGATTTTACTGAATGGGGACAGAAAAGGGGAAAATATGTTATCTTTGTTTGATAATAAAGTGGATATAGCGATGGCTAACCCGATCATGATTTTAAAGGAGTTGAAACGCGACCTGGTTACCAATTTCGGAGATGATATCAATGATGTGATTCTATTTGGATCTCAAGCCTCTGGCAAGTCTGCAGAAGATTCTGATTATGATATCCTGATTCTTTTATCTCATGATTATGACTGGAGATATCAGAATCGTTTATTTGATAAAGCCTTCGATGTAGGATTGAAATACCAGGTTCTATTTGACCTGCACCTCCTTTCATCGAATGAGCGAGACCATTCATTGAAGGGTAAGGAGCCTATTATTATTCATGCTTTGGAGAAAGGGATCTATGCATGATTGATGAGGACAGCAGGGCACAATTGATCTCCTATAGGGAGGAGCAAGCCAAATCTACGGCCCTGGAGGCTGAATTTCTGTTGAATAACGATATGCTGCGCGGATCGATGAACCGGATTTATTACAGCATGTTTTATATGTTGCAGGCACTATCTCTGAAGTATCAATTTGAATCATCAAAACATTCTCAGTTGTTGGGATGGTTTAATAAAACCTTTATCCATACCGGCAAAATAGATGTAAAATTTTCCAAGATTATTACGAAAGGCTACAATCTGCGTACAAAAGGAGATTATGCCACTATCTATAATTTGGATAAGCAGGAGCTTTTGCAGATGTTTGGAGAAATGACTGAATTTATTCAGGAAATTGAGCGGTTCCTGAAAACACCTTAGGGAAAGACACGAATGGCCGATCGGAATTAAGTTTGAAAATCAACCACTTACATCAGTTTTTGTAGGTGGTTTTTTCGTTTGGCACACACAAAAGTACAAACCAATCGCCCGGAAAAATTCAATGATTATTACAAAGTTTTGCGAAAAAGAAATTAGCTTTGGACCACTATTCATCGTATCATGTCAATAAACTCAAAGATTCTTGGTTTGCGTGTGGCAGGCTCCATTTTCGGCATTGTTGCGTTGTTACATTTACTACGGGTGGTTACGATGATACCAATTATAATCGGCACCTGGTTGATGCCGATTTGGTTTAATGTGATGGGTCTCGTGGCAACATCGGCTCTCAGCATAGGGTTGTGGGCTTTATCGATGAAGAAGGAAGATGATCCACGGAAGTTCTACAAGGAAAAGCATACCTAAAACAGAATATTTCACTAAGTTTGTTATCAGTATAAATAAGTAAACCATCAGCATATGGCATTCCCAAAAATTATCATCAGTTACCTGCTCACAACCGTTGTGTTTTTCGCCATCGATATGGTGTGGCTTGGTTTGGTCGCAAAAAACATCTACCAGAAATACCTGGGGGCACTGCTGTCGGAAACGGTGAACTGGGCTTCCGCCATTATTTTTTACCTGATATTCATCGTGGGAATTTTCATCTTTGTCATCAGCCCGGCGGTGGAGAAGCAATCGGTGGTAAGGGCCATCGTTCTGGGTGCAATCTTTGGCTTTATCGCCTACGCCACCTATGATTTGACGAACTATGCAACCCTGAAGGGGTTCCCGTTAAACATTGTGTTCATTGACCTCGCCTGGGGAGCAACCCTGACCGCGATGGTCAGCGTGGCGGGTTACTACATCGTGAAATTCGTGGGGTGAGGCTGACCCATGCCGCCGCCACTCCCAACCCAAAGAAACAGCACAAATCCTGGTTCTGATGGAGGCGTGGGACTTCCACAATGAACAGGAAATCGTATTTTACCGGCAAACGGTAAATGGAACGGCGAAGCCACTACTCGTCGTAATGATTACCGAAGAACATAGAGATTCAGTTTGATGAACCGCTGATTAGGAGGACTGCATGCATCATGGTGTGAGAGATTCTCCTTGCCGGCGATGATGGCGAGCCAGCCTACTCGATTGTTAGCGGTAGTGCGTGTCTTTTAGTAGTTTTAGGAGCAATTCATCTACCATTTGATTTTGCTTGTTCTTATGAGGTTGCCCTGGAAAGTTGGATTACAGTTCAAAACATTCTGCGAGCAGCGGAATGACTGAACGATTAGCGGTTGCGGGGTGGAGAAAGCTTTATGTTTCATAAAGCAATTTCATTCTGGTTATTATACCGAGAAATGCTTCTGGATTAACCGCATTAGTTCCTTCTGATTTATAGGTTTAGAAATTGAAATTTATTATTTGGACCCAACGGATCGTCTGACCACCCTTCTCCAATTTTAACTGATCCCTTCAACCTGTGAACAATCAATGCTCAGTGCTGGACCATATGTTCTGGTTGCAAGTAATTAATGTGACCGGCATTTTCAGTCAGTTCAATGGTTTTTGCAATTTTAATTGAAGTGTAAATGCCGGCCATAAAGGACCACATAAAGCCAGAGCAGCCGTCAAGAATACCCATCTTTTTAAAATAGAAAGTGCAGAAGGTAAACAGAAACTTAAACGCTACCCAAGATTTGTTAAATCTTTTCCCCTTTATATTGTTATCTCCTGCCGCCAGCGAAGTATAATAGTTGATTTTTTCAAGATGATGGCTGCAGTCACGAAAGGAATAATGGAGGATCTGTCCTTTCATTTCACCCGGTTTACCAATTATTTCAAATCTTTCATGGACAGCGACCAGGGTGAACTTGCCGGCCTTCCTGTTGAACAGCCGCAGGTTCCTCCCTTTCCCGCAATGATTGAGAGGCGTTCCCATATAAAAAAGCAGGAAGGGTATATAGTATCCGGCAACCATATCTATCCCACTGTTGTTGCTTCGTGTAAACCGTTTTAAATCATTCTGCAGTTGTGGGGAAACAACTTCATCGGCATCAATTGAAAGAACCCAATCGTTGGCTGCCTGATCCACCGCAAATTGTTTTTGACTACTATATCCTGTAAATTCTCGAATAAATATACGGCAACCAAAAGCCTCACATATTTCCACGGTTTTATCAGTAGAACAGGAATCAACCACGATCACTTCTCCTGCTATTTCTTTGACAGAATCAAGACATCTTTGAATGTTTAATTCTTCATTGCGGGTAATTATTGTAACAGAAATATCAATCATTTCAATTTATCTAAATTATTTTTTCAGGAATGATGATCAATGTATCCCAATGAAAAAGGCGATGCTTGTAAACAAAAGGAACATCACACTTAGCATCATTCATGAACAATCTGTTTATAAGGCTGGACTTCAAACCTGACAGTTTTATCCCACACGTGAGCTGCTTTTTTGATGTTCTCCAGGTAGAAAGCCTTCAGCATGACGTAAATCCAAAGCTGACAATATGTAAAATACATGATGAGGACGAGACCGAAGTTTTTCCAGTTATCCTCATGGTCGAAAGAAATTGCTAACATGATTTCCACCATAAACAGTCCAATCGCGATTATCCATACAGCAGAGTATGGCCCCGGTAATGAAATGTGGATGACGTTGAAAAGACTTAAAATGAAAAGTATATCGGAAATGACAACGGCCACAAAAAACACATAATAAACCGCCAGGGTGTAAAGAAGGTCAAAACGCAACCGTTTATTCTTGAAATTAGGAATTTCTTTCATGAATTTTGCCAGAACATAATTGTTGCCCCTGACCCAACGAACCCTTTGTTTTATCCAGACACTCCACTTTTCTGGTTCCTGCTCGTAAGTAATGGCGTACGGAAGAAACTTGATCTTATACCCCAATTCATAAATCCGGATGCTCAATTCAGCATCTTCTGTAAGCGCTTCTTCGTCCCATCCTTTCAATTCATCTATCAGCCACTTCCACATGACGAAATTTGTTCCCGGCAGTGTGGCGATCTTATGCAATTGCCAGCGCCCGGCCTGCAGCATTGACTGGAAACTCAATGTCTCGATATTGATAAAACGGGTCAGCAGGTTTCTGTTTTTATTTACGGTTCTGAATTTGCCGATCACGCCCCCAAGTTCCTTGTCGGAAATCAGAGAGGCCACAAGGTAATGCAATGCCTTTGAATCCGGAGTATTATCTGCATCATAAACGGCAATGACTTCAGAATCTGCCTGTTGGATGGCCAGGTTTAATGCCCTGGATTTCCCCTTTCCCCCCATACCTTCCGGAATATTAAACAAAACTACCCGGCTGTCTTTCCTTGCATAACGCTCAATAATCTCTCTTGTTTGATCTTTTGAACCATCGTTGATGACCATTATCTTCAGCTTGCCTTCAGGATATTCAAGATTTAACATGGCTTCAATGGTGTTACCGATAACCACTGCTTCGTTATGGGCAGGTATCAGGATTGTACACGTGGGGAGATCAAAATGCATCTGGTCTACCTTTTGTTTTTCCTTCATTGATAGGATGAAATTAATATAGCCGAAAAGACTGAAAATAAATTGGTACCCGATCATAAACCAGATGAGGATAACGGAGACCAGGAAAATAGTTTCAAGTATGAACATGTTATTTGGGTATTATTGAGGGTTTAAAGAACACTATGCATTGTAGCGTTTCCTGATATATTTCAAGGCAATAAAAAAAGAAAATAACAGCAGGGAAGCCACTATCCCATAAATTGAGATAGCACTCATTGACCATATGCTTGCCATGTTGATCCCATAACTGAATTTACTACCAGTTACAATTTCAACATGGTGTTTTCCCGAAGGCAACATGACTGTATAACAGTCATCACCCTTCAAAATTTCTACAGGATAAATTTTGTCGTCCACCCTGACAATGGTTGGCTTGTAATTCAGGGAGGCAATCGTTCTCTCTTCACTTTCATATTTGAACAAAATTGTTTGTAGAAAATATTCAACTTTCAGCAGGTTCCCTGAAAAGGAAAGCAGTTGGGGGTGAACATTGTATTTTGAAAAGCCCGGTATTTCGTTCAAATCGGTTATTATCCTATGATTTCCCGCTGGAATCAAAAAGTGATTATCGCGGTGACCAAAAGCATCCGCCCCGTCGATATGGATGCTTTTAATTGATTTTGGCAACTGCAGAACAAATGATTTCGGAGATGAAACCTGTAAACCATCCTCCAGAAACTTATATTGAACCATGCCGGAGCTGGCAAATGAAAAATAGGGGATGTCCTGCAAATTGCAGCTTGATTCGCTATAGATGGTAACCCGCTGAGCCCAAACAGATGCAGCTTTAATCAACTGGTAACTTTCCAGTCCGGTCTGGATTAAAGTTGGAAATGGAGAGTCTTGATTTTTTTCCCTGAACTTGAATATGTTCAGATCCATCATCAGGTCTGAAGGATCAGTCAATTTCCCGGCATAGGTTTTTCCCATTTCAATGTAGCGGTCAGGATCTGTTGACCATTTATTCAGTGGGTCTTCAGGCTGAAGGTGAAATTTATATTTCTTCCGGAGTTCAATTATTTTATCAGAATTTACACCAGCGTATTCAATCAGTTCAGGGGAAAAATAGGTGTCATAAAACGTAACTACAATGTCAAAATCGCCTCTTGTTTTCGCAAAACTGCTTATTTCTGAAAGAAATGCATGGTGCAATTCCATGATTTTATCCACCCTGAATGCCGTGACCTGTTCTTTGACTTTTTGGTTTGACTTCCAATAAAAAGAGGAAGATGGATTGAATATATCTTTCAGATTATACCCATAAATGCGTTGAAACTGATCAACCGCTGAAGGATGCATAGGTGTAAACAGGTGTGGGTCATTAAAACCCAGTCCGGCATCAAAACACAGTTCAGCAATATTTACTCCATCGAAATCATATTTTTTAAGCATTCCGAGGTATTCTGCCATGGCAGCATTAAAGCAATTTTTATCTGTCAGCGCAACAGGGTATCTCCACGAAGCCTTTAGTTCTTCATCTTTGTGAATATCTTGCCCCAGGTAATTCTTCTCCCTCCACTCCGGGTGATTGTCCCAGAATTTCTTGCTAACCTGTGGAGGCTCAATCCATGCGTATACCAGTATTCCATTGGAATGTGCCAATTTTATCAGGCGGGCATAATCATACGTGTAGTTTTGATACTGATGCCATCCGGCAACGTGTATTCTTCGAACGCCTTGTTTTACCCATTGTTGAACTAATTCCTCAGGATTGGAATTATTCCTGAACCCGGGATCAAAATAAAACTCAAGGTTCGGATTTTTTATAATGGGCTGTAAATTGAAATACCGTTGAACATATTCCATGAAAAAAGGGTAATAACTGTATCCTTTAGATGTAAGCGGATCAAACGCTGAATTGAGGAAGATGAACCGGCCATCCTGAAAATCTCTTCCGATAGCCACAGGCAAACCGCTCGTAACATCTTCACAAAATATTTCATCGTCAGCATTATAATCCATGACATTTACCAATTGGTTCTTTTGCCAGGTAATGGATTCCTTAGGAAAATAGGTATCCCGTATATAATGCAAATTCATTTTTGAGTCTGAAAACGTTATCCCAAATTCATTGATTAAGCCATTCCTGCAATCTGTAACAAGATTCCCACCTTCCTCCACATATTTGCGGACTTGCTTTTTAGATTCCTTCGATAAAAGATCCGCGCTGGTGAAAGGGACAACCAAAAGGTTACAATCTGTGAGCGTCAATGATTTATTCAGAAACAAAGTATCTACCAGCATATTCAGATTCCTGAACACTGATATAAATGCGGATTGATCGAACCAGGCAGCGCCGAGGGCATCCGGATTCCAAACCACTTTTATCCTCGCCGGCTGCCAGTCGGTATCCTCAAACCAGGAATGATATATTGATTTTGATTCATTGATTACCTTATCTTTGAATGAAACCTCTTTAATTTTGTAATCAACCGCCTGTGCAAAGTATAATTCTCCCGGTCGTAGAACGATTTTTTTTGACACGTCAACTTTGATTCTGTTTTTTGAAAAACTCTTCCTGAATACATTGTTGGTCAGGTCTGTGAACTGCTCATAGAGATAGGAATTCCCCGGATTTAAGGTAAAGGTTTGTGAACCGGTCAAAATCACGAAATCACGGGTTTTTACCCAGTTGATTTCCTTCTTGAGATTTAAGAAGGAATATCCCTGGGCAGTGATGCCATCCACCAGTGTCTTCAATAATTCGATGTCAAGAAAAGGATGAAAGAAGCAGCCTGCTATACCATCCCGAACCTGATATATCGCCTTAGCGTTGGTTATCAGTTTTTTCACAGCAGCCCTTGAATCTTGGATATCGGGTTTAAGGGGCACATATCCAAGGTTTTCCGGAAATATCTTCTGGCCGTATAAATCCCTGTTTATCAAATAGGGGAAATACTGCCCATAATCAAAATTGTTAATCGACATCCTCTGTTCAACAGATGTGCTGAAATACTTTGAAATCACATTGAAAAACGTTGTCGATCCCATATAATGAGGTGTTTCCCAGGCAATGGGATAAAGCCCGCACTTCACAAATTCATTTAATCCTGATTCGATCTTTTTTGCATATTCGTCCGGGTTCTCATCACGAAGTGGCATTGAATTGGCAGCATCCCAAAATTCTGCATCGTTGGCTGAAACACCAGTATTTTGATGGGTAGAGCCATGCATTACGATAGCGCCTCCATGAGAGACCATGTACTCCAGGGCATTAACCACTTCAGGCCGGTCAGAGAGGTTTACCTGTTCATTTTTCTGAGGATTAACATAGATGGGTATTACAGCTACCAGGAAAGGTATTCCCCGGTCAGAAAGGAAATCAGCCACCTGCCTGAGCTTCAGAGGATCATAAAGCGGGGTAACATCTTCAATCCTAAGAATAGCCGTATGTGATTGAGGATGAAGTTCATTAAGAATGTCATGCAACTTGTCAGCAAAAAGAAGGTAACGGTCAGTAACTTTGGCACCAAGGAATGGGATATCGGCTACATACCATAGGTTCCCTGACTGTATCATATAAGGGGTTTGTTTATTCGTCTTTGATGAAAATGCAATGGCAAGGGTCTTAACTTCCTTTATTTTGTTTATCTGAATGAGATTTATCTCGCTTCTGCCTTTTGTGTAGGAATAGGTATTTGTTTTAACGGAATCAAACTCTGAATTTTCAAGATATTTGACTATACTAAATCCATATTTTTGCTGATTTTCAAAAGCTTTAAGTAATTCTGACATGCCAGTGTTTAGCCAAACAACCGGGATGGAAGAGCCCAGAATATCCCGGATCAGAACTCCGGTGGGATGATTTTCCGGCGAAAGACCCACGTAGAAAATAACGTGGAATTGGTTTATTTCATCCGCTTTGTAGGAGTCTATACTCTCGAAAGTAACCTGCGTGTTGAAGTGCCCAAGCAATTGTGCCAGATCCCTTGTAACACCGCTTGCCTCACTTTTCAGATCAGGTTTGTTTTCTGAAATAATGAGGACCTTTTTCAACGGGTAATTCTGAGCTATTAAAACTGTACTAAACAGTAATAATGCAAAATGAACAACAACAAGCCTTTTCATAACAAATATCAATTAAGTAAGCCAAGCAAAATGAGTGTCATTAAGGGATGAACTCTTCCACTACTTCGTTTGCAAAACCAAAATAATTTTTCAGAATTTTTATGGTTCTTTGAGCAGATAGTCCATCCCCATAAGGATTAATTGCATGTGCCATTTTCTCATATTCTATTTTGTTATCAATGAGCTGAACCGCTGTATTAAATATTTTCTCTTCATCAAGTCCCACCAGTTTTGCAGTTCCGTAATCAACGGCATCAGGCCTTTCGGTTACAGAACGTAGTACAAGCACTGGTATCCCGAACCGGGGCCCCTCTTCCTGAACACCTCCTGAATCGGTCAGGATAAGGTAAGATTTTGACATAAGGTTCACAAAATCAAGGTAGTCGATAGGATCAGAAATGGTCACATTGGGCTGATCATTTAGAATCGGGAACACAACATCCCGAACGATCGGATTTAAATGAACAGGAAAGATGAAATCTATAAAAGGGTATTTAATGGCCAGGCGTTTTATTGCATTACAGGCCCCCTTCATGGGCTGACCCCAGTTTTCACGACGGTGCATGGTGACCAGGACGATCTTTCTTCCTCGTTCTACAATGGAGTTAATGACAGGCGCCGAAAAGCTGTGATGGTTATTCACCGTGTAATCAAGTGCATCGATAACTGTATTCCCAGTGACAAATATTGTTTCAGGATCAACATTTTCCTTAAGGAGAGCCATTTTTGCCGTTTGCGTGGGGGCGAAATGCAAATCGGTGATACAACCAGTGATTCGCCTGTTTATCTCTTCTGGAAATGGATTTGCTTTATCGCTGGTTCTTAAGCCGGCTTCAATGTGCCCCACAGGAATTTTATTGTAAAATGCAGCGAGGCTGCCAATACAGGTGGTGGTTGTATCCCCCTGAACCAATACCATATCCGGTTTTTCAGAGATAAATATATCGTCCAGTCCTGAGATAATCTTCGCTGTCATACTTGCCAGCGTTTGTTTGGGAGCCATGATATCCAGATCAAAGGATGGCGTGATCTTGAAGACTTCCAACACCTGGTCGAGCATTTGCCTGTGTTGCGCCGTTGCAATGGTTACCACATCAAAGCAATCTTCATGCTTTTTGAGCTCAAGTATGATGGGTGCCATTTTAATTGTATCAGGTCTGGTGCCAATTACAACCACGATTTTCTTTTTTGACATTTTAGTGTTTGTTGTTCTTAAAACTTAAGGTGTAACTGAGTTTGCAGGTAACATAAAATGGATTACCAGGTAAACTATATTCAAGTGGTCTGACTATGTTCAACGGAATATCATAGTGCGGAGAGATGGTCAATGAAAAAGAACGATATGTAAGTGTAACCGGAAGTTGAAGGCCTATGCAAAGGGGCAGGAAATCGTAGGAATCTATGGAGGTTGTAGTATCAATTTCACCATTGTATATTAAGGTCTGAGAAAATTTTGTTCCCATAATACCTACAATTGTCGGGGAAATTGCCAAAGATGCTTTTTCCCGGTAAAACAAGTTGATATGTTTAGACAAAGACAACTCCTCATACCAGCTGGACATTCCACCGCCAAAACTAAACCCCATGAAGTTACTTATCGAGAATATTCTGAGATTTAACCCAATCCCGAGGGTTAGCGCATTGAAAAGTACTTGATTACTTTCCATCCTGTTATATAAGTAGTCATAGCCTGGGGTTATAGTTAGTTTAGGAGTTAAACGAAATTTAAAGGAGACACCCAAGTCTGTTAAGGTTATGAGCCCCTGGGTTTTCCCCATCCCATAACTGTACAAACTGAAAGTCAACCCCGACTTGTGATTATACATTACGGATGGATTCAATCCAATTTGTTCTACCCCGTAATTCCTGCCCGAATAAATGGCACTTGACATAAAATCAAGAGAGACAACAAATGTGTCTTTTCTTTTTAACCGTGTAGTGTCTTCGGATGAAGTTGCAGCATATAAATGATTTTCCTCAAAACAGGAGAGATACACCAGGAAGAAACTTATTAATACGCTTTTAGATCTCATGAAATATTCAATTGATAAATCCAAAGCAAATGTATATCCGCAAAACCCAATAGCTGTTACGAAATTTACTAATAGATGTATAAGATTTTGTAATGCAAGGAAGGTGGCCGCTTTTATTCATAACGGCAGGGATCCACCTCTTGTTTAAACTGTTCCTAGTGTAAAATCTTGTACAACTTTAGTGAAATATCATAATATTAAACAGCATCGATGCGCGTAATTTTGTTGTTGGACGGTGGAAATATTTTCACCTCTTAAAAAAAAGAAAATGAAAAGACAAACGGCACCAATTACGTTAATCATGGTAATGAGTTTATTCACCTTATTACTGGTTTCCTGTAAGAAGGATACTGAAACTGCCACAACAACGCCACTTACGGATAGTGACAAAAATGCATTGCTCTTTATGCTTGAGGAGGAAAAATTAGCCAGGGACACGTATAATTATCTTTGGGAGGTATGGCAAATCAATCCGTTTACCAATATTAAAAGCACCGAACAATCACACATGGATGCAATAGCTCAGGTATTGACCTCTTATGGTATTCAATACACCATTTTGCCTGCAGGCCAGTTTGCAGATTCGTTACTTTTAAACTTTTACAATCAGTTTGTTACCAGCGGATCTGTCAGTTTGTCCAATGCACTTCAAATCGGCGCAACAATTGAAGATTTAGACATTTCAGACCTGGAAGAATATACTGCACAATCGACAAATGAAACAGTCATCAACGTTTTTAATAGTTTAGAATGTGGTTCACGCAATCATTTACGAAGCTTTGTAAGTGCAGTTGTCACTGCGGGAGGCAGTTATGCTCCTCAGTTCATATCACAGGATTACTATAGCATAATTATCAGCAGCAGCAACGAGAAATGCAACTGACAATTATACGTTGCAATTTCTTTTCCAATTGATTTTTGCAATGTTCATATGCCATAGTAAACATTTGAATCGCTTCGGATATCTCAGCCGCGGGATATCCTGGACCCAACGGATCGTCTGACCACCCTTCGCCGATTTTATTTAACCATGAGATCTTCTTGATAATCAAACAGGTGAGATGGGTTGGATAATCAGGTGAAGGCTGGTCAAGGTGGGTGTTTTTTTTTATTGGAATATTTATTCTTTTTTGATTTTATCATAATCCAGCAAAGCCAGTTTTATACTTGAAATTACCAGATCGGGTTCATCCGTTTGAACAAAATGGCTTGAGTTTGAACAATAAAAAAACTTTCCATATTTCAGGGGATATAAAAGTTCCAGCCATCGTTTCATTTGGATATTGCTGTTGATTCTCCACATCTTTTCCCTGTCGTAAATTGTTGGTGGCTCCGAATTCGAAAACCCACCTGCCTGAATAAAATGTACCGGTACGTCTGGCAAAGGATTACGGTCGCACTCGTCAAAATCTGTTTTGGTCAATTGTCTTGATATTTTTACCTCTTCTACATAATACCCTGGCATTTCTGTATAGAGTTTTTCAATAAAATTCTTATACGGTTGTCCGAATATAGAATCAATCTGATGCCGGGTAAGTCCAATTTCCAGATAAGGCAGGTCGCCCATATCCCCCTTTTTTGTGAAATCAATGGGATCAATAAATATAAGACCCGCAATTTCATTGGGATAGGATGAGGCAAAACTTCTGATATAGGCTCCGCCAAAAGAATGTGATACCAGTAAATAAGGAGGTTTTAGTCCTTTCGCTACAAGCATTTCTCTCAAATTATTAACGATGTGCTCAGTGGTAGGAGGCACGCTGTCGTCTTCGGACTCTCCGATCCTGGGACGGTTGTAAGCAAAAACGGCGTTTGTTTTTGAAACTTCGTCAATAATAACTTTCCACCGAACATAAGTATCAGCCATTCCATTTTCAAACACGATTACTGGTTTATTAATTTGATTATTCTTCATCCCGGTTGTATATACTTCTACCTTGTTTCCATTTACAGTAATAAAGTCCAAGCTTGCAAATGCCTTGTCTTTATTTGCTTTAACTATTTCAATAAGGGGTTTCCATCTGCTATCCGTGTACAACGATTTTAAATCCGGGTCAGCCTTTATGTGCCCGTAATTGGTGTAATTCATCGATGTTGCAATGTAATTTAAATAAAAGAATGCGCTATCCGCATTGTTTGCCAAGGCATAAGAACATGCGGCATTATATCGATGGTTCATTGTTATTTTGCCATCAGGCGCTTTGAATGCATCAGAAAATGCATAAGCAGATTTCTCAAACTCTTTTACCTGGTACAAAGAGTCTGCTTTCCGGATAAGAACGTCATACCTGCCTGTGCTCGTCTGGCAAAATAACGATGCAGCGCATGGGAAAAGGGCTAAAAATAACAATGTTGATTTCATGTATGTATTCCTTTTAAATTTATTAACTAAAGTATCCGGGGTTTTTGCGCGGTTCATTTGACATTGGATTTTGCTTGTTCTAACATTAAATCCAATGCTTTCCTATTATAAACTATCCCTCGTATGATAACGGTTTCTATAGATTTTGTATTTTTAACATTCTCCAGAGGGTTCTTGTTTAAAATTATTAAGCTCGCTATTTTTCCAACTTCTACGGAACCAAAATCATCTTCTTTGTTCATAAATATTGCCGGATTAATTGTTGCAGACTGTAAAGCAGCAAGTGTAGGCATACCTCCCTTAACCATAAGCGACAATTCATCGTGTAATGAAAATCCGGGGAAAACATAAGGATTTGGGAAATCGGTTCCTGCAATAAATTTTACTCCTTTTTCATTCATTTTGCCTATTAAGTTTAGCTCAAAAAGATACCGTGCTCTGTTACTATTAGCAAAATTATCTATTTCGCTTTTTGTATAAGGCTTCATCATTTGATTCCACACCTCAAGAACAAATCCAGGAATATAGGCAATTCTGTTGTCATTTATAAATATGGAATCGTTTAAAGAACTCATTGACCTGTTAACTGTTAATGTGGGGCATATCCACATGCTACTCTTTGCAATAACAGTACATAGAGAATCAAACCTACTTTCAGAAAATGTACTGATCAGTGCTTCATTTGATGTGTCAACAGATGAGCAGGCATTTAGAAACCCATATAAATGTTCCGAGCTGGCCATTCCTGCTTCAATTGCAGTGTAGATTGAAACTTTATTGGGTATATGACCGGCAAATGGGATGTTCATTTTCTTTGCTTCCTTTGCAATAGCCAAAAAACATTCTTCAGATAAGTTACTATAAACTTTGATAAAATCAACTTTTTTGTCAATTTGCTTTTGTACGGCATCAACAGCTTCTTCCGGTGTTGTAACCACTAAACTTCCCGAAAAATTTGGTGGATTTCCATCAATTAGGTCACCTGATAGATAGACATCAGGAGATACCAACCCCTCCGGTTGTGTTTTTTGGGGAACCTTTACAAACTCAGGCGTATCATCCCACATTTCTCGTATTCCGGTTATACCATTGGCCATTAATAAAGGATCCATATCTACATGTCCCAATTTATAATGAGCATGCATATCCCAAAGTCCGGGGATAAGATATTTACCTTTTCCGTCAATTAAAATAGTTGAATCTGAACAGGAAATTTCATTATCATAAATGGCAGTGATGCGATTATTGTCAATAGCTAATGTTTTGAATTTTAATATTTTCCCTGTTTTTACATCAACAATATTAACATTAGTAATTAAACAATCATGGTTACCTGCATTGCAAAATGACATAAATGGTATTATGAGTAATAAAACCACAAAACATGATTTAATTCTATTAAAAATGGGTGAACTCATGGTCTGTTTTTTTAAGTATTAAAATTATTCAAAAACTCAAACCGATAATGCGTCATGATCAGAATGATTCTCCAGGCGATCAATGCAATGTTGTTTTTTTCATCACGAAATAAGCTGTCAGCAATCGACCCTCAATCCTTGATTCTTTATATATGTCAAATCCATTTTTTTTCAACATGCTTTTTAATTCTTTGAAACTCCATTTATTGACTACCTTAAATCCACTCAATGAACCAATTATTGTTGCGATGATTTTGCTTTTGGAATTTTCCCCAACACAAAGCGTCGGGGCAATAAAAATTCCGTTGTCTTTCATCACTCTGCCAATTTCTTTTAGTGGCTTTTCTGGCTCATAAAGCAGATGGAATACATTGGAAGCGATCACGATATCAAATGATTTATCAGGGAATGTCAGGTTATATGAATCCTGGATTTGAAAATCTATGTTTGTGATTTTTGATTTCAGTAATTTTTGATTTGCTATACGAACCATCCCGGGTGAAATGTCTGTTGCAATGACAGAAGACACTTTTGAGTAAATTGAAAAAGGAATAATCCCCGTTCCAGTTCCTATCTCAAGAACATTGTGACTCAGGTTCAGGTCTGAATCCATGTTTTCAAGAATAGTCCCATATGTTTTTTTGAAAACTGTATTTATGAAAGAGTCATAGTAATTTGCAAACCTGTCCCAAAATCTTCTCTCTTTAACCTGTCTGTTAACCATATTAGTCTTCAGATTAATAATAATGCAAATGTTCAGGCTTTTATTCAAAAGAACACTTGCCATTTGACAGGAAATTACTTAAGGGCACCTCTAAAAACCAATTGTTAATATATACAACTGATTGTTAATAACATAACCATGCTTATGTCATTGGATTTTCTATATTTGCTGTAGAAAAAAGCAAGCCATGAAAAACATAAACCC
>Ga0247844_1003661_pt1 | contig 22184 bp, 18 predicted proteins | sample LaCtaG_FD_192421 | JGI IMG/M metagenome (GOLD analysis project Ga0247844, IMG submission 192421) | Freshwater microbial communities from meromictic Lake La Cruz, Castile-La Mancha, Spain - LaCruzMarch201714.5m_1 | ecosystem: Environmental > Aquatic > Freshwater > Lake | place: Spain: Castile-La... | reverse complement strand
CGAATTAATAATTAACAGCCAAATTAATTAAGGTTAATTCATCTTTACTTTCAAACATTTATCTTTGAGTATCGTATTGACTTATTGATGATTAGAAGTTTTCTTTCAAACACTAAATACAATAAATACTATGAACCTATTACATAAATATGATAACCAAAATGAAAAAATCAGTGAATCAACAAGAGTTGGAACAAGAAGAGTTAGATGAAGAATTGGAAATGAAAGAGTGGGAAGAATTAATGACAAATGAATTTACTCTAATGGCTGAGTTTTACAGCAAGTTTGTATTTCCAAAAACTCCCGATGGTAAAATTGCTAAAAAGGAGTATGAAAATGAATTTATGATAGAACTTAATGAAGAAAGGAAACAGTATTTTATTTCAAAATATAAAAAATATTTTAATGGCTAAAGTTGAATGTTAAGACATCAGGAAGTATATGAACGAATTAGCTCCTATTAAAAAGTATTTGCAGAAAGTTAGGCTAATTTCAGCATAATTGAAAAACAGGAACATAAAAACATCAAACAAAATTAATCCTTTATATAAATTCAAAACAATCCACATTATGATTACACTTGATTTCAAAGGTCCATACGATTTAGCTACTTTTAAAACATTGAAGAACGTTGATGTTCCTGGGGTTTATATCTGGGGATTTAAAGAGTTGATTCCAAATAAGCCTGATATTGTAGTACCATATTATGTTGGCTTAAAAGTCGATTCAATTTTAGCTAGAATAAAACAACATGAATCTGATATAAAAAAAATAGATTCAACATATCTAAGATTATCTAACAACTACATGGGTCTGTATTTTTATGCCAATTTACCCAATTATATATTGCCTCAATTTCCATTTTTAAGAGGAAATGAGTCTAAAACAAAACCTCTTAGTTGGCCTCGTTGGAACAATACTGATTTTGATAAATATATTGAGTATTACAACAATTCTGATTTTTTGATAAACATAAAAAAGTATCTCATACCATTAAAACAAATTGGCAAAAGAAATGATTTTCCTATTACAAATGTAAAAAAAATCAATGATACACTACTGAATAGGATTAATGAAAATAATTTTTGGATTTATTATGCAGTAATAGATAAGACAAGTGAGGGTTATAAAGAATTTAGGAATTATAAAAAAACTGATAGAGCTACTTTTGAAATTATTGAAGCTTATGTAAAGTTTTCTTTGAAAGGGAATACTATTGGACACAGTAAATCATACTGTTGTTGGCATGGATTTCCACAAATAGTATTAAACAGTTGCACTAATCTATTTAAAATCAATCCTACTATTGTCTTTATGGGAGATTATTAAACTAATTGCAAATATTAGATTATGAAGAAATTCCCGAATAAAAAAGTTATACAAATAAATAAATACATTATGGAAAAGCAAATTATATTTACCGCATTCGAAAAGGATAATTTAATTGATCAATTATTGAAGAAATTCAAAGCTCAAGATTGGGATATTAATCAAATCAATAGTATTTATCATCACTATCATTGGCCAACATTTTTTTTATCTGAAGAAAAACCTAAATTTACCATTTTCTCTACTATTGAACAATCTATTCAGACCGATGAGGTTGATTCTGATGAGGTTGATTCTGATAACTTTAATTCTTCTATTGATTTTTTAGGTCAGTACTTTCCTATTGAAGAGGAAATTAAGCTCTATTTATTGGCAATTGAAGAAACTGCTATAAAATATGCTAAGTACAAAGACATTGATGATATTAAAGGAATAGTTGAACAAATTACTCAAATTGCTTTAATTCATGAAATTTCTCATTGGTTGGTAATATCTGTAAAAGACGCTAACGGAAATAGTTTTTACAATGATGTAAAAAAAGAACAATTACGTTATAAAAAACCAGAAGAAATTAATTTTCACGAAGGTTTAGCTGAGTATTTTACGTGGTATATTTTGCAAAAAAACGAAGTTGACTTAACACTGTTTGATTGGCTTAATAAAACAGCTCCAAAACAATATCAGGTTTATTCAGCAATTAAAAACAAAGAAATACAAACAGTAATTAATGCAATTTCATTATCGCGGAATAAGAAAATTCAAGATTGGACTGAATTTATAGAGCTTTTCGATAAATGTAGAGGTTCATTGGCTAGTAAAAAATTTGGATTCTAATCATTTTGTGCTGACACCGAAATTAAGACTTTGTCCTTTTTTGTACTGGCACTTCGCCTGAATAAAGTTTCATTTTTAAAAGAATACCCAAATGCCCTATACCCCCAACCAACATTTCGTTTGTAAATGTCCAAATTGTCATTATCCCGTTTCAAATCTAAAGTCGGATATTGGTGAAGTGCCCAATGATTATTTGCAGTGTACTCGTTGTAAATACATATTCCGTGTGTCAAAACTCGATGACTTTTATAAGCTTACAGCGGATAATTTTAGTCCTGAGGAATTGGAGTATTGTAGGGGTATAATTCCCAGTATGCAAGAAATTGAAAAACCAGATTCAAGTCACTGTAATTGAAGTCACCCTCCCAGTAATTGAAAAATACCAAGTATTACATGACTCAAAGTCATACTATCATTGGTTTTACTTCTTGGTATTTTTATTTTAAAATAAATAGTTTTAAAAGAGTGAAATGTGATAATATTTAACTAGTTTTGTAAACTTTAGTGATAGCATGACTCCAAGTCATACTATCACTACTTATAAATCTAAACAATCGCCCATGAGCCTTTTTAAAGTATTGCAACAAGTTAGAAGTGAGGAAGATGTGAAGGATGCATACATCAAGGCATTGGGGTTAAAAGGCTATTCGAAGAATTTGATTGATATACAAACCAAAGAAATTTGGTTTGAGGCAAAGGATAGCGGCAAGAATTCTACTTATGCAATGTTCACGCAATTAATGCATTACGTGCAGGACGCATTGAATAAGGGTGACTATGTGCCACCATTTTTGGCGGTGATTGATACCCAAAAAGCTGCCATTATGAAAAGCGAGGATGTGATTCCATTCCTTGCCAAGAAAACTATTAAATGGGGCACTTCGGCAAGTAAATACACGCAAGAGGCACTGGATGCTGTTTCGGCACACATTGGCACTCACTTTGTTTCATTCCGCATTGAAACCCACGAAGAGGAGTTTATCAACACCATAAAAATTGCTATCAAGAATGGCGATATTATCCGTACCCAAATTACCCCCGACAACCTGAAACAAGTGTTCGATAAATGGGTGGCAATGATAGGACGAGAAATTAAAGGCGTGACCGAAGAGGATTATGCCCTGCTGTTTTTTGCCGATATTATGAATGATGGCACGGTGAGTACCCACGATAACTTGCCGGCTGAACTTATGCACAAGAACAACGCTCCGGTTTTTAGCTTGGGCGGCAAAATATACGAACTGGGCAACCGTGAAGGTTATAGGCAATTCTGGGCCATTTATCACCGACCACCAAAAGCCGAATACCGCAATTACCTGTTGGAACGCCGCGACAGCCTGATTCCGCTGGATGAACGCAGCTTCAAGGGTGCATTCTATACACCATTGGCAGTGGTGGACAAAGCGTATGATAAACTCACTGAAGCGCTGGGTGATAACTGGCAACGAGAATATATTGTGTGGGATATGTGCTGCGGTGTGGGCAACCTAGAAGTGAAACACAGCAACCCGCGAAACATTTTCATGAGTACGCTGGATAGTGCCGACATAGACGTAATGCGTGCCACCAAAACTTGCGTAGCTGCACAAAGGTTTCAGTACGATTATCTGAATGACGACATTACCGACGACGGCAAAATTGATTATACACTTACCAATAAAATCCCCGAAAGTCTGCGCAAAGCAATTGCCGAAAAGAAGAAGATTTTGGTGCTGATAAATCCGCCATATGCGGAAGTTGGTACTGGAGCTGATAGTGGAAATAAAGCAGGCGTTACAAAAACAAATTTTGCAGCTACAGCAATGTCTGATTACGGAAAAGCAAGTAATGAGCTTTTTACGCAATTTGTGGCACGTATTGCACAAGAAATTCCTACTGCAACTTTAGCAATGTTCAGCAAACTTAAGTACGTTAATGCACCTAATTTTGAAAAATTCAGACAATTCTGGAATGCTAAATACTTAGGTGGTTTTATTGTTCACAGTAAATCTTTTGAAGGATTAGCAGGTAATTTCCCTATAGGTTTTTTGGTGTGGAAAACGAATCAAAACACACAAAAACAAATAGAATTTACAGAAATAATTACAGATGTTTTAGATAAAAACGCTTGCCCAATTGGAGAAAAAGTCTTTTTCAACTTGCCAAATAATATTTTTCTAAATGTATGGCTTAAACGTCCGAAAAGGAATAATCAACCGATGTTACCTTTGAAAAACGCAATTACTCCAGCTACCTCAACTCCCCGTGTAGATTCATGGTCTAATAATGCAATTGGATATATGTATTGTGGAAAGAATGATTTACAACATTCTAGCCAACAAACAGTTTTATTTTCATCTCCATATGGACAAGGCGATGGATTTTATATAACACCAGAAAATCTTTGGCAAGCGACATTAATATACTCTGTACGTCGACTAATCAAACCCACATGGATTAACGACCGTGACCAATTCCTCCAACCGACTGAACCTCTTACCGACGAGTTTAAATCTGACTGTCTGGTTTGGATGTTGTTTAATGGTAGTAACCTCACTGCCAGTGCCAATGATTTAGAATGGAACGGTAAAAAGTGGAGCATTGTGAATCATTTCATACCTTTCACCGAAGAGGAAGTCGGTGCGCCAGAGCGTTTTGAAAGTGATTTTATGGTAGAATATATACAAAATTTACCTGCAATCGATAGTAGTGGGAGTGCGACTCAATTACTGGGGGCGCGTCTTAAAGTCGCACTCCCAGTAATTGAATCAGATGAAGTTTTTTCACAAGAAGCCAAAGCCGTTCATGCCGAAGGTAAAAAACTCTGGCAAGCCTATTTTACCCATACTGATGTGCGCACTGTGCGTGATGAGTTGAAGCTGAACCGCTCGGATGTGGGTTGGTATCAAATCCGCAAAGCGTTGCAAGCCCGCAATGCAGCTGGTGATGCAGCAGCAGTGAACTTCAAACCTTTTGAGACTGCGTATAAAGCTTTGAGCGAGAAACTGCAACCAATGGTGTATGAGTTGGGATTTTTGAAGGTATAGCTAATGTGGCACGACTGTTTGTAGTGGGGGCGCGACTTTAAGTCGCACTCCCACTACAAACACTGCCAGTAAATATAATTGAAGTAACAAATTAAAACAAACAACTATGATATTTGAAGCTGGCAATTTGTATCATATTTACAATCAGGGAAATAATCGTCAAGAGACTTTCTTTTCAAATGAAAATTACCTCTATTTCTTGGCCAAAATGAAAACTCACATTTTACCTCATGCTGACATACTTGCTTGGTGTTTAATGCCGAATCATTTTCATTTAATGGTGTATGTGCATTCGGTTTGTAATGGGGGCGCGACTCAAAGTCGCACTCCCACTACAAACCGCACTCCCACTACAAACAATCAATTACTGGGAGTGCGACTCAAAGTCGCGCCCCCAGAAATTGAAAAACCCACTAACCTCAACAAATCAATAGGCATTTTATTAGCATCTTATACACGGGCCATAAATAAACAGGAATGCAGAACTGGCTCGCTCTTTAGGGACAATACCAAAGCCGAATGTATTACAAAAATGGACGGAATTACTCCTTCATTTTACAACACATCGCATGGTACGGTGATAAATCGGCAAATGATAGAAATAGAATATCCACAAGTTTGTTTTGATTATATCCATAATAACCCAGTGAAGGCAGGATTGGTGAAGCAACCTGAAGAATGGATGTATTCATCCTATTGCGATTTTAAGGGGCAAAGAAATGGTAAACTAATTAATAGAGAGAGGGTTGAAGAATTTGGAATTGAATTTTGATTGTGGGTTTGTAGTGGGAGTGCGACTTTGAGTCGCGCCCCCACTACAAACCTCACTCGCACTACAAACCCTCCCACTACAATCAAAGTCGCACTTCCATAAAATTAAAACACATAAAAACAACAACACAATGAAAAACGCAATTCTATTGATTTCACTGATGGTAGGCACACTATCATTTTCGCAAACTGGTAAGATTTACCTAAAGAGTGCTGATTTTAAAGCGGGTGCTAACAATACCTATGTGTATGAACCACCAACTGGAACAACCGTACCTGAAGGTGCTATGGTGAATGTGATAACCAAACAGTTCTTAAAGAAAAGCATTGCATTGGTAAAGAATGATTTGGGCTATGAATTTACAATCGCTGTGCCCGATTCAATAACTGCGTTGGTGATGACAGTGACGGATAAAAAGAAGGGGAACATTGATAACAATGCTGATAAGGGATATGTGCTGTATCTAAATTGTAAGACCGAAACGGCATTGGATAAGGCAAAATTGACGAAATTGGGATTTGACGGATATACGAATCAGGTACTAAAACTAAAGAATTCAGACGAAGAAACGATTGCGGCGTTTGACAAATTGTATGCTCGTCATCCAGAGTATAAAAAAGACGAGAGCTTTGGGGGATATTTGTATCTTCAATCCCGGAAAGATAAAGAGAAATATAAACTTGAAGTAATGAAATATGCCGAAGGATTGGTGATGAAGGGTGATGAGAACAATCTTTTAGGTGCATTGAATATGTATTCGTGGTACGCAATGTTCGACAAACAGAATGAGATTGGAAATTTGATAGTAAAAAAACACCCTATGGGACAATTTGCCAAAAATAAATTTATCGGCAAACTTTATAAAATTAAAGATATTAAAGAACAAACCATTTTATATGCATTAAAAGAGTTCACAGTCACTTTTAATGACAGTTCGCAACAAAATAAAGAACAGTTTTACAATTTATTGATTCAAACTTATATTGCTAATAATGATACACTTAATTTTAAAAAGTATGCTCGATTGGTTCAAAATAAATTAAATACTGCTGCTATCTATAATAATTATGCGTGGGAATTATCTGGTCAGGATTTGATTACTCCAGCAAAATATATTGATTTTGCTGTGAGTATTTCAAAACAATCAAAGGACATATTGCATGACAGGTTATTACAGCCTACCGAAAATGATGATGTACCAGGATTACAAAATCTATACATAACATATACAGATACTTACGCACTGTTGATGTTTAAACAAAAAAAGTATGATTTGGCGTTTCAGTATCAGGACGAAATATCCAAAATGGATGAAATAGACACGGGTGGAAAAGAAAGATATGCGGGCTATGCCGAAAAAGCGAAAGGACTGGAATTTACGAAAACATACATTGAGAATCAACTGAATAATGGAATACAATCCATCATTCTGCTGGCACAATTAGAGGAAATATACAGAAAATTAAACCTTCCAATGTCTGGATTAGACCTTATAAAGGCGAATGCTCAGAAATTAGCTGTTCAAAAAACGAAGGATGATATTATTAAAACATTCGGGAGTTTAAAAGCCATTGATTTTACGTTGACGAACCTTGCAGGAAAAAATGTAAAACTGTCGGACTATAAAGGAAAAGTGGTGGTATTGGATTTTTGGGCAACCTGGTGTGGCCCTTGCCGACGTTCTTTCCCAAAGATGCAGGAATTGGTAACCAAATATAAAAATGACAAGGTTGAATTCTTTTTTGTAGATGTATGGGAAAGAGCCAAACCAGAAAAAATTAAAGAAACCGTGACGGCATTTATCAAAGAAAATAAGTACAGTTTTAATGTATTGCTTGATTATGAAGATGCTATAGTGGCTAAATATAAGATTAGAGGCGTGCCAACAAGAATTGTAATTGACACAAATGGTGAGATAATATCTAATTCGGCTTCGGAGGAGGAATTGCCTGGAATGATTGATGAACTGCTAAATTAACAATTTAGTGGGGGCGCGACTCAAAGTTGCACTCCCACTACATTATTATTTTGCATATTTTTAAAATAAATAATAATAAACACTTTTCAACTGCGTTTAGGATTTATGAACTTTTAGCAACAAAATAAGTAGATTTAATTTTTTAATTCCAATCTATATGAAAGCATTTAGTTTCCAAAGCCAAAGCATGGTTGTCATTCTTTTATTGATCCTTTTGGTTCAACCATTTTCGAGTTGTGTGCATTCCCAACAAAGCAGACAGATGACCATAAATCCGGTTATGAAAGTCAGTAATCTGAGCAAAGGCCAAGAAAACCCTATGCGGCTTGAAATACTGAAAATCGACATTAAAATTATCGGGCAAATAGCGGTTACCACTTTGGACATGACCTACTACAACGATAATACCCGAACGTTGGAAGGTGAATTTAATTTTCCTCTTGCCGAAGGACAAACAATTTCTCGTTTTGCATTGGATATAAATGGGGTATTGCGCGAAGGAGTGATTGTTGATAAAGAAAAAGGACGTACAACATTCGAAACCATAGTAAGAAGGGGTGTAGATCCGGGATTGCTTGAAATGACCGAAGGAAACAACTTTCGGATGCGTATTTATCCCTTGCCTGCTAAGGCTACAAGAAGGGTGGTATTGGCTTTTGAACAGGAATTGACCGACAAAGGAAACTATGACTTGTATCTGCTTCCTTTAAAAATTGAGGCATCAATAGCTAAGTTTTCGGTTCATGCAGAGGTGATTAAGAATAGCGTGAGATTGGATACTGAAAAAAATGAATTGAGCAATTTGACATTTGACAAATGGAATGATTCGTACGTTGCTAATTTTGAACAGGACAACTATGCGCCCGACAAGAATATTGCATTGGCATTTCCACATGTAAATAATGGAGAGAGAGTTTTCACAGCAACAAAAAATGGTAGTGCCGATTCCTCCTATTTCTATATAAACTTAAGGCCAAAACAGATAGTACAAGTTAAGGTTTTACCCAAACAATTGACGCTTTTATGGGATAATTCGAACTCGGCTCAGAACAGGAATATTGTAAAAGAACTGAGTATTTTGGACAATTATATCCACAAAATTGGGAACCTGAGCATAGAACTCGTGTCGTTCAACATTAAAGCCAGTAAGGCTGAAACATTCGTGATTACAAACGGGAATTGGGCTAAACTAAGATTGGCTTTAGAAACAATGGTTTACGATGGAGGTACCGCTTTGGGATGTCTTGATTTTACGAAGTACAAGAGCGATGAAATCCTACTCTTTTCGGATGGAATGACAACCTTTGGCAACAGCGAGCCCAAGTTCTCTCGTACGCCTGTTTACACCTTCAATTCAAGCTTTACAGCCAATCCAATGTTTCTGAATTATATAGCTCAACATACAGGAGGTGTGTATATTGATTTGAATAAGTTGAGCAATCCAGAAGTGATGAAGAAGCTGTCCAACAACAACTATCATTTTATTTCGGCACAAATTGAGAACGGTCAGGTTTCAGATGTATATCCATCCATTCCTTGTCAGTTTAATAATACCTTTAGTCTTGTAGGTGTACTCAGTGGCAAATCAGCCAGGATTATAATGAACTTTGGTGTTGGATCAACGATTAGTTATTCGAAAACCGTAGTGATAAATGTAGATAATACTGCCGATACTCATATTCTAAGCCGTGTGTGGGCCGAAAAGAAAATAGCTGAGTTGAGCATGAATGAAGAAAAATACAAAGATGAAATCACACTTACAGGAAAACAATACGGAATAATTACCCCCAATACTTCATTGATCGTACTCGAAAATCTGAACGATTATCTGGAAAATGACATAGTGCCACCACTGGAAATGCGGGAAGAATATTACAGAATAAAAAGTGCCAATGAAAATTACGCTGGTGACATAACAAAACGACGAATACAAGCAGTAGTGCACTTATCGCGCGCCCAAAGCAAATGGTGGAATACTGACTATCCAGTATTACCAAAGAAAACAGCAGTTAATTTCACTGCTCCAGTAATTAGAAGAGATGAAGAAATGAAGTCGCAGGAAGAATTGAGATCTTCACAAGGAAGCATATCAATATCAGATGTAAAAGGAAATGACGATGCAAATGGTATGGATATAGCTGATATTAAAGAAAATGTTACTTCCGAACAAGTCGAAAAAAACACTCAGCAACCATCCTCCGCTATTCAACTGAATGCATGGGATCCGCAAACCCCTTATCTGAAAGTTTTGCAATATGCCACAGCTGGAGCAGAATATTCCAGCTATTTAAAACTCAAGAAGGAATACGGCTCAACACCTGCATTTTATATAGACGTTGCTGATTTCTTTTCGAAATTAGGGAAAAAGGATACAGCGGTTACCATTCTTTCCAACCTTGCCGAACTTAGTATTGAATCGCCACAATTGCTGCGGGCCTTGGGTAATAAATTGCAAGACTTTAAATGCCGCTCTGAAGCAGTCAAGGTTTTCGAAAAAGTATTGAAATTGAAAGGAGAAGAACCACAATCATATAGGGATTTGGGACTAGCTTACGAAGCCAACGGGAAATACCAGTTAGCGATTAATACGCTCTATGAAGTGGTGAAAAGAGACTGGAATAATCGTTTTCCGGGGATAGAATTGATAGCAATGAATGAGATTAACAGCATTATTATCGCTCATCCTGAGCTTAATTATACATTTATCGACAGACGATTAATAAAAAATGAACCTGTAAGCATCCGTGTAAGCCTAACTTGGGATACCGACAATTGTGATATGGATCTTTGGGTTACCGATCCCAATGGTGAAAAATGTTCCTACGATAATACACTCACACGCTTGGGAGGTAAAATCTCAACTGACTTTACCAATGGATATGGTCCAGAAGAATACATGATTAAAAAAGCAGTGAATGGCAAGTATTTGGTGCAAGCAAATTATTTTGGCACACGATCACAAACTCGATTGGCACCAGTGAATCTCCATTTGGTGTTTATTACAAATTTCGGAAAACCGAACCAGAAGAAACAAGAAGTGACCATTAGACTTGACACTCAGAAAGATATTATTGATGTGGGTAAATTTAGTTTCACAAACAATTAACTATGAGCATAGCCCAAAATCCGCTTTTTACATCATTGCGCAAGTCGTTTGCCAACGTAACTGCCTACAGTTTAAATGGGCAGAATATTATTCGTGCTAAAGCTTTCAACCCGAAGAACCCCAAAACAGTGGCTCAGGAAATGAATAGGGCTGGTTTTAAGTTGATTTCGGATACCTTTCAGTCGTTTGGTAAATATACAGAACTTGGGTTTGTGGAGCGCAAGGGAAACCTTACTGCTTACAATGTTTTTATAGCTGCCAATTTGCCCAATGCCATTGACAAAACGGGTGCTGAGCCTGTGATTGATTACAGCAAGTTGCTAATTGCCAAAGGTTCACTCCCACCCGTATCAGTAACTGATTGTGTGTTGAATGAAAATGTTATTACACTTAATTATCTGACAAAAAACGGATTGCCAAAAGTTTCAACCACTGATGAAATTATATTATTGGTAATATTAAAAAGTGGAGCAATTTATGTAGCTCGTCAACTAAGAGGCAATGAATTTTCAGATTCTATTAAATTGACAGATAGACATATAAACCAAATTGATTTATTATGCTGTTATATTTTTGCTTTGAGTGGTGACGGAAAAAGAGCTTCAAATTCGGTGTATGTTGAAATTAGCTGATGCTCGTTGATAAACAAAATGAAATCAAAGGTTCATGAAAAAAACTAAACTTATACCTACTCTACTTGCCATATTCTTTATTGCAATATTGTGGCAACTTATTTCTTGGCAAATAGGTTTTCCTACCCTATTTCCTTCATTGGTTGATTTAGTGAAGCAAGTTTTTGCTCTATTTACTGTTGAAAACTTTATACTCACCGTATCAACTACCATTTTAAGAGGTGCTTTGGGCTTTGCATTTGCTTTTGTATTTGCATTTCTGCTTGCGACTATTGCCACATTTTCAATCTTCTGGAGAAATTTCTTTCATCCAATAATAGTCATTGCTCGCTCCATTCCTGTTATTTCGTTTGTGTTGATAGCCATATTGTGGTTCTCGCCACCATATTTGCCTGTTTTTATTGCCGTTATCACCATGTTTCCAATATTGTACCAAAATATATTGACTGGATTGGAACAAACTGATATAATGTGGATTGAAATGGCAAAAGCCTTTGGAAAATCACCTTATCAACGATTTGTGTCCATTTATCTGCCTGCAGCAAAATCTATCATATTTGACGGAATAAGTACCGCTATGGGATTTGGTTGGCGTGCCATCATAATTGGTGAAGTACTTGCTCAACCGTTGCATGGTATCGGAACATCCATGAAACAAGCACAAGCTTTTATCAACGTTTCAGAATTAATTGCATGGACGGTTATTGCAGTTGGCGTGAGTTATTTGTTCGAAGGAATTGTCAGGATGATTAAGAATTTTCATTTTGGTTTTTCGTTTCCAGTGCCTGCTTTTTACTTTCATCCTACTACAAGTAAAACAACTCATATTAAAATTATTAAGCTACAAAATATAGACAAAAGCTTCAACGATAAATTCATTCTCAATTCATTCTCGAATGAGTTAGAAAATAGAATGGTTAGCTTATTAAAAGGTCCTTCGGGAATAGGTAAAACCACACTGTTACGATTAATCTCAAAACTCGAAAAACCGGATGCTGGTCAAATTACTTTCACGAGTTGCTCAACTTTGGCTTATTCATTTCAAGATATTCGTTTGCTTCCCTGGCTTAATGTTACCGAAAATATAGCATATGTTGTTCATGCTAAACCGTTGTTAAAACAAGAAACTAATAACCTGATTGGTTACCTATTAAAAGAGTTGGAATTGACCGAGGAAGCATATAAATATCCACACGAACTGAGTGGTGGACAACAACAACGGGTTGGATTGGCAAGAGCTCTGGCTGCGCGTTCGGAGATATTACTCCTCGACGAGCCGTTAAATGGATTGGATAATGCACTAAAAAGTAGAGTAATAGATTTTCTTTCGGAGTGGATTGCTATTTATAAACCGGTGGTGGTTTGGGCTACACATGAAAATGTGATGTTGAATAGCCCCCTAGCCCACAAAGAGGGAATAAAGATACGTGTGATAGAAATTAAATGACTTCGTCTTAGAGACCCCCTTCGGGGGCTAGGGGGCTTCTGCTCCCAAATATCTTGCTGCCCACTCTCACCAATGTACTTCCTTCTTCAATCGCAATTTGATAATCGTCGGACATGCCCATTGAAAGTTTAGAGAAAGATTCATTGTCAGCGAAATACGATTGTTTTACGTTATCGAAAAGTTGTTTTAAACTTCTGAATTCCAACCGTATTTGTTCTTTGTTATCTGTATAAGTAGCCATGCCCATCAATCCACAAATTTGGATATTATTCAGATTTTTCCAATCTCCTTCAGCCATTGTATCTAATAACTCTTCAGCCGAAAATCCAAACTTTGTTTCTTCTTTGGCAATATGAACTTGTAAAAGGCAATTCACGATTTTTCCAGACTTGACGGCTTGTTTGTTGATTTCTTCTAGTAGCTTATAGGAATCAACTCCATGAATTAATTGAACAAAAGGTACAATATACTTAATTTTATTAGTTTGGAGGTGGCCAATAAAATGCCAAAATATATCTTTTGGGAGCGTTTCATATTTGCCACATAATTCTTGAACCTTACTTTCGCCAAAAACTCTTTCACCGCATTCATAAGCCGCTATAATTGATTCGTTTGGATTAAATTTAGACACACATACCAAATCCACGTGAGTTGGTATGTATGTTCTAATATCATTTATGTTTTGTTGGATGGACACGTTATTACTTATTTTTCGGGTGCTGAAAACGGATAAACATCCAAAATCATAGTTTCCACAATAGAAGCTATTTCGTAATCAGACATGGTTCCTTTCATTCCTTCTTGCAAACCGTCCCAAGCTTCTTTCACGTCGCTGGCTTGTACCATCATTGTGCATGCGGTACGTTTTTCAATACCCTTCTCTTCGTCCAAAGAAATAAAATAAACTTTACTTTTATACCATTTATCACCGTTTTCTTTAGCAAAAAGCTCATTGATACGTGCTCTACGAATATTGGAAACAATAAATTCACCACTGATAAATGGTTTCATTTCTTCGTTAATACGTGCTTCTGCTTCTGTAAATGACAAAGCATCTACTAAATAAGTTTCGTTTACTTTTACAATTTTACCTTCTTCGGCGGTTTTCTCGTATTTAATTTTGCACTCAAACCAGTTCAACATAACGATATTGTTTTTAAAATAAGTAGTTTATAAATCTGTATAATAATTATTAAAAGGATTGCAAAGATACAATATTCTTTGAGTATTATGAGCCCTGTTATTACATTTTTTGTTTGCCTTTCTTTATCAATACTTTCACCCTTTTCAATAATTGAATTTATATATAATCATAGCATCACTTGTTCAACATATCAAACCTTAATGCGCTGAATATTCTTATTGATACTAATCATCATACTAATAAAAGGAACTAATTTACAGTTCTTAAATATTTAAGAACTGTAGATTATGTAAGAAATATACTATCAAACCAAATACCATCCTCAACAATTACAGGGCTATAATTCTCTTTGTCAGTCCGTTTCAATCATACTCCTTACCTTAAAGAAAAAATACGAGTCGAAAACCTCATTTCACATTTTGATTTAAAAATTTGAGCATTGAAACCTTAATTATGAATTATGAATTATGAATTCTGCCTAAGTTTTCGTATTTTTGCAGTAATTTGTACATCAAACACATTATGAGCACAGAACTAAGTGAACAAGAACAGTTCAGACGACAAAGTCTGGACGAATTACGCAATTTGGGTATCGACCCATATCCTGCAGCAGAGTATCCTACCAATACGTTTTCTACCGATATAAAATCCGAATTTTCTGACGAAACAAGCGGTAAAACCGTGTGTATTGCTGGTCGTATCATGACCCGACGGATCATGGGAAAGGCCTCTTTTATTGAATTACAAGATTCCAAAGGACGAATTCAAGTATATATTAGTCGCGACGACATCAATTCCGAAGCGCAAACCGAAATGTACAACACCGTTTTCAAAAAACTGTTGGACATTGGCGATTTCGTTGGTATCAAGGGCTACACTTTCCGCACCCAAACAGGTGAAATAAGCGTTCATACACAAGAACTGACGGTATTGAGCAAGTCGCTCCGTCCACTTCCTATCGTAAAATACAAAGATGGTGTGGCTTTCGATGCATTCGAAGACCCAGAACAACGTTTTCGTCAGCGCTACGTGGATTTGGTAGTGAACGAAGGCATAAAAGACATTTTCATCAAACGCACGAAAGTGTACCAGGTGATGCGTGATTATTTCAATGCGCAAGAATATATTGAGGTTGAAACTCCAATTCTTCAATCCATTCCCGGCGGTGCTGCTGCTCGTCCGTTTATGACGCACCACAATGCGCTGGACATTCCACTTTACCTACGTGTAGCCAATGAATTGTACCTGAAACGCCTTATTGTAGGTGGTTTCGAGGGCGTATACGAATTCTCCAAAAACTTCCGTAATGAAGGAATGGACCGTACTCACAATCCTGAATTTACCGCCATGGAAATTTATGTGGCCTACAAAGACTACAACTGGATGATGGATTTTACTGAAAAAATGATTGAGAAAATCAGTATTGAAGTAAACGGTGTGAACGAAGTAATGGTGGGCGACAAACTCATCAGTTTCAAAACGCCTTTCAAACGCATCTCGATGATAGATTCCATTTTGGAATATACTGGCATTGATATCAATGGAATGGATGAAGTGCAACTGCGTGAAGTGTGTAAAACATTGCACATTGAGGCCGACGAAACCATGGGTAAAGGCAAAATGATAGATGAGATTTTCGGTGAAAAATGCGAAGGAAACTATATCCAACCCACTTTTATCACAGATTACCCACGCGAAATGAGCCCACTTTGCAAGCGTCACCGCGATAATCCAGAACTGACAGAACGTTTCGAATTAATGGTGAACGGTAAAGAGCTGGCCAACGCCTACTCAGAACTCAACGACCCGATTGACCAATTGGGACGGTTCCAGGAACAACTCAAATTGAGCGAAAAAGGCGACGACGAAGCCATGTTTATCGACATGGATTTTGTGCGTTCGTTGGAATATGGCATGCCCCCAACTTCAGGTATGGGAATCGGTATGGACCGTTTGGTAATGCTAATGACTGGCCAACAAGCCATTCAGGAAGTATTGTTTTTCCCTCAAATGAAACCAGAAAAAGTGGCAAAGAAAGATGGACCAGATAAATTTATGGCATTGGGAATTCCCGAAGCATGGGTTGAAGTGGTTCAAAAAGCAGGCATTGTAATGGTGGCTGATTTGAAAGGATTGAATCCAAACAAGTTCCACCAAGATATTTGCGGTCTGAACAAAAAAAACAAATTGGATTTGACCAATCCTTCGAAAGAAGAAGTGGCTGAATGGATTCATAACAGTCAACAGTAATCAGTTAACAGTAAAAGATGATTAGTTGTAATGACCGAAGACAGGTGACAGGAGTCTTTTGACATTAGACTTTAGACAAAAAGTAATGAACGAAAAAAGTAAAATAGCGGTAATTGGTGGTGGTAGCTGGGCAACGGCGATAGCCAAAATTGCGCTAACGAATTCGGATAGCATTAATTGGTACATGCGCCGGCAGGAACAGATTGATGAATTTATTCGGTTGAGCAAAAACCCGTCATATCTTACGGGCGTAAAATTTGATACTGATAGGATACATTTTACCAGCGACATCAATAAATTGGTGCGCACATCAGATATTCTGATTTTTGCCACCCCTTCTCCTTTTCTGAAACAACACTTGAAGAAGCTGAAACAGAAACTGGACAAGAAGTTTATTATTACAGCCATAAAAGGTATTGTGCCAGATGAAAATATGATTGTTTCCGATTATTTTGAGGAATTCTATAATGTTCCTAAAGATAATATAGCTGTATTGGCTGGTCCTTGTCATGCGGAAGAAGTAGCGCTGGAACGCCTTTCATACCTAACAATCGGTTGCAGTTCACGCGAAAAAGCCCGTGTTGTGGCGCAACGCTTCAACACCAGTTTTATCCGCACGTCTATAAGTGATGACATCATGGGAATTGAATATTCATCGGTAATGAAGAATATATATTCCATAGCCGCTGGTATTTGTCACGGGTTGAAATATGGCGACAACTTTCAGGCGGTACTTGTTTCGAATGCTATACAAGAAATGAGTCGCTTTTGCAACGCCACTAATCCAATGCACCGCGATATAAATGAATCTGCCTATTTAGGCGATTTGTTGGTGACAGCCTATTCAAAATTTAGCCGAAACCGCTTGTTTGGTTCAATGATTGGAAAAGGATATTCGGTAAAAACAGCTCAAATAGAAATGGAAATGATAGCCGAAGGTTATTATGCCACCAAATGTATTCGGGAATTGAACGAAAAATACCATGTGAGCATGCCCATAGTGGATGCGGTATATGAAATTCTTTACAATCGCTCGTCGCCAATGATGGAAATACGTAAATTGACTGAGAAACTTAAATAGACTTCAGTCACCAGACTCCAGTCTACAGACTGGAGACTGAAGACAGTAGACTTACAACATAATTAGAAAATAATTTATAATAACAAATAGCCAAGTCAGCAAACTGAAAACTGTTGACCGTTGACTGGAGACTGAAGACTGGCGACTTTACAAAAAAAATATGGAAAATATTAAATTATCTATCGACAAAGCATTTGGATTTGTATCCGAAGAAAACGTAGCTGGTTACAAAGCTCAAGTTGCTGCAGCAAATGCCGCTTTACACAATGCTTCTGGCAAAGGAAGTGATTTTTTGGGTTGGTTAAACTTGCCTTCATCTATTGATGAAGCTCATTTATCAGACATAGAAAGCACTGCGAAAATCCTTCGCGACAATTGCGAAGTGGTGGTTGTTATTGGTATTGGTGGAAGCTATTTGGGTTCAAAAGCAGTTATCGATGCACTTTCAAGCAGCTTCGATTGGTTGGAAACAGAACGCAAATCTCCAATTACAATTTTTGCTGGTCAAAATATCGGCGAAGATTACTTGTACGAATTGCAAGAGTTATTGAAAAACAAAAAGTTCGGTATCATTTCTATCTCAAAATCAGGAACGACAACTGAGCCTGCATTGGCTTTCCGTTTGTTGAAAACGCAATTGGAAGAGCAACAAGGTAAAACATCTGCTAAACAATTGATCGTTGCCATTACCGACAAATCTCGTGGTGCATTGCGTACATTGGCAACTCAAGAGGGTTACAAAACATTCATTATCGAAGATAGCATTGGTGGTCGCTACTCTGTTCTTTCTCCAGTTGGATTGCTTCCAATCGCTGTTGCCGGAATGGATATTCGTCAGTTGGTAGCTGGAGCGGTAGAAATGGAAACGGTTTGTGGATTAGAAACTTCATTCGAAGAAAATCCTGCTGCTCAATATGCTGCAGTTCGTAACGAATTGTACAAAAACGGAAAAGGAATTGAAATCTTAGTGAACTTCCACCCAAAAATGCACTTCTTTGGCGAATGGTGGAAACAACTTTACGGTGAAAGCGAAGGAAAAGACAACGTAGGTATTTTCCCTGCTGCAGTTGATTTTACAGCTGATTTGCACTCTATGGGTCAATGGATCCAGGAAGGCGAACGCACCATTTTCGAAACCGTTATTTCTATCAAAGAAAGCAATTACACCAAAATTTTCCCAACATCGGAAGATAACTTGGATGGATTGAATTTCCTTGCTGGAAAACGTGTTGACGAAGTAAACAAAATGGCGCAATTGGGCACGATGATTGCTCACGTTGACGGTGGCGTACCTAACTTGAAGGTTGAAATTCCTCGTTTGAACGAATATTATTTAGGTCAATTGATATATTTCTTCGAAAAAGCTTGCGGTATCAGCGGTTATGTATTGGGTGTAAATCCATTCGACCAACCAGGCGTAGAAGCATACAAGAAAAACATGTTTGCTTTGTTGGAAAAACCAGGATTTGAAGCTGAAACAAAAGCAATTAAAGCTAGAATCTAATTAGTTGACAGTTATCTCCCGATAGCTATCGGGATGATAGTTGACAGCTAAAATAAAAGGCTGCAATTCGAATATCGAATTGCAGCCTTTTTATTTATAAAACATTGATTAATCTATATTTTTCTTCCTACCATTAAGTGTTTATTTTATTTCTTCATTGCTCTAAGCACTAAATAACCACCAAACAATTGAAGCAACATGCCGGGAATGCCGATACGTAAATCTTGCATTGCGGCAAAAAAGCTTCCAGTTATTGCCCATTCGGCCATCATACCTAATCCTTGATAGAAAACAATTACAGCCAAAAGACTTTGTAATTTCAAATTGTTGGTTTTTTGAGCCATATACGCTGCTCCCACTGCCAACAAAGCCGATTTGATTAGAATGGCGGTAAGCATTTCGGTGCCTGGCATTCCAAAAAGAGCATGATTGATAAGTGGTGAGGCTACCGCAGTAAGTAATCCTGTGAAAAAACCATATTTATAAGCAGCAATGAGAGTGAAAAAATAAATTGGCAGCAAAATTTGGCCACCGATTGGTAACAAGTGACACAACTGTGGAAGCACAATGTTTCCACCAACAAACAGCAGGGCAAATACATAAGATTTAATTTCGACAGCCTTTAGAGAGTAAAGTTTAATTGTAGTTTCCATGGTTCTTGTATTAATTATTTGATTGTTTCAAAATTACTCAACAAGTCCAAAATCATTACTTTGTCATATTAATAACAATCAATTTTGGACTCACAAAAATAACATTATATTCTGTAAATACCTTGTTTTCAAGAACAATATTATATAATTCAATCAAATAACTGTTTATCAAACATTTATATAATCTTATTATGGACAAACTACTTGATTTATACCATTTTCATTATCTAGATTGAAAATTGGATTATCTGTAATATATAAATTGAGACTTTGAAACTCCAGTCAATCTAAAAATTAACAGAGCTTTATGTGCTTTAGAATCGATTTTATGATTGAATTAGTCTTAAAATAGTCCCAATCTAAAAATATTTCATTCTTAATTCAAGAAATGTTTGATATATTCAAAAAAAATACGGAAATTTGAGGGCTCAAAAAGAAAAACAAAGAAGTTTTGAACTATTTTTGTGATTAATAACGATAAACGTTGATAATACGACTATATAATCATTTTTGATATAATTATTTAGATAAAAACAGCATTATGGAAGTAGAGAAAAGAAAAATAGAAATTGAAAAGAAGGACAATGAGATCATCTATTCAAAGGCTATCAAAGCAGGGAAGCGCATTTATTACTTGGATGTAAAGAGAAGTAGGAACGATGATTTGTTTTTGGCAATTACCGAAAGCAAAAAAAAGGTAGTTGGTACGGATGATGATGTGCAGGTTTCTTATGAAAAGCATAAAATATTCCTATACAAAGAGGACTTTGATAAATTTGTTGAAGGTTTGCAGGATGTGGTTGGATTTATCAAAAACGAACAAGGTGATGCGCCACAACGAGAAGTAAGAGAATACAAAGAAAAAGAAGTGGAAGCTACTGAAACAAAGGAAGCTGAGGAAACAACCCAAACTGAGGATGCAAAACCGAAAAGCTTTTTTGATAAGTTTAAGTTCTAAAGAGCTTTAATTTAGAATTATAAAATAATATAAGTAGTTTGAATTATTTATTGATTTATTAGTTCTTTCATAAGGCGCTCATTTACTACGTCTTACTAATTATTAATTGTTCATTATTAATTATTCATTACTTAAGTATTGTTCAACAAACCACTTTTCAAAACCAACAATTTATTTGAAAATTGGGTGTTGAAAATATTTAATTAGAAATAGATGAAATCCTTTGCCAGTGATAATTATTCGGGTATTCACCCCGAAATTTTTGATGCATTACAACGAGCCAATTCCCAACACGAAATTTCTTACGGCGATGATATTTATACGCAAGAAGCGCTAACGATTTTCAAAAAAACGTTTGGAGAAGTAACCGTTCTATATGCATTCAATGGCACTGGAGCCAATGTAATTTGCCTGAAATGCTGCACTTTGCCATTTCAGGCAGTTGTGTGTACAGAATATGCACATATTCTGGCTGATGAATGTGGTGCACCCACCCAAAGTATTGGGTGCTCGCTCCTCTCCTTGCCTACACCCGACGGAAAACTGACTCCCGCACTTATTGAACCTTTGTTGGGGCGGATTGGAAATGTGCACAACACGCAACCCAAGTTGATTTCGATTAGCCAAAGTACTGAATTGGGAACTGTATATTCGATAAAAGAGCTGACAGAACTGTGTCAATTTGCCCACGCCAACAATATGTATGTACATTTGGATGGAGCGCGAATATCGAATGCCGTAGCCAGTCTGGGAGTGAGCATGAAGGCGGCTACTGTAGATTGCGGCATCGACATTATGAGTTTTGGCGGTACAAAGAATGGATTGCTGATGGGCGAAGCGGTATTGATCTTCAACAAAGAACTGGTGGCCAATGCGCCTTATTATCAGAAACAAACCGCACAGTTATTCTCCAAAAACCGATTCATAGCTGCACAATTTTCAGCCTTGCTGACCAATGATTTATGGCTTCGAATGGCTTCACACGCCAACCTTATGGCCCAAAAGCTTGCTGCAGGAGTTTCTGTACTTCCAGGAGTGCAAATTACCAGAAGTGTGGACGCCAATGCCGTGTTTGCCATCATTCCTACTCACGCCATCAAACCTTTACAAGCCAAATATCCCTTTTATGTGTGGGATGAAAAAACTCACGAACTGCGCTGGATGTGCTCGTTTGATACAACCGAAGAAGAAGTGGAAGGCTTTGTGGCTAGTTTGAAAGAGTTGTTGTAATTCAATGTTGTTTCGATAAGAAATTGGGTTTTTATTGTCTGTTCATATCAATAAGGGAATAAGGGTATTGATGTTATAACCGTATTTCTACTAAGGGTTAAATAAAATCTACTCTTTGTCTAGTCCTGAAATAGGTTTACAAAAAAGTAAACAAAAAACAGGATTATGAGAGCAAAAGTAAATTTATTACCGGACGAAATTAAATTTGAAGTAGTTCAAGAGTATTTAAGCGGTGGCTTT
>Ga0247844_1003657_pt1 | contig 22200 bp, 18 predicted proteins | sample LaCtaG_FD_192421 | JGI IMG/M metagenome (GOLD analysis project Ga0247844, IMG submission 192421) | Freshwater microbial communities from meromictic Lake La Cruz, Castile-La Mancha, Spain - LaCruzMarch201714.5m_1 | ecosystem: Environmental > Aquatic > Freshwater > Lake | place: Spain: Castile-La... | reverse complement strand
ATGATTGATTTATTGATTGATGTTTTTTGTGCGCCCGAAAAGGCGCGCAAAATCGTATATTGCTCTTTTAGCCAAGCAGGCTCCAGGTCAGAGCCGTGCCCATCTTCACACTACTTTTGATCTTTTTGCCAAGTACCTGATTAAAATGCTTAGGTGGCAGTCCGAGTCCTGGGCGAATGGCACGGACATTTTCTTTTGTCAGCACATCCCCTGCCTTCAAATCTTTGACGATGTAAAGGGATCTCCGAAATATAATGGACGACTTTTCCGCTTCTGTTGGTCCCAGAAAGGCTTTCCCGAGTCCCTGCCAAGCCCGACCTGTTTCTTCTACAAGTTGCTTCATTTCATGCGGCTCCAGTGAAAATGCGGCATCGACTCCCCCATCAGACCGTTTCAGGGTAAAATGCTTCTCGATCACGGTAGCCCCGAGGGCAACGCTTGAAATGGCTACTCCAATTCCAAGAGTGTGATCCGACAGTCCTATTTCACACCCATATCGATCCCGAAGATAGGGTATCGTGAGAAGGTTGCTATTTTCAGGGGTAGCGGGATATGTACTCGTGCATTTGAGCAGGGTCAAATCCTTACATCCCGCTTTCCGAGCCACATCTACAGATTCATCCAGCTCTTCCTGAGTGGCCATCCCGGTCGAAATAATTAGCGGCTTACCAGTCGCCGCCACACGCTGAATCAAAGGATGATCTGTATTTTCGAAAGAGGCAATTTTATAGATCGGTGCGCCTAACTTCTCCAGAAAGTCTACAGCAGTTTCATCGAAGGGCGTGCTGAAGCAGATGAGACCATGTTTTTTTGCACAATCAAAAATCGGTTGATGCCAATCCCATGGGGTATGTGCGACCTTATAAAGGTCATAGAGGCTTTGGCCCTTCCAGGGGCTTTTATCATCGGAAATAAAGAACTCCCGTTCTTTCAAATCCAGGGTCATCGTATCCGCGGTATATGTCTGAAGCTTGATTGCATGTGCTCCTGTCTTAGCGGCGGCCTCCACAATCTCCACCGCCCGCTCCAGAGATTGATTATGATTGCCGGACATCTCGGCAATGATAAAGGGCTTACTACCTACGCCTATTTTTGTATTTTCTATCGTAATCACTTTTTAGCAGAAGATACTTTATTTAATATAATCGCACCCTGCGTGCGGGCCATCTGAATATCGCCTTGAATATGCGGATAATGAATCGGCTTACCTTCAGCCTCTGAAACAGCCCAAAGGACGTCTGAAAACCCTACTCGGTGTCTCATTAGAACTGTGGATGAAAATCTTGGATTTATCTCAAAGACACGTGGACCAGTCTTAGTTAGTCTCATTTGAATGTTCATACTTCCTTTAAGATCCAGCCCTATGGCAATTTTTTCGCATAATTCCAAAGCTTTCGGATCATAGATTACTTTCGCCCAACCGGTTAAGCCCCCGGTCAGCTTTCTCAACATAAGCAAAGTTGCAATTTTCCCAGCCATATCACGGTAAACGGCACAAGTCACTTCTTGATCTGATGGTTCTAGCAACTCCTGAGAAATCCCTTCAGGATTTTTTTTTGCCCAGTAATCAAAGTCCATAATATTTTGGGCAATTGATACATTGCGCGATCCAGACCCAAAACGACTTTTCATAATACATGGGAATTTTTTGATTCCACCATCTGGAACCTTTTTCGTCCATGGCACCGGCAATCCCAAATTAGAAATGGCATTGATTGTTTCAAGCTTATCGAGTCCAACTGATACTACTTTGTTGCCTGATGTAATCCACTTTACCCCTTTTGCCGCATACTCGAATGGCAGCCAGGCAGAAAGTTCTGGCTCTGACATGGGTATGATCGCATCAATAGAATGTAGTTTTATTAGTTTTTGAATTTCTTGCTTATAGTTTTTGTTTGTTGCAGGCGGAACAAGGGCATACTCATCGACAAACATCTGCCCACCATGCTGGTTTTGCATGTCCACTCCTACTAATTTAATATCAGGTCTGTTTTCGCGCAGAATTGTTGCAACCCCTTGCGAAATATCACCTCCAATCGCTGTGATGAGAATATTTCTGATCATTTGCGTATAAGCATTTCAGCAAGATAAGGCAGTTCTGGGTTTTTTTGAGCACACTCTTCCATAATTTGAGTCGGATCATAACCCTCGCATCGAAACTGTAACTCACCGGTTTTTGCGTCAAATATAGCCCAGTGCGCTCCAGGCTGCCGGTTGCGTGGCTGCCCAACTGAACCGGGATTTACGAGAAGTGTTTTACCGATTACGTGCTTTGCAGGATAGTGGGTATGGCCATGCACGATAACGTCAAAGCCTGTATCCGAACACCTTTTTAGAAGATTTTTGTCAGCGTCAGGATAAATATATTCCTCGGTACTCCACGGCGATCCATGACATAATAGTATTTTATATTTTTCAATTTCTATCTCTGTGGGATGTGGCAACGCACAAAGTTCATCAAGCTGGAGGCCGCTTAATTGTTCTATGGCGGCATGCAAACCTGAGCCGTATTGTGCATTCACCTTTGTTAAGAAGCTAGGATTAGATCTTGCGACACTAAGCATATCCTCGTGGTTACCCCGAACTGCACGCCTTGACCATGGTTCCAAGAGTTTTAGTACTTCCAACGGTCTGAAGTAATAACCAACTAAATCGCCAGTTATAAGCAGGGCTTCAACTTGCTGTTTTTCAGCTGCCAGCAAAACATTTCTTAATGCTAGCGCGTTCCCGTGAATATCTCCCAGCAATCCAAGCTTAATAAGTTAAACCTTTTTTAATTGCTATCAATCTCTCATGAAATGTCATTCTGTTCAATATTGTATAAGTTGATTCAATAATTTGATCTAACGCATCTTCGTGCTCAACATGCTGTGGCACTTGACCAGGTAGAAAGACCTGACAGACCTTTTTGAGCATTTCAGAAATTGAAAGTCTTTCTGCTCCTCCCACCAAGTATGTCCCTTGCTTTTGTTCGTTTAACGAGTCAATAACGATCTCTGCTGCGTCCATTACATATAAATAGTTACGTACTGCCCTTCCGCTACCGTAAATAGTCGGGGCCTTTCCATCTAAAGCTTTGTTTATCGCTCTGTTTAGCATTAGGTGCTCAGGACCACGTTCTCCCCATAAACCACAAAATCTAAGAATGCAGTGATTGGTTTTTGCTTTCATAATCATTCTTTCGGCCTCGAGCTTGCTTTCTGCGTAAGGGGTGTCTGGATGGAGATGAGAATCTGAATTGATCAAAGAAGTTTTGCTTCCGCATACAATAGCAGCAGAGGCAAAGATTATTTTAGCGTTTTTCTCAACTGCAATTTTTGCGAGTTCACAAGTAGCATCAACATTGGCTGCCCTAAGATCCCCATTTTTTTCCTCATTCCAGCCAACTTTACATCCCAGGTGGATTATAGCATCTATAGGCGCAAGAACTTTAAGATTTTTTATAGTTTCAGGGCTATTCAAATCAAATGAATGCACATTCCCATCGATAAGAATTGTTCCATGCAAAGCCTCCACAACCTTCCAGCCCTGCAATTTCAAACAAGAAACGACTCTCGTCCCTAAAAATCCTCCAGCCCCTGTTACGACTGCAGTTTTAATGTTGGTCCGTTTTGCGTCCTGATAAGCGAAATATTGCGGTAATATCCCGGCCCATACCCGCATTCGCCAAACTCTTTTGTAGGTTAAAAGATACATCTGAATTTAATTTGAGAATTTCACTTTCTATACAAATACGCGCACGATGTGCTAACTTTCCCATGGTTGGGTCTTTGATGTAATTTGACCCTGGATGGAATAAGAACCAATCGATCGGAAAATCGCCTAGAATTTCTTTACACTTCCAACCGGTGCATTTTCCTATAGATTTTAAGGATTTTACATTGAAATATTGCAGATGGTCTGGAGGAGCAATCCAGTATCTTGTGCTGATATGTCTTTGTGTGTGGGCAAGTTTTTGTATTGGGGAAAAGTCGTTGGGAACTGTAACAAGAAGAATCCCCTCCGCAGAAACAATCCGTTTTATGTCATTCATAAGTTTTACTGGTTCCAGTACGTGCTCAAGAACATTTACCAAAAGTACGCAATCGTATTTAAATTCAGACTGAATTTGTTTGTGTAGAAGCTCTGTAATATCGCCCACGGAAAGGAATGGTCTCATTTGTGGATTCTTGCTTTCAATTCCTGCTTCACTAAAATCAATTCCATGTACTGTCCATCCATTTTGCACAAATGCATTCATGCCAAACCCCTCCCCGCATCCCACATCTAGCATTCTCGGCTTTTTAGGTCTTTTTTTTCTATCCCACAGCATGGCCTCGACAGTTTTTAATCGAAATTGATATTTCTTTTTAATCCAGTTTAATTCCGCCTTATCATACGTTATCTCATAGCTCCCCCTACCTTCCTGGTAGTATTTTTCAGAGTAATAACTCTCAAGATGCTTCTGAGTAGGTCTTGGAGTAATTTCATAATACCCCAATTTGTTTTTTCTTACTTTAAAAGAAGTAGCCCAACTACTCTTTTTCATTTGCTGTATAACTTTTTAATCCAGAAAACTATTTTGATAGTTTCTTAACAAGGCGTGATATTTCATTGTCTTGGCTGCTAATCTTTTTCATGCAACTCATCGCTTCTCTTGGACTGCTTCGAAAGGCTATTCGCAGAACATTCATCCAATTAATATTGTTTTTAGTTCGGACTTTTTCAATTTCGTCGATGATTTGTAAATAATATTTTGTTGGTTTTAGTTTCATGTTTTTCCTTTTTAGTTTAACCTCCTGAACGCCGAATGACAGATTGGTCCATTGAGTAGGCTTTTTACATCGCCCCCTTCTTCGCAACTCCTGACCAAGGAAAATACTGGATCTAATGTTTTAAAGAACTTTTCTACTACGTCTGGCTTGTGGTCGATGCAGCTGTAAACGCAGTTCCCAGCCAGATACCCCTTTTTTAGCATCTCTTGCGTGATCAGTGTCTTGTACGCAAGCGCATGCGGACTTTTGAAAGTAAATCCCGTTAGTGCGGGAAGACCCCAGTGCTCGGTTACAAGCCCATACTTATCCGCCAAACTTTGCCACCCTTTACGTATCGTGCCACCTGTCTGAGTGATTTGCTCCCAGGACTTTTCCCTTTTCATCACTTCTAGTGTCCGTAAAGCAGCGGCCGGACCTATCCTCTCCGTCCAAAAGGTGCTGCTGATAAAGCTCCTTTGGGCTGCCTCCATAACCTCTCTCTTCCCGATGACTGCGGTGATGGCGTACCCATTGCCAAGGGCCTTGCCAAACATGGCCATATCCGGGTTCACCCCGTATTTTAAGTGAAGGCCCCCATAAGTTTCTCGAAAGCCTGAGGTACACTCGTCAAAAATCAGCACAATCCCGCGTTCGGTGGCCAACTTTCTTGCTTTTTGTAAAAAGTTATCCTGCGGGCCCTGATTCCGCATAACTTCCATTTTAATGACGCCGATGTCATGGGTTTTCACCAACTCTTCTAGTTGCGAATAATTGTTATAGGTGAAGGGAAAAACCGTCCCACGAAGATTTCTGGGGACTCCTTGGGGCTCCAATCCAGGCAAAAGATGGCCATCGAGATTCTTATCGTCTGCAAGATTGGCGGAAAGGTACCAGTCGTGCCATCCGTGGTAGCCACAGATCGCCACCCTATCCTTGCCAGTAGCCGCTCGGGCAATCCGAATCGCTATCGCGTTAGCCTCACCCCCCGAGCGGGCAAACCGAGCCATATCGGCCCACGGATGGAGTTCAATCAGCTTTTCGGCCAGATAAACCTCTTCGGGGCAGTTCAGGGTGGACATGTTTCCCTCTTGGATGACCTGACGAACCGCATCATCTACCTCGGGGTGGCCGTATCCCAAGGTATTCGTTCCGATGCCCATAATCGACATATCGATGTACTCTTTCCCATCCAAGTCCCAAACCTTGCAACCTTTCGCCTTGCTATAGTAGGCGGGCCACTGGTCGGGAAGAAACATCTCTGGGCGCTTCGACAAAAGCATGTTGCCCCCAGGGATGATCTGCTTGGCCCGTTTCCAAAGTTTTTGGCCTGTGCCGAGATTCGCGCCCTCGTTACGAAGTAGATGCTGGTTGGCGGCAAAGATTTTCGGATTTTTCTTTTTTAATTTCATGACTTCTGTCCATTCGAAGTTTGTTCGGGGATGAAAATGATTAAAGATAGCCTCCACGACTTTAAGGTCAGCAGGCTCATCCACCGTCCACCGTTCCCGCGAAAGGTCATCTTGGTTTGCAAAATTGGCCGTCTTAAAGTGTCCGCTTTCATAGATATAGGGAGTGACATGTTCGCGCTCATATGGAGTTTTAGCTTTTTGTGCCGCGATCTCGAGCGCCGCAAATTTAAATACTGCGATATCCAAGCCGTCGGGATAAGAGGGCGGATTTGTATTCGTTAAATAATCAACTTTTTGGGAGGCAAAAGAAGCAATCAGGGAATCGGCTAACTGGGGGTCAACCAGCGGGCAGTCTCCCGTGATGCGGACCACTGCATCGGGTTGATATGGTTTCGCTGCCTGATGATAACGTTCAAGCACATCGTTTTCACTTCCCTCAAACACGTCAATGCCGAGCTTGCGGATATGGTCAATGAGAGGCTTATTTTCGGGATTTTTTGATGTAACACCAGAAGAACTAAAATCTATCCCAGTCACTGACCAGCCTTGTTTGCGAAAGAACGCTAGCGCATAGCCTTCACCACAACCAACATCTAGTAGACAAGGATTACTCCTTTTTTTAGTTATTAAGTGGCGTCGAATAACCTCGAACCGTTGATTTAGCTTTGCATTGAAATAGGACAATTCCGCTTGACTATATACGAGCTCATAGCTGCCTTTAGCTTCTTGAAAATACTTATCAGCATAATATTTTTGTAATTCCTCCAAGGTCGGCTTCTTTTTAATCTCCCAATATCCCAGCGGGTGCTTTTTTATTCTTGGATCCATATTCATACTTTTTTTAGCTTGCTTGCAACTGTTGTTCAAGGTGGAGAGTTATATTTGCCTTAATTATTAAGTCATTGAAGATCTAGCATCTCGTCGACAACTAAGCTTGTGCTTTTTTCCTGGACCATATTGACCGCTGCACTAGATATCTGCCTCATCTTTCCCGGATTGCTGATTAGGTCAGAAATTGTTCGCTGATAATCGTCCGCGTCAACCGAATCAGCCCAACCTAGATACTTAATTACTCCAAATTTAGCGACATCTTCAGTAGTACGTACCTGATTTTTTGCGAAGACCACTGTAATCGTTGGTAGCCCTAAATAACATCGCTCCCACATAGCAGATCCCCCAGCACCTATTCCAAGATCTGCATTCACGATAAGTTCGGCCATGTTTGATGCGTTGCAGTAATAGGTAACCCCCGGCAGTTGATCGCAAAGTATTTTGATCGAATGCCGATTCGGATTTGACTGAGTAACTACTACATCTACCGCGATATCGAGCAAGCGCATTTTTTTTAACGCATCCAAAACAGTTTGTGTTTGATTTTTAGGATCGCTTCCTCCAAAGAATACAAGGATACGCTTTACTCTGCCGTCTCTCGTTCGTTGTCCTTTCTTCGCCTTCGCAAATTCCTTTCTTAACAAGACATAACCGGGGCCAAGCAAGGTCTTACAATGCTTCGGTAGCCATCCCTGGTAGCGCCGATCTTGGTCCCGATAGAAATTCTGGTCGAGTAAGACGTCAGCGTCGTGGCAACGATCAGCTAGGTCATCGATCACCATGATCTTTTCACAGACGGTTCTTAACTGCGACTCCCAGCGATGATCGAGGCTGTAGTGATCGACGATAACCCAATCCGGACTGCAATCCCCCAAGGAGGCGATGGTTTGGGACGCATCAGTTTGCCAATCCGACCCCAACCATTCAGCATGAGGCAGTACCGGTTCATCCGCAGGCAAGTCGATATGGCTTCTCTTATCTGATAGCGGTAGAGCGATGGACTCAAATCCCGCCTGACGAGTCCACTCAAGCAGGTTCCCCGGGTGCTCACGACAAATAAAACGGCAGTGCGCGCCACGATCGCGCAGAGCTTGAGCTAAGGTCAGGCACCGCATTACGTGACCGATGCCAATTTTAACGGACGCGTCGGTACGGAAGAATATGTTCACTCAGACGGTATCTTAACTAAAATAAATAAATTCACTTTGGCAAGCTGGGCTTTTGAGAGCACTGCTAACATAACGGTCGCCCTCTCGCTGCTTAATCAGCCCAAAAATATGATCTATTGCAGTTTAATGGATATCCACGATTTCGGGGTATAGTTCGATGCATACGTACATGCTGTTCCTGTACGATCTTTTTTTAAGGAGCCCTAAAACATTTATGCAAAAAAATTTCCTTTTAAACTTTTTCAAATATTTCTACCCAAAACGATTCTAATTTGTTCAATGTTTTCATCTCGTTAGACACATTTTTTCCAATATGATGACGCTGCGTGATCAGTTTTCCTTTGAAGGAAATCGATCCCAAACATCCGGAGCAGCAATCCTACGGGCGTGACAAACCCTAGGAATATTAACCCAAAAATAGCTTTGATTAATAAATTGGTCATGTTCGAAAGCATATCAATCCAGTTGAAATTCATTCTGCCAGTTCTTGGTTTCGACGAACTCAGGCTGGTCTTTCTTGCTGAGAAGAAACGACCCGAGAACAAGGTAGTCTATCTTTGTCCGCATAAAGCAACGATACGCGTCTTCTGGGCTTTCGACAATCGGTTCGCCTCGCACATTGAACGACGTGTTGATGATGATCGGGCAGCCGGTGATTTTCTCAAAGGCCCGTATGACATCATGGAAAACCGGATTCGTTTCCTTGTGGACCGTTTGGATGCGCGCGGAATTATCTACATGAGTCACAGCTGGAATCTCTGATCTTATGGTTTTAAGCCGGTCAAAACCACGAGATGGCTCCAATTTGGTATCGCTATGTTTTAGTTTATTTTTTTTCACTCGACCGACAATCAGCATATAGGGCGATGAGAAATCATCGCGATTCTCCACACCATCCATATCAAACCAATCCCTAGTCCGCTCCGCCATCACAGAGGGGGCAAATGGACGGAATCCTTCCCGAAATTTGATTTTGAGGTTCATCAACGATTGCATTTCGGGTGAGCGCGGATCCCCGATGATGCTCCGCGAACCCAGGGCCCGGGGCCCAAACTCCATGCGCCCGTTAAACCAGCCGACCACGTTGCCACCCGCGACCACTTCGGCAACTTTCGGTCCCAGCTCGGTCCTTGGGAGCTTCGTGAACCCCGCTTTCTTCTCCAGCACGAACTTCTCTATCTCCTCGTCACTGTATTCTGTACCCAGGTAGGAGCCATGTTGTCTGTCCGCCCCGGCCAGGGGGCTTCTTGGCTTGCCGAGCTCGGTATGCCAGACCTGCAGCGCCGCACCCAGCGCCCCGCCCGCGTCACCCGCGGCCGGCTGGATCCAGATGCGCTCAAACGGACCCTCCCGGTAAAGCCGGCCATTGGCGACACAGTTGAGCGCAACGCCTCCGGCAAGACACAGGTTCTTCTCGCCCGTCACACGATGGAGGTGGCGGCCAATTCGCAGGATAATCTCTTCTGTAACGACCTGTATCGAGCGTGCCAAATCCATATCAAGCTGAGATATAGCCGACTCTGGCTTTCTTGGTTCCCGACCGAACAACTTGTTGAAACGCGTATTGGTCATCGTAAACCCAGTACAATAGTTGAAGTAGTCCATGTTTAACCTAAAAGATCCGTCTTCTTTCACGTCAATCAAATGACGATAGATCGTACCCACGTACTTGGGCTCACCATATGGGGCCAACCCCATCAGCTTGTACTCACCTGAATTGACCTTGAATCCAGTGTAGTATGTAAAAGCGGAATAAAGCAGGCCCAGAGAGTGAGGAAATCGTATCTCACTGTCTATTTTCAAATGATGCCCATTCCCTACGCCATAACTTGAAGTTGCCCATTCTCCCACACCATCCATGACCAGAACTGCTGCGCGCTCAAATGGTGAGGGAAAAAAAGCACTGGCAGCATGGGATTGATGGTGCTCCGGACAAATCAACGGACCTTGATATCCAATCTCCTTCCGGATATCGCGCGTCATCCAGAATTTTTCTTTTACCCAAAGAGGCATAGAGGTCACGAACGAGCCCAAGCCACGCGGGGCATACATCAGATAGGTCTTAAGCAATCGGTCAAATTTCAGACGCGGTCGCTCATAAAAACTGACGTAATCGATATCTTTCACTGATAAGCTGGCTTTTTTTAAGCAGAATCCAATCGCCTGCCGCGGAAAGTGATGGTCGTGCTTTTTCCGCGTGAAGCGCTCCTCTTGAGCAGCAGCAATGATTTCGCCATCCTTGAGTACACAGGCGGCGCTATCATGATAATAAGCTGATATTCCTAGAATATTCATAGTGCTGCGGAATCGGACCCATCAATTTGACTCGCAATTTCAGCGAGCTGGCGATCATAGCTTAAAAGCAACTGTCCGTTATCACTGCTCAGGGAAAAACGGCTGCAATGTTGTTCATGAACCCTCACAACACTTTCAATCAAGCGGATCAGATCCTGGATCTCAGATGCTTTTTCTAGTCCCAATTTTGAATCCAGATACCCCGCGACCGCTAGCCCTTCGGCCAGAAATTCTATTAATAAACGGTCGTATAGCATAGAGACCCGCGAATGCGCCCCAAAGCGCAGCGCCTCACGGACATACCAAAATATTGTAGTCTTGATACGCTCGAAAATCTGACTTCCACATTGTAGATGCCTAAGGAGCAACCGCCGGACTTTTCCCAAGAGCAGCGGAAGCCTGATCTTTTCATAAGCTGGGTCGAACGCTGGCAACTCTGAATCAACAAGGTCAACACTTTCGGCCGGAAGAATTGATCGCATTTGCTCACTGGCACGAAGCAAAGCCAGACTGGGATCGAACCGGCCGGACAGCGCTGGATCAGACTCATGCGCTCGCAGATATGGAATCAAATGCCGCACTATAAAGTATTCTGGGAACCGACCAACATCCGACGGGTAGCAGGGCGGATAGCGAGCAACATCATGGATCGACGTAAAATACGGATGCCGCAAGTAGTAGTCTATTGCCTTGCGTATCTCTTTTGGGAGTGAGAGCCGGGACGGCAAAGACGAATCAGATTCATTTTTTCCCTTTAGGCCCGTTTCGAGTACTTTAATCGCATTGGCAATTTGTCTTTTTTGAAGCGGGGCAAAGGTTTTAAAATATTCATGAAATTTCATGAAGTTTCCCAAAGCCAATTCTGGGTTATAAAGCATATTCTCGACGCTCGCTTTTTCTTTCCCTGTAACTCCAATTTCTTTAAGGTGTTGGCCTATTTCCTTCGCCAAACGGATCTGTCCTTCAGGAAGCGGGTGACAATGGTCTAAGTAAAGTTCGTCAGGAATTAGGGATTCCATATTTACGATTCGCACAGAAGGATGGCTGGCAGACAGGCGGTCAATTGCTTCAGTGTACGGCGATCGAACGCGATACATGGATTCGTCTGACTCAAAAGACTCCTCCAATATTCGAGCGTAGTCCTCTTTCGCTCCGCACATCTTGTGAATTTGCGCCAGGTTGAAAAGGGTGATTTCTTTTCTAGCTCCTCGCTCCATTAACAGCAGTTGAAAGAGATAGATTGCCTCATCTTTTTTGCCAGATTCCGCCATGGCTACAGCATAATTGTTCAGCACAAGTAAGGGATACTCCTGACTCATTGGTGTTTCGGGTGCCTGCAACATAATTTCTTTATAGACACCAGCCGCCTTCTCAAACTCCCCCAATTCATGCATGCGGAGGGCTTCTTTGAAGCGATGATCTGGAATGCTGATAAGACCTGATAGCTTTTCCTTGATACTAAGATGCCGGTAAAAGACAAAGTTGCCCTTGCCAACTCCGGGAGGAAAATAATGGTTTGGCTTGGGACGGACCAAAATCACTGGGACAGATTTTCTTTTACAAACCTGAATTACCCGCTTGATATTATATTCAAAATGGTTTGGATTTTCCGGCTTTTCGATTGAAGGATTGTAATTATTGCTCCACTCATAATGGAGTAATCGGTTTTTCAGACGCGTTTTGGTCGGCCGCTTTCTTGCAAAGCGTCGCATTAGTAATGAGGCTTGCTGGAGGTAATCATACTTTCCCTTGCGAATTTCGCTTGATGCCGAGTCACAATTTCCAAGAAAGATCACGACCGCTGCGAGACTCTTGAACCATGTGCCGCGGCAGGAGAAAAAGAAGGCTGCTGCGTCCGCGGACGTAATTCCAGGCAAAGAACAATTGATAATCCTTGTCCCTTCGGGCCAAATCGTTTCATTGGCAAGCAAGAAGGGGTAAGTCTTCTTTTCAATCCCTATGCTCATGCTGGTAGAGTCGCCAAGGATCAGGACTGATTTTGTATACATCTCTGGTATTAACTTCTCCAATTAGAAAAGCGGGTAAATATCGTCGCCCGCTTCACTGCTGGTTGTAGAGTGCCCGCGCATTGTATCTGCCGACATTGCTCGAGCCAGCAGCGGAAAAAAGACCAAGCTTAACACAATATAACGCAACCGCTCCCAGGTGGTAACTTGGGAAATGGCAAACCGCATTAGATCAATAAAAAGCTCCTTCTTCATTTCGTCACCCAACCTCTTGACTGCAACTCGCTGAATAAGATGTCGGCAAAGACGCCATGCCCCTTCGTATTGATGTGGCCGTCCGGAAAAATAACCGGAGCCTGCGGTGTGTGTGCTGCTAGCATCGGTGCCGTCATGTCAACGTAAGGAATTCTGTGCTTTTCCAAAAGTGCTGTGAACCGTTTTCGGGGAAGATCGTAGTCTAGGAGTCCTGAAAGGGGCTTCCGCCCAAACTGCTGTTGAATTGCCCCAAGGCCAAACAGCAGCTTGATGCCTTGTTGGCTGCAATATTCGCGCATGACCCGGAGAATGTGATCCAAAAGCAAATACATCCGATCATAATGCCGAGTTTTCCAGTACAAGAAGATAGGATCCGTCAGGGGATTATAGTGATTTTTTAGGTCGATACCCGAACGGAACTCCTGAAATTCCTTACGGAAGGAGTAGTACGCGCCGATCAAGTGACGACACCACCGATATTCGGCGAGTCTTGACACTTTCTGTAACTTAAGTTCCTCTTGGGAGTTTAAGTAAAAATGAGGCCGGACGAAGCCATTGACAAAAGTATTCATGACTCGGTGAACTGCCCACGGATATTGCTCGATAATAATAATCTCGGGTTTGTATTTCGCGGTTTTCTGCAAGATGGCCAGACACACTTGATCAAGGCCAAGGCTGCAATGCCCAAGATTCAAAACCCGCCGGCCTGTTCGTTTAGCTAAAACTTCGGAGTATCGCGAATCCTGCTGAACTCCCGCGCCCCAAGTATGAGAGCCTCCGATGCATAGAATTGTCTTCTCACTCGGGCCGAGGATCACCTCGGCATCGCGGTTTCCGTCTGAATTATGTCTGACATAGAAAGGTTCATTGGGACGTACATCGTAAGTAACTTCTCGTTCGTGATTTTGCACGCCCCAAAAACCTAATTTGGCGTCAAACTGGTAAAAGGCGGTATCACCAGTGGTCAATTGTATCTTGGGTTTTTTCGTCATTACAGATGTGGGCTCGTTCGTGAATAAACTAGTTGCTTGTTTATGTCAGAGTGCGTTTTTAAGTGCTATCTTCTGTTTCCGAAAAGATTTTATATAGCCGCTCAGCAAGCAGCCAGTCCCTTGGAGTATCAATATCAATAACACGCCAGTTGGGAATCACATACCCCAAACCGCTGCTATGGACCTTTGGATTTTTTAACCATTCGTCGGCTCTGCCCCAATAGAACTGTCCCGCATCATAGAAGGCAGGTCTAAGGTCTTGCGTGCGAGACAATTCATGCTGAGGATACATAGGAGTTACTCTTCCATCGTGCTCTCTCTGCATAGCCCGTTGGGGGGGAGAAGAGTATTCTGTTATGGGAAAACAGTAATTGACCGCTGAGCTTTTCCATAGATTTATTGCTCCCAGCAAGTCCTGATGCTTAAGAAAAGGCACTGCAGGGTAAATGCAACACGCGGTAGATATTACCCAGCCTAATTCTTGGCAAGCACGGATACCATGGGCAACCACAGGGACAGTGGGGGTGTAGTCATCGGCAAGGTCAAGGGGACGGACGAATGGAGTTTCTGCGCCCCACTCAAGGGCAATCTCTTTTATTTCCTCATCTTCTGTGGAGACAACGACATGCTCAAAGAGTCCTGATTGCTTGGCAGCTGTAATGGCATAGGCAAGCATAGGGCGACCAGCAAATATCTTAATGTTTTTGCGGGGTATCCGCTTACTGCCACCCCGGGCAGGGATGATGGCTATATTCACTTTAGTATTTGTTTGAGAGAGCTCACGATCCTGTTTTGACTTTTCTTGGAAAGATCAGGATAGATGGGAAGGCTAATAGCTCGACGAGCATACTCTTGAGCAACAGGACATGGGGAAAAGCCTCGCTTCAGGCCGCGCCGATTACTCATCCTATTTCGGTAGTAACTAAAGTTCTGTACTGGGAGATAGTGCAGATTTGCTTTAATTCCAGCCGCTTGAAGCCATTGGATAAGGTTATCTCGCTCCTCCATCGTTTGGCTTTGGGGTGTTGCCGCGACGTAAAGGTGCCAAGAAGAGTTAGCTCCCGTGGTGGATGAGGGCAGAATTAGAGGAGTACTTTTAAGCTGTAAATTGTAAGTTTTCGCAATTTGACGGCGTTTTTTTTGAAACTGGCCGATTCTTTTCAGCTGACTCCTTCCAAGGGCGGCCTGAATGTCGGTCATCCGGTAGTGATTGCCCAACTCCAACTTTTCGTAGTACCAAGGATGACGCATGGAGTGAGGCCGCACCTTGGTGTCCCTAGTGATTCCATGGGTCCGTAACCTGAGCAGTTTTTCGTAAAGTCCGCGGGAATTAGTCGTAACCATTCCCCCCTCACCCGTAGTTATAATCTTAACCGCATGGAAACTAAAAACACAGAGATCTGACCACCGACATGATCCCACTTTTTCGCCTCTAAATGTTGCACCAGTTGCATGGGCAGCATCTTCAACCACTTTAAATTTGTATTTTTTTCGTAGTTTATCCAAAACCCTCATGTCCACAGGATTGCCGGCAAAGTGTACTGGGGCCACCACCTTAGGGAGGCTTCCTTTCTTCGAAGCTTTTTTGAGCATCTTCTCTAAAAGATGAAGATCCATATTATAAGTACCCCACTCGATATCCACAAAGTCCACCTCAGCGCCGCATCTAAGGGCAGCATCGGCGGTTGCGCAAAAGGTGTTGGGAGAAGTCCACCAAAGGTCGTTAGGGCCCATTCCCAGCGCCATGGCCGAGAGATGAAGCCCAGCTGTGGCCGAACTACAGGTAACTGCATACTTGGCTCCGCAAAACTTTGCAAAGTCCCGCTCAAAAGCCTCAATTTCAGGACCTTGGGTGAGGAAGTCGCTTTTAAGCACCCGTGCTACTGCGCGTATATCCGAAGCGTCGATCGACTGACGCGCATAGGGAATCGATTGGGTTATTCGCGTGCGTTGAATTAAAGTCGCTGGCTTAAATACTTTTTTATCCCTGAGAAACAGTTGAAGGCTCTTCCCCAAAGTCGGAGATTTTGTTCCAAGCAGCGCCTCGGCTCGGCCCGAGTTTAATGAGATATCCTTGGGTCGGGGGGCTAACGAAGCGACCGAGTCCATTCGTGCGTCCTTGACCGAACAAAAGGACAGACCTGACATCCGGGCAAGTTTCTTTCCGAACTCATATTTGGAAACACGATCCCGACCCCCAAGATGGACAACCCCTTGAGCATCTTTCTTTAAAAGATGCTCAAGTCGATCGGCCATCAATCCGGCATAAATCGGAGTAAAATAAAAGTCGGTAAAGAGTCGAATAGGCTGCTTTTCCCGCAAAGATTGAATCAACCACTCCCCAAAAGTTTTTTTCCGACCTGAAGACCAACCAAAGAAGTTGGTTCGAACAATGAGATGGGGCCTGCCCGATTCCTGGACGATTTGTTCACCCGCTAGTTTGGTGCGCCCGTAAATATTGATAGGGCGTGTGGGGTCGGACTCCTTTGCGTAGTGCTTGTTACCGGGAAAGACCTGCTCAGTTGATATATAAACTATCTTTGCTTTTTTTGGTGATGCGTTGACAACTAATTTCGTCAGGGTTTCGTTGCTTTCTTGTGCCTTCGCTGGATTCTCTTGGCACCCATCCACGTCCACCCAAGCGGCTGTATGGATAACGATTTGTGGATTAAACTTGCTCATTATTTTCCGCAGTTGGCGTGAGTTCCGAAGATCGCACTGCTCCCACTGCCCTCGGAAGGGGAAACTCCGAGGATTTCTATCTATACCCAAAACCACATTTCTCTTGCCCAATTGGCGCAGGAGATACTGCCCCAAAAGGCCGGAGGAGCCGGTGACTAGAATTTTCAGATTTTTTAGGAGGATTTGATGAAACGCGGTTCATCCGCACGCGGCATGTCGGAAGGCAAATGACCTTCCGTTTGACGGACAAGTTCGGTAATTTGCGCGTCCTGTAACCAATCGGAGTTGGTATCGCTTGCGTAGCAGAATCCGTCCGGGCAGGTCTTACTTCCCGGAAGGCTGGAAGCATACTCCTTATGGGTCCAGTAATCATGGGTTGGCTGGATAACAAACATATCTTTGGTTTCGAGCGTTAGCCTAGCATCATCCTGTGAAACCATAATTTCATGGAGTTTTTCGCCAGGGCGGATTCCTATGATTTCCTGTTTACACTTCGGACCGACGATACGCGCCAAATCGGTTACTTTCACACTTGGAATCTTGGGCACGAAGATTTCGCCCCCCTGCATCATATCCAAGCACTTCAGCACAAAGGAGACTCCTTGCTCTAGAGTGATTAGAAACCGGGTCATGCGCGGGTCAGTAATGTGGAGAACGCCGGAAGCTCTTTGCGCCAAGAAGTAGGGAATGACACTTCCCCGAGAGCCCACCACATTGCCGTAGCGCACAACAGAAAACTTCGTTTGGTGTGTCCCAGAGTAAGCGTTGGCGGCGACAAATAGTTTGTCGGAGCAGAGTTTGGTAGCTCCGTAAAGGTTGACAGGATTCGCAGCTTTGTCGGTGCTTAGGGCGATAACTTTTTTGACGTTCCGATCGATGGCTGCGTCGATGATATTAGCTGCTCCGAGGACGTTTGTTTTGATGGCTTCCATCGGGTTATATTCTGCAGCGGGGACCTGCTTCAGGGCAGCGGCATGAACCACGATATCGACCCCATCGAAAGCACGGTAAAGGCGCTCCCTGTCCCGCACATCTCCGATGAAGAAGCGCAGATTAGGATATTTATCCAAAGGAAATTCCTGACGCATTTGAAACTGCTTAAGCTCATCACGACTGTAGACGGCTAGTCGAGTTGGCTTGATTTGATCAAGAACACGTTGAGCAAATTCTCGACCGAACGAACCCGTTCCGCCAGTCACTAATATTTTCATAAAGTATAAAAGTTTTACTTTCTTGGTTTTTTAAAAGTCATTTTGCTTTGCTGGAATAACTATCATTAGGGCTTTTTAGGTTCAAGCGCCGGTAAAATGATCTGTTGCGACATCGCCAGTACCAGGATCAATCAAAAACCAGCTGCCATTTAAATTAATTGAGGAATGTTCAAACCAAATGACCGCGCTTTTTCGGATGTTTTTTTCCCCCACAAATTGCAATAACTCCTCGCCAGTCAACACAACCACTCCATCAGGATTTTGAATGGGGAATTTGTTCACCGTATGCTCCGAGCCTGTATCAGTATAAATTCTTAATTTAACATTTAGATCTGCGTCTGGTGCATTTGCACCGACGGTTACAATAGAGTAAATATTTTCGTAATCTTTTAAGTAAGGCGCCATTTTAAGGCATCGGTAACTTTTTGGCCCGGCCCCAGGTGTGTACCGTGAGGTGGAAGATGTGTGAGTATGAACATTGTCTGCTATCTTGGATCCTGCCCGGTAATGGAGATGCAGGTAACAGGTGGGTTGTTTTTCAAATTCTTCAATTTTGCGATTGAAATCCACAATGAAATAAACCGGCCCAGACAATTCTTCAGACCGAAATATCTCGCCGAGATCAAATCCGGAATAATCACCTTGCAGAAAGTGATTCTTTTCGGATAACAATGATCCGTCGCAGCTAAACGCCCCAATTTTTACAGAATCAACCCTGAAACCGATTTCATGGCTACTCACATGAACCAAGGGGGCGTTCTTTTTCATGTCAGGAACATAAAATCCGGTTCGACATGGCCTAGGCTTACCTATCTTAGGATCGAAACCATCCCAGGCTGAAACGGAATTGTCAGAGCAGTTGTCATGCCACACGGAAAAGGGCACTCCCTCCTGGTCCGTCATCACACAGTATCCCATCACTCCGCGTGCCGGTTTTGCCGTGATGCCTTTGGAAAAAAGCTCCTTTTGACTGCTTTCAACCAGTGGTTGATAGGGGTCAATAACATTATTGTAAAAAGCTTTGGCCCCGTTGGGAACGAAAGCGCGAAAGCATAATTTCCCATGGTTGAGATGGGCCCGATGCGGAACATCCATGGAGTGAACACCCGAAATGATCCCTTTTTTTCGATTCTGCAAAAACGCAAAGAATCGTATTTGTTTGCTAGGGGTTTTGATTTTGGGGTGAAAAGCTTCGAGTTGGAATGTCCCGTTTTCCGGAAGATTCTGCTCCGCCTCACTTGAGCCAAGATTTTCAATGAATTTTACTTCGTCCGCAGGCGAGAGAAACTGCGAAGTCCAAAAAAGATTTTGACCGCTTAGGATGGACAGACGAAAAAGTATTGGATCGCGAATACCGTAATTCTGCCGGAAAAAGTTAAACAGCAGAAGACTTGTCATTCCCCTCCGGAACGTGCCGTAGGAAACCGCAAAAGGAGTGGAGGGGTCAGGGACTATATCGTTTGCACTTTGTTGCCCATAAAAGATTTTAAAAAGCTCCCTCACCAGAGTATCCGGGCTAACGGGTTTAGCATCCGGATATTTACTCAGAAAGTTTTTGAACATTTTTTCTGGCGAAAATCCGGGACAAGCGCCCAAGAATTTAACTGCCAGCCGATTGGCAATATCGTATCCGACAAACTTTGCCAACATATCAATCTTAGCAGTTTTGGGTTTGAAGTATTGTGATTGTAGCTCTTTTTTCATTTATAAGTTCCTATAGATTTGCTAACCATTGGCAGTTAACTTAATAAGACGTTTTTGGTTTAGCAAGATCTCGGCGTTTTTTCATTGTGCTTCTCAATTTTTATTACTTGATCACAATAACGTAAAGAGGATTGGCGATGGCTTATAAAAATTGTGGTGAGAGTCTTGTCCAATCCCTTAATTGTTTCAATGATTTTCTTCTCTGTCTTCTGATCTAGTGCATTTGTTGCCTCGTCCATCAGCAAGACCTTAGACTTTTTATAAAGAGCGCGGGCAATGCCAATTCGCTGCCTTTGCCCCCCAGAAAGCCGTGTTCCCCTTTCCCCGATGGCAGTTTCATACCCTTTTTCGAGTGACTCAATGTAGCCTCCAAGTTGGGATTGATGAGCTGCTTCCCTGACTTTATGCATGTCGATATTTTGCCGGGCTATTCCAAAAGCGATATTTTCCGCAAAGGAAGTGTCGGCAAGATATACTGCCTGAGGCACGTGCGAGATTAAGGCCTGCCACGAAGCCGTCGTGCATGGACTGAGAGCCTTATCATCGATCAATATTTCCCCTGAACTGGGCTCAATTAAGCCCATCAACAAATCAAGGCAGGTGCTTTTTCCTGATCCGGTCTTGCCAACCAGCGCACAAATAGCACCTTTATTGATTTCAAAGGAAATATTTTGCAAGACAGGGTCAGATTTCTCGTTGTATTTGAAACATACCGATTCAAACCGAATTTTTTCTCTGAACCTCATTTTCTTGACGGCCGGTTTCGGCAAAACTCCCTGCGAAGGAATTTCTAACCACTTATAGACCAGAGCTACTGATGGGTTATTTCCAACTATCGTGCTCCAGTTTTGGTAAACAGCCTGTAGCCCAGGAAGCAGACGCTGAGCTCCAAGTGCCAATAGCCCAAGCGTGGGGAGCGCCTCGGCGAGGCTTTTGGACTTAAAAGAAAGAAAAATGGCGATGCAGGCAAAAAAAGTTAAGAAAAGAGATTCGGTAATCACTCTAGGCAAAAAAGAAATAAAGGTGTTGGTTGTCCGGCAATTACGAGCTGATGAGTCAGAATCATCAAAGGTCCTGCAAAACTGAACTTGAAGCTTTTCCAACAAAATATCACGCACCCCCCCAAGGCTCTCCTGCAATATTTTGATAGATCGAACGCTTTCCCGACTAATCAGTTTGCCATTTTCAATTACTTTCTTTTGGGTGCAAAACAAAATCGTACCGTAAACAATGCCTAGAACAGTTATGGAAAACAAAAAACTCAAGGGGCTTAGTAACAATAGAGTTACTGAAATAAGCGCGACAAGAGCGAGTCCACTCAAAAGATTTACAAGGCAATTTATATTAATTACTGCTAAACGTATTTTTTCCGTTAACATATCAATGGACGTGCTGCTATTTGTTCTGAGATGAAAAGAAAGGGGCTGATTCAACACTTTGCCGAACAAGAGAGAACTGAGATTATTTCCTGCTGTCGATGAATATCTAAGGCCAGCCCAAATGGTTAGGATTCGCATGCCGCCCGCTGCCAGGCTGATACAAATAAACAGGACGCCAAATACGATTTTAATATTCTCTGCGTGAATTAAGTTTTTGTTTAAGTCCAGCGAGTCTCTTAAACCTTCGGTAGCATTTAGTATCTTCAGAGGTTCAGCCATCGCCACCAAAAACGGGACAACCGAGCCGAGACTCACTGCTTCAAGAATTCCCCCTGCTGTGATTAACAAAAAAAGAAGGAAAAACTGGAATGTTTTTTTAGGCGGTAAAAAATTATGAATGAGCCTGAGGGGCATGCCGATTTCATTAATAAAATTTTTCATTCTGAAATTACTCCGTACATTTTTTTATGCTGGAGTTGTCATCGGCTTTGTCTCCACTCGCTTAGGGCAGAGTCTAGTGCATCGTTAATATTTCTTACTTTAATACTGAACTTTTTGATTTTTGAACTTTCCAGCAGACAGTTGGATCTGGGCGTACGGGCACCGAACCGATAAAATTCCTCATCGCTCTTCCAGAAAGTTGGATTCCATCCTGGCTTCAGCTTATTCTTGATCTTTCCCACAACCTCACGGGTAGAGATATAGCCGGGGTTAACCACGTTGTAGACACCGCCGGGAATCTTTTGCAGCCACGTGTCCAAACAGGCGGTGGCAAAATCCCCACGATGACTGACGGAGTTCCAATTCTGGTACACCTTGGCGTAGCGTTGGACTTTAGAGAGGTAGTTGCGGTGGCCATCAAACTCATCAAATGGGATACGTAAACGCCACACGTAAAAGTCCGGAAATCCTTTCATCGCTTCTTCAGCCAAAGCTTTAGTTCCGCTGTAAAAACTGCAGTTATTTTGGCTAAAGCTAAAGTTGGGCTCGTCACTCTCGCTAAAACCAGCAACACGTTCCGATCGCTGGGAAAGTAGTTCGCTAACTAGGGGCTCCGCAAGGTTATCCTCCACCGCCCACGTGCCACATTCGCGCCGCACCTTCGCCCCGGTATAGATACAGCCTGAGGAGACAAACCCGAGCTTGATGCCAGCCACATCACAAGCCGATGCCACTGTCTGAGCCAAAGTCACATTTCCCGCCACCGTCTCCCCCTTCTGATTTTCGCAGGCATCCACGTTTGGCTTGCCAGTAAAGCCGGCAGCATTAACCACAAAATCTGGTTTTTCTTTCTTTAGTGCCCCGAGAAGAGTCCGGAAATCGGTGTAATCGAGGTCCCGTCTAGATACAGACCGATAATCCAGCTTTCGCTTTTTAGCCTCTGCCACAAAGGCTTCGCCGATGTAGCCTGATGCTCCTAGAATCCAGATCATGATTTTTTGTGGGGATTGGTTATTTGTCCCCGCATTCGCGGGACACGCTTACGCGTGGATTAGTGATTTGTGGTGAGTGACAGACGCTGGATCAGGTGAGTGGGGGAAGAGTTCTTGTGAAAAAGTTTGCCGGTTCGCAT
>Ga0247844_1003656_pt1 | contig 22203 bp, 26 predicted proteins | sample LaCtaG_FD_192421 | JGI IMG/M metagenome (GOLD analysis project Ga0247844, IMG submission 192421) | Freshwater microbial communities from meromictic Lake La Cruz, Castile-La Mancha, Spain - LaCruzMarch201714.5m_1 | ecosystem: Environmental > Aquatic > Freshwater > Lake | place: Spain: Castile-La... | reverse complement strand
ACTTTTATCATTCATAAAGATAGTTTTTTATTAAAGTATCTGTTTCTTTAAATAGATTTTAGATTTTTATAAATTTAAAATCAACTGTTATCATCCCATATTCTTCTACTTTTTTCATCACATAAAACATACTTGGTAGGTAATCTTGCGGAGAACACATTAAATCATAATAAACACTATCTTTTTGAAACTTTTTATTTGGTAATAAATTTTTGATTTCGTTATCAATCCAAGAATGATATATGTTTGATGACTTTTTACTTCTTTCGTTATTGATAATATCTTCTTTGATATTTCTTAATTGAATACAAAGTTTATTTACAAACTTATTTCTTGTATTAGATGTTTTATATTTCTTTTTAATTAACTTTAACATAGCTTTCTTTTTCCAAACAACATTAACATATCTTTCAATGTACTCTATAAAGTGTTGTTTTATATTATTTTCGTACATTGTAATAATATCAATACAGAGATAATCTAAAATAGTATTCATATGAACATAATTAAGTTCCTCCTCTTGCAATTCTCTATAATGTAAATCGTAAAATATTTTAAGAGTATCTTTTATACCTTTGGTTGTTTCACTTGGAGGTCTACCTTTAGAAGATGAAGAACAAACAGTTTTAAGTATGGAATTTATAAATTGCTTGTTTATAACAGGTAGTTTTTCATTATTATCATAAAGATGAATAAGATACAACTTTAAAAATTGCAAAGAGTGAATAACAATTTTATTAGCCATAATAGCAGTATCGTTAATTTTAGAAATGACAAAGTCGTTTTTAGTAATACTTTTAAGGGAAGTTTTAATACATTTATAATAAGATATATCAGGTGGTTCTTTTTCCATTATTTAAATTTTTAAATACCAAGTAATATTTAAAAATCAATTTTTTTATTAAAACTTTTAAGATATAAATTCTTTTTATATATCATCTTCAGGGTTGTTCATCTTCAGGGTTGTTCATCTTCAGGGTTGTTCATCTTCAGGTTGTTCTTCTTCAGGTTGTTCTTCGTCGTCTTCATCATCACAATCTTCCAAAATTTCAATTTCCAATAAAATTTCTCTAATTTTTTCTCTTAATAATTGTATATTATTTTCGTCGTTGCATAATGCGATTTCATCTTCAATCTGTACCATTTCTTCTCGTAATGAAATTATTTTAAAATACCATTCTGAATTGTTGTTATCTCTTGTCATGTAAGGTTGATGAGTTGGATGATAAGACATTTTAATTATTTGTAAATATTTAATTTTTAAATTCAATTTTTAAATTCAATTTTTAATTCAATTTTTAATTCAATTATCACTTAATATTTTTAAATAGAAATCCTATTTAAAAATTAAATTTAAATTTAATATGTTCTTATATATAATCGAGTGGTAAATCATTTTAATTAATACATATAATCAGGTTCGAAGTTTGGTCCATCGTATTCATACCAATCATCATAGTCATAGAAATCTTCATCATCGTATTCGTCATCGTCACTATCGTTATCGTTATTTGAGTTACTCATATTTTATATTAATATATTAATCTTTAAATTAAAAATTCAATTTTTTTTAATTGTATAAATAAATATGAGATCGACAAAACGAAAATACAGAAATAAAAAAAGTAAAAGAAAAAGTAGGAAGAAGAGTAAAAAAGTACAATCACCTTATATATATTGTGGTAATAACGCATTACATCCTGATTTAACTAATGGAAGAGCAGTCATAGGAACCAAACATCGCTGTTTAAAGAAAGGATTTGGCGCAGGGTATTATAGTCCAGTAGATTTAAATTTTCTAAATGCTTATCAACCGATAGATAATAGGAAAGTATATTGTGGTAATCAAGAAAATGTACCAGAAGGGTATGATAGACATGGAAATTCACCATCATGTTTTCAAAAAGGATTTGCATCTGGAAAAAGAAAAAAAGCAATGGAAAATTAATTTAAAAAATTTTAGTTTAAAAAATATAAATAATTATATAAATAAAATGGAATATTTAACACCGCCAGTAGCATATTTGGAATCGACTGATTTTGATGAAGAAGGAAATTTAATGAATAATCATTTATTATCAAGTAACTTACCAGTATTTATAATGATACAAGCAGTTTTCTGCGGACATTGTACTCGTGCAAAACCATGGTTTCAAGAATTTGCTGAAAAGAATGTAGGAAAAGTAATTTGTTGTTCTATACAAGGAGATAGCGACATGAAATCCGTGAAAGAATTGTCAAATAGAATACCTAAAATATGTCCCGATTTTGTAGGATTCCCGTCATATGTAGTATTTAATAAAGGTCAAATGACGACATATAAACAAGGTCGAAAAACTGAAGATTTACAAAAATATTTAGATGAAATGAATTAAAAAATAATTTTATAAAGAAATATTATATATAATAAAAATTTATATATAATAAAATGAAAAAGATTAACATTATAGAAGTAAATGATATGGATACGACATTTGTAATTAATTTTTTTCCATCTGATGATGAAAATATGGTTAAAAAACGTATTGCTTCTAAAATAAATAGTATTCCTGAGTATATTATTTTTTTAAACGAAGATATTTTAAATTATAGCGAATCCGAACCTTTTTATATACAAGATATGTTTAATTTCATAAAAAATGCGTCAGTAAGAAACAATAGTAATATTTTTTCTGAATTATATCTAAATGATGAAATTGTTAAAGAATTATTAGGTAAATTTAATATAAAAGATATTTTTATAATATTTTTAGTTTACAATAATATTCTCGATGAACAATATAAACAAACTGGTTTTTATTCTGATATAGAATCAACCTTAAAAGATTTCGAAAATAACGTTTTAAAGGATTTTGATGAGAATATCGAATTTGATTATGAAGAATTGAATAAAAAATGGGAAAATAGGGAAATTATAAAACGTAATTTTAGAGATGATATAGAAAAAAATAAAAAATTTATAATAAAAACAGATGCATTAAAAATCGAAATTAATAAAGTAGATAAATCTTTAGAATATGATGAATTTATAATTAAAAAAGAACACATCTTGGTAAAAATTAATAATATGCCAATTTCAGTATTGGAACTTTTTAACGATATTAAATTGAACGATGATATATCTTTTGTATATTGTAAAGAATTTTACAAAATTTTAAACGGGTTTAAACCTGAAAACAAAAATTTAATTGTATCTGATAATTTAACTTTAGAATTGAGATTAAAAAAAGATGTGATACAAATAACAATAAACAATGGTGAAATGACATTTGATCATCCAAAAACTTTAATAGGATATGAGGAAATTATTGAAAAAATAAAAAGTATTAATTTAAATTTAGAATTATCAGAACCTGAAACAGTTGGGTTAAATGGTTCATTTACATTTAATGATATTAAAAAACAGTTAAAAGTAAATTTTAATAAATATGTATTTTCTGATTTGATTATGAATGATAAATTATTTTCTAAATATATGACGTTGAGTGAATTAGAAAGAGCGCAAAAAATGAGATTTCATATTTATTTTCATGATGAAGAAAATAAAATATCATTTGAAATTTCTGTATCTGAAGAAAAAAATTTAAGAATCACAGTTTTAAGATGTAAAGATATTAAAAATATTAAAAAATTTCAAGATACTTTATCTAAATTGTTAATCATATATTCAAAACGTTACGATAGTATAGTTAAATTTTATAAAACATATATAGATTTAGAAGAAAAAGAAAAACAATACATAGGAGATGAAGAAACAAATATGCAGTTAAAATATATTGCACCTGAAATATTTTTAAGCACTTCTGGATGTGGTAGTTATAATCCGACTCTTCTAAAGTCAGAAGAAGAATATGAAAATGCTTTAAAAGAAGGTAAACAAGTAATGATATTTCCAAAGAATATATCAAAAACAAAATATAAAAAAATGATAAAAGCAAGGGAAAACCCTTTGAAATTTTTAGTTAAAGATATATATAAGTTTACTTGTGATTATAAAGAACATAAATACCCAGGAGTGATTGTTAATAAGACAAAAAATAAAACAGATGTACCTTTACTACCTTGTTGTTATAAAACCGACCAAGCAAATAAAAAATCAAAAATGGAATTTTTAAAATATTTTGATATTGTCACAAAAGATAATAAAGACAATTTTAATTTTAACACTAAAGATACAGAAGAAGAGATTGAAGAAGAGATTGGAGAAGAGATTGAAGAAGATGAAAAAATAACAGAAAATGTAACAAAACAACAGACGAAAATCACAACAAATAAAATTTTGAAAGAAGGGCAATACGGTGATTTACCGAAGGAGATAATTGAATTTTTTTTCTAAAATGGATACAAATAATGATAAATATTATCTTCGCAAAGGTGTGAAAAACGGTAAAAATAGTTTTATACAATGCATTGTTGAATCTATTGAAGAAGAAGATATAAAAAATATTAATTTATTAGAAGACGAAGATGAAAGAAATCGTAAATTAGACGAATATTTACGCATTACAGAATATGAAGATATTAGATATGAAATACTGCAATATTTACCAATATGTAAACAAGAATGTTTTAACGAAAGTATAGAAAAAATTGAAGAAATTGTGAAAAACAATAATGAATATTTTGACCCACAAAAATTTATCCGTTTACTAGAATATAAATTTGATATCAATATTTTTATCTTTCACAAAGACAGAAATATAGAAAGTTTAATATTACCTGATCACAAAAATCAATATTACAAATTTTCAAATAAAAAGAAATGTATATTTATTTACGAGCATTATGGTACATTGAGAAGTTATTCATCATATCCACAATGTGAAATTATTTTAAGAGCTGATAAGAGTGATGACAAAAATAATCAATACGCGTTTGATTTTTCTTCTGAAATTGTCAAAAATACAATGGAAATATATAAAAACTTAAATAATGTTGTATTTTACCAAGATAAAGAACGAATATTTCGAACAAATATTAACGGTGAATTGTATTTAAAGAACAATAAAATCGTTTATCAAGTAGTTGATGTATTTGGTAAAACTAGAGTTATCGTTATTGATGTAAATAATGTGATGTATGCAATACATATTATTCCTATACCTCCATTAAATATTCCTATCATAAGTTTAGAAGAAAGTCGAAAATATAATTTAAAGGGAAGTTATGATCAGCAAATCGGTATTATGAATACCGAAAATGTTGAAAATATAATTAGGGGAACTATGGGAGAATTTGATGTTTATATGGAATACGTAGAAGAACATAATAAATTCAATGAATATAATAAAATGAAAAAATTATCGCGATGTATAGTAAATCATTTTATATGGTTATATAGTAATTATGTGAATGAAATTATTGATCCAGATTATAGATCATATGATGATTTATCAAATGATGATTTTTCTGAATTTATTGAAATGTATGTAGAAATTGATCCTTCATTTAATTACGAAATGATTCCAAATGTTTTATCTCATAATAATGAAGGAATTATTTATGATGGTAAATTAATTGTTAAATCAGAAGAAACATTAAATAGGTTAAAATATGTTTTGAAACATAAAATAATAAGAGATTATAATAGAATGATAAATTTTCATAATCAAAACAGTATGTTAGACTATTATATTGATATTGATGATTTCGATTCTCATTCTTCGATACAAACACTTTTGAAAGGAAAAGATTTTACGGAAAAATGGTTAAAAGATATTGATATTTCTGACGAATACGAATTATATGACGAGGTAACAATGACAAAAATGCAATATTTTTTCAAGAATCAATTGATTGATAATAATGTATATATAGCACATAATGTTGATACACTAGAAAAAGCGATACAATTAGGAATATTTTGGAATATAGAAAAATATAATCCAATGAAAATGGAGAAAATTGACGATGAAAAGTATGGGTATAAAATGATATTATATTCTTACAAAAATTCAAAAGATATACAAAAATACACAATTGAAAAAGATGAAGAAAAAAATGTGGGTAAGTTAAAAATTATTGGTTATAAAATAAATGATAATAAAAAATTTACTGTTTTGTTACAACTATAAAAAGATTATATTTTTTCTTAACCTAAAATGGTTAAGAAAGTGAAAAAAATTAGTCTCTTGATGGATATATTGCCACTTCAACATCTTCATAAAATTTTAAACATTCATCAAAAATGTTTATAAATACATCAATGTTATTGGTGAGGAAAATATCAGGTGTTATTTTACTTTTATATTTATCGAGTTTCATTAAAATTGATGATTCAATTATTTCCATCATTTGTAAATTTTTACAAGATATATGATATGGAATTTTATAATCAACTATTTTTGCGCGATGAAAAATCCTTCTTTGTTCTGATAAACTATGTACTTTGTCAACCATATATCTACCGTCTACTGTAGATAGAAGAAATATAACATTTTTATCTTTATCTTGTTCAACGTGTCTTTTTATTGGAATACCTTTATATTCTTCGCAAACTTTATCTCTGTCTGTTTGACTTTTACATAACTGTAATTTTAATTCACAACTTTCCCAGTGAATTGCTTGTTGTAATAATTCTTCTATTTTTATATAGTAATCTTGTAATTCATCATCTCTTTTTGGGCCAGACCGTAAACAAAATTTTTTAAACGCGTTTATGTTAAGAAAAATTCGTTCTTTGTTATAACATCCGGTGTAATCTTTTTTCCCATCTGGATCTTCAGATTCTTTTTTATCAATATCTTCTTTTTTCGCAAAGCCTTTAGAAACATAATCGACATCGGCTACGAAATTCTTTGTCAAAATGGTTTTTGCTTGGTCTTTTTTCTGAAAACCTAACCATCTCCAAACATTTTCAAAATCAATAATAAATTCATTTTTTGTATCATGTTTTATACTGCAATAAGCATTTGCTAAGAACAATTGTTGTTGTTGTTCAGTAAAGTTATCTCTTATCTTGTTAAGTATTTTACTATCATATTTATAATACATATTATTTCTCTCAATCAATTGAACGATATTTAGTGAATGCATTTCTTAAATTTTATAAAAATTATAAATTATAAAATTCAATTTATTATTTGTTCATTAACAATTTATGTCTGTCTGATTTTTTATGTCTTTTCATACTATAATGAGTAACGGTCATTCCGCATTCACACTCTTCTTTGACTGCTCTTTGTGTCGCAATTTTAGTTTTATAATTTTCTTTATAATATTTTTGTCTTTCATCTAAAATAATTTCTTTATTATTTTCGTAAAAATCTTTTCGTTTTTCTAATATTTCTTCTTTATTTTCATGATAATATTCCATTACTTTACCGATAAATTGTTCTTTATTTTCTTCGTAATATTCTTTACGTTTTTCAGAAATTACATCAGCATTTTTTTCATTATATGCTTTTTGTCTTTCAGATATTTCTTCTTTATTGTTTTCACGATAAACACGATCACGTTCTTTAATTTCTTCTTTATGTTCTTCGTTGTATTTTTTCTTTCTTTCACGTTCTTTTTCTTTATCTATAATAGGAGTAGCTTTTGGAAAAACAATGTCTGTTTCTTCGACATTTTCAAAAAATTTAGCACAAATATCAAAAACATCTGTGAAAGTTGATAAATCACAATTTTCTGGTAAAAAGAATGCGTCTCTTGTTGATTTGCATTTATATTTATTCAGTTTAGATAATACTAAAGATTCAACATAATCCATAATTCTTGGACAGTTAAAACTTTTATAATAGATTACATTGAAATCATGTAATTTGTTATGATTGTAGTCATCTTGTCGATGGTTTAAATCTGTCGCTTTTCCGATTGCATATTCTCTTGTTGATACAGATTCTTTAGTAGCCATAATATATACGACATTTCTATCGTTATGAACTTCTTTAGGTTTTTTAACATATTTTCTTACTAATTTTTCTTTCTCATCTTTGATTTGAGCATTTTCTTCTTCTAATTTAACTTTTTCTTCTTCTCTATTCATAAGTTGTTTTCTTAATTCATGTGATTCTTCATTAATTGTTTCGTGTAAAAGTTCTTCGAGTTTAATATAATATTCATGAATTTCATTGGCTTTCTTTGTGCCTGCTTTTAAACAGAATTTCTTAAATGTATTTACTGTGAGTAAAATAGTTTCTTTGTTTTGACCACCATGTTTGTTTTCAAAACTCGCTACGGAGACCTCCGTAGCGAGTTTATTATTTTCGACTTTTGCGAAAGTCTCCATAAAAGTATTTTTAATTTGATAATCAGTATCAATAGTAAAATGTTTTTCTAAGACTCTTTTACTGTCGTTTTTTCTTGTAAATCCCATCCATTTCCACACGTTATCGAAGTCGATAACAAAATCTTTCTTTGTATCATAATTGAGATACGTGTAGAAACTTGCAACAAATAAGTGCTGTTCAGTTTCTTTGAAATTGTCTTTAATCTTATTGATTAATCTGTTTTCGTAATTATCTGATAAATGAGTTATCTGATTCTTGTTTTCAATTAATTTGATAATATTTAATGCCATAATTTTTAAAATCTCTTATATATTAAAGAACGTGTTTCTTTAAATACCTTTTACAAAAAACAACAAATTTCAAATTCATAAAATTATAAAAACATTTTTTTTATTTTTTTTCAAAATAATGACTTAAAGATTCCATATATATTTATAATAATGACGGTTTTATTCAAAGCAAAATCACAAGAAGCATATATAATCAAGATATTAGCAGAATTATTAAGTAATAACATAAAAACAGGTTGCTTTGTAATTGATGAAAATGGAATTTATTTATGTATGATGGATTCACATAAAACAATACTAATTGACCTTGTTTTGAAGGCTGAAAATTTCTCAATTTATAAATTTAATAGTAAAAAAATGTACCTTGGAATCAACCTTGTACATTTTCATCGCATGACTCGTAGCATAAAAAAGAAAGATTCGATAGAGTTATTCATAGAGGAAAAATCTCCGAATGATTTAGGCATTAAAGTCATACCAAAAGAAAATAATCGCACAACTATTTCATATGTAAAAATACAAAGCATTCAAAATTTAGATATCGATATTCCAACGGGATATGGTAAACCAATAATCGTTAATTCATCTGATTTTCAAAAAATGATAAAAGAAATGTCAAGTATAGGTACAACAATGAAAGTTGTATCAAGCAATTATAAAATCGAATTTTCCTGTAATGCAGGAGGTATTTTAAAAAGAAAAGTTCAATTTGGAGAAGATGACGAAGACGATGATGTAGGTGCTTATGAATATTCCCAAGAATTTATTACAGAACAATTATGTCGTATAACAAAATTATCTGGATTAGGTTCAAATATGCAAATATATACCGGAAAACCATTATTATTTTCATCTAATGTTGGTAATTTAGGTAAAATATCAATATATATAAAGTCAAAAGAACAAATAGAAACAGAAAATTATAATACAATCGAAAGTGATTACGATTCAGACTAAAAATTTGTTGTTTATCTCAACAACAGACATTGCGTTTTTTATATTATCAATATCATATTTTGTTCTTTCACTTGACTTAATTTCTTTTATATATTTTGGATTTTTCTCATTGTTTATAAATTCAATAGAAGCGCTATATCCAGACATTTTATTATGGTAATCAATTCTATCATCCCAATCATTATTTCGATCTGTCCCTGCGCTTCTACAATTGACTTCTATTTTATCTTTATCTGTGTTATTCATAAAACTATATGTTTTTTCTGTCCAAGAAGTTGTTTCATTTCCATCACAAATACTTTTACGTTTCATTTTAGGACTTCTTTTACGTTTCATTTTTATTATACGTAATAAAAATATTTTTTATTAAAATTAAAATTTTTTATTAATTTTTATTATTTTCTTAATAATAAAAATTATGCAACATCATGGTTTAATGCACGCTTTTGATCCGAGACAACAAATTAGACGCAGAGAACGAATACCGCAATTACACTATAATCGTAAATGTCCATTTTTAGAATATATTCCAAAGCCGTATTATATATCAACTTTCTGGCAAATGTTATATAATGATATAATTATGACATATCCAATGATTCCTACTGATGACGAGAAAGAAAGAATGAAATTATTTATTTCAAAACTTACATTAATTATACCTTGTTATAGTAATTCTTGTAAAGTATATATTAAAAAATATATCAATTTTTTGAAAATTGATGATATAACACGCGACCGTAATACACTTTATGATTTTTTCTACAAATTCCGCACAGATTTACTTGAATTATTTGGTAAAGAAATTGCAGATTCTGATAAATATCATTATTACGATGGAGTTTTTTAATTTTTTATAACGAATTACTTCGTCTTCGTCGTCGAGATGACGAACGTCTAGACTTTCGCGAAGACATATATGAATATAAATCTTCTAAACTTTTTTTTCTATGATTTATGATAGGTTCTGAATGAGGTCTTGAAAAACTTGGGATATTTTTATAACTTGCGAACCATGATTTATTTTCATCTCTATATTTTGAAATATCGATAACTTCAACTTCATACACTGTTAACATTTTTGTGACAACATTACCTTTAAATTCAGGTAAATTATTATATTTACTATATTCCACCCCATTTATTATAAATGTTTCCATTCTGTCATAATAATCAAATGGATTTATTATCTTATATTTTTCTCTTGATATTTTTTTTACAATAAAAAAAGTTGGATCCGGAATTAATATTTCTCTTTGATCTTGATACTGTGAACAATTTTCAATCAATAATCCCGTTTTATTAGTTAGTTTAATTTTAAAAAGACAACAACAGCATAAATCGATGTAATACCTATGTTTAATTACTTCTTTCAATTCTCGAATTAATTTTTTAATTTCTATAAGTTCATTTTGGTTATATATATCAGTATTGTTTTTTTCAATTTCATCGACAGTTATGTCTTCACGACTGTCTGACATTTTTTCTTCATACATTTTAATATATCTTGATAATTTATAATATACATCTCTTATTTCTTTGCTAGATTTAGTAAATTTTTCAATTTCTGCAAATGTATACATATCGATGTCATCTGTAACTAAATCCGTTATCAAATCTTTTGAAAAAGGAGATAAAGGATAATTTTTGTCGTATGTAGTACTTATCACATCATAATTATATCTTGATTGTTGAGAAAATATATCACCTTTTTTGAGTTCATTTGCATTTATAAAACTTGTTTGTCTATTATTTACATCAATATATAAAATTTTATCATTGCTACTTTTCATATTATATACAGTATATTGTTTTGATAGTTTAGGTGCATTTAATATTAATTCATTTAATTTTTCAATCTCGTTGGTTTGTCTCATATTATTACTTGAGACAGTATATTGATATACTAAATCTTGCATATTATTATTAATTATAAAATTAAAATGTTCATCTATTTCATCTTCGGGTATTTTCATTTTATAAGAATAAAATATATTAAATAAATAATTTTTATTTTCGAGTTTTTCTATTAACAATTTATCTATATTATCAAACCCCATATAACATCCTAATACACAACCAGTTACACATCCATTTGTATCACCATCTCCACCTTCACGAATTATTTCTTCTAAAGCATCATAAAATGATTTATTTTTTAAATTTTTAAGGGCGTATATAGCACATCCAATTGGTTTATAAGTATAACCAATATTATTATTTAAGTCAAGGTCACTTAAATTTTGTATATTAATTATTTTTCTCAAAATATCTACATCGTATTTTAAGAGTTCAATTTCATCTAAAACATTTTCTATAATTTGTTGCAAATCTTTTTTTATAGGTTGTTGTAACTTTTTGATAAATAAAACTAGAAATAAACATGAAACTATACAATCATCAGAGAAATGAGTTATTTTACAAGATTCGATTGTATTAAATATAGCATTTGGAAAAATAGATAATATACCTGATCTCATTACGCTACCATTAGATTTAGAATGTAATGATATTTTAAAAGATGACAATTTAGGATTAGATAAAAAAGTTTCGTCTTTTAAAACACGACCTATATTAATACCAACTCCTTTTGCGATTTTGTATACATTATCTTGAATTTCGAATCCTTTATTGTACCAGTTGTGAAAATCTTTGGCTAATATAAGTTCATCGACTAAAAAATTTTCAGAATTTAATAAATGTTTAAATAATATTAAAAACATGTCTGTATCATCAGTCCATTCACCTTTTTTCCACGTTTTTCTATAATCGTCTTGTAATATATTGTCGTATGTTATTCTTTCTTTATAAATAATATTAACTTCTTTTTTTGACAAGAATTCGGTAGATAAACCTAAAGCATCACCGATTGCTTGACCAAAAATTAAACCTTTTATTTTATTATCATCTTTCATTTGTAATTTTTTATATATATTTTGATATAAAAATTCAATTTTCTTTTATTAAATTATTACTTAACAACTTATAAAAATTATAGAAATGAATACTGAAAAAAATATTAATGAAATTAATCTTGATGTAGAAGAAGAAATTGATGTAGAAGAAGAAATTGAAGATGACATTAATTATGAAAAATATATATTGGATTTAAGTTTACGATATGAAACACGTATAAAATTAATTCATCGATATTACAAAGAAAATCAAAATAACGCAATTGAAATTATAAGTCGTATATCGGGAATGTATCAATTTAGCGGTGCTAAAATTCTCGAGAAATATTTAAATGGAATTGCATTAGAAACAAAATTATCTGATTTTTTGAATGTAGAAGCAGTAAAAGGATTATTATCATTCACAGAATTTGAAGAAGATATTTATGATAAAGATGATGATGAATTGAAAGAAATAAAAATTGAAAGTAATAACGCCATCAAACAACGAAATGAATTAAGACAAAATATCGCATATACATCGTTAAACATCATTTGTTCGCGATTAAGCAATGATGAATTAGCAACGCCATATAAAATTGATATTATTTGTTCTTTAATGGAAAATGAAAAATATAAAGAAGAGTCAACAAAATATTTTATAAAAATTATCAATGACAATAATATAAATTGCGATTATCGTTATAAATGTATTCTATCTCTTGAACGAAAGAAAATACAAGATGTCAAATTTCATTTATATAAATCGTTGTTGAGTTTTATGAGAAATAAAAATAATTTGATGATGTATCGAATATTATCATCTCAGTATTTATTACAAAGTATAAAAGAATTAAATACAGAAGATGAAATAAAAGAAGTTGAACAATGTCTTTTAGAATTTGCAGAAAATGAAGATAATGAATATAATTTACGAGCAGATGCATCAGATGTATTATTGTCTTTAGGTTCTGAAGAGATGAAAATTAAAGGAAGAGAAATAATATTGAAACTTGGCGGTAAAGGTAAAACAGTTTTTGAAAATAAACAAAATGTGCATGTTAAAGAGATTGAAAAATCGGTATTGAATATATTGGAAACTATTTGTTATGTTCCTATAATAAAAAAAGATGATGAATTTATAAATTTTGATTATGTAGATGAAGAAATACAAAAACTTGTAGACAACGATAAAAATGATAAAGAAAAAATATTAGTTTCTTTAAATAGAATCCGAATGGATAGAACATTATATTCTGATTTATGTATTACATTATCAATAGTGATGGTAAAATTATGGAGTTATATTTGTTCTAATGAGAATAAAACTGAGATGCAAAAAAGATTACTACAAGAATTGGAAGATATGGCGGGGACTTGTTCATCTGGATTTATTTCCCGATTAGTAAATACTATATCAGGATTCGGAGAATTAAGTATAGCAATATCATTTGAAGATCAAATTGTTTCTAATTTTAGTGCTCGATTAAATTCATATGCGCAAAAAATATGTGATGAAGATTCAATATTCAGAAATAAAGCATTTGAAGATATTAAAAAACTCGACAAAAATAATATTGATAAAGAAAAAATTGTTGAAGAATTTTATGATTCAGTTTTAAATGAAATGATGTTATCGTCATCGGATTATAGAAATAGACCAAGTTTTCTTTTATTTTTTAGGACATATATGTCAAAGATAAGAGAAGAAATGTTTAGCGAATTTATTGAATATGTTTCAGAATCAGAATTTGATTTATATTTTAGAAAAGCATTATCATATTATGATGGAATTAGAGATACGATATAATTACAATAATTTTTATATTTTATTTATGTATGGAAAATTTATTACAGACAATATTCATTATCAAGATCTCGAAACACGAAAGAAAAACCTGAAGAAAAACTTAATCCATTTACAAATGTTATAAAAGCGATACGAAAACAATAAATTTTAAACAAACTTTGTTTAAATTTTTATACAATTTCAGATTGTTCAAACATATTTTTTATATCTTTAATATCTGTTTGGATATTACTTACTTCATTTTTTATATCATTAACATCATTTTTTATATTTATGATAAAATCATCACTTTTTGTTTCTATTGTAGTTATATCATTTTTCATTTTTTCTATAACTTCATCAGAAACTTGTGGATTCTTACAATTATCTAAAAAAACTTTTAGACTATGTAAAATACCATTTATTTCTGTATTATTGATAAATGGTAATATTTCAGAAATTACAAATGCTACGGATGATGCAATAGATATATAAAATGTTGGATCGGAATTCATTTTTATTATAATTTTCTTTTTTTTAATTGCAAATTTTTTTTACACATTTTTAGTTTTTGATACTTGACCATAATAAATTCACAATAATTATTCCGGATAATAATCCCATAGTAATCCCATTCATAGATTCAATCGATAATACTTTTTCAGAACCCAAATTATATCCGATATAACCTAAACATATTAAAATAATTATAAAATATAAAACATAAGAACAAAAATTTTCTTTTACATATGGTTCTTCTTCTTCTGGTTCTTCTTGTTCTTCTTCTGGTGATTGAATTTCGTAAGGTGATTGAATTTCGTAAGGTAATTGAATCCTAGACATATTACCAAAATTAGTATTTATAGTTTCATGACCATATCCTTGTGATTGTTCTCTTCCGTAATCCTGACCGTATTTTTGTACTTGTTGTACATCTTTTACTCGAATGTTTAATAACTGTTTTGTTTTCATTCCAACGTCTTCCATTTATTTATTAACAATAAAAAAAGAAAAATCAAAAAAGAAAATTCATAAAACATAATTTTGTATATCAGTTTTATAATCTACTGGCGAATAACATAAGTGCGGAAACAAATCATATAATTTCATGTCTGGTATATATTTTCTAATATTATTGTATAAAGAATCAATCGGTATAGATGCTTTCACATCTTTTGTTTTTTCAATTATTTCTTTACAAGCAAATTTAGATAAAATAATAACATTTGTTGTTCTATCATAATCGGGTGATGTTATATTTTTATAATTTCCTTTCAAATAAATATTATTTTTCAAAAAAGACCATCCTGTATAAGATGATGGTTTAAAAGAAATCTTAAACCGCCCACCTATATATATGATTGAATTCAAATCTATGATATCTTTTGATTTTTTTATATTTTCTACATCTTTTATAAAATTTTTAGTAAAAAATACATCATCTTCAAAAATTATTATAAATTCATCATTAGATATTGTATCATCATTTATTACATTTTCTAAAATTTTCTTATGACTTAGATGACAACCCATTACGTAAGGATTTTCTTTCACTGAATAATTCGTAATTGTTTTACCGTCAATTGCAGAAAAACGCTCACAGATTGAAGAATCGAAAGGAATAGAATTTTTAAAGTCATTATATCGGTCTGGTCGACGATCAAGATTGATAACAAAACATTTTTTAAAAAAGTCCATTTTTTAAAATTTAATTAAATCTTTAAATATTTTTTGTTTTATTTTTATATTTTAATTTTTTTTCTTCAGGTATTTTTTCCCATTTTGATTTTATATAATCAATTATTTCTTTAGAATCAAATTCAGGATGGGATTTTTTTACTCTGGGTTTTTTAGTTTTTACAAAATTATCATACATAATATCCTCATCATTCCTTTTTGACCGCCTTTTTGATTTCTTACCTGATTTTTTCTTATCTTCTGTTTTTCTATTTAAAATTGGTATATAATTTCTCATTTCTTGTTTATATCTATTCCTATCTTTTACCGACATTTCTTCATATTTAGAAATTTCGATATAATTACTCGCTTTTAATATTTGCCATTCTGTACCTAATTTTGAAACAATTTCTTTTACTGTCAATTCTGGATTTTCTTTTTTTATCATTGGTCTTTTCACATCACAATAAAACAAAAATCCACTTTTACCACGTTTAGGTTTTTCAGGATCTTTGATTTTAATATTATTTTTTTTTAAAGTTTTTAGTAGTGATTGTTGATTCTTTTTCGAAGACCATTGTTCGACCATATTAGTTTTATTAATTTCTAAAAAGTCGAGAACAAATTGATTTATATTTTCAATAAACATTTTATACATATATTTATATGTTTTTAAGTTCATTTTTATATAATCTAATAATTTTCTTTGTGTATTTATCAGTGAAATTCAAAACAGTTTCATCTGAATTTCTAAAGAAATATAACCATTCTGTCTTTTTATTGATTTTGTTTCCAAAAATAAGAAAAATTAACAACAATAATTTTTTGGTTTAATTTCGTTTTGTAAAAATAGAGGTTTTCGTCTCATTGTTGTTGTATTTCCATCCGTAATTTTTTCTAATAATTCAGATGATAAATTATGAAATAATTCTTTGATATTTGTGTTATTTTTTGATGATGTTTCGATGAATTTTATACCTAACGAATCAGCGTATTTTTTTCCATCGTCGTATTTTATATTTCGTGATTCATCTAAATCGCTTTTTGTTCCAACTAAAATTTTAATAACTTGACGGTCAATGACATGTTTTTCAAGTTCATTAATCCAAAATTTTGCATCTTCGAATGATTTATAACTTGAAATATCATAACATATAATAAACGCATCACTATTTCTATAATAAGAACGCGTCAAAGCATTGAATCTTTCCTGACCACAAGAATCCCATATTTGTAATTTAACTTTCTTATCGTTTACTACAAGAGATTTAATATTGAAATCGATACCAATTGTAGATACATAATATTCTAAAAAATTATTATATGTCAGTCTGTATATTAATGATGTTTTACCTGATGAACAATCACCTAATAATAATATTTTGTATAAATTATAATCAGCCATTTATTATAATTCAAGAAAAGAATTTATCTTCTTTTATGGTTTCAACTTCAAAGATATTTATCAATGTTGCCAAATATAACCATCCTATCAAAGGAACGATAGCAAGTTTTCCTAAAACATCTTCGCATAAAGTATAGCAAAACATTGCAAAGATAATTGATAAAACGATTACATAAATAGCATTTTTCTTATCTTTTCGACAAGAATATACATATAACCACAAGCAAAGAATTAAATTAAGTGATAAATACATTGCGTCGACAAGAATTGAATTAGGTTGTTTCCTTGCAAGGAACCACGAAATTCCTAATAATAAATATAAAATAGGCCATACTATAGAAAATACTATAGGTGGAGGTCGAAACTTTACAATCTTTCCAGAATCTTTATTTACTTTGCAAATTAAAGCGGAAGCATATCCCATTATACTTGGTATAAGTATATACAATAAATTTTCCATTAAATTTTCTTTTATTTTAAGATTTTTTATAAATTTTTTTATAAAAAGTTAACCAACTTATTCACACGGATTATATATGATAATTATTTTTGCAACTAAATTATCGGTTGCACTTTCTTTTGAGCAATTCGTTACTAAACCAAATGAAGTTTGTAAATTAATATTTTCTATCTGCATTGTCATTTTACCATTATTATCGAGAATAAAAGATGTAATATTTGATTTATTATTTCTTAACGACGAAATCATTTTGAATTTAGTAGATGGTAATCCACAACCATCATAGATTTTAGCCCAAAAACTAATTAATAAAGGATAAAAGGTTTGAGATAAATTATCGACTTGTAAAGTTATTGATTCAAGTTTTATCATGTCTGATGTTATAATTTCATTATTTTTGAAAGATTTATTAATCTCTTTTATTTGGATTTGAGTTATTATTCGACATATTATGTAAAACAGTAATTGTTGAACCTTCAGGAAGATGAATACCTGTAACTTTGGATATAAATAATGTTCCTTTAGAATAAATTAAAATTTCGGCTTTTCTCAAATTTTGTTCATCTGCGGAACATATTTTTTCAAAATCTAATGTATTTGACATTTTTATTTAAAAGAAAATAAAAAACTTTGAATTAAATTACATTATACCGATATAAGATTTATACATTTCTCGTGATTCAGATTTATTAATCATACTTTGGTTTTCTTGGGCATCATATAATATAATAACTTTACCAATTAAATTTGGATAAGATTTATCATCTCTTTCTGAACCTAAATAATTTTTAGTATCATTTACTCCAAAATTTCCTGTATTTGATTTTGATAATATTTTTCCAATTTTGATTGATAATGAAATGGTATTATTACTTTTTACTTCAAAAGTTGTTACATAAAGATCCTTAATCTTCTTTCCGTCCATCATAAAATGATCCCAGCAGTTTTTACTGACGATTTTTTCCGCACCAGCCTTTTTATAAAACTTTGTATAAACCATGTTAAGTGATTTATGCTGTTCTCCCTCATCATCTAAAAAACTCTGTGTTGAGTAATCAACTACGCATTTTATTTCATCCCCTTTATTAGTCATAATTAATTCAGTTTCGTCTGGAATATATTTCATAACATATCCAGTAAAAGTTCTATCTTTTTTTGTGACTACTTTTTTATCAATTGAGTTCTTTTCTTTCTTTTCTTTCTTTTCTTTCTTTTCTTTATTTTCTTTATTTTCTTTTTCTAATTTTATGATATATTTATCTTTATCATCAAACTCATTAATTTCAAGACCCTCAAGAAATATATCATCATTTGTGCAGTAAGGACAATCTGGTTCCTCGTCCTCTGTAATTTTATCGAAACACTCTTGACAAAGCATTTTATCACAACACTGGACGATTGAATAATTATCAGTAAAATCTTTATTACAAACTTGGCAACTAAAAAAGCTCATTATAGTTTATGTGTGGGTTGCTGTTATTTTTCTGGGAACCTAAAATAAAAATTCAATTTTTTTTCTGGTGCCGAAATTGCGGATTTTTTCTTAAAAAATATTTTTAAATCTGTTCTAAAAAATTCTTGTTGCGGATTTTGGAGATTTTGCGGATTTTGGAGATTTTGCGGATTTTTTGATGATATCGTCTTTTCTTATATATTATCATTTATTTCTGCCATTCTAAATTTGTTAGAAATATCATAATCTTTCCCCCACATTGTCATTGATATAGGATAAAAATTACTTGATATATTATCAACTACTATATTATCACTTGTTGTATTTTTACTAATTATAGTATCATTTACATTTGGGAAACCAATAAGTTTATAATCTATTGCACCACCTTTTTTATAATAAATTAAGATTTCGGCTTTTTTCAAATCAACCCCGGGTTTTTGATTATTGTCAAAATATAGCGAAGACATTTTTTATTATAGAAAACAAATTAATTTTTTGTATTATTCAACCAATAAATATTTACATTAGTAAAATTATATCCTTCATTATATAACGTTTCTGTTGCATCAAAATCAAGTAATCCATAAATATCCTGATGTTGTTGTTCAAAAACACGAATAAATACATTATTTTCAAATATTGGATGTAATAATTCAGAATATTCAACCTGTTGCGTTATTATTGATATAATTCTTTCTACAATATCTTTAATATTCATTGTTAGATTTTCATATTTTCCTAATTTTTTACCGCATATTATAACATCAATATACACATTTTCTAAAGGAAAATTATCAAGACAATAATTGATTCCTTCATTCAATAAAATATTACTGGTAAGTCCACCATCAACGAATATGTCATTTAAAAACGGGTACGGTGGTAAAGCAATTGGTATTGCGATGCTTGACATTAAAATATCAATTAAACCATATTGTAAAACATCATTTTTTGTAAAAATTCGGGATGTTCCATCAATCAATGATGTAGCTGCTATTTTTATATCTCTTATAGTTGTTACATTTGAAAATATTTCATTTAATTTATTTTTAACAGGTCTATTATCATACAGACTTAAACCATTCAGAAAATAAACTTTATGAAGTATATCATTTGTCTTAATTGATGTCCATAGATTTTTAAATTCAGATATGTGATATTTTTCTTCACCGCTTTTTATAGAACTAAGGTAAGCAGTATTTAAAGAACCAGCAGAAACACCAGTGATGATATCATACGTTGAACCAGTCTCAAATAATTTAGATATCACGCCTGCTTCAAAACTACCGTATGCACCTCCTCCGGATAATGTTAAAACATTACAAGCGGAAGAAAATGAAAATAATAAAGTTAAAATTTTAAACATTTTTCTTTAAATTATTTTCTTCTCTTAAATTAAAAAATGAAAAAAAGACGATTAACACGGCAAATACGAAATAGTCCGCCCAATTATAGGGTCTTCTAGACGTTCTTATAAAAAATCAATAAAAAGACGTTCTTATAAAAAATCAATAAAAAGACGTTCTTATAAAAAAATCAATAAAAAGGATGGTACTAAAAAGGATGGTACTAAAGATGATGAAAATGTAACAAAAATTTCAAAAAAATTTTTGTATGAAATTAGTTTAAAATCAAATTTAAATATATATGATCGTTTTTGCAGGACGCTAACAGATAAAAAATATCATCTTTTTAATATAATTAATCCCCATATAAAATAACACAGGGTTCTACAGAATTTTCTATAAAACCGATGGATTATACTAATGATATATTTAACGAAGAAAAAGAAAATTATTTATATCATGGAACTCAATCAACATTTGAAATTATAAATTCTAAAATTTTAAAATCAAATCATTCAAATACTGGTAAAGGAATATATTTTGGAAGAACATTTACAACTTCATCAAAATATGGAGATAATACGATGAATTCAAGTAATATAAAAAGTAGTAAAAATCCGATCGATAGTGTTTTGATTATGAAAAAACAAGAAGGTTTAAAATTTCATGAAAATGATCATCGAGGTTCGTATGGTTTAATAACTAAAGAATACATTTTGGATGGTGAATATGATTTAATCAAAAATTTGACGGATATCGTTTTTACTCGTAAAATTGATATAGATAATTTCTTTAAAAAATTTGATTCTCTTCCTGATGATATGAAAGAAAAATTGAAAAATATTAATATTTATCAATACGATTATAATCCGTTATCAATTGATAACGATAAATACATAGAAATTAGGAAACAATTTTTAGATGAACTCACTAAAAATTCAAAATTATATCTAAACGTTCCAAAAATTTTGAATGTTATATATGAATCTATAATTTCTCATGAAAATATATATGAACATATTCATGGAACTAAAGATGATGAAATAATTAAATATCTAGAAACATTAAAAGAAAATAATACTTAATGTTTAGTCTCCAAAAATATTTTTGATTTTTTTTCTTAACAACAATAACAGATTAAGAAAAAAACAATGACGTAAATTTTGGAGACTAAGTCTTCTCATCTTGATTTCAAAATTAAGTAATGAATGTTTTATATTTTACAACACGAAGACATAACTGGATGTATTCGAGCTGGTGAACGTGATTTTTTTTTTTGATGATGTGCTACGACTTCTTCTATATCTGTGCCAAAAGTAAAAACATTTGAAAATATTTTCGACATTTTAAAAGATAACGAAGTTATATCTATTAAAAAAGCGGTTAATATAACAGAAGAAGAAAAAGAAGATGACTCATTAGTATTTGAACCCAAACGTATGTATTACAGGGATTGTATCAATATAGGGGTTTTTGAATACGATTTTAATGATAAGTTTCCTATAAATTCATTAGGTAATATTAAAAATGATGTTATAAAAAATTTCGTGTTAAGTAAGATAAATATACCAACTGATGTATAAAAAATTGAATTTTTTATTTATGTATATAATGAAAATTTACCAACCCATACTACAAACGATGTCAGCTTACAACGAACGCAAGAACTTTTTACGACAATCAATCATTGCATACTAT
>Ga0247844_1003655_pt1 | contig 22203 bp, 19 predicted proteins | sample LaCtaG_FD_192421 | JGI IMG/M metagenome (GOLD analysis project Ga0247844, IMG submission 192421) | Freshwater microbial communities from meromictic Lake La Cruz, Castile-La Mancha, Spain - LaCruzMarch201714.5m_1 | ecosystem: Environmental > Aquatic > Freshwater > Lake | place: Spain: Castile-La... | reverse complement strand
CGCAATCCCTGAGCAGTTTTTTTAGGGGTACCCCTAAAAAAACTGCTCAGGGATGATTTAAATTAAAATAATTGGTATACTTTTGATTTGAAATACTGGTACACTTTTCAATTAATATAAACATTCAAGTGCTTTACAGTAGTATTAATTCTTTGTTTATATTCTGTTTTTAGAAATATATTAAAGTTCTCAATGAATGAATAATTCAATTCCAATAGAAACATATCATCTCTATTGTATTGCTTTTTAATATATTCCTTAATCAATCTAAAGCTATGAGTGTAACTATAGAAAGTAGATTTAGAAATACCATTACCTACTATTTTTTCTTGACTGTTAATATAATCCTGAAATACTTGGATTAGAGTTTTAGTTTGAATAGATTCAACATTATTAAAGTAGGCATCTTTTAATAGGTCAGCTGTAATAATATAACCACGCTGTAATAGTTCTAATTCTAAGCTTCCTATCTTATTTAATATCTGTTGAAGATATGTATTAATCAGTTTAGCTTGCTCACTATTACCTCTTACACGTTGTTTTGCATTATCCCAATCAGCTAATTGAACCTTTCTTCCTGTTGAGAATGAAGCTCTTATTCCATTTAAAGTGATAGTAGCATGAATAGGGATTGTTCCATCATTCCTTGCTCTGGTTGGTGTTGCCCAAAAATTTATTGAATATGCATGTCTTTCCATAAGAAAAATTGGATTTTTAATCCTTAAAATTTTCTTGTATATAAAAGAGATACAACTAATTACAGCACAATCAGTAACCATCTTGACTTTTTATAGAAATGGTTACTGATTAGAAACATTATTAGCTCAAAAGTTCTAATATTTCTACATCTTTAGGTTTTAATCACTCTTTTATTTTTCTTTCTTTTCCTAGTCTAAAAGTTCCAACATCAGTTTTATCTGGTTAAATATTTTTATAAAAATGTTGAAGGTTTGAGTAAGAAAATTTAAAATTAAAGTTGATTAATTCCAAAGTTTTAAGAATAAAAAAAACTCCCTGATAAATTGATTATCAAGGAGTTTAATATAGAAAGATTAGCTTGTTTTTACTTAGCCATTTCAATAGCAACAGCCACTTGTACAGTAGCTCCAACCATTGGATTGTTACCCATTCCTAAGAATCCCATCATTTCTACGTGAGCTGGAACTGAAGAAGAACCTGCGAATTGAGCATCACCGTGCATACGTCCCATTGTGTCGGTCATTCCGTAAGAAGCTGGACCTGCACCCATGTTATCAGGGTGTAAAGTACGGCCTGTACCACCACCTGAAGCCACTGAGAAGTATTTTTTACCTTGCTCGATACATTCTTTTTTGTATGTACCAGCTACTGGATGTTGGAAACGTGTTGGGTTGGTTGAGTTACCAGTGATAGAAACGTCAACACCTTCGGCACGCATGATGGCCACACCTTCGCGAACATCGTCAGCACCGTAGCATTTTACTGCAGCACGTGGGCCGTCAGAATAAGCTTTCATGCGCACCACTTTCAATTCACTAGTATAGTAATCGAATTCAGTTTGTACATACGTAAATCCGTTGATACGTGAGATAATCATGGCAGCATCTTTTCCAAGACCGTTCAAGATAACGCGCAATGGCTCGTTACGAACTTTGTTGGCAGATAAAGCGATACCAATAGCACCTTCGGCAGCCGCGAATGATTCGTGACCTGCAAGGAATGCGAAACATTTGGTTTCGTTGCGAAGCAACATGGCTGCCAGGTTACCGTGACCGATACCTACTTTGCGGTCTTCGGCTACTGAACCCGGGATACAGAATGCTTGCAAGCCAATACCAATGGCTTCGGCAGCATCAGCAGCTGACGTGCAACCTTTTTTGATAGCGATAGCTGCACCTACTACGTAAGCCCATTTAGCGTTTTCGAAGGCAATATTTTGGATGCTTTCGCAAATTGCATAAGGGTCAATGTTTTTGGCTGTACAGATAGCCTTTGCCTCGTCGAGGTCTTTAATATCATATAAATTAAGTGCCGCTGTGACTTTGTCGATACGACGCGAATAACTTTCAAATAACATAACTTTTTAATTGATAATTGATAATTAATAATTGATAATTAACACTGTTATCGAACTATTCTTTCGATTGTTTTATTATTGATGTCAATAGCTTTATAAGTTCAATACAATCTGAATTGATACTTGAGAATTGTGCTTTGTCCAAATACTCTGTTTCATGCAATAAATCAAGCCAGTACTCTGTTTCGCTTGCTTCTTTGAGTGAAATTTGCATTTTTGAAATAAAATCCTTTTTACTCTGACCTTGAATTGCTTCTTTTATATTGGCACCAATACTAGTACCAGAACGCAATAATTGTTTTGAAAGAATATATTCTTTTTTTTCGGATAAAAGATATTGATATAAACGAATAATTCTGATAGCAAACATTCTGCTTTTATTTGCAACTACATTGTCTTTCATAATTATTCATTATTCATTATCAATTATTCGGATAAAAGATATTGATATAAATGAATAATTCTGATAATAAACATTTTGCATTTATTTGCAACTACATTGTCTTTCATAATTATTCATTATTCATTATCAATTATTCATTACTCTTGTCTTGGGTCTATGTATTTTGCAGCATTTGCAAAACGACCGTAAGTACTGGTAGATTTTTTCAATGCTTCGTTAGCATCTACTCCTTTTTTTACCAAGTCCAACATTGGTCCTACGCGTACAAATTCGTATCCACAAGCTTCTCCATCTTCGTCCAATGCCATGCGGCTAATGTAACCTTCGGCCATTTCCAAATAACGAACACCTTTTTTGTTGGTGCTAAACATAGTTCCCACTTGCGAGCGCAAGCCTTTTCCCAAATCTTCAAGACCGGCACCGATTGGAAGTCCGCCTTCAGAGAAAGCAGATTGTGTGCGTCCGTAAACAATTTGTAGGAACAATTCGCGCATGGCCACGTTGATGGCGTCACACACTAAGTCAGTGTTCAATGCTTCGAGGATGGTTTTGCCAGTAAGAATTTCGGCAGCCATAGCAGCAGAGTGAGTCATTCCCGAGCAGCCAATTGTTTCAATTAAAGCTTCTTCGATAATACCTTCTTTTACGTTCAAAGTCAGTTTACAAGCACCTTGTTGTGGCGCACACCAACCCACACCGTGAGTCAATCCCGAAATGTCAGTAATTTGTTTTGATTTTACCCATTTTCCTTCTTCTGGGATGGGCGCTGGTCCGTGGTTAGGGCCTTTTTGAACAACACACATGTGTTCTACTTCGTGCGAATAAATCATACTTTTGTTATTTAGTTATTATAAAATTTAGTTTGATTCTTGATTTTCGAATTCGACCACAAAAGTACTATTTTATTATGGCTTAACAATGCTATTTGCTATATAAAATGCTGTTTTCGTGAACAATTTTATTTTATTTTTGTTACGAATTTATAGACCAGCGGAAACAGTTCAACAATCATCAACAAAAGGAGGTAATATGCTTAATTTTCAAAGAATTGACAGCGTTTCCAATCCCCATTTTTTAAATCTCTTCAACTTGTACACCCAATCTTTTCCATCATCGGAACGTAGAAGTTGGGCAGGACTTGAAATGGAATTAATGAGTGAGAACAGTTTTAATGCACACGTTTTATTGCAAAATGATAAATTTGTCGGGTTTCTGAATTATTGGACTTTTGAGCGGTTTTTGTACATAGAGCATTTTGCAGTAAGTTCCAATTTGAGGGGTAAAAACATTGGCACTGAAGCCATGAAAATATTGATGGAACAAACAAAACTGCCCATCCTGTTTGAAGTAGAAATGCCAAATAATATAATGGCTGTGAGACGAATAGGATTTTATGAACGACTGGGATTTTCAGTATTATCGCACAATTATGCACAACCACCCTACGAAGGAAATGGTTTTATAGTGCCAATGCTCATCATGTGCAACAATACTCATTTTGCGAATACTCATTTTGAAATGATAAAAAATACGCTGTATGATGAGGTTTATCATTATGAACGTGAAGAGCCACTAACTGCCATCGGGGAGCTTTATTGAAAAAAACACAAAGTTTAATAGACAAAAACGGTTGGTTAATCAATGATTATTTTTCTTGGATTCTCAATTAAAAATAGTATTTTTGTGCTCAGAAAGTGATTCTGATTCATACTTTTTCAAATTAGAATGTGAGTTTTTTCATTATTATTTCATATCTAATTGATTGTAAATCAAAAAAAATAAGTAGTTGAAGTTTTTTGGTTGTTATATTTATTTATTCATAAAATAATCATTGAATGCTTCTTACTAATTATTAATTATTAATTATTAATTGCTCATTATTAATTACTTATATATACATGGAACCCCAAGACAACCAATTAAACATTGAACTTTCGGAAGAAATTGCTGAAGGCATTTATTCCAATTTGGCAATTATTTCACATTCTACTTCCGAGTTTGTGGTCGATTTTGTTCGTATCATGCCTGGCACACCCAAAGCGCATGTAAAATCACGCATCATTCTTACACCGGAACATGCCAAACGATTGCTTTTTGCATTGCAGGAAAATGTTACCAAATATGAACAACAAAACGGAAAAATCAAAATTGCCGATAATACTTTTGTACCACCGGTTCCCATGGGATTTGGCGGAGGCGATGCTTAAATGATTGGTTTATAAAATAATAACGAGGCGGATTTGTAATTGCAAATCCGCCTCGTTGCGTGTAGTGAAAATACCGAATGGGTTTTTTATTGCAATTTCTGCACAACCTCTTTTCTGTATTCTATTATTTTATTGGGAGTATCATATATTTCCATAACAGGACCTTTTTCGCTAAGTCCATTCTGCTCAATGTATTTGCTCATTGCAGGATATACCTTCATAATTCCAAACATGATGGACAACATACTTTTATGCGGGAATTGAGTGGTCAGGTAATTAGCTTTGGGACAGATTTTTACTTTGTACTTTTTCTGCAAATCTACCATTTTCAAACTATCTATACCTTCAACTATACAACCTACCTCTGACTTCAACTTGCTTTTTTCCACTTTTTTAGGGTCATCATAATAGATGCCAAACCCTTTGGTAGATTTAATCTTTTCATTGTTCAACAATGAGTTATAAACCTTGTCCATTACTTCTCCACTTTTGCTGTAATCACCCGTTAGGTCTTCATAAACAAGAATCTCACCACCTTCCACAGCGGTTTTAAATTTGATAACCTTGAATCCGCCATAGTAAGCCACAAATAATAATGCTACTACAATTAGACCAATAATTGTAATTGAAAGTGCTTTCATAATGTTCATTTTTTAGTTTTAGCAAATTAAGTTGTAATTATTGCTCAAAACTAATGCTAATATTTATGTTGTTAAGTAGTGCAAACCCTGAAAATATTAGGTGTAAATACTCAAAAAATAAATAGAATTATGAAATCATTTAAGTACTTAATCTCTCAAAAGCGTATGTTTTTTTGGCACAATAATATTTTTTTGAACCTGTCTACTGTACAATGAGTCGTTATAAAAAGTCGTATCGAATTGATTAATATGGGTTTAAATAGTACAATTTGACTAATTGTGGCTTTGCTCAAAACAAAGAGTAAACGCAACCCACGAAAGCAATCGGGACAAAAACTTTCAGTTTTTCTTTGCGGCTTTGCAACTTAGCGGCGTTGCGTTCAAAAAATCTTATTATTTAACGAACTATTGCTGTAAGCCAACGCAAATAACTCAAATTATCGCAAATTTAAATTGTTATTTATTTGATTTGCGTTTTTTGTGTTATTTGCGTTCTAACTCATTATTATTTTGTGGTTTGATTTTCAAATCAAAATACGTAGTATTTTTCTAATCCGTTTTTTTATCCGCTTTATCCGCGAAAATCAGCGTTCTATTCATAATTCTGATTGATACAAGTTTGTATGTTTTTATTAGTTTAATGTAAATTCTCGGATTCCTTTTCCGTGAATATCAAACCATTTTCATTGGCATCCACCAATATAGTTGCATCGTTATGTAATTTACCAGCAATCAATTGCCTGGACAAATCATTGAGCAAGTATTTTTGTATGATTCGTTTCACTGGACGAGCTCCAAATTGTGGATCGTAGCTTAAATCGGCAATAAAACGGAGCGCTTTCTTATTCACTTCCAACTTAATACTGTTTTGTTCCAACATGTGTTGAACACCCAGAATTTGCAAACGCACAATTTCTTCAATTTGCAATAGATTAAGCGGTGCAAACATCACCAATTCATCTATTCTGTTCAAGAACTCAGGTCGAATGGTTTGTTTCAGCAATTCAAAAACTTGCTTTTTTGTTTTCTCAACAATCTCATCCTGATTCTTGCTAGTCAATTTCTCAAAATTATCCCGTATCAATGTCGAACCGATATTGGAAGTCATGATGATAATGGTATTCTTGAAATTCACCAACCTACCTTTATTATCTGTCAATCGTCCATCGTCAAGCACTTGCAGCAACACATTGAAAACATCGGGATGCGCTTTTTCTATTTCGTCAAAAAGGACAACTGAATAAGGTTTCCGGCGAATGGCCTCTGTCAACTGACCGCCTTCTTCATAACCTACATATCCTGGAGGCGAACCGATTAAACGCGTTACCGAGAATTTTTCCTGGTATTCGCTCATATCAATTCGCGTCATCATATTTTCGTCGTCGAACAAGAACTCTGCCAATGCCTTGGCAAGTTCCGTTTTTCCAACTCCGGTTGTTCCCAGAAATATAAACGAACCAATTGGGCGTTTGGGATCTTGCAAACCTGCCCTACTCCGCCTCACCGCATCCGAAACTGCCTGAATGGCTTCATCTTGACCCACCACACGCAGATGCAATTCCTCCTCCAGATTCAGCAATTTGTCTTTTTCGGTTTGCAGCATTTTCTTTACCGGAATTCCAGTCCAGCGACTTACAATATCTGCAATATCTTCACTATCAACTTCTTCTTTTATCAATGCATGAACACCCTGCATGGTGGCAAGTTTGGTTTGAAAATCTGAGATTTGTTGTTCGGCCACTTTAATTTTGCCATAACGTATTTCGGCCACCAATCCATAATCGCCTTCGCGTTCGGCTTTATCGGCTCTATACTTTAAATCTTCAATTTCAATTTTAGTTTGTTGAATGCTGTCAATCAGTTGTTTCTCTGACGACCATTTTGCCCGCATTTCTTTACTGTCTTCTTTCAAATTGGCAATTTCTTCATTCAATTGTTCCAATTTCCGAGTATCATTTTCACGTTTAATGGCTTCACGTTCAATTTCCAGCTGTTTGATATTTCGGTCAATCTTGTCCAGATCTTCGGGTACAGAATCCACTTCCAATCGCAATTTTGCAGCTGCTTCGTCCATCAAATCAATGGCTTTGTCAGGCAAAAAACGGTTGGTAATGTATCGGCTCGAAAGTTCAACGGCAGCTATAATGGCATCGTCTTTGATCCGCACTTTGTGGTGATTTTCATAACGTTCCTTCAATCCACGTAAAATAGAAATGCTGCTAGGAATATCTGGTTCGTCGACCTGTACAATTTGAAATCGTCGTTCCAATGCCTTGTCCTTTTCAAAATACTTTTGATATTCGTCCAAAGTGGTTGCACCAATGGCACGCAATTCTCCACGTGCCAAAGCAGGTTTTAGAATGTTGGCAGCATCCATTGCTCCGTCACTTTTACCGGCTCCTACCAGCGTGTGAATTTCGTCAATAAACAAAATCACTTCACCATCGGCCTTGATTACTTCATTTACTACGGATTTAAGTCTTTCCTCAAATTCTCCCTTGAATTTTGCACCAGCAATCAGTGCGCCCATATCCAACGAAAAAATCTGTTTCGATTTTAAGTTTTCGGGTACATCACCTCGCACAATTCTATGTGCCAAACCTTCGGCAATGGCTGTTTTTCCAGTTCCGGGTTCGCCTATCAAAATTGGATTATTCTTGGTACGACGACTCAATATCTGTAACACGCGTCGGATTTCTTCATCACGCCCAATTACAGGGTCGAGTTTTCCAGCCCGCGCCTGTTCGTTCAAATTGATGGCATATTTATTCAATGCATTGTAGCTTTCCTCGGCTGAAGCAGAATCCGCTTTTACACCTTTACGCAGCTCAATAATTGCCAATTGTAATTCCTTTTCTGAAATTCCGGCATCTTTTAGCACTTTCGACATGCTGTTTTTTTCGGTTACAAATGCCAATAATATATATTCTAATGATACGAATTGATCGCCAGATTTGGATGAAAGTTCGGTGGCTTTTTGTAATAAAGCATTGGTTTCACGTCCCAAATAAGGCTCACCACCCGAAACACGTGGATAACTTGCGATTAAACTATCTGTTACAGATTGCAGGACGGTGATATTTACTCCCAGTTTTCCAAACAGAAATTGAGTAAGGTCTTCGCCTTTCAGCAACAAAGCCTTGAATAGATGTGGCGTTTCAACAGCTTGTTGTCCATTCGATTGCACCAAATCAATAGCCTGCTGAATGGCTTCTTGCGATTTGATTGTAAAATTATTAAAGTTCATAAGTATATGGTTTTGAAAATTATTTCTAGTTAATGACTTGTCAAATATCATTTACAACTACTATTCTTTTACAAATTCCTAACCAAAACGCTTTTCCTGCAACTTTGTCTTGTTGAATACTTAATTATTTGAAAAAGAAGACATTGTTGCAGTTAAATCAGACTTATATTTTATTTGCTGGAGTATTTAACTGTCAATTAATACAAGATACATGAGAAAAGGAAAAAAGATTTTAAGAAGTCGTAATATAAAAAAAATGGGTTGTATTTTAATATTTTTAATTATATGGTATGAATTGTATTAAAATTGTGGATGACAATAAAAAACAGTATTTTTGCATTGCAAATAATCCTTGATAAATCGCTTACATATATATAATGATTGGAACTCTTGTAAATGCCGCTGCAGTAATTGGTGGTGGAATTATTGGACTGCTACTGAACAAAAGCATGCCCGAACGCATTAAAACTATATATTTTCAGGCCATTGGTCTATTTACGCTTGCCATTGGTGTAAGTATGGTTTACAATATGCAACACATACTTATTGTGGTGAGTAGTCTGGCAATTGGTTCATTATTAGGAGAATGGATGAATCTGGAAGTGGGTGCTGAAAGGCTGAGTAATTACTTGAAATTGAAGTTCCGAATTGGTAGCGAGAAATTCTCCGAAGGTTTAATCACCGCCTTTTTGCTCTATTGCATTGGTTCTATGACCATTCTTGGGGCGATTCAGGAAGGAACAGGTGGCTCGTCGGATCTATTGATGACCAAATCGTTGATGGATGGTTTTTCATCCATTATTCTAGCTTCGGCATTTGGCATGGGCGTCTTGGTTTCGGCCATTCCATTGCTTATTTTTCAAGGTGGCATCACCCTATTGGCAATGTATGCTTCTTCCTTTTTTACTCCAGAAATTATTCATGGTCTCACCAGTGTTGGTGGTATTTTGTTAATTGGATTGGCTATTAATATACTGGAAATAAAAAAACTACGCATTATGAACATGTTGCCGGCGTTGGTGGTAGTGGCAATTTTATTGTGGTGGTTTTGACATCCAATGTAATATTTTTTTTGAACGCAAATAACAAAAAAAAATCGCGAATCAGAAAAAAATAATTCTCTTTTTTTATTTGCGGGCATTTGTGGTATTTGCGTTCAAATAATTATTTTACTTACAAACAATTATAAAAAATCAAATATGAACAAACTTAAAAATGCTTTGCTTATCATCATTGCCGGATTTATTATGGTGTATGTCAATATGCCCGTAATTAATTATGGATTTATGGGATTCCCTATGATGTTGGGACTATTGGTGCTTCTTTGGATAGTACTGGAAAACATGGCTAGCATCAATCAACTTGGTAATCAGCAAAATGTACAAAGTTTACCGAAATTAAAATCGGCCAAAATTCCAGTTATTCTACTTTCAATATTGTTTGTTTATGTCACCGTGGTTCCCGTTGTTACTTCATGGGCTTTGTTTAGAACCAGCGATTATCGCAACCTGATTGGGAAAATTGAAACTGGTAAAGACCTATCCAACCACATGTTACCCATTTCATTGGAGAAAATTCGGGTGGTGGATCAATCATTAGCCGAAATTTTGGGCGATAAAGTATTGGGTTCTCAGTCAGCATTGGGAAGTCAGGTGATATTGGGCGAATTTAATATCCAAAAAGTGAATAACGACCTGTATTGGGTGGCACCACTTTTGCATTCGGGCTTTTTTAAATGGCAAAAAAACATACAAGGAACCAACGGATATGTGATGGTAAATGCTTGTAATGAACGTGATGTAAAATTGGTACAGGAAGTTGATGGCAAGAAGATTTATATCAAATATCAATCGGAAGCCTACTTTTTTGATAATCTGGAGCGCTATCTTTATTTTAATGGCTACTGGAATGTGGGTTTGACCGATTATTCTTTCGAAATTGATGATGCTGGAATTCCTTATTGGGTAGTTACAAAGTATAAAAAAACCATTGGTTTTCACGGAAATGAAGCTCAGGGTGTAGTGATTTTGAATGCACAAACGGGTGAAATAAAAGAATATGGCATTGCGAACGCACCAAAATGGGTAGACAGAATTCAACCAGCCAATTTCATTGAAAGCCAGTTGAATGATTGGGGAAATTACGTGAAAGGATTTTGGAATTTCTCAAACCAAGACAAACTACAAATTACCGAAAATGTTTCATTGGTATATGGCGACGATAATGATGCCTATTGGTACACTGGATTAACTTCTGTAGGTGCTGACGAGGCTACTGTAGGCTTTGTGTTGGTGAATTCCAGAACAAAGAAAGCGATTTGGTACAGACAAAGTGGCGCTACAGAATTTGCGGCCCAAAACTCAGCAAAAGGAAAAGTACAGGAAAAAGGATTCTCAGCTTCGTTGCCTATTCCATACAATATCAATAACATACCTACTTACGTATTGACGCTGAAAGACAATGGCGGATTGGTAAAAATGTATGCAATGGTAGCCATCGAAGATTATACAATTGTGGGAGTTGGCAACACTTTGCGGGAAGCATTGATGGCCTATAAAAACGCTTTCAATACCACAGGGAATAAAATCAATGCCAAAAGCAAAACCGAGAAACAGTTGATTAAGTCGGTTATTTCCAGAATAAATGGCGACGTGAAAAACGGAAATACCTACTATTATTTCACGCTAAGAAACAGCTCGAAAGTATTCATAGGTTCTTCACAAATCTCAAATGATTTCCCTGTTTCAAATGTTGGCGACAGCGTACAAGTTTCTTTCGACAATGACAATCAGGATATTATTGATGTGTCATCGTTTAAAAATAAGACTGTAGGAAAATAAAAGGCAAACAATGAAAGCAGCTATAAATACTAAATACGGACCGCCAGAAGTTGTTCAAATACAAGAAGTTGACAAGCCGACACCTAAAGATAATGAGGTACTAATAAAAGTTTTTGCAGCCACAGTAAACCGCACCGATTGTGGATTTAGAAGCGCCGAGTATTTTATTTCAAGGTTTTTCAGTGGTCTTATTAACCCAACAAATCAAATTCTGGGGAACGAATTTGCAGGTCTGGTTGAGGCAATTGGCAAAAATGTAACTCTGTATAAAGTTGGTGATAAGGTGTTTGGGTACAATGACACCAAGTTTGGGGCACATGCCGAATTCATGACCATGGCAGAGGATGCCTCCATTGCTACAATACCCAACAATTTGACCTTCGATGAGGCCGCTCCCATAACAGAAGGCGGACATTACGCTTTGTGTGATATCAGGGCTGCAAAAGTGCAAAGTGGTCAAAAGGTACTTGTGAATGGTGCCACTGGCGCAATTGGTTCGGCAGCCGTACAGTTGCTCAAGTACTTTGGAGCCGATGTTACCGCGGTGTGTGACACTAAAAATGTGGAACTTGTAAAATCCTTGGGAGCTGATGTGGTTATTGATTATCTGACAAATGATTTTACAAAAACCAATGAAACTTACGACTTTATTTTTGATGCCGTTGGTAAAAGTTCTTATGCAAATTGCACAAAGATTTTGAACGAAACGGGTATTTATATATCCACCGAACTAGGTAAAAATGGTGCCAATGTATTTTTGGCACTAATAACTCCACTATTCGGAGGCAAAAAAGTATTATTTCCAATTCCATCCATCAACAAGAAAGATGTGGAATTTTTAAAGGAACTGGTAGAAACTGGTCATTACAAACCATTAATTGACAGGAAATTCACTTTAGAACAAATCGTGGAAGCCTACAAATATGTGGAAACAGGACAGAAGATTGGCAATGTAATTATCACTTTGTAAGGGCAAATAACATTAAAAACAAAGGTTTATGAAGAAGTTAGCTTTGGTTTTATTAGCAGGATTTATCTGCTTCAGTATTTTTGGACAAGACATTACCGGACAATGGAACGGAGTTTTAAAGGTGCAGGGAATGCAGTTGAGGTTGGTATTTCATATCAGTAAAACCGACAATGGCTACAGTTCAACAATGGACAGCCCAGACCAGGGTGCAAAGGGTATTCCAGTGTCTACCACCAGTTTTGAAAATTCAACTTTGAAAATTGCAGTAGCAAATATTGGTGTTCAATATGAAGGGTTATTGGGCAAAGACAACATTGTGGTGGGCAATTTCAAGCAAGGTGGACAATCATTGCCACTAAATTTAACGAGAGAAAAAATTGAAAAGGAAAAAGTAAATAGGCCCCAAGAACCAATCAAACCTTACTCCTATTATTCCGAAGATTTGACTTTTGAGAATAAAAAAGCAGGCATCACATTGGCGGGAACTTTGACATTGCCAAAGAAAGTGGGCGTATTCCCAGTGGTGGTTTTAATTAGTGGAAGCGGACCACAAAACAGAGATGAGCAATTAATGGGGCATAAACCGTTTCTAGTAATATCGGACTATTTGACTAAAAATGGAATTGCAGTACTTCGTTTCGATGACAGAGGAACGGCTGATTCAAAAGGAGATTTTAAAACGGCCACCAGTTTTGACTTTGCCACCGATGTGGAAGCCGCTGTGCAGTATTTGAAAACAAGAAAAGAAATAAACAAAAAGAAAATTGGATTAATTGGTCATAGCGAAGGTGGAATAATTGCACCCATGGTAGCCGGTCGCTCCAAGGACATCGCGTTTATTGTATTGTTGGCTGGTACAGGAATTCCGGGCGAACAATTGCTTTTACTGCAACAAGAATTAATAGGAAAAGCATCTGGAATAAGTGATGTGGATATTCAAAAAAACAAAGCTATCAACAAAGGAGCCTTTGAACTGGTAAGAAAATCGACTACTACTTATAAACTTAAATTAGACTTGACCGATTATTTGAAGCAAACTTTTAAAGACACGGCAAATTCCAAAAATCTTAAAGGAATGAACGAGGACGATTTAGTGAAATCACAAGTCGAACAAATGACAAGTCCCTGGATGTTGAATTTTATAAAATATAATCCTGCGCTTGCTTTAGAAAAAGTAAAATGTCCGGTATTGGCTTTGAATGGAGAAAAGGATTTGCAGGTTCCTGCTAAAATTAATTTAGAAGCCATCAAAAATGCATTATTAAAAGCTGGCAACAAAAAACTAACAACCAAAGAGTTGCCAACCCTCAATCACTTGTTTCAGGAATGCAAGACAGGAGCACCCAGTGAATATGCAAGCATTGAACAGACATTTTCACCCACTGCTTTGTCCGAAATCTTGAAGTGGTTGCAGCTGCAGACCAAATAGAAATAAAAAGTTTTTTATCCTAAAAAGTCAATCAGCAAGTATTTTTCAAACAGCATTAAAATGCGCGACAAACGTTTTGTAGCAGAGCATCGGGGCGGTCCATTAAAAAAGGAACAGCACCATCAATTAATTGAATTGGCCTGCATTTATGTTGAACATGTGTTGCCACTATTCGGCGATACCTTGGATGTCCGACTAATAAATGCACTTAACGTTGCTCGAGCTTGGAAGCATGGAGAAGCAACCGTTGGAGATGCCAGAAAAGCATCATTGGATGCAATTGCGGTAGCAAGAAAATTGAGCAACTCCACTGCAATTGCCGTTGCACGCGCTGTAGGTCATGCTGTAGCCACCGCACATATGGCTGACCATTCATTGGTGGCAGCCTGGTATGCTTTGAAAGCAGTTAGAAGTGCTGGAAAATCAATTAGCGAGGAAAGAAAGTGGCAGGATGAACAATTGCCAACCGAAATAAAGGACCTTTTCCTGAGTGCTCGAAATGACAGGAATATCTAGGTAATGAAAAAGTCTAAATAATAAAACAATATAATGACCCAACAACAAAATAATCCATTACACGGCATCACGCTGAAAGCTATTCTCGAACAACTGGTCGAATACTATGGCTGGGAGGAACTCGACAATCGCATTCGCATCAATTGCTTTAGCATTCAACCGAGCATTAATTCCAGCTTAAAGTTCTTACGTAAAACACCTTGGGCCAGAACAAAAGTTGAAGAATTGTATGTTGCTTTCATTCAAACTGAAAAGTTATAAATTACCCAATGAAAAATCCCAATTTTGCGAATGCAAAATTGGGATTTTTGGTTTTCAATAAATGATAGCTTCACTAACTTAAATAATTCGAATTCCTTAGTGTAGCCTTCACTTTTAATTATTTAGAATAAGCTCCAAGCTACAGTTAAACCGGCCATTACGATAGAAACCATGCTCATCAATTTGATAAGGATATTCAATGAAGGACCAGAAGTGTCCTTGAATGGATCACCTACAGTATCACCGGTTACAGCGGCTTTGTGACAATCAGAACCTTTACCACCGAAATTTCCTTCTTCAATGTATTTCTTGGCATTGTCCCAAGCACCACCTGCATTGGCCATAAAGATAGCCAAAATAAATCCGGTAGAAACACCGCCTAATAATAAGCCCATTACGCCCGAAACACCAAACAAAATACCAGTAAGAATTGGAATAGCAATTGCCAATAATGAAGGCAATAACATTTCGTGTTGAGCACCTTTTGTAGAAATTTCAACGCAACGTGCATAATCAGGAGTTGCAGTACCTTCGAGGATACCAGCTATTTCGCGAAACTGACGACGAACTTCTTCCACCATACTTTGTGCAGCACGTCCTACAGCGTTCATGGTTAAACCACAAAATAAAAATGCTGTCATAGAACCGATAAAGGCACCAACCAAAACCAATGGATTCATTAAATCGACATGGAAATAACGCATCATATCCGGAATAGTAGCTTGATGAATATCCACTTTCATTGTTTCGGCAAATAAAGCAGCCTTCTCTGGAACTCGCGCAATAGCGATTTTAATTTCTTCCATATAAGCAGCCATTAAAGCCAATGCTGTAAGTGCAGCTGAACCAATAGCAAAACCTTTTCCAGTAGCGGCAGTAGTATTACCCAACGAATCTAATGCATCCGTACGTTTGCGCACTTCCTCTCCTAGTCCACTCATTTCGGCATTACCACCGGCATTGTCGGCAATTGGTCCGTAAGCATCAGTAGCTAAAGTAATTCCAAGTGTTGAAAGCATACCCACAGCAGCAATTGCAATTCCATACAAACCAAAGCTAATGTTATTCATATCGAAATTTGCAGCAAAAAGAAACGCCAAAATAATAGAAGTTCCAACAATCAATACAGGAAAAGCAGTAGAAATCATACCTGTTCCTATTCCCGAAATAATAACGGTAGCAGGTCCAGTTTTTGTCGATTCAGCTATTTTTTGAGTTGGACTATATCCTGCAGAAGTAAAATACTCAGTTACTTTACCAATACCAATACCACCGGCAAGGCCTACAATCATAGCACCCCAAATTCCCAAATAATTTGGTATTGCAAGGTATTTGAGAATGAAAAATGAGATAACTGCAATTAATACAGAACTTACATTTACACCTCTACCCAATGCACTTAATAATTCTTTTTGTGAGGCGCCTTCTTTGGCTTTCACCAAAAAAATACCAACTATTGAAAGAAGAATACCAACTGCTGCAATAATCATTGGTGCAATTACACCATTTAATTGCGTTTCGTAACCAAATGCAGAAAATGCTGTTGCTCCAAGTGCAGCCGTAGAAAGAATAGCTCCACAATACGATTCGTACAAGTCGGCACCCATTCCGGCCACATCGCCTACGTTATCACCAACATTATCAGCAATAGTTGCAGGATTACGAGCATCATCTTCAGGAATTCCAGCTTCTACTTTTCCAACAAGGTCGGCACCCACATCGGCTGCTTTTGTAAAAATACCACCACCTACACGTGCAAACAATGCTTGAGTAGAAGCACCCATACCAAAAGTAAGGGTAGTGGTAGTAATAATAATTAATTTCATCGACGGATTTGCAGCAATAAATGCATCAGTTGTATTATCCAATGCACCAATAATATATTGCAAAGCATAAAACCAAATAGAAATGTCGAGTAATCCTAGTCCAACCACAACTAAACCCATAACAGCACCTGAGCGGAAAGCCAAACGCAATCCGTCATTTAATGAACGTTGTGCAGCATTAGCAGTACGAGCCGAAGCATAAGTAGCTGTTCGCATTCCAAAGAAACCAGCCAAACCTGAAAAGAAACCACCTGTTAGGAATGCAAATGGAACCCAAGGATTTTGAATTTCCAAAACATAGGCCATTATGGCAAAAAGTGAGGTGAGAATAACAAAGACAATTGTGACAACTTTGTACTGTTGCTTCAGGTATGCCATAGCACCTTCGCGAACATACAATGCAATTTTTTTCATTGTATCTGTACCTTCACTTTCCTTCATCATTTGTTTGAAGAAATAATACGCAAAACCCAAGGCAATTATTGCAGCCGCGGGCACTAAAAAGAAAATCTTACTTTCCATAAACGTGATTGATTAGTATTTAATTAATAAAATTGAGTTTGTGATTTAAAGTTGAAAATCTTTATTGATATACTTTAATTGGTCAACCAAAAGTAAAACAATTTATTTTCTTACCAAAATATAAGTATCAATAAATGGTGATTTGTGTTTTTAAACATTATAAAATTAGTTATTATTATAAATATAATCCTGAGAATATAATATGATTCATCTATTTCCAATCAAATTTATATATTCTTTGAGGATGGACAATGAATAATCACTTGCATGTTGATTCACAAATCCAATGGCCGAAATATGTGCTTGTTCATCTGCCGAATCGGAAATAACTCTCACCACAACTAGCGGAACACCATAATCGTCGCAAACTTGAGCAACTGCAGCTCCTTCCATTTCTGCACATACCACAGAGGGCAAGTTTTTGATTAGCGCATGTTTCATGGCAGAGCTGGAAATAAACAAATCACCACTTGCAATGTCACCAATCAGCATCTTGGGATTGATAATATTATTCTCTGCAAGGACTTTTCTAAATTCTTTGTTGTTTTTCAGGAAGTTATGAACGGCTTGCGACATAATATCCACGTTTTGTTGTGGTGTTTCATATGAAGTTTTACCTGTCAATGGAATTTCAAAACGTTTTAATAGCGGCCGTGCATCCATATCGTGCTGAAACAACCGTTGACCAATCACCACATCTCCCACGTTCAATTCGGGTGAAATGCCACCAGCAACGCCGGTAAATACAATTCTATCCACCTTGAACTCCAAAATTAAATGCGTAACAGTTGTAGCTGCAGCCACTTTTCCCCAACGTGAAAAAACTGCCACCACTTCTTGTCCAAATAAATTGCCGCGATAATAAATGCGACTTCCACGCTCAACAATTTCTTTATTGCTAATGGCAGCGATAATTTTGTCCATTTCTTCGGGCATGGCACCCATTATTCCTAGTAACATAAAAGCCCCCTTCTTATTCCCCCAAGGGGGAAAGATTAAAATAAATTACCTATGTTATTTAATTATTTATTGTACTGAACTTAAAACCCGCACTCTCTAAAAAGTCCCCTTTCGGGGGATTTAGGGGGCTAACCTTGTAATTCTCTGATAAAGTGTTGGATGCGAATAATGAAAAAACACATACAATGGATGTGGCATTAAGTTGCTGAGTGAAGTTGCCGAAAGCTTTTTCAATCCCGATTCCAATTGGGGTGCATATCCATAACTTGCCGCAAATGCATCTGCCTGGTATTCAAACTTACGAGATAAAACATTGGTAAAAATATCCAATATAATTGAAATTGGTGAATATAGAATGCTAAATGCCAATGCATTGAGATGAAATGAGGCAACTTTACCACCCAGTGCTTGTGCCAATGCATCGCTTTGAAGAATGAGTCCGAAAACATAGAATAGCAGCAAAGTTGACGGTATTGAAACCCCAAAATTGATGAGCGTATGTTTGTGTTTATAATGACCCACTTCATGTGCCAACACAGCCACAATTTCGTCAGTAGTGAGCTTATCCATTAATGTGTCATACAATACGATACGTTTTTTACTGCCCAATCCACTAAAATAGGCATTGGCTTTAGTTGACCGTTTTGAGCCATCAATAACAAATATATTGGTGAGATTAAAACCTGATTTCACTGCAAACTTTTCAATTTCGGTACGTAATTCACCAACCTCCAATGGAGTTTGCTTATTGAAAAGCGGAACAATAATTTCTGAGTAAAACATAGTCATAAAAAGACTAAAAGCCGTAATCACCACCCAAGCCCACAACCAAAAGTACTCGGGAGTAAGATTGTATATCGTAATAATGGCGAATAATATTCCACCACCCAAAACAATCGTCATTCCGTAACCTTTCAATTTATCCAAAACAAAAAGCTTTGGTGTTACTTTGTTGAATTCAAACTTTTGTTCGATAACAAAAGTATCGTACCATTCGAAAGGAATACTAATGATATCGTTGACAAAATATAAAAAGGCAAAAAACAAAATTGGTGTCCAGATTAAACTTTGAACTGTACCTTGCACAAGTTCGTCAACCCAAGCAAATCCACCCAAACTATACATCAACAAGGTGATTAAAAAACTAAACGAGCTAGTAATCAATCCAAATCGTGCATTGGTAGTAAAATAGTCTTGTTGTTTAGCGTATTTTTCCGGGTCATAAATATCTCGTAGAATAGTCGGAAGGTCTTTTTTAGCGTATTTAATATTTAGAATAGCCAAGTAGCGTTCGAAACCAAAATCGGCAACGAGTATAAAAATGATAATGAAAAAGAGAATTTGAACCATCTGAAAAGAAAATATTTCGGTTAAGTTATTAAATCGCTACAAATATAGTGTTTTTGTAATTAATAATGTGTTTAATGTTTAGAAAATGTTCTTAAATTGTATCTTTGCATAATATTAGTATTGATATTCAAACAAAGTAACAAGCTGAATCTTCAGAAAGTGATGAATATGATAAGAAATACCTATAAAACGAAATTGATAAGTTTGATATGCTGCATTTGCTTAATACTAAGTTCATGCACTAATAAATCATCCGAAACCATTCGCATTGGTGTTTTGGAAGGACCTTCCGCCATAAGCTTCATAAAAATGATAGATAATCCTCCTGTGATTGAAGGTAAAAAGATTGAAATAGTCATGAAAAGTGAACCTATTCAAATTCAGGCACTGATGATGCAGGGCAAACTTGATTTTGCAATTCTTCCTACGGTTATGGCTGCCAATTTATACAACAAGGGCCTAAAATATAGAATGTTGGCCTGCCCTATATGGGGAACATTGTATTTACTTACAAATGGTAATGAGCGAAATTTTAAGGACCTAAAAGGAAAGGTTATTTCTGTTTTTGGGCAAGGGGCTACTTCGGATATATTGATACAAAGGAAATTGATGAGTAATAGAATTTCGAATGTAAAAATCGATTATTCCTATACCACAAACCAGGAAATAGCAAAGGCTTTGCTATACAAAAAAACTGAATTGGCGGTAGTTTCAGAGCCTATGGTAAGTAATTTGTTGGCAATGGATTCTTCTATACATATAGTTGGTAAAATTGACTGCGAAGAATACATTGGTGACTTGAAGGAAGATATATTCGTGCAAACAGCATTTATGGTAAGTGAAAGATTTACAGTGAATAACCCTACTTTGGTAGAACAAGTATGCCATACCTATTCCCACAGTTGTAACTTTACGAATGAACAACCCGAACTGGCGGCAAAACTACTAGTAAAACATAATATTTCACCCAATATAACAGTTGCCAAACAATCTATTCATTTGTGTAATATACGCTACATTAGTGCTTTTGCATTGGAGGAACAAGTGAACAAATATCTCAAGGTTTTTTATGATTATAACCCAAAAAGTATCGGGGGAAAACTGCCAGATGGTAATTTTATTTTTCAAACGTACTGATTAATAAAGGGTTTGAAGATTTTGAAAGGTTTGAACATTTGAAGATTACCAACCACAACGTGGTTAAACGTGATTTGCCATGTATGAAATGTATGGATTGAAATGCATGGTTAAAACATCACCTTACACACAGCACTTTACCGCAACCAGCATATTTTACTTCCACTGTTTGTCCAGCAAAACCCACCTTGCCAAACTCCACCGCCATGCTCAAAATTATGCTCACCTCATCGGTCAACAGCGCTTGTTGTTCATCGGTCATTTGTACCGTCATGGTATGTTCGGGTAGAATTGTTTCGGCAGAATGCCATTCGCCAGTGAGTATTTCAGTTGCGCCGTGCAAATCCGGAACGAGTGGCGAATAGTCGTTAATATCAGCATTATATTGCATATCCGAAACAGTGCCCATTGCCACTATCAACCGAAAATAAGGCAATCGTTGTATGTTCTGCAAATCAATTTCGGTATTGATGCGTGGTACAGTCACTGTAGCCAATAAATGTTCTCTATCCAATTTGAAATTCACACCCACCCGCAACACGGTATTAAACGGATAGTTACGATTGAAATTGAAACCCTCCAAAGCCAGTTTACACTGCGAAAGCAATACCGAGCGCTGTCCCACTTCACTTGCCACATCCAGCTTCTGGATATTCTTGCCAATACCGTTCAGTACCGGCGTGAGGTTATAATCTGCTAATCGGTGCAGCCCACCAAAAGCGTAGCGTGCCACCGAAGCAAATTTAGTGCAGCCACTCCACTCCTTCTGCTGCTTCCGCAACCCGGCAAACTTGGGCGACTTGGCAATCTGCTCTTTCTTGGCACCGCCTTTGGTACGCATAATCACCTGATCGCTGCCCCGCACAGTATAAAAAGAAACACCCTTGATGCTTCCCGTCATTTGAAGAAATCCTTTTACTATTGCCATAGACCCATTTACTATTTTTTCAGTTACTATTTACTATTTCAAGTTCACCACTTTATCCATTTTTTTATCAAAGTCAATACTTGAAAGTAGGTGGATTTATTTATTGATATATTTGTTATTTCACAAGACGGTCATTTACTACGTCTTACTAATTATTAACTATTAATTATTAACTATTAATTATTCATTACTTATAATTCCCCTATGATCACTGAGCTTGCCGAAGTGTAGGAGTCCTTCGCTCCTCCTCCGCACTCCCTCCGCACCTTGTTCTATGTTCCTATAAGGTTGCTCCATGCTTCCTATACATATACTACAAGGTACAAAGATAGACTATTTTTAGAATATACATTCAAACTACTTAGATATTATTTATCTAAATAGATATGTTTTTAGTAAGTATCTTTTAAGTTCTATATAAGTATTATGTAAGTATTGTTCTTATCGGATATTAGTCGGAACCTTATAGGAACCCTATAGGAACATAGAACGAGGTGCGGCAATGATGCGGTTGGAGATGGGACGAGGGTGGGTTGTATGAACGTTAGTGATAGCATGACTCCAAGTCATACTATCACTTCACACAACAAAGTGAAATTATCACTTAAGCATGCATTATTACTTTTTACTAATAAAACGTAATTTTTTAAATATTGAATTTCTCAATACCATAAATATCAGACTATTAAACTTTAGTTATATATATTTAACCTACATGATTCTGTGGCGTTTTGATATTCCAATCTCTTTTTTAATCTTTGTGAAAAATAACAAAATCAAACACTGTTTATATTAATTGAAAAGTGTACCAGTATTTCAAATCAAAAGTATACCAATTATTTTAATTTAAATCATCCCTGAGCAGTTTTTTTAGGGGTACCCCTAAAAAAACTGCTCAGGGATTGCGGAT
>Ga0247844_1003650_pt1 | contig 22225 bp, 20 predicted proteins | sample LaCtaG_FD_192421 | JGI IMG/M metagenome (GOLD analysis project Ga0247844, IMG submission 192421) | Freshwater microbial communities from meromictic Lake La Cruz, Castile-La Mancha, Spain - LaCruzMarch201714.5m_1 | ecosystem: Environmental > Aquatic > Freshwater > Lake | place: Spain: Castile-La... | reverse complement strand
TCTGTTGCAACAGCCAGTATATTTGTACCCGTGACGAGTGTTTTCATAGCCTTGTTTTCGCACATCTAAGGTAGAAAACATCTCGTCGCTTTTTATAACATCACGTGCACAAATTGAAAGTGCTCCCAAAGGGTGTTACATAATCTATGACAGCATACTTTATGGTCTTACCACTTACAAAAAGCACTTTGATATAAAACAATTCAAGTTTATTTTGAGTAAACTTCCAAAATTAAAGTTTATCAGAAGAAACAAAATGTTAATGGTTACTGATGAGTGGAGCAATGGACCATATCATTTCTGGATTGATGTTTTGAGCAGGATTATGGCCTGGATCGAGTCAGGAGGCAGCCCAGAGCACTATACACTCGCGCTCCCAAACACCGATTATATGAGGGAATGCGCCACACATATTTTGGAAAAACTATCCATCAGATTCGGAGAAGTCACCTTCATGCATTCGGAAGATATATACCTTTGTACAGGAAAAATAACATTTATCTCCCTCCCACACACAATGGGAAGTAACAATACATTTCTCATAAAAAAAATACAAGACCGTGTGTTCAGTGATACATCGTTCTATGCTGGAAATCCGAAGCTTAAGGTATATTACTTTAGGAAAAATCGACGTAGAGTAGTAATTAATGATGACGAAGTAAAAATATTTCTGCTTGATAAAGGCTTCATTTGTACTGATTTTGATGACTTGTCTTATCTCGAGGCGTGGCGCCTAATGGCAAATACAAAATTATTCATAGGAATTCATGGCGGTGGTATGACAAATATATTCTTCATGCCGCAAGGAGGTACTATAGTTGAGTTTAAAACGGATAACCCCAATCCGGAAAGTCACTGCTACTGGCACCTTGCTCATAGCCTTGGACACAACTACTGCCAGTTTATAGGTGAGTCGGCAACACCAGGAAACAATACGATAGAGGGCTCACGCGGATGCGATATCAGGATAGAAATGGCCACCTTAAAAAGGTGGTTTGAACAACATGGTATATGAAAAAGGCTATATTCCTGCTAAAATATGATCTAAATTGGCTCGGAGGAATATATTATAAGATTCATCTTATTCGAGCGCTTAGGAGTATAAATCCTGCCATTCAGATAATTATATACACAGAGTCAGTTGCCATATCATCAGTTGAGGCTTTGGTTGAAGGGTTTGATGTGCATGTAAAATGTTATGATAGGTATATCCCCCGCGGTTTTGGCAGAATTGAGCATGCACTTAGAAAGCGACTTGACTTTTCACTCTTTGGTCTATTTGATATAGATCTAATAATGAATAACAAGGTATTCGACTTTGACTCGAAAGGTATATTACGCGTTGTGCCACTATCAAGAAGAATCTACTGGATACCAGACTTGCAAGACTTATACCTACCTGACTTATTTAGCAAAAGTACTTTAGCCCTTAAAAAGAAAAGATATGAACACCTTGCCAAAACAGCTAAAATGCTCGTTTTTAGTAGTCAGGATTCTTTTGAGAGCTTCAATAAATATTATTCAGCTTCAGTAAGAAAAAGCCTAAAGGTAATTCTTCTCAAGTTTACTGTATTCCATCCGGTATTACCATATAATTCATTACCAGCTCTGCTAAGCAAATTTGGTTTAGAATCGAAACCATTCTTTATTGTGTCAAATCAGTTTATGGCCCACAAAAACCATATATTAGTGATTGAAGCAATGAATAAACTAAAAACAATAACCAGTTTACCGTTCAAAATGATTTTTACGGGAAAAACAGAAGACCCTAGAAATCCTCAATACTTTTCAAGTCTTACAAAAAAAATACAGGACTGTAATCTTATTCAAGACATTGTTATAACTGGTGTAATTGAAAGAGAAGAGCAATTATTGCTTTTGAAAAGTGCCTTAGCAGTCATCCAACCATCTAAATTTGAAGGATGGAACTCAACTGTAGAAGACGCAAAACTGCTAAAAGCAAATATAATATCCTCAGATATCGGGGTACACAGAGAGCAGCTCGAAGAATATCCTGCAAAATTTATTGATCCTAATGATCCGGAACAGCTCGCTGACCTACTCATAGAAATACAATCTGAAGGTTGGAAATATGGTCAATCAAATATGGACTATGGAAAGTACCAACGCGATTTTGCTAAGTCTGTAGAACAACTGTTTTTGCAATAGATGAATATTGGTATAATTGGCCATCGTGGGTTTATTGGTAGCAATTTGACTATTATGCTGGGAAACCTTGGATATTCCATCTTTCCAGTTTCTTTACGGGAACCAACAGTATACGACAATTGGAATATTGCTCTCAAATCAATTCCTGTTAAACTTGATTATGTAATTCACGCAGCCGGAAAAGCAGATGTGAGCGCTTCATTTTCTGACCCAGAAAATGATTTTCAAAACAATACAAAACTGGTTTTTGATATTATTGATGCACTACGAAAAAGCCATCATAAATCTGCCGGCTTTATTTTTTTGTCCAGTGCCGCCGTTTACGGCAATCCCGTTTTGCTCCCTGTGGCTGCGTCCGCCTTAACGAATCCCATTTCACCATATGGTTTTCATAAAGCCACTGCTGAGTTACTGGTTAAGTCTTTCTGCCGATGTTTTGGGATGCGTGGAATAAGCCTTCGAATATTCTCTGCATACGGAGAGGGCAATAGAAAACAAGTATTATGGGAGTTGTGCAAGAAATGTATACATCCAGCCGACCATTATTTAATGGTCGAAGGGACAGGGGAGGAGACAAGAGACTTTATTCACCTATCTGACATTGCCGAACAAATAATTCTGCTGATACAGAATGCTCGCTTTGAAGGAGAGGCATATAACATAGGTAACGGCATTGAAATTAGCATTAAACAGGTAGCCAGCTTAATAGCTGATGAGATGAATATGCTTGGTGTAAAGTATAGTCAAACCAGCCGGAAAGGATATCCCACTAAATGGAAAGCAGATATCTCATTTATGGAAATGCTCGGGTATCACCAGAAAATATTTATAAATGATGGTATAAAAGCCTATTGCAACTGGTTTAAGGAAATTAGAGAAAATGTCTGAAACGGCTTTTATTATTGCCACTTACCAATCAGAACCCTTTATAAGGCAAGCATTGGATTCAATACTGTTGCATGAACCTTCATCGTGCATAATAATAGTCGATAATGGAAGTAACGATAATACTATCAAAATCTTATCACAATATGAAAATATTATTGTTCTGCCACAAAATAAAAACTTGGGGTTTGGGAAAGCAAACAATATTGGTATAAAAAAAGCCCTGGAAATTGGATGTACATATATTTATCTTCTGAATCATGACGCATTTTTGATTGAGCCGGTTATAGAAATATTGAAAAGCATTCTATCTGATAATCCAAAAATTGGCGTGATTTCTCCATTCCAACTCCAGTCTAATATGCTGAATCTTGAACCTAACTTTGAACGCTTCATGTACCAGAGTGGGGTCTTGAATCAGTATTTTGCTGACACTCAAAAAAGAGAGCTTCCACAAGTATATAATCCAGTGTTTGTTCAGGCGGCATCTTGGTTTTTACCAGTCAATGTTGTTAAAATTGTTGGCGGTTTTGATCCAATATTCTTTCATTACGGAGAAGACAATAACTTTTTAAATCGACTTAAATATCATGGCTTTACGATAGCTGTTGCACCGAGTTTGAAGATTTGCCATTATACCAACCCCACTAAAGTTGGCTATAAAACCGATTATGGCCCCTACCACCTACTCAGATTAAAAGCTCTACATTTGGTTGAGTACACCGATATTAACAAGCCATTTATCCCAAAAAAGTATTTTGTTGATCTGATCCTAAACTTATCCTCAATACTCAAGTCTGTTCTAACCTTGCAATTTAAAAGGGTACCGGGACAAATAAAGCACTTCTGTATGATGATTGAATATTACAAAAGCATTTTGTTAGCAAGAAAAATTACAATGAGGGGTAAAGGCTGTTATTTATAAAATACAGAAAGTTGTTAACCACTGTCATTATTCCATACTACAACAAAATAAACACCATCAACAGAGCTGTTGAAAGTGTTTTAAATCAGACTTATACTTCTTGGGAGCTAATAATAGTGGATGATTGCAGTGACTATCCACTTGAGATGGAAGAAAGCTGGAAAGCATATCCCGTTTCTTTAATAAGAAATGAAAAAAATCAGGGTCCAGGCCCCAGCCGCCAAAGGGGCATGGAGATGAGTACGGGTGAATACCTTGCATTCCTGGATGCAGACGATTGGTGGGATATCAACTTTTTGAAAGAAAGTTTACAGGCTCATCAAGTGCATCATTCAATAGCTGCTACGTGGGTTAGGTCTGAAACCTTATTCCCTGATGGCAGTAAAGTCGTCAGAAAGTATAGTGAAATTGAATTTGACAATATACAGGAAACCATTCTTCGATACCCTCGACCATGGCAAACTGGAAGTTTAGTTTGGAAGAAAAAATATGCCGGAAATTGGGGAAATCTTTCGACTAATCAGGATTATTATTTCGAATTAAGTAGTTCATTAAATTCCAACAAGGTAAAACGGATAGATCAGATATTATACTTTGTTGATCAGACACGAGGCAATCATAGAATTGACTTGGTGAATCAAAGTGAGACTGTACAGAATCATTTTAAACTGTTTGAATCTGCTTTTCATTTAATCGGCAATCAAATTACGGGATATTACAGAATAATGCTATTCCACAGGCTAATACGGTGCATGTTAAAAGTTGCAGAAAATGCAGACCCTCATACCACAATTCTTTATTGGGCTAAATTAGAGACTATGTATCCAATAACCAAAATATTTTATAGAAAACAAGTTTTACTTAAGTTAGCACATCATTCACTTCAAAAAACCAAGTTTAAAATTTACTTTTGATGTGTCGCATTTATGGAAATGTATCAGTCGAGAAGTCTGGCCTAATCGATATGGATACTTTCAGAGCTCTATTACAGCTATCCAAATCGGGTGGGCCTGATTCCACTGAGATTTTTGCAGATGCTTTGGCCCAGTTTGGATTCAACAGATTAGCCGTAATAGATACCTCACAGAACGGGAATCAGCCAATTGTTAGCCCATCGGGGCGATTCATTTTAATGTTAAACGGAGAAATTTATAATTTCAAAGAGCTTGAATCAGAATTTGGGCTGAAGGGTCTTCGTTCCGGCTCCGATGCAGAAGTAGTAGCTCAATTACTTGATCAACTTGCATTCGGTGAGGTAATTGGCAAATTAAATGGAATGTTTGCCATAAGTGTCTGGGATAAAAGTGCGCGTCAACTTTATCTGGCTCGTGATTTTGCGGGTATCAAACCCTTATTTTATGGGCTATCAGAAAAAGGCATGGTTTTCGGAAGTCAATTTAATCAAATACTGCTTCACCCATGGATGAAATGTTGGACATGGAGTGAAACTGGTTTGAGTGAATACCTCCAGTTTGGTTTCATGTCGCCACCACTTACATTGGCCAAACATGTATTTCAACTTGAACCAGGCACCTGGCTGCAATACTCCATCTTAACAAATGAATTCAAAATATATACATACATTCGGTTTTTTCAGGATGATAAATCGTCACTAATAGAGTTAGCCAAAACGACCGTGAATGAAGGTCATAGCGCATTAACTCATGCAGTTAAACGGCAGTTGGTCGCTGATGTACCCATTGGAATTTTTCTTTCGAGTGGCGTTGATTCAAGTCTGCTGGCAGCAATTGCATCAAAATTCAGGCCAGATATTGAGACAATGACCATAGGGTTTGAACAACCAGAATATGACGAATCAGAAAAGGCGTCTGAATATGCCCGTATACTTGGTTTAAAAAATCATTGTGTCACTATATCAGATGCTGAGTTCTTAAACTTCTTTCATAACCACAATAATGCCCTTTCCGAACCACTAGCAGACTACAGTACTTTACCGACGTATCTTATTTCAAAAATTGCTGCCGAGCGCTATAAGGTAATGATTTCCGGTGATGGCGGTGATGAGTTGTTTTGGGGGTATCCAAGGTTCAGGACATTCGCCCGTTCTTCACCTTATTTTAAAATACCTTCTACGACAGTGAGGAGAGTCGTAAAAAAAATTTTAAAGACAGCTAAATGCGATGTAACGGGGTTTTTACATGAACCCAGCATTGGCTCAGCTAACCTCGGCTTTCACAGCGCCCTACCAGAATCATTAATCAAAAAAATTTGGCCAGAGTCCGGAATTTCAGAGCACATCAAGAACCAATATATATTTAATTCATATAAAATAGAACATGTTTTACAGCATCTGAGACAAAACGAATTTTACCAGCACCTTCAAAAGATACTGGTAAAGGTTGATAGAATGAGCATGGCAAATGGTTTGGAAGTACGGGTTCCTTTTCTTGATCAAGAAGTGATTTCATACGCTGAACGTATAAAACCAGGTTTGCTTAGAAACCACCATGAAGTAAAAGCCATTCTTAAGAACCTCCTACAACTATATATACCCAAAGAAAAAATAGAGCAAAGAAAAAGAGGGTTTACACCCCCGTTAAAAAAATGGAGTCGGACGATTTTAAGCTCTCATATAAAAGACGTATTAGCGGAAACTTACCAAATTAACTTTCCTTTCAGTAATAAACAGGCACTTATACAGTATGGTGAAGATTATCTAAGTAGCAAACACGATAATCTTGATGGACTTTGGACCATCTACTCACTGGTCACCTGGGAAAACCGTCTACGAAACACAAGAATACTCAAATGATAATTAACTTAGTATTTAACACCTTCCCTTCGCCATCAGAAACCTTTTTATTTAACCTGGCGGTTGGATTATCCGGAAAAGGTCACAAAGTGACCATGATTTTGATGAGTAAGTCAAATAATATGGAACATTATAAAGACAGGATGCATGAGTGGAAAGGTGAAGTTGTTACAAGTCCGGTAGTAAATAAATGGACATTTTTGACGTTTTTAATAAAGAATTTTATTGAAGTCATTGTATTTGCCCAAAAACAGCGCTTGACAAAAGCAGACAAAATTGCATCATCGTATACAAAATGGAAATTAGTAACGAGCAACAAGCCGGACATTATACATTTTGCATATACAGGTTTAGCCATTGAATTTAGTGAGGTCATTGATCTAATCTCAGCAGAATCCAAAGTCTTTGTAAGTGCACGAGGAAGTGCCGAAATAGTGAAACCAATTACAGATAAAGCAAGAGTTTCAGCATTGAAGCGACTATGGCAACAAGTTGATAAAGTTCATTGTGTTAGCTTAAATATGTTGGAAAAACTTGAAACACTGGAGTTAAAAAAGAATATGGCATTTGTTAATTATCCATCAATTGATGTAACTAAATTCAGCTTTAGAAAAAAAATTGAGGATATTAATTTTGACACAACGTTTAAAATTAAAATACTTTCCACCGGCCGGTTGTATTATCAAAAAGGGTATGTCTTTGCATTATCAGCAATTAAGTCATTAGTAAGCAAAGGTTTTGACATTGAATACCATATCCTTGGAGAAGGGCCAGATCGGGAATTTTTAGAATTTTATATTGCAGATAATAAATTAGATAACAATGTATTACTATGTGGAAAAGTAAGCTCGGAAGAAGTAAGTAAAAAACTGTCAGAAAGCCATATTTTTCTCTTGCCATCGATTTATGAAGGTGTTTCCAATGCAGTACTGGAAGCGATGGCCGTTGGAACACCTGTAATCACAACAGACGCCGGGGGTATGGCAGAAGTAATTCAAGATGGCACAAATGGATTTTTAGTGGCCAGGTACAATGCAGTTGCTTTAGAAGAAGCTATACTAAAAATCATTCATGATTATCATTCTGCGATTAAAAGAAGCGTCAGAGCCCGAAAAACTGTAGAAGAAAAATTTAATCTTGAATTCCAACTACAGATTTTTGAACAAGAATATAAAAATGCCATTAATAATTATTCACTTTAGTCAGGATTTTAGATCTGACAAACCTCAACTTGGAGGTTATAGCCGAATATATAACATTTGCAGGGATAATAATTTGCATTATATATTTACTTTGTCATTTATCGAAAAATCAATTAAGGTACATGAATTAGCTGATAATATTTTAGTAGTTGAAATACCCTTCAACAAAGACAACTTTCGATTAAGAAATCAAATTATCGGCATATCAAGCATTTCAAAAAGTATATTATACTATATAAAAGAGAAAAAAATCAAAGCCGATCTTTTTTTTGGACATTCCCAACTTATAAACTTCTTCATTTTAAATTCGGTAAGGAAAGACATTAATAAAAATATACCATTTGTTTGGGAAATGAATGCTATTTGGGGGTATCGGGAAACAAAAAGCTATAAAGATAAATTCATGTTGAGTTTATTGAGGGTTGTACAGGCACATGTATTGCGTAAATCAACCAGCATAATACTTCATTCAAACGAGTCAAAAAAATTTGTTTCCAAAATATATGATAAGGAATTCAAGAAACTTTCTGTGATTACCAATGCCGTAAATAGCGAGGAAATTATTGAAGAAAATATGATCCATACATCAAACAAGCCGGTGAAATTTGTATGTATTGGATTTTTTGATGAAATGAACGGGATTCCCATGTTGGTTCGCTATCTGAAAAACAGAGCAGCCCAGATAGACATTTCTTTTTATGGAAGCGGCCAATTTGAAAAGGACGTAATTGATCTCGGAAATGAAGGCAAATTGCACTTTGGAGGGATATTGAAACGCAATGAAATGATTCAGAAACTCAGAGACTTTGATTTTATCATAATACCCAGACTGCCACATAGAGAGGCGGATCTCTTTATTCCCACTAAATTGCTTGAAGCAATGGCCAATGGTGTTATCCCGATATGTTCTGATGTAAAAGGCATGACGGAGGTCGTTGAAAATAACGTTAACGGGATTGTTTTCAAAGCAGGCAACCTAAAAGCATTTGATGATTCAATTGATATCGCACTGACTTTACCCCCTGAAACAGTTATAGCGATGAAGCAAAAAGCGAGAGAAACAGTGCTGAACCTTTACAATTGGGAAAATAACCACAATGTGTTAAATAGTCTGTATCAAAGCTTATTGAATCATCGTAAATGAAAATTCTGCAAGTCATAGATAAACTAGATTTAGGAGGAGCCGAGCGGGTTTTTGTTGATTTGACTAACATCCTATATGAAAATAAATACGATGTATGTTGCCTTTTTTTGATAGAAAAAGGGTATCTGAGCAAACAATTAAACTCCAATATTGCTTACTTTGAGCTTAATAGGAAAAACAAATTTAGTTTTCAAAAAATTTTTGAATGTGCAAATATTCTAAAAAAGTATGACGTTATTCATTGCCATATGCGACATGTATATAGATATATTAAATTAATTTCTAAAATATTTGCAATAAATAATGTAATAATTTTTCATGAACACTCCGGTTTAATAAACTCTAATTCAAAAATACCTTTTCTTTTTAATTCCTATTTTAAACCAAAATACTACATAGGTGTTTCGAAAAGTCATACAGAATGGGCAATTAATAAAATCAGGATAGATAAGAAGAATGTGTTTTATTTGCCAAATACAATAATATGGGATAATTGTATTCATGAAGGTAATAAAGTTCGACAATCTGATTTTTTGCTAATAGGGAATATTAAAGAGACAAAAAATCATATATTTGCTGTGGAGATTGCTAAAAAACTGAATAAATCACTTAATATTATTGGATACAACCAAAGTAAACTTTATTTTGAAGAGCTAGAAAAAAAGATAGTTCAACTGGGAGCAGATGTTATCATCTATGAAAATATTGATTCTGTTAAGAACCAAATCCTTTCATCAAAAATGGGTATAAGCACTTCATTTCACGAATCAGGACCATTGGTTCTGATAGAATTTTTATGTGCCGGCCTACCTTTTTTGTCCTACAAAACGGGTGAGGTTTCTGAAATTGTCCACAAATATTATCCCGAGTTTTTTATTGATAATTTCAATATTGATGATTGGTCAAATCGAATCAAATTAATACTTGGAAATAATTATTCGCCCGATAACTTACAAGAAATTTATACAATTCATTTTAGTCCGAGTGTATATTATACCCGACTTACTAAAATCTATGATCAAGTATGCGGCTCTTAATTATATCAGACACATACATGAAATTTGAAAAAGGTAAGATAGTAGCTTACTCACCGGTCGTTAAAGAGGTAGAACATATTCAAGTTTTTTTCGAAAAAATCACCTGGATAGGAATGGAAGATAAGAAGCGTATTCAATCTGCCGTTTCAGTGGGCAAATTCGATAACATTGAATATAAAATACTTCCGCAATTGGGAGGCCCCACCTTTAATGAAAAAGTAAAAGTTATTCTTTATCTCCCTTTAATATTTATTCAAATCAACAAGCAGATTAGAATACATGATGTTATTCATACCCGTGGTCCTTGTTTTCCTGCGTATGTTGCAGCATTATTGGCATTGTTTTACAGAAAAAAAATTTGGTGGAATAAATTTGCTACGAATTGGAATGCTGAAAATTCCTCCTACTTCTTTAAAGTTCATAAAGCAATCCTTACTAATAGCACTTTTTCTAAAGTTACAATTAATGGAAAATGGCCAGGTTTATCTGGACATATTTTGTCTTTTGAAAATCCATGTCTTTCGGAAAAGCAAGTTGAAATGGGTACTTTGGTGACGAATCAAAGAACATTCTCCAAGCCATTCAAACTCGTATTTGTTGGGAATATTGAAAAGGCTAAAGGTATTTTTGATTTGATAGAAGCAGTATCAAACCTTGAGCCGGAATGTTGGAGTCGCTTAGATATTTTAGGTGATGGTCGTGAAACAGATGTTATCAATTCACGTATAGCAGTTTTTGGTAAAAAAATACAATTGGTTGGTTCAGTGGCTACAGAAAATGTCCATGATTATCTTTCGAGGGCTGATTTCATACTTTTGCCATCCCATTCAGAAGGTTTTCCAAAGGTTATTGCTGAGGCTGCCTGTTGGGGCTGCATACCCGTGACTAGTGCAGTTGGCAGCATTCCACAGTATATAAAGGATAGTGAAAATGGATTTTTGTGGAACCTAAATGGGCAAAAAACCTTTGGATCAATTTTACAAAAAGTTCTAAAAACACCTCCTGAATCATTAATCAGAATATCTGAAACAGCAAATAAAATGTCAAGACTTTTCACATTTGAACGCTATACCAAAAGGATAAAAGAAGAGATATTATCATGATCAAATCACTTCTTTTAAATAAAAGCCCCTATATGTGGACCGCATTTCATATTGGCTTGGGTATAATAACTACCCTCAGCAGGTGGCCTTTTATCATTTGGTTTTTTTTTTGGTTCTCCATAACCATAGTCACAGCTTTACGCAGTAATACACAGAGTTTTATCGGAAAATTTGTTGCATTGACCGCTTATCTCGTCAGCTTTGAGTTGTTGGCACGGATGTGCAAAACAGCACCATTCATTCCATATGAAACAAGTAAATATCTGCTGATCCTTTTTTGCGGCTTTGGTTTGTTTTTTACCCAAAATAAACTCTATAGACCAGGTTTAGCAATGGTAGCACTAATATGCCCTGCTTTTTTATATGATTTAAGCGGACTGAGTGGATTTTCAGGGTTAGTATTCAATGGATTCGCACCTTTAGGGTTAGCAATCGGTGCGGCATACCTGGGTAACGTAAAGCTTGACCTGATAACTCTCAATTCGATATTGCGTTTAATTTGGTATACAGCACTTGCTTCATTTTCCTTTGTTTTTTTTAAAACTCCGGATTTTGATACCATTAATTTTGGGCTTGGTGCAAATTTTGAAACCACTGGAGGCGAATCAAGCAATCAAGTGTCCTCTGTTTTAGGACTTGGAATGGTACTTAGTTTTTATTCCTGGTTTTTTCGATTAAATTTTTCAGGACATAGAATTGGTGACTTGATATTTACAGCCCTTTTTGGTTTTCAGGGCTTGTTAACTTTTTCAAGGGGTGGCATATTCGTGGGGGTATTAGCCATAGCATTAATTTATTTTTTATCCAATTTAAACAAACAATCTGATGGCAAAAAAAAAATTAAAATACCCTTTTACTATTTAATTATAATCGCTGTTCTAGGATTGATCACGTTTCAACAAGTAGACAAAATCACAGGCGGAAAGCTCGTACTCCGCTATCAAGGGGAAACAGAAGGTACCTTGATCGGTCACAAAGAAAAAAACCTAAATGTGCTATCTACCAATAGATTTGCAATTTTAATGGGCGATTTGGAGCTTTGGCAAGAAAACTTGATAGGTGGCGTTGGGGTAGGTGCATCAAAATACCTTAGAACGAATGATAGATCCAATCCCCACGTAGAGTTCAGCCGCTTGTTGGCCGAGCACGGAATCCCGGGCCTACTGTACTTTGGGATAATGATCTACCTGGGTTTCAGGGCCTATAAACAAAAAACAGTTCCTCAAATAAAAACAATCTTGATTGCATTGTATCTAATAGGACTACTGACAAGCTTCCATTCCGCAACAAGAACATACATCACACCACTTCTTATTGCATTAAGTACAATTACACCAATTAACTTGCGCAATAAAAAATGAGTTCGGAAAAAGTATTGTTAATTGGCGGGCTAAACAGAAAACAAAAGCCTTTAGGTGGAGAAGAATATAAAAATAGGATAATTGATAAATTCCTTGCTCAACGTTTTCGCCTAAAAACTATTGATACACATAGCTGGAAAACCAATTTTAAAATTCCGATTGAAATTTTCATACATACGATTTTCATAAATTATAAAGTGATAATTATTTCAGCATCATCTCTTTCATCATACCGACTAATACAATTTTTAAATTTTATTCCTGGCAAATTGCCTAAAACTATATACTTCGTAATTGGCGGTTATTTTCCAACCGGGATTAAGGAGGGTAGGTATAAAAAAAAATACTACAAAGGCCTCAGAGCTATTGTGGTGGAAGGACAGAAATTGAAAGAAACACTTGAAATGGCTGGCCTGAAAACCAATACTTATGTAATCCCAAATTTTAAGCCAATACCAGAAGGCGTTAACCATGCAAGAGAAAGAAATACAATTACACGATTTGTGTTTCTTTCAAGTATTTCTTTGTCCAAAGGGGTAGGAATAATTCTTGACGCAATAAGTAAATTACTCGAGGAAAAGGTTAACACCTTCTTTGTTGATTTCTGGGGGCCAATTGACCTTTTATTTGAAGATAATTTTCTTGAATCAGTTGCCCAATTCCCTGATCACTGTGAATATAAGGGCTATCTCGACATTCTGAATGACCCCAAAAATGCATATGGGCTGTTGGGATCCTGTGACTGTTTATTATTTCCCACATTTTTTGAGGGAGAGGGATTCCCTGGTGTAGTTATCGATGCTTTTATTGCGGGGATACCTGTTATTGGTAGCGACTGGAATATGAATTCAGAAATAATAAATCACGGTAAAACAGGGTTAATTATCTCAGCGAAGAATCCGGAAGCACTCGCTTCAGCCATGAAATTTTTCATTAATAACCCCCAAATGTTAGAAGAAATGAAAAGGAATTCCGGCTTAGAAGCAAGTAAATACGATAGCTACAATGTTTTGACAAATAAGTTCCTAAAGATAATTAATGGTACTGAAACTCCTTGAAAAGCTTTATTACCGATTGCCTTTGAATCTACAAAACCTTGCTATATCGGCTTATGGCTTGCATTGGTTTTATAGAAGATATGGCGGAGGGTTCAAAAAACAACTTGAAGCCTGTTTGAAGAGGGATTCATTTGGCCCAGATGACTGGTATACATATCAGGAAAATGCTCTAAGAAAACTGCTTGTACATGCCTATACCAATGTGCCACATTATCATACCCTGTTCAATAAAATGGGTCTGGGTGAAAAGGACTTGGCTCATTTTGATATGAATAAAATCCAAGAATTACCCATTTTAGAAAAAGAAACATTCAGAAAACATGGAACTTCAGAATTAATTTCAAGAAAAAGACAACTTTGGGGGTTATATTACCCAAGTAGCGGAAGTACCGGCACTCCAACGCAGAACCTTTATTCTCTGAAGATGCATCAAACTTATTATGCGATTTTTGAGGCAAGGGTTTTATATTGGGCAGGCCTTGATTACAAAGTACCAAGAGGTGTAATTGGAGGAAGAAGAATTTTGAGAGACGGGTATGAGCAGCCACCATTCTACCGTTATAATTATATTGAAAGGCAAACATATTTTTCAGCATATCATCTATCTGCTCAAACTGTGCATGATTATGTTGAAGGTATGGTAAAAAACGGTGTTGAGTATATGACAGGTTATGCATCCGCAAATTACTTTTTAGCTCGGTTCATTGAAGAAGCAGGGATAGAACCTCCAAAAATTAAAGCAGTTTTAACATCTGCTGACAAAATTACGGAGGAAATGAGAGATACCTTTAGAAGAGTTTATGGTTGTGAGGCGTTTGATTCTTACAATGGCGTAGAAGCAACTTGTCTGATATCTGAGTGTGAATATCATAAGTTACATATTGTACCTGATGTCGGGATTCTGGAAATCATCAATGACGCCGGACTACCATGCATGCCGGGAGAGACTGGTGAGGCAATTACAACAGGGCTGCTTAATTTTGACCAACCCCTTATCCGATATCGAATGGGCGATTTAATCCGATTATCTGAAAATCAATCCTGCCAGTGCGGAAGACCCATGCCGGTGGTTGATGAGATAATCGGAAGACTAGAAGATACCGTAATTGGAAAAGACGGCCGCGAAATGGTTCGATTTCATGGAATATTTTACAATATACCTTCAATAATTGAGAGCCAAGTTATACAACATACCCTAGAAGACTTTGAATTATGTATTGTAGCTGATAGGTTGACAGATAATGACATCGAACTAATGAAAAGAAGAATGTCTTCACAACTAGGTGATATAAATGTAGCCATAACCTTGACAAATGCTATAGCAAGGAGCGCAAACGGTAAATTTAAGGCGGTTATTTCTCATGTTAAAAGAGGTGCTGGAAGATGATTTGCATTATTGATTATGGCCTTGGCAATTCTGGTTCCTTGATTAATATGTGTCAAAAAATTGGCTATAATGCTACATTCACGAATGATGTAAACACCATAAAAGCCGCTACACACCTCGTACTGACAGGTGTTGGAGCATTTGATTCAGGGATGAAGAACCTTAAAGAACGAGGGTTGATAGAACCACTTCATGAGGCCGTTATAGAGCGGCAGACACCTGTACTTGGGATATGCCTTGGGGCTCAATTAATGCTTGAGGGGAGCGATGAAGGCAGCTTGCCTGGGTTGGGGTGGGTTAAAGGACGGGTGAGAAAATTTAAGGGTAGTCATGAAGTGAAGGTGCCGCATATGGGCTGGAATTCTCTAATCCAAATAGACCAACAACAACTATATCTAAACATGCCGGATTATCCTCCTAGGTTTTATTTTGTTCATTCGTATTATTTTGATCCGGAAAACAGGAAAGATATTTCAGCCTGGTGCCATTATGGATTTAACTTTGCCGCTGCCTTTGAAAGAAAAAATATAAAGGGTGTACAATTTCACCCCGAGAAAAGTCACAAATTTGGCACCCAGTTGTTAATAAATTTTTTCTGTAATTAATGAAAAGGGCAAGAATTATCCCAATTCTTCTTCTGAAAGGAGGAGGCCTATACAAGACTGTGCGGTTTGACTCTGGGAAATATATAGGTGATCCCATCAATGCAGTAAAAATCTTTAATGACAAACAATGTGATGAATTAGTTCTTTTGGACACCCATGTTTCCAGGGAGGATAAAGACATTAACTTTAGACTTGTGGAAGAAATTGCTTCAGAATGTTTTATGCCCCTTACATATGGTGGAGGGATTTCTGATTTGCATGAAATTGAGCGCTTACTCAAATTGGGAGTTGAAAAAGTGGCATTAAACTCTATTCTTCTAAATAATCCTACTTTTGTTCAGGATGCAGTTCGGACATTTGGAAGTTCAACCATAGTTGCATCAGTTGATATAAAAAAAAATCTCTTAGGCCAGTATAAAATATTTAGCCATGCTGGAAAAAATATTACTGGATTAAAATTAGAAACATTACTGAATTGGTTAAATGATGTTTGTGTTGGTGAAGTTCTTGTAAACGCTGTAGATCGCGATGGTATGATGAACGGATATGACATTACATTGGCCAATAAATTGAGCAAAACACTTAGTATGCCTTTGGTGTTTGCAGGTGGCTGCAGTAATCTGGACGATATGAAAGAACTGCTTACAGCCACCCAAGTATCCGCTGCTGCTGCAGGAAGTTTCTTTGTTTTCCAAGGGCCACATAAGGCAGTACTCATAAGCTATCCATCCCCGTCAGTAATAACTGAAATTTACAAAAAATAATATGGCACAAGAACCTTACAGGATTTGCACGAAAACTGTGATGGACACTATAGGTGATCCAGATATCAAATTTAATGAACAGGGTGTATGTTTATACCACGACCAGTTTATTGAAAAGCTTTATGCAAGGGTTCCTCCAAAAGAAATCGCAGAAAGAAAACTTATTGAAATTGTAAATGAAATAAAAAAAGCAGGAAAAAATAAACAATATGATTGCATCATTGGTGTAAGTGGAGGCGTTGACAGTACATATACAGCATGGCTTGTCAAAAAACTTGGACTTCGTCCGCTCGCTGTCCATTTAGATAATGGTTGGAATTCTGAACTGGCTGTTAAAAATATTGAAAACATCTTAAATGTCCTGAATATAGACTTGTATACAGAAGTCTTGGATTGGGAAATGTTCAGAGACCTCCAGCTTTCATTCCTGAAAGCATCCACACCTGATGGAGAGATCCCTACAGACCATGCGATTTTGGCAATACTATATTCCATCGCAGCTAAACATGGAATAAAATATATCATAAGTGGAATGAACTTTCGTAATGAGGGTTTTCTGCCACCTTCATGGGCAAGAGGATACTTAGACTGGAAGTATATACGGTCAGTTCAAAAAAAATTTGGAAAAAGAAGCCTTAAAACCTTCCCTCATCTGAGTGTACCATCTTTTTTGTACTATAATATAATCAAAGGCATTAGAAGCATTTCCTTTTTGAATTATATAGAATTTAATAAAAAAGAGGCAATTGCTGTCATAGAAAAAGAATTGGGCTGGAAAAATTATGGTGGAAAACATTACGAATCAATTTATACACGTTTTTATCAAGCATATATACTTCCAAATAAATTCAATATTGATAAAAGAAAAGCCCACCTAACCTGTCTTATGCTTTCAACTGGGGAGATTACACGTGAGCAGGCCATTGAAATATTGAAGCAACCTACAGCAGACTCAAAAATGCTGGAAGAAGACAAAAGATATGTCATAAAAAAACTTGGAATTTCAGAACAGGAATTTGAAGAAATAATGAGATTACCAGTAAAAACAATTTTGGACTACCCCAATAATCATTACCTGGAAATGCGATTTAGAACTGCACTCAATAAACTCAGGAAGTTGGGAATTTTTCCAAACTAACTTTTAATATACATAATATGAAAATAATCACAGTAGTAGGAGCAAGGCCACAGTTTATTAAAGCCGCTGCGTTATCAAGAGAATTATCTAATACGAACAATATAAATGAGATAATAATTCATACAGGCCAACATTTCGACGAAAATATGTCAGAAATATTTTTTAGGGAAATGAGTATACCTAAACCAAATTATAAATTTAATATAAATAATTTAGGTCACGGTGCAATGACAGGTCGGATGTTAGAACATATTGAGGAAGTTATTTTAATTGAAAAACCTGATTTTACATTAGTATACGGTGATACTAACTCAACACTTGCTGGAGCTTTAGCAGCAAGAAAATTAAACGTTCCAGTAATACATGTTGAGGCAGGATTAAGAAGTTTTAACATGCTTATGCCAGAGGAGATCAATCGAATACTAACAGACAGAATCAGTTCAATACTCTTTTGTCCCACATCCGAATCTGTCAAAAACTTAAAAAAAGAAGGCTTTGATCATTTCGATTGTACAATTGAAATGGTAGGCGATGTGATGCAAGATGTGGCTATGTTTTATGCTGATGCATTAGATAGCAAAAATGTAAAATATAACTACGCATTACATGAAAGAGAACCTTACATTCTCTGCACCATTCACAGGCAAGAGAATACTGATAACCCCGAAATTCTTAAATCTATACTTGAAACACTGGATTTATTGCCTACCACTCTAAATGTACTGATTCCTATACATCCAAGAACCCAAAAGAAGATTGAGAATTTGGACATAAATCTTCAAAGAGTTGAGTTGATTGAGCCGCAAGGATACTTTGATATGATACAACTGATAAGAAACGCTAGCTTTATCATGACAGACAGTGGCGGTTTGCAGAAAGAAGCATTCTTTTTTGGCAAATTTTGTATAACACTTCGGGAAGAAACTGAATGGACCGAACTTGTCTTAAATGGTTTTAATCAACTGGTAGGTGCAAACCCAGAAAAGATCATTTCTGCCGTGCAAAATATTTTAAACAAAAGTTCAAAGGACTTCTCAATTGACCTTTATGGTGGAGGTAAAGCTGCTAAACGAATTACAAATTTTCTCAACTCGTTGTGAATAAATAATATGAGCAATAAGGTTATTTGGGTTTTCAATCAATTTGCTGGAACTCCTGAATCTGGTTTTGGAGAACGACACTATTATTTTTCAAGGTACTGGATTCAGAATGGCTACAGGGTAGTAATTTTTTCTGGCTCGTTTAATCACATGTTCAAAAAGCTTCCAGTGGTAACAGGAAAGTTTACCAGCCAAAATGTAGATGGTGTAGAATTCTGCTGGGTTAAAGTTCCAAAATACAATGCGGAGTCAGTACTTCGTTTTTGGAGTATGCTGATATTTTCCTGGCAGTTACTTTTCGCAGACACGAACCTATACGGGAAACCCAATACTATCATTGTATCATCTATGCCAATATTCCCAATTTGGACAGCGCTTCTTTTAAGGTTTATTAATAAATGTAATGAGGTTGTGTTTGAAATAAGAGATATATGGCCGCTATCACTTCAATATTTAGCTAATGTATCGGCACTCCATCCCGCTGTTTTATTCATTGGTTTTTTTGAAAAGCTGGGGTATTCTAAATCTAATAAGGTCGTATCGCTGCTGCCAAACGCTCAGCAACATATGGAGAAAGTGGCTGGCAAACCTATACCTTTCTATTACATACCTAATGGTATTGAGAAAGAACTGCTGATTGATGAGCCACTGGAATATGAAATTTCTAACTTAATCCCCAAAGGTAAATTTATTATAGGATATACTGGAACAATGGCCCTAGCTAATGCATTGGAAACGTTTATAGAAGCAGCAGTTAAACTTCATAAATCAAAGGATATTCATTTTGTATTAGTGGGTGATGGTTATTTAAAAGAAAAACTAATAGAAATAGCTAAAGATGTAGATAACGTAACATTCATCCCAAAAATCAGAAAAAACCAGGTTCAAGCCATGATTAAATATTTTGATGTTTGCTTTGTAGGCCGGCACGATTCCCCCTTGTTCGCACATGGCGTTTCTGCCAATAAATACTTTGATTATATGTTAGCAGGAAAACCTATCCTGGACGCGAATAATCTCATTAAAGATCCTGTTGAATTGTCAGGAGGAGGTATTATTGTGAAACCTGAGTCGGCTGAGGCTATTATTGACGGGATTAATAAACTCAAAAGTATGTCGCAAGAAGAACGGAATCAACTTGGGGCCATGGGTAAAAAATACGTTGAGGATAAACATAGTATAAAAAATCTTGCCAAGCAGTATCTTGAAATAATTGAGGAATAAACTGACCAAAAATTTCATTAAGCTAACTAATTAACCAATAGACATATGCACATAACACTAGTAGCTGGTGCCCGTCCCAACTTCATGAAAATAGCTCCAATCATCCGGGCCATTGATCAAAAGCGAGCAGAGGGTAACAACATCAATTATAGGTTGGTACACACGGGCCAACACTACGACCGAGCTATGTCTGGTAGTTTTTTTGAGCAACTGAACATCCCCGACCCGCATGTAAATCTGGATTGCGGGGGAGGCACACAAGCAGAACAGACTGCAGCCATTATGATTGCCTTTGAAAAAGACTTGGCTAACAACCCAACAGATTGGGTAATTGTGGTGGGTGATGTCACCAGCACACTGGCCTGTTCTATTGTGGCTAAAAAGGCCGGTGTAAAACTAGCCCACGTTGAGGGAGGTATCCGGAGTGGCGATTTGAGCATGCCGGAAGAAATAAACCGAATGGTAACAGACAGTATCTCCGACCTGTTTTTTACAACTTCTGAAACGGCAAATTCGCATTTGCGAAAAAGTGGATTCCCTGAAGACAAGATCATTTTTGTGGGAAATACCATGATTGATACGTTGCTCCTTAACCAACACCGTTTTTTTCCCCCTGCGTTTTGGGAGGCAGAACAATTGTCAAAAAGGAATTACTTAGTGATGACCCTGCACCGACCATCCAATGTCGATAATCTTGTCCAGCTAACCAAATTATTTGAGGTATTGGAGAGCGAATTACAAAAGTATAAGGTAATTTTTTCGGTTCACCCGCGCACACAGAAAAACATGGAGCGGTTTGGTATTTCACCCAGAAACGTATTTCTTTCACCTCCCATGTCATATCTGGAGTTCAATTATCTAGTAAAACATGCGTTTGGCGTGATAACCGACTCAGGAGGCATTACAGAAGAAACGACCATTCTGGGTATTCCATGTCTGACGCTTAGGGACTCTACCGAGCGTCCCGAGACCTGCACCATTGGCACAAATGAATTAGTGGGGACAGAACCCGAACAATTAAGACTCGCGCTGAAAAAACTGTTTTCAGGTAGCTGGAAAACAGGGGATATACCGCCTCTTTGGGATGGAAAAAGTGCAGAGCGAATTGTTCAACACTTATTAGAAGCGTCTTAATCTTATATTTCTACAAATACTTTCCACCCCTAAAGGCGTCGCGGATATCCTGAAGCCTTAAACTTTAATAAGTCCAAATTGAAAAATTAGTGTCAACCAAAAACCAAATTAGTGTACTCTATCATATCTATATTGCGATTAAGCGTTCGGATTTTGATGCATTTGACTTGGCACTTAATACCGCGCACTGATTCTACTGACGCCTTAGACCGCGCCTCTGCCCCACCCCGCATGCTGGTGTATATCAGCTCCACCTCGGTGTACGGGCTGGAGGAGGGCGAAAACATAAGCGAAGAGGCCCCTTTGCTGGGGCACACCCCGTATGCGCGCAGCAAGATAGCCGCCGAGCGGGCGGTGTTGGACTGGGCGAACCAAAGGGGGGTGCAGGCGGTGGTCTTGCGTCCCCCTTTGATTGTAGGCCCCGATGCGCCGGGCAGCCTGGCTGCCATGCGGCGGGCCATACAGCGCGACTACTACGTGCGCATACGCGGCAACCAGGCCCGCAAGAGCGCGGTGCTGGGCACGGACATCGCCCGGCTCATCCCCACCCTCGAAGGCAAAGGGGGGGTGTACAACCTCACCGACGGGGTGCATCCGTATTTCCATGCATTTGAAAATGCCATATCCACCGAGGTGGGCTGGCCCATTCGCCTGAGCGTGCCCATCGGGCTGCTGCGCGCCGCCGCCCGCGCCAGCGATGCGCTGCTGCGCGTGGGCATCCCCTTTCCATTGCATACCGACCGCCTGCGCAAGATGACGGCTACGTTGACGTTTTCGGATGAAAAGGCCCGACGAGAGCTGGGCTGGAAACCCAAGGCGATTTTCGATTTTCGAGTGTCGAGTGTCGAATGACTTGTACACTTGGTATTTCCGGTTAACCAGGCGTACATGCCACTCGACACTCGACACCCGACACTCGACAATCGACACTCGACAATCGACATTCGAATGACTTGTACGCTTAATCTTTTCGGGACAACCAAGCGCACATGCCACTCGACACTCGACATTGTTTTTGATTTATCCAAAAAACAGTCTAAATTTGTACGCTAAAATTAGAAAGGGTACACATTTTTCCGGGAACAAACCGGAGTTAGTTCTTTGACATATCGGAAAAAGAAAAATGGAGGGGAAATTTGTGTTTTCGACGCATAAATCCCCCCTTCCATGCGCAATAGCGCCCACAAAGATATTTTAGATTTTCTGCAACAGGTCA
>Ga0247844_1003644_pt1 | contig 22249 bp, 19 predicted proteins | sample LaCtaG_FD_192421 | JGI IMG/M metagenome (GOLD analysis project Ga0247844, IMG submission 192421) | Freshwater microbial communities from meromictic Lake La Cruz, Castile-La Mancha, Spain - LaCruzMarch201714.5m_1 | ecosystem: Environmental > Aquatic > Freshwater > Lake | place: Spain: Castile-La... | reverse complement strand
CGTGCACCACCTGCGGCGGTGCGCGCTTAAAGACCGAGAGTTTGCTCTGGCGCATTGGAAACTTAGCCGATGCCAGCGCAGTTTTACCTGCGGAGAAGCGCTTTATGCCCCAGGGCGTGCAATGGAACCGCGCCCAACTCGAAGCGTTACCAGGCTTGTGTTTGCATGATTTGATGCTCATGCCGCTTTCGCGCTTGCATCTGTTTTTTACCCGTCTGAGCACGGTGGATATCCATGCTTCTGAGGCCGATCAAAAAACACTCAAACTCTTACTAGAAGAAATCACCACGCGCTTAAAGTACCTGTGCGATGTGGGTATTGGCTACCTCACGCTTGACCGCCAAAGCCGAACGCTCAGCGGTGGCGAAGTCCAACGTATCAACCTGACAACGGCCTTGGGCACATCCTTGGTCAACACCCTGTTTGTTTTAGACGAGCCTAGTATTGGCTTACACCCCCGCGATATGCACCGCATTATTGTGGCCATGCAACGCCTGCGCGATGCGGGCAACACCTTGGTGGTGGTCGAACACGACCCGGCGGTCATGTTGGCAGCCGACCGGATGATCGACATGGGCCCTGGCCCCGGAGAAAAAGGCGGGCAGATTGTTTTTGACGGTAGCACCGAAGCATTGAAAAGCGCCGACACCCTCACGGGCGCTTACCTGGGCGGGCGCAAGCAAGTCGGCATGGGCTTTAAACGCATGGTGGGCGACAACACGCCGCGGCTCGTTTTAGATGGGGCGACGCAACACAACTTAAAAAACGTCTCGATTGAAATTCCTTTGCAACGCTTGGTGTGCATCACTGGTGTGAGTGGCTCCGGAAAATCCACTTTGGTACAAGACGTTTTGGCCCCGGCTTTGTTGCGCCACTTTGGCAAATCCACCGAAACCCCGGGTGCTCACAGCCGCTTATTGGGCGCAGAGCTCTTGAGCGAAGTGGTGTTCGTCGACCAGTCACCCATAGGTAAAACCGCCCGCTCTAACCCGGCTAGCTTTGTCGGCGCATGGGATTCGATCCGCGAACTATTTGCGCAGGCCCCGTTATCGCGTGAGCGCAGTTACACCGCCTCAAAATTCAGTTTCAATAGCGGCGACGGACGTTGTCCCACGTGCGGCGGCTCGGGCTTTGAGCACATTGAAATGCAGTTTCTAAGTGACGTCTATCTGCGCTGCCCCGACTGCGACGGCAAGCGCTACCGCCCCGAAATTTTGGAAGTCACCATCGAGCGCCGCCTATCACAAGCCCCCCATTCGGAGTCACATTCGGGGTCAGATTCCAATTTCTCAGAGCCAACGATTCACCTGAATGTGGCCGACGTGTTGAACCTCACCGTGAGCGAAGCGGCGCAATGGTTTGCCAACGACCGCGATGTCATTCGAGCACTCCAACCCATTGTTGATGTGGGCTTGGAATACGTGAAGCTAGGGCAGCCCGTTCCTACATTGTCTGGGGGAGAAGCACAACGCCTCAAACTCGCAGGCTTCTTAGCGGAAGCCGCCAAAAGCAGTAGCACCAGCCGCCAAAACTTAGCGCGCCGTGGCTCTTTGTTTATGCTGGACGAGCCTACGACTGGCCTTCACTTTGACGATATTGCCAAACTCATGCGGGCCCTACGCAAGTTGATTGACGCGGGCAATTCCTTGGTGGTTATTGAACACAATCTGGATGTGATTCGTTCCAGCGATTGGCTGATCGATTTAGGACCCGAAGGCGGAGACGCGGGCGGAGAAGTTGTGACCATCGGAACGCCCGAAACCGTCTTGCTGCACCCAACTAGCCACACTGGCAAAGCCCTGCGCGATTACGCGGCAGCCATGGGGGTGGTCCATGAGGTTCAAGAGTTTTCTAACGCGGAAAAGTACACGCTCGCTGCCAAGGCGGGGGATGGGGTTGCGCTGGGCGCCGATTTGGCGCTTGCGTATGAGGAGCCCGGCGCAACCCCATCCCCTGCCTTGGCTTCGCCAATAACTTCCGATAGCAATTCCAATTCCATCCGCATTGTTAATGCGAAAGAACACAATCTCAAATCGCTGAGCGTCAATATTCCGCGCGGCAAGTTCAGTGTCGTGACCGGCGTTAGCGGCTCGGGTAAGTCCACCTTGGCGTTTGATATTTTGTTTAACGAAGGACAGCGGCGCTATTTGGAAAGTCTCAACGCGTATGCACGGTCTATCGTGCAGCCCGCAGGCCGGCCAGAAGTCGACGCTGTGTATGGCATTCCGCCGACGGTTGCGATTGAACAGCGGCTCTCACGTGGTGGGCGCAAATCGACTGTGGGAACCACCACGGAAGTTTGGCATTTTTTGCGTTTGCTCTACGTCAAACTCGGAACCCAACACTGCACCAAAGATGGTGCAGCCGTCGCGCCCCAATCGGCTGACAGCATTGCTGCCCAATTGCTTAAAAACTTCAAGGGCCAGCATATTGGCCTGCTCGCGCCCTTGGTTATCGGACGCAAAGGCGTCTACACCGAGCTCGCCGACTGGGCCCGTCCGCGCGGGTACACCCATTTGCGCATTGACGGCGCGTTTGTCCCAACGCAGGGCTTTGCACGGATTGACCGCTTTAAAGAACACCACATCGAACTTCCCGTTGCCAGCCTGGATGTCAACCCCGCGCAGGAAACCGCGCTGCGCCAAGCCCTGGCCACTGCATTGACCCACGGCAAAGGCGTGGTGCAAGTGATGAGCGCCATGGACGGGCTGCGCGAAGCGATGACAGCAGGCACAAGCACGCTGGGGATAGGCCGTTGTGATGTGTTTTCTACCAAGCGGGCCTGTCCGGTGTGTTCTAGCTCCTACGCTGAACTGGATCCGCGCTTGTTTAGTTACAACAGCAAACACGGTTGGTGCCCTGACTGCGTAGGCACGGGTGTGGCCTTAAACAAAGAACAACGCAAAGTATTTGATGATTCAGTTCGGGAAGACAACGGCGGACGCGAGCACACGTTTGCAGAAGCCGATGTAGATGACTTGGTGGATGCTGCCTGTCCGAGTTGCCACGGTACGCGTTTAAACGCTACCGCCCGCGCGGTTCGTTTTAATGGCGTGAGCATCACCGATATCGCGGCGCTCAGCGTTAGTGATGTGCGAGTCTGGATTGAAACGCTGCAAGCCCAAGGCGGCCTCAGCCAACGCGAAGCGGACATTGCGCGCGACCTGATTCCTGAAATTAAAAGTCGACTTGCGTTTTTAGAAGAAGTTGGATTGGGCTACTTAACCCTTGACCGAGGCGCTCCTACTTTGAGTGGCGGCGAGGCCCAACGGATTCGCTTGGCGGCCCAATTGGGAAGCAATTTGCAAGGCGTGTGTTACGTGCTAGACGAGCCGACCATTGGACTGCACGCGCGGGACAATCAGATTTTGCTGGGCGCACTCAAAAGTTTGAGCGACAAAGGCAATACGTTGGTAGTCGTTGAGCACGATGAAGACACGATTCGCCACGCCGACCACATCATCGACATCGGGCCGAGCGCCGGCAAGCGTGGCGGCCACTTGGTCGCAGAAGGCAGCGTAGAAGACATTCAAAATGCGCCAGATTCCCAAACCGGCCGTTACCTTTTGCACGCCATGCGCCATCCTCTGCAAGCGCGTCGCGGGGTTGAAAAACTCGCGGCCGATGCAGAAGTGCTGCAATGGTTGACCGTTCACAAAGCGACTCTGCACAACTTGCAATCGGTCACCGCGGCAGTTCCGCTCAAGCGCTTAGTCGCTGTGACCGGGGTCAGCGGATCGGGCAAATCGACGCTGGCACGCGATGTCTTGCTTGCCAACGTACAAGCCTTGGTACAACAGCGTTCCACCAAAGCCGGTCGCGAAGCGCAAGACGCCGGCCAACATCCAGCCTTGGTTGGTTGTGAAAAAGTCACCGGCTTTGAGGGCATTGATAGGGTGTTGGAAGTCGATCAAACCCCGATTGGCAAAACGCCCCGCAGTTGCCCTGCGACCTACATCGGTTTTTGGGACACCATTCGCAAACTTTTTGCCGATACCTTGGAGGCCAAAGCCCGGGGCTACGCAGCCAACCGGTTTAGCTTTAACACCGGCGAAGGGCGTTGCCCAGGTTGCGAAGGCCAAGGCATTCGCACCATCGGTATGAGCTTTTTACCCGATGTGAAAGTGCTGTGCGAAACCTGCAAAGGCGCACGATTTAACCCAGAAACGTTGGCGGTGACTTGGCGCGGAAAAAGCATTGGCGATGTGCTGCAAATGGAAGTGGACGAGGCGGTGGAATTCTTCGCCGCTATGCCCGTGATTGCCCATCCGCTCAAACTGTTGAAAGACGTGGGACTGGGTTACCTCACCCTTGGACAACCTTCGCCCACCTTAAGCGGCGGTGAAGCCCAGCGCATCAAACTGGTAACCGAGTTGAGCAAGGTGCGCGACGACATTACGCGCCGAGGTCAAAAAGTTCCGCATACGCTGTATGTGCTCGACGAACCGACGGTCGGCCTGCATATGGCGGATGTGGAAAAACTCATTGGCGTCTTACACCGCCTGGTGCAAGGTGGTCACAGCGTCGTGGTGATTGAGCACGATTTGGATGTGATTAGCGAAGCCGATTGGGTGATTGACCTTGGGCCCGATGGCGGGACCGGTGGCGGAACGGTCGTTGCAGCAGCCACGCCAGAAAACGTGGTGCGCCTTAAAACGCACACCGGTGTGGCGCTTAAATCGGTCTTAGCCCGCGCTGCCTAAGGACAAACCGGCATGTTCGCGCAGCGGGTGGAAGTGGATTTTAGGAAACCGCTCCTGAGCCAAGCGAACGTCATACGGCGAGGTGCACAAATAGGCCAAGGTATCGGCCGCATCGCGCGCCATGCGTTGGGGATAGGCGTGTACAAAATCGCGCAGTTCTGCTGGCGTGTCTGCCGTAATCCAACGCGCTCCGGTGTACTGGCTTCCTTCAAGACGAATATCGGCGTCGTACTCGCCCTTCAAACGGTGTTGCACCACTTCGAATTGCAACTGGCCGATGGCGCCCAAGAGCATATTGCCACCCATCTCGGGCTTGAACACTTGGATCGCACCTTCTTCGCCTAACTGCGCCAAACCTTGTTGAAGTTGTTTGGTGCGCAGCGGATTTTTAAGCACCACCGTCATAAAAAGTTCAGGCGCAAAAAATGGCAAACCTGTGTATTGCAGGTTCACGGTTCCGTCGGTGATCGTGTCGCCCAATTGAACGCCCCCGTGGGTGGTAAAGCCCACGATATCACCGGCATAGGCTTCTTCCACGGCCTCGCGGCGCTGGCTCATGAAAGTCACCACGCTGGTGGGGCGCAGCTCTTTGGCCGTGCGCATCACTTTGAGTTTCATCCCTGGCGTGTATTTGCCCGAGGCCATGCGCACAAAGGCAATGCGGTCACGGTGGTTGGCATCCATATTGGCCTGGACCTTAAAAACCACGCCACTAAAGGCTTGGTCTTCGGGCTGTACCTCTTTCACCACCGGCTGGCGGTTGACCAAGGTGGTGCTGGTTCGTGACTGCGGGCTGGGCGCCAAATCGACCAAGGCGTCAAGGACTTCCATCACTCCAAAATTATTCACACCAGAACCAAAAAATACCGGGGTTTGCTTGCCCGCTAAAAAGGCTGCATGGTCCCACGCGGGCGAAGCGCCTGTGGCCAACTCCATGCTTTCTAATGCGCTGGTCCACTCGTGGCCAAATCGCTTGGCCAAGACATCGGAATCATTCAAACGTACAGCATCAAAGTCTTGCGGCCGGCGCTCGCTCCCGCTCTCGAACACAGTCATCGCCTGTGTACGCAAATTGATGATGCCGCCAAAGGCTTTGCCTTGGCCGACTGGCCAAGTCATAGGCACGCAAGGCATCCCGAGTTCGCGCTCGATCTCATCCAAAATATCCAAAGGCTCACGCACCTCGCGGTCCATTTTGTTGACAAAGGTGATGATGGGAGTGTCACGCTGTCGGCACACTTCGATCAAGCGGCGAGTTTGTGATTCCACACCATTGGCAGCATCAATCACCATCAACGCAGCATCTACGGCGGTGAGCACGCGGTACGTGTCTTCTGAAAAGTCTTTGTGGCCCGGGGTATCAAGCAAGTTGATGACGTGGTCTCGATACACCATTTGCATCACGCTCGAGGCCACAGAAATTCCCCGCTGTTTTTCAATCTCCATCCAGTCGCTGGTCGCGTGACGCGTGGCTTTTCGCGCTTTCACCGAACCTGCAATTTGAATCGCGCCTGAAAACAGCAACAGCTTCTCCGTCAGCGTTGTTTTGCCCGCGTCCGGGTGGGAAATAATCGCAAAAGTGCGGCGGCGGCGGGTTTCTTGTTCAAAAGACACAGGTCAATTCCAGGGAGGTATCACGTAAAAAGGGGTCTTTGATTCTAAGCGGCGCTGCGTTTTACGTATAATTAGCGGTATCCGAGGAGCGTTGCAGTTCACACAGTGTGAATGAGGCTCGGACCGCGTACCTAGGCAATCGCCTTTTTACCGCACCAACTGCGCTCACCCACGGCTCTGTGAGGTGAGGCTTCCCCCTTAAGAAGTTTCTCTGCTGCAGATCTGCGGTTGTTCAAATCTATTTTTTATTTTTGGAGTGAGCCATGAACGCTGTATTGAAACCGATTAAAAACCAAGACTACGAAATTGCAGACCTGAGCCTAGCCGCTTGGGGCCGCAAAGAACTCAACATCGCCCAAACGGAAATGCCCGGCTTGATGGCTATTCGCGAAGAGTTTGCCAAAGCCCAGCCCCTCAAGGGCGCGCGCATTACCGGCTCTTTGCATATGACCATTCAAACCGGTGTGCTGGTCGAAACACTGCAAGCACTGGGCGCTGAAGTCCGCTGGGCTTCATGCAATATTTTCTCGACCCAAGACCACGCAGCTGCAGCACTGGTCGCCGCTGGTACGCCTGTGTTTGCCTACAAGGGCGAGAATTTGACCGATTACTGGGATTACACCCACCGTATTTTTGAATTTTCTGGACGCAAAGGCACCGCTGCCGAAGGCCCCAATATGATTTTGGACGACGGCGGTGACGCTACGTTGCTCATGCATTTGGGCACCAAAGCTGAGAAAGACATCAAAGTCTTGGCTAAGCCGAAAAGTGAAGAAGAGATTTGCCTGTTCAAAAGTATCAAAGCCAAACTCAAAATCGATCCCACTTGGTACAGCCGCCGTTTGAAAAATATCATCGGTGTCACCGAAGAAACCACCACGGGCGTTTTGCGTTTGAACGAAATGTCTGTCAAAGGCGAACTCGCTTTCCGCGCGATCAACGTCAATGATTCCGTCACCAAATCCAAGTTTGATAACTTGTATGGCTGCCGCGAGTCCTTGGTTGACGCGATCAAACGCGCAACCGACGTCATGATTGCAGGAAAAGTCGCCTTGGTTGCCGGTTACGGCGACGTGGGCAAGGGTTCTGCCCAAGCATTGCGCGCTTTATCAGCTCAAGTGTGGGTTACGGAAGTCGACCCCATCAACGCCCTACAAGCAGCCATGGAAGGCTACAAAGTGGTGACTATGGAATACGCAGCGGACAAAGCTGACATTTTTGTCTCGGCCACTGGTAACAAAAACGTCATCACCTACAAGCACATGGCGGCCATGAAAGACCAAGCCATTGTTTGCAACATCGGTCACTTCGACAATGAGATCGACGTCGAATCCTTAAATAAGTGCAAATGGGAAGAAATTAAACCCCAAGTCGACCATGTGATTTTCCCAAGCCAAGGCAAAAAACCTGGCAAGCGCATTATTTTGTTGGCCAAGGGACGCTTGGTTAACTTAGGCTGCGGCACAGGTCACCCCAGTTTTGTGATGTCTTCGAGCTTTGCCAACCAAACGATCGCTCAGATCGAGTTGTTCACCAAGCCTAAAGAATACAAAAATGGCCAGGTCTATGTGTTGCCAAAGCATTTGGATGAAAAAGTAGCCCGTTTGCACCTGAAGAAAGTCGGCGCAATGCTGACCGAACTCACCACCGAACAAGCGGCTTACATTGGCGTCAACAAGGCTGGCCCTTACAAAGCGGATACCTACCGGTATTGATGCGCCTGCATGCGCATTGACCAACTCCTAGTTCACATCCAACTCGCGAGTACCCGCTCCCAAGCCCAACGGCTGATTGCCGATGGCGTGGAGTGGCTGCAAGGCGATACGTGGAAGCGTATCGTTAAAAATGGCGACGACGTCCCTGAGGGCGCGTCTGTTCGCCTGCTTAACAATGCTGAAGCCCGCTACGTTTCACGCGGCGGCTTAAAGCTAGAAGCGGCGCTTGCACACGTGGGCTTGAATGTAAAGGGGATGGCTTGCTTGGATGTAGGCCAGTCCACTGGCGGTTTTACCGACTGCTTGTTGCAGCACGGTGCGGTATCGGTGGTGGGGGTCGATGTGGGCAGCGCCCAACTTCATCCCCAATTGCGAACCGATCCGCGCGTGCTGTGCGTGGAAAAAGTCAATGCCCGTGCCTTGGAGGCTGCCGATCTGATTGCTGCGTACGAAGACAGCGTTGGTTCGGACGGTATGTTTGATGCTGAAGATGATTCGACTTTGCCTAATTCAGATGAGGCCGCCTTAGCGGCTGCGTCTGAATTTGTCCCTGCGTTTGATTTGGTGGTGGGCGATTTGTCTTTCATTTCCCAGACGTTGGTGCTCCCTGCCGTGGTCCCTTTGCTTAAACCTGGGGGCACATTGCTCACGCTGGTTAAACCCCAGTTTGAATTACAACCGGGGCAAGTGGGAAAAGGCGGAATTGTCAAAGACGCATCCATGTACCTGTTGGTAGAGCAGCGTCTTCGAGACGCATGCGCCGATTTAGGCCTGACGGTCACCGCGTGGTTTGACTCCCCCATTGCCGGGGGCGACGGCAACCACGAGTTCTTTATTTGCGCCCATAAACCGGCCTAAACAGTTATTTCCGATTGAGAACACCATGTTTTCTTCTCCTCGAATTCCAGTGGGTCTGGAATTCTTTCCTCCCAAGACGGCGCAAGGGGTGGATAAGCTGCGCCTAGTGCGTCAGCAACTCTCTATTCTTAAACCTGCTTTTTGTTCAGTCACTTTTGGTGCGGCTGGATCCACGCAGGAAGGCACATTTAGCACGGTGGGGGAGATGCTGGCAGAAGGCGCACCCACCGCGTCGCATTTCACTTGTATCAACGCCACCCGCGAAACGGTTCGAACGCAACTCGCCACCCTCAAAGCCATGGGCGTTCAACGTTTGGTGGCTTTGCGAGGAGATTTGCCTGAGGGCTACCACGCGGGTGATTTTTTATATGCCTCAGATTTGGTCGCTTTTATTCGGGCAGAGACTGGGGCTGACTTTCACATTGACGTTGCAGCCTACCCCGAAGTTCATCCCCAAGCCCTTTCGCAAACCGCCGATCTCCAAGCCTTTGCTGCCAAGGTACGCGCAGGGGCCAACTCCGCAATCACCCAGTATTTTTACAACTCGGATGCCTACTTTCGATTTGTAGAGGACTTGGACGCATTGGGCTTGCATATCCCGGTTGTCCCAGGTATTTTGCCCATCACCAATGCCGCGCAATTGATTCGATTTTCGGACGCCTGCGGTGCTGAAATTCCCCGATGGATTCGCTTGCGTTTACAAAGCTTTGGCGATGATGTCGAGTCCATCAAAGCGTTTGGCTTGGACGTGGTGACCGATTTATGCGATCAACTACGCGCGGGCGGTGCGCCGTCTTTTCACTTCTACACCTTGAACCACAGCGAGCCGACCTTGGCGCTGTGCGAGCGGCTGGGCCTAGCCGCCTGACTCTAAGGTGTAGGTGGCGTGTTGGTCTTGTTTGAGAATAGCGACCAACTGCGGCAGCGCATCTTTTAAAACGGCCTTGAGCGTAAAAGGCGGATTAATGAGGAACATCCCGCTGGCCGGTAGGCCGGGGCGGATGGTCTCACCTTCATCGCTCTGCTGCAGTTTGCTAGATTTAACGGTCAAGGTGGCTTCTAGCCAACTTTTGCCCGCCTTATTAGCCAAGGTTTTGAGTTTTCTTGGCAGATCATGCGCTTCAGGGCGCGGAATAATCGGGTACCACACGACGTAGGTTCCTGTGGCAAAACGCAGCAACGCATCTGCCACCATCGCGCTCACGCGCGCATAGTCGTGCTTGACTTCGTAACTGGGATCACACAACAACAAAGCGCGCCGAGAGGGAGGTGGCAAGAATTTCTTAACCCCTTCAAAACCATCTTCGCGCTCAATGGCGACCTGCCGACCGGCTTCCAACTGGGCAATATTGGCCGTCAAGGTTTTGGTGTCGGTGGGGTGAAGCTCAAAGAGTTTGAGTTTGTCACGCCCGCGTAATTGCTGTTGAATGATAAAGGGCGAGCCTGGGTACACTTTCCACTGCCCACCCGCATTAAAGCTGGCAACCAGGTCAATATAGTCTTGAATAGCAGGGGCGAAAGGCTGCTCTGGCTTGGCGGCAATCAATTTCAGAAACCCTTGCGATGCTTCCGCACTGGTTTGCGCATAATCCCCGTCGAGCCGGTACAAGCCAGCCCCAGCATGGGTGTCAAAAACCGTAAAAGCCGTTTCTTTTTGCGCCATGTGCTTGAGCACAGCGAGTAAAACGGTGTGTTTGAGAACGTCGGCGTGGTTGCCAGCGTGAAAAGCGTGTCGATAACTAAACATAGGCGGTGATGGTAACCCGCGCGAGGGCCAATTAGGTGATTTGCCTTAAGTTTGTATAATAGAAGGCTTCGCAGCGCATTAGTGGCTCCGCGGCGAAGCTTGTTCCCCACCTAAGAGACTCCCGCTAGTGGAGTGCCGACCGTGGAAAAGAGCCCAACAAACCCTTCTTTTTAAAGAGAAAACTCATGTCAACTTTCAGCGCAAAACCCGCTGAGGTCGTGCACGAGTGGTTTGTGGTTGACGCGACCGATAAGGTCCTCGGACGAGTAGCCAGCGAAGTTGCTCTCCGTTTGCGCGGCAAACACAAGGCCATTTACACGCCTCACGTAGATACAGGCGACTTTATTGTCGTTATTAACGCAGCTCGCCTGCGCGTCACGGGTGCCAAATCCATCGACAAAGTGTATTACAGCCACTCAGGCTACCCCGGTGGCATTTCCGCCATCAACTTTCGCGATATGCAAGCCAAGTTCCCTGGCCGTGCTTTGGAAAAAGCCGTCAAGGGCATGCTTCCAAAAGGCCCTCTGGGCTACGCGATGATCAAAAAACTCAAGGTTTATGGTGGTGCTGAGCATCCCCATACCGCCCAACAGCCTAAAGTGCTGGAAATCGCAGGAGCTGCAAAATGATTGGTGATTGGAACAATGGAACCGGTCGTCGCAAATCCAGCGTGGCCCGCGTTTTCTTGAAAAAAGGCTCCGGCCAAATCGTCGTGAACGGCAAAGCCATTGAAAATTTCTTTGGTCGTGCTACTTCCATCATGATTTGCAAGCAGCCTCTGCTTTTGACCAACCATGCCGAAACTTTCGACATCATGGTCAATGTGGCTGGCGGTGGTGAATCCGGTCAAGCGGGCGCAACCCGCCACGGAATCACACGCGCTTTAATCGATTACGATGCAACGCTCAAGCCCATGCTGAGCCAAGCCGGCTTCGTCACGCGTGATGCGCGCGAAGTTGAACGTAAGAAGGTCGGCTTCCACGGCGCGCGCCGTCGCAAGCAGTTCTCCAAGCGTTAATCCTTCACCGGATTGCAAAAAAGGCCGCCCGAGCATCGCTTGGGTGGCCTTTTGTCCTTTAAGGGTTCTTTATGCGCTTTCGATTGTTACGCCGGCGACTCACCATCAGCGCACCGCGCATGTCGGTGCGCAGCGCCCTGCCTTGGCCTTTTCGCTGGGTCTTGATCGCGGTTGTTTTCGGATTTTGCGCAGCCATTGGTTTGTGGGCCTTTGAGTTTGGGCGCGATATTGCAGGCTTAGAAAAGGGCCATTCTGAAGAACTGATAAAAACGCGCGCCAAGGTGCTCAGCTTACAAGCCGACTTAGACGCCGCTATTGAGCAACGCGACCAAGCGCAGTCGATAGCCAATACGGCAGGGGTTTTGGTCGCCACAGAAAAAGCGACAACGGGTCTGATGGCTGCGCAGGTTAAATTACTGGAAACAGACAACCAAAGACTTCGCGATGACTTGGGGTTTTTCGAGAAGTTGATCCCTGTTGCCGCCAACGACGGCTTGGCGATTAGAGGCTTGCAGGCCGAGGTCAAAGATACTGGCAAAATCCGCTGGCAAGTGCTTGTCATTCAATCGCGCAAAAATGCGCCAGAATTTACGGGGCGCATTGAGATCACGCTGAATGGAACGCTCAATGGCAAACCATGGACGGGTAGCGTACCCAGCGCAGGTGTTCAAATTAAAATGGCGCAATATGGCCGTTTTGAAGGTGAGTTTGAGGTGCCCATTCAAGTGACGGTAAAGGGACTTACGGCGAGGGTGATGGAGGGCGCGGTAGTCAGGGCAACACAAGTGGCAAAGTTATGACCCGTGAGAGGGCCTGCTTTTTACGTAATTTGCGAGGATCAACATGTTCAACAAGAAAAAACAACCCCCGCTGAGAAGCCTCATTGCCGAAGGTGCGCGCGTCAGCGGAGACATCTTTTATTCCGACGGCTTGCGGGTCGAGTGTGAAATTATTGGAAATATCCATCCCAATAACTCCAATCCCAGCATTCTGGTGATTTCTGAGTTCGCTGTTGTAGTTGGCTCTGTGAGCGCGGACCACATCATTGTGAACGGCCGTATTCAAGGCAACGTCATGGCTCGGCTGATGTTAGAAGTTCAACCCAGTGCGCGGATTGAAGGTGACGTTCAGTATGGGTCTTTAGAACTTCACCAAGGAGCCCTGGTCAATGGTCGCCTCACACCGTTGATCGGCGAAGAGGGAAAACCCATACTGGCAGTAGAGTCAAATCCCGCATAAATGAATATCCGAGCAAATTGCTGTACTATCTCAATTCAACCTTTTATTTTGTCGGAACTACACCATGAGCGCAGTCGCTGAATCCATCCCTACTGAAATGCCGGCCCCCATTTTGTTCACCGATAGCGCGGCGGCCAAAGTAGCCGACCTGATTGCCGAAGAAGGCAACACGGACTTGAAACTTCGGGTTTTCGTCCAGGGCGGTGGATGCTCAGGATTCCAGTACGGCTTTACATTTGACGAAATCACCAATGAGGACGACACGACCATGACCAAAAATGGCGTGTCCTTATTGATTGACGCTATGAGCTACCAATACTTGGTGGGCGCAGAAATTGATTACAAAGAAGATTTGCAAGGCGCGCAGTTTGTGATCAAAAATCCCAATGCCACGACGACCTGTGGTTGCGGATCGTCTTTCTCGACCTAGACCTTAGCCCATAGCCCTCGCTACTATCAGGCGAGGTAAAGAGCGCCCAAAATACGAGCACCCTTTGCGCCTGTGACACTAGGAACACTCGCAGGTTTGCGCTGAGTCGTTTGTTGCGCCAACCAGGCAAATGCACAGGCTTCCACAAGATGCGGTTCAATACCTAGCGCTTGAGAACTACAAACATGGGCATCCGGCGCCAATGCCTGCAAGCGTTCCATCAAAGCCAAATTAAACGCACCGCCGCCACACACCACTAAGGTTTCACAGACCAACGGCGTTGAGCGCATCCCTTCAACACAAGCCCAGGCCGTTAACTCCACCAAAGTCGCTTGAACGTCTTTCGCAGGCAAGCCCTCAAAGCCTTGTAACCGGGCATTCAACCAATCCCCATTGAAAAGGTCTCGTCCGGTACTTTTGGGTGGAGACTTCTTAAAAAACGCGTCATCTTGCAGCCGAGCCAGTAGCGCCTGACTTACAGCGCCTTGGGCACCCCATTGACCCCGGTCATCGAACGTTGCGCCGGTATGCAAATGGCACCACGTGTCCATCAATGCATTTCCTGGCCCGCAGTCAAAACCCAACTGGGGCCCTTGGGCTTGTGGGCTATTGAAAGCAGGCACCAGTGTGATATTGGAGATTCCACCGATATTAAGAATGGCCCGCGCTTGGGTTGGATGCCCAAAAAATGCGCGGTGAAAGGGCGGGACCAAAGGAGCGCCTTGACCGCCAGCAGCTAAGTCTCGACTGCGAAAATCGGCCACCACATCAATCCCGCACCACTCAGCCAACAACGCGGGCTGGTTGAGTTGGATGGTGTAACCGATGGAATCAAATGCTTGCGGGCGGTGCCGCACCGTTTGGCCATGGGCACCGATAGCGCGAACCGCATTAGCGGGCAAGTGGTGGGTTGCTAGTAACTCGGATACGACATCCGCATAAATACGGACCAAGGCATTGGCTGCTAAAGCACCCCGGTGGATTTCATTGGACCCCTCCGAATTGAGGCTCAAAAACTCTTCCCTCAAAGCGGGCGCAATTGCGCAGCTGGCATGGCCTATGACTTCGATTGGAATAGGTCCGTCTGTACTTCGCACCAAAACGCCATCGACACCGTCTAACGAGGTCCCCGACATGAGTCCAATAAACCATTCGGACATGAACAACGAGGCCTTGTGCGGTTTACTGGACGCTGCCGATTTGCAATAGCGCTGCTGCGTTAAGCTGAGAGCGCGCCAACTGTGCTACTTTGTCAAACTGCGGCTTTACAGAGGCGCTCACCGGCACGGGGGCGCTTTGGCGAGCGAGGGTTAACGGGTCTTTGTGCGCGCCATTGACCCTGAACTCGAAATGCAAATGGGGGCCAGTGGCCCATCCTGTGGACCCTACCAAGCCCACGTTTTGCCCTTGTCTGACAGTTTGGCCGCGCTTGACCTGGATACGACTTAAATGCGCGTACAACGTGGTTTGGCTGCCAGTGTGTTTCACGATGACCACGTTACCAAAACCATTTTGGACACCTGCAAACTCCACCACACCATCGCCCACCGTTCGCACAGGGGTTCCGGTCGCCGCACCATAATCCACGCCCAAATGGGCGCGCCATGTTTGCAAAATCGGATGGAAACGCATCTTGAAGCCGCTGGTCACCCGAGAAAAGGCCATGGGAGAAGCCAGAAATGCACGGCGAAGACTCTCTCCTGCAAGCGTGTAATAGCCGCCCTTGGTCAGGGAGTGTGTAGCTGAAGAAGTACTTTGGCCTAAAGCCTCTTGAAACCACACGGCTTGGTATGTTTTTCCTGCATTGAAGAATTCGGCGCTGATGACCCGACCTGTCCGCAAGGGTTCGCCATCGCCTTCCAGCGTTTCGTACACCACTGAAAAACGATCGCCTTTTCGCAAAGCATGGTGAAAATCGATATCACCAGAAAAAATTTCTGCAACTTGAACGGCGATTGCATCGGGAATTTGCGCCTCATCGGTTGCTGCAAACAAAGAAGATTGAATGGTGCCGCTGGCCAAACGGGTGCTTGCGCTCAAGGGCAAGGTTTCGAGCTTTGATTGCAAGCCCGCTGGGGTTTGTTGGATGCTTAGGCGCTTGAATTTACCGTCGTCTTCAGGGCTCCATCGAACATTTAAGCTGACCAACGTGCTGTTGGCATCAGCCTCTGCACTTACATTTCTTCCCACGCGACCCAGTAAATGCTGCTGTGCTAAGGGATCTTTTCGCAAAAAGGCTGCGGCATTGGGGTCCGAAATTCCTAAACGTTTTAACAGTGCATCTACGGTGTCTGCACTGCGGGTTTGATCGGTTCGATACAACCTGAAAGCTTGCTGGGCTAACGCATCGGATTGCGGCGCAAGCGCTAAAGTATCAACCGTTTCAACGACGGTACGTATGGGTAACTTGTTTGCATCAGGGGCCAATGTTGCGACAGCATAGGACAGGCCTGTTCCCGCGAGCAATAGCGACGCCATTCCTGCGGCGATCCGCCGAGGATGGTTCTGGGCAACACGGGCTACATAGCCCATTGCACTTCGCACAACAGTTAACAATCCATCTACCAAAATAGGGCTCCGTAAGATCGGGCGTCACATTAAATGTGAGGGGCTCCGGGCTGCGACTGGGCCGGGACTAAAATCAGTCGAATAGCCCACAATTTTCGCATGAGAGGGGCTGAAGTATATAGGGCTTACCCTTTGGATCTTAGAAAAACCCGTTATGAATCAAGCCTCTGAACCCTTATCTTCTGTCTCTGATGCCGTCAAAGAGGCTTTAGCCGTGTCTTTGCGGGGTTGCGACGAGCTCATCCCGCAAGACGAGTGGGTTAAAAAGCTGGTGCGATCCGAAGCGACTGGCAAACCTTTACGCATCAAACTCGGCCTGGACCCAACTGCGCCGGACATCCATGTGGGCCATACAGTGGTTCTCAACAAAATGCGCCAACTCCAAGATTTAGGCCATACCGTCATTTTTTTGATTGGTGACTTTACAAGCATGATCGGCGACCCCTCAGGGCGAAACACCACGCGTCCACCACTCACAGCAGAGCAAATCAAGGTCAACGCTGACACTTATTACAAACAAGCCTCTTTGGTCCTTGATCCAGCCAAAACAGAAATTCGCTACAACAGCGAATGGAGTGATCCTTTAGGCGCACGCGGAATGATCGCTCTGGCTTCGCGCTACACCGTGGCGCGCATGATGGAACGCAATGACTTCCATGACCGCTTTAAAGCGGGCCAATCCATCAGCGTTCACGAATTCTTATACCCTTTGATGCAAGGCTATGACAGTGTGGCCCTTCACAGCGATCTCGAGCTTGGCGGAACCGATCAGAAATTCAACCTCCTGGTAGGCCGTCAATTGCAAGCTGAGTATGGCCAAGAGCCGCAATGTATTTTGACCATGCCGCTTTTAGAGGGTTTGGATGGCGTTGAGAAAATGTCCAAAAGTAAAAACAACTACATCGGCATTTCCGAAGCGCCCAACACCATGTTTGCCAAGGTGCTTAGCATTTCGGATGCGCTGATGTGGCGCTGGTATACCTTGTTGAGCTTCAAGTCAGAGGCATTCATTGCGACACTCAAAGCAGAAGTCAACGCAGGGCGCAACCCCAAAGAAGCTAAGGTGGCACTGGCTAAAGAAATTACCGCTCGCTTTCACTCCTCGGCTGAAGCAGATGCGGCTGAGCAAGACTTTATCAACCGAAGCAAAGGTGGTATTCCAGAAACCATTGAGGAGATTTCACTGCCCTTGGATGAAGGCGGGAGCGGCTTAGGGATTGCAGCCATCCTTAAACAGACGGGACTGGTTGCGTCGAGTGGTGAAGGCAATCGTTTGATTGACGGAGGCGGCGTTCGCGTCGACAGTAGCGTTATAACTGACAAGGGTCTGAAGCTTGGTGCGGGAACCTATGTGATGCAGGTAGGTAAGCGCAAGTTCATGCGCGTTACCTTGGCTTAAGTGCAGGCACTGGTTCAACGGGTTCTGCGGGCCAGCGTGCGCATCGATGGCGACACGGTTGCTCAGATTGGAGCTGGTTTATTGGTCTTGTTTTGTGCCGAGCATGGGGACACGGAAGCCATGGCCAACAAACTATTACAGAAACTTTTGAAGTTGCGTATTTTTAGCGATGCCCAGGGCAAGATGAATCTCAGTCTCCAAGACCTGCAAAATTCCGGTGCTCCAGCAGGGTTGCTGATCGTGAGCCAATTTACTTTAGCCGCGGACACCAGCGGGGGCAATCGTCCGAGTTTTAAAAATGCTGCAGAACCGATTCAAGGGCGAAAGCTCTATGACTATTTTGTTCAACAAGCCCAAGGGGTTCATGCCCAGGTCGAAACTGGTGTTTTTGCTGCGGACATGCAAGTCGAATTGGTAAACGACGGCCCTGTGACAATTTCCATGCGCATCGCCTAAGATTTAAGCATAGGGATTGGCGAATCCAAGTTTTGCCAATATGGCAATTTCGCGTGATTCCATCGCATTCGCGTCCTTCTTTGACGTTTCATGGTCCCACCCTTGGGCATGCAAAATGCCATGGACAAGCAAATGGGCGTAATGTGCGCTTAGAGTTTTACCTTGCTCAAGGGCTTCGCGCTCAACAACAGGTGCGCACAAAACCAAATCAGCCAATACAGAGGGCTCTTTTGCATAATCGAATGTCAGGACGTTGGTTGCGTAGTCTTTATGCCGAAACTCGCGGTTCAATCCACGTCCCTCCTCAAGATTGACGATACGAACCGTGATTTCCCCATCGACCGCTAATGCATGGCGAACCCATTTCGCCACCCTATGACGCGGCAGTGCGCTTCGGTGTAACGCGGAATTTTCTGGGCTAGCAAACTGCAAAGACAATACAAGTTGAGGAAGCATGGCTTATCGAACTATTTTTGTCCGAGGGGCACGGACTTTAGGCAAACCACTGCGCAATGGGTTAGGGTTAGGCTCAGACTCTGGTATCTTGGTTGTGCCCAAGCGATTTTCCGTTAGCTCTGCCTCTTGCGCCCGCGACAGGTCATAGGCATCCACAATTCGGGCAACCAACGGGTGGCGAACAATGTCTTGGCTCGTGAGTCGCGTGATTGCAATTCCATCAACGCGCTTTAAGGTGCGCTCTGCATCAATCAAACCACTGAGTTGCGTCTTAGGCAAATCAATTTGACTGACATCGCCGGTGATCACGGCCTTTGTCCCAAAGCCAATTCGGGTTAAAAACATTTTCATCTGCTCTGGCGTCGTATTTTGCGCTTCATCCAAAATCACAAATGCATTGTTGAGGGTGCGTCCTCGCATAAATGCCAGCGGGGCGATTTCAAGCGCCTGCCGTTCAAACGCTTTCTGAACCTGCTCAAAACCCATCAAGTCGTACAAGGCGTCGTACAGCGGTCGCAAATAGGGATCCACCTTTTGATTCAGGTCACCAGGCAAAAACCCTAGGCGCTCACCCGCTTCCACCGCAGGGCGCGTAAGCACAATCCGCTGCACTGCGCTGCGTTGTAATGCATCTACGGCCGCGGCGACCGCCAAATACGTTTTCCCTGTGCCCGCAGGACCAATCCCAAGTGTGATGTCATGGCTTGCGATATTGTCGAGGTACAAGGCTTGGTTGGTACTTCGGGGTTTGAGATCTGCACGTCGCGTTGCGAGCGAGGGGCCATCCCCCGCTTCTACAGTGCCATCGCCAGAAAGCATCAGTTGAACGGTTGCCTCAGGGATAGACCGGGCGGCTATTTCATAAAGGGCTTGCAACAAGTCCATCGCACGCTGGGCTTTTAATTTGGGCCCATCCACTTTGAACTGCTCATGGCGGTGGGCAATGCGCACCCCGAGCGCTTCCTCAATCGCTCGCAAGTGTTGGTCGGTCGGGCCACACAGGTTAGATAAGCGTGTATTGTTGAGCGGTGAAAATAAGTGTCTGAAAATCAAGCTGATAATTCCGGTTTGCGCAATGTATTGAAAGTAGAAGATTGCAACGTATTGCCCATGATAGATAAAAAACGAAAGCACCCCCATGATCGGTCAACTCACAGGACTTCTTTGCAACAAAAATCCGCCTCAAATTCTGATTGATTGCGGCGGTGTAGGTTATGAGGTTCAAGTTCCCATGGGGACTTTTTACAACCTACCGGCCGAAGGTCAAAAAGTCACTTTGTTAATCCACTTTGTGGTCAGGGAGGATGCCCAGATTTTGTATGGCTTTGGAACCCCCACTGAGCGCGCTGCTTTTCGTGAACTGATTAAGATTTCTGGCGTTGGGCCGCGAACAGCACTCTCCATTTTGTCTGGCATGGATGTTGGTGATTTATCACAAGCTATTACCCTTCAGGATGCTGGTCGATTAACCAAGGTTCCGGGGATTGGAAAAAAAACAGCTGAAAGGTTGCTACTGGAACTCAAAGGAAAGCTAGGCGCAGATTTAGGCGCGCCTCTTGGCGCTGCCAACCATGCCCAATCAGATATCTTGCAGGCACTTTTAGCCCTAGGCTACAACGACAAGGAAGCTGCTTTGTCCCTCAAAGCGCTTCCCGCGGATATCGGTGTCAGCGATGGTATTAAATTGGCGTTGAATTCCCTAGCTCACTGATCCAGAAAGAACAAAACCCCTGCAGGTTTTCATTTGCAGGGTTTTTGTTTGTGGGGAGAAACCTCAGGGTTTCTAGACCAGCTGGGAAATTACATTCCCATGCCGCCCATACCACCCATACCGCCCATATCGCCACCACCCATGCCACCCATGCCTGCGCCGCCTTCATCTTTCGGGGCTTCTGCAACCATGCACTCGGTAGTCAACATCAAGCTAGCTACTGAAGCTGCGTTTTGCAAGGCAGTGCGTGTTACTTTGGTGGGATCCAAGATACCCATTTCGATCATGTCGCCATAAGTGTCGTTGGCAGCATTAAAGCCGTAGTTGCCTTTGCCAGCCAAGACGGCGTTGACAACCACGGAAGCTTCGCCGCCTGCGTTGTAAACGATTTCGCGCAATGGAGCTTCAATGGCTTTCAAAACCAATTTAATGCCAGCATCTTGGTCAGCGTTGTCACCAACGATTTTTCCAGCTGCTTGCTTGGCACGAAGCAACGCGACTCCACCACCAGCCACAATGCCTTCTTCCACGGCAGCGCGGGTTGCGTGCAATGCGTCTTCTACACGGGCTTTCTTTTCTTTCATTTCGACTTCGGTGGCAGCGCCCACTTTGATCACCGCAACACCGCCAGCCAACTTGGCTACGCGCTCTTGCAGCTTTTCACGGTCGTAATCAGACGTTGCTTCTTCGATCTGAACGCGCACTTGCTTGACGCGTGCCTCGATGTCAGATGCAGCACCTGCACCATCGATGATGATGGTGTTTTCTTTGCCCACTTCAACGCGCTTAGCTGATCCGAGGTCAGCCAAAGTGACTTTCTCCAAGGTCAAACCGATTTCTTCGGCGATGACTTTTCCGCCAGTCAAAATCGCGATGTCTTCCAACATGGCTTTGCGACGATCGCCAAAGCCTGGAGCCTTGACTGCAACCACTTTCAAAATGCCACGGATGGTGTTAACCACCAAGGTTGCCAAGGCTTCGCCTTCAACATCTTCCGCGATGATCAACAATGGGCGGCCAGCTTTAGCAACTTGCTCCAAGGTTGGTAACAAATCACGGATGTTGCTTATCTTCTTGTCGAACAACAACACGAATGGGTTGTCCAGCAAAGCAGCTTGCTTTTCAGGATTGTTAATAAAGTAAGGTGACAAGTAACCACGATCAAACTGCATGCCTTCGACGATGTCGAGTTCATTCTCTAAAGACTTTCCGTCTTCTACAGTGATCACGCCTTCTTTGCCCACTTTGTCCATGGCTTTGGCAATGATTTCGCCAATGCTGTGGTCGCTGTTAGCCGAAATAGATCCGACTTGGGCAATTTCTTTGGTTGTCGTAGTTGGTTTGGAGAGCTTTTTCAATTGCTCGATCAGTGCAGTAACAGCTTTATCGATGCCACGCTTTAAGTCCATGGGGTTCATGCCAGCGGCAACATATTTCATGCCTTCGTGCACGATGGCTTGCGCTAACACGGTAGCCGTAGTCGTACCGTCACCGGCATTGTCAGAAGTCTTAGAAGCAACTTCCTTGACCATCTGCGCACCCATGTTTTGCAACTTGTCTTTGAGTTCGATTTCTTTAGCGACTGATACGCCGTCTTTGGTCACGGTAGGTGCACCGAAAGAACGCTCCAACACCACATTACGACCCTTAGGGCCCAAAGTTACTTTGACCGCGTTGGCCAAAATATTCACGCCTTCAACCATGCGTGCGCGGGCTTCGCCGCCGAAAATTACGTCTTTTGCTGCCATGTGTATTACTCCAGATGTTTAATTATTTGGTTTCGACCACTGCGAAGAGATCATCTTCTTTCATGACCAACAATTCGTCGCCATCGACCTTGACGGTCTGACCGCTGTATTTACCAAACAGAACGCGGTCACCCACTTTGACTGTCAACGCGGCGATTTCGCCTTTGTCGTTGCGCTTGCCAGGTCCGACTGCAAGGACTTCACCTTGGTCAGGCTTTTCAGCTGCGTTGTCAGGAATAAAAATACCTGATGCGGTTTTGGTTTCGCTTTCAACGCGTTTAACAATAACGCGGTCTGCCAGAGGGCGCAGTTTCATGTGGAATCTCCTTGGGTTTGAAACAGGGTACACAGCACCGACCCACCGGGTCGACGCAATTAACTTAAACGACGGGACTGTTAGCACTCGTCTAGTAAGAGTGCTAATGATACGGGCGATTTGAGATATTTCAAGTCGCAAGTTAAAAAAAAACGCCCAGTCAGAGACTGGGCGTTTTCGCATTAATAGCCTGACGATGACCTACTTTCACACGGGAACCCGCACTATCATCGGCGCTGAAGCGTTTCACTGTCCTGTTCGGGATGGGAAG
>Ga0247844_1003639_pt1 | contig 22260 bp, 21 predicted proteins | sample LaCtaG_FD_192421 | JGI IMG/M metagenome (GOLD analysis project Ga0247844, IMG submission 192421) | Freshwater microbial communities from meromictic Lake La Cruz, Castile-La Mancha, Spain - LaCruzMarch201714.5m_1 | ecosystem: Environmental > Aquatic > Freshwater > Lake | place: Spain: Castile-La... | reverse complement strand
CTCAGAAGTGAAACGGTGTATCGCCGATGATAGTGTGGGGTCTCCCCATGCGAAAGTAGGTCACCGCCAGGGCCTCTCCCAAAACCCCTGCTCCCACGAGCGGGGGTTTTTTTTGCCTGGTGCCGGCATGATCGGGTAAGACCGCGCCTGGCGCGGTATGCGATGTTTACCGATGGGATTGGCGTCGGCAGGCTCGACGATTGCTGGACCTGGCACGGTCTAACCGATATCGCGTGCACGCAGCAGTTTCACTTGAAACAGCGTATTGCGCTCCTCCTCCTCGAGCGCCGAGGCAATGAAGTGAATGGTCCGGCGATAGAGTGGAATGATGTTATATTTCAGCGCATTGACCCTTTTCTGGGCCTTGCGTTGTTCTTCCATCAGGCGGTGTAGCGCGATTTCGACCTCGCCTAACTGCGCGAGTATGACGGCCGCATCCGCGAGGTGATCGCGAGTCGTGTCGAAGCTGGCGTCGGTGCCGAGCAGACCGACCGGCTTGAGCGGCAGGCGTTCAGCACTGACCGACGGGTACTCGACACCGAGCGCGCGGCGGGGAAGGATGTCGACCTTCAATGCGGGTTCGGCGCCAAGTGATGCCTGATGGATGCCGCGGCTGCCCATGCGCAAGTGGGTGAGGCTGAGGCATCGAAAGGCCTCGCTCAGTGCGCGTTCAGCGTCGGCGCGCAGACGCCGGTAGTCGCCGATGCGTTCGTAGACCAGTCGGGTCAAGAGTTCACGTTTACGCTCCAGCAGGTCGTGCCCTTCTTCAAGGAACTTCGCCTGCTTCTTGAGTTTGAGCAGGGTGTTCTTGGTCGGCGGAACCTTGATCAGTTGTTGGGCCATAGGAGAAGGTGGCGAACTCTGAGTGACAAGTGGTTGGCGTGTAAGGTGCGCGGAACCCAGGCGCTAGCCCTGGTGAGTGTCCCAGCCGGCCCGTTCGGCGATGCAGTCAGGTCCGCCCTCTTCAAACTCACGACAGATCAGGGGGCGTTGTTCATAGATGCGGCAGCGCAAGGTATCGCGGTCCAAGGCGGCGCACCAGCCGTCCGGCAGTCGGTCCATGGAGGGGGCACCGCCTAGGTTGAATCTGGTGTAGCGGCGGGGGACACCGGTTTCGGTGATGCATAAGACCTCAAGCCGACAGCACACCGCGGCGCAGTGATTGCAGGTGACGGGAGCGATTGGCTTGGGCATGGATTGGAATGGATGGCCTGTCTCGATCACGCGACGCCCGGCCAAAAGTCCGGATCCAAGGCTTCATCGACACTGAAAGGGCACTCCGGAGGGAAGATTCGTTCAGGCAATCCGGTCTCGTTGGACGCATTGAAGCGGGCATCGGGATAGGCCTCCGTGAGTGCCTCCGCGAGTCGAACCCGCAGGCTCGGGCTTTCTTTCAGTCGCTTGGTAATCGCGCGCCGGCTGTTGAAAATGGATCCCCGCCAACTGTTGCTGCGTTGCTGTGGCTGAAACTCCCACTTGAGGAGATGCGTCAGCAGGATGCCCATGTAACTCTCGATCGCCCGATACTCGCTGCGCCCCATGTCTTCCAATTCCTCGACGATGTTGGCGATATCGGCCTCAGCGAACCGTCCTTCGCGCAACAGTCGGGCGTTGTCGAACAACCACCGGCTGTAGTCGCTCTCATAGAGCCCGACCATCGGCTCAGGTGCTGGTGTCTTGAACGCGAAGGCCATGATCTAATCTGTCCCCGTGTAGTACTTGGCCAGATCCGTCTCTTTTACGCGGGTGAGCATGTCCCGCGGGAAGCTGCTCATGAGCTCCCAGGCGAGGTTGAGCGTTGCCTCAATGGAGCGGTCCTCGGATTCACCCTGGCCGACGAAGCGGGTGTCGAAGGCGTCGGCGAAGGCAAGATAGCGCCGATCACGCTCGGACAGTTCGTCCGCACCGATGATGGATGCGAGGTTGCGGGTCTCCTGGGCACGCGCATAGAGGGCATAGATCTGGGCCGAGACACGTGGATGATCCTCGCGGGTATCGTCCTTGCCGATGCCGTCCTTCATCAGGCGGGACAGGCTCGGTGAGATATGCACTGGTGGATAGATACCCTGGTTGTGTAACTCACGCGACAGCACGATCTGCCCCTCGGTGATGTAACCCGTGAGGTCCGGAATGGGGTGGGTGATGTCGTCCGAGGGCATCGACACCACGGGCATCATGGTAATCGAGCCGTGGCGTTGGTGGATGCGCCCGCAGCGCTCGTAGATCTCGGCTAAGTCTGAATAGAGATAGCCCGGATAGCCCTTACGGGCCGGCACATCGCCCTTGGCCGTGGCGACCTCACGCAGCGCCTCGGCATAATAGGTCATATCCGTCATGACGACGAGGACGTGGCGGTCCAGGTCATAGGCAAGGTATTCGGCGGCGGTGAGCGCGGTGCGCGGCAGGGTGAGACGTTCGACCGGTGGATCATCCGCCAGATTGATGAACATCACCACGTTGCGCAACACGCCCGAGGAGGCGAACTCGTCGCGGAAAAACTTGGCGTCGGCGTAAGAGACACCCATGGCCGCAAAGACCACGGAGAAGCTGGTGTCCTCGTCCTTGAGCTTGGCCTGGCGCACGATCTGCGCGGCCAATCGGTTATGCGGCAGACCGGAGCCGGAGAAGATCGGCAGCTTCTGGCCGCGCACCAGGCTGTTCAGCCCATCGATGGTGGAGATGCCGGTCTGGATGAACTCCCGCGGATAGGTGCGTGCGGCCGGGTTGATCGCAGACCCGGCGACCGGTCGGCGCAGGTTGCTGAGGATCGGTGGGCGGCCGTCGCGAGGTTCCCCCAGTCCGTTGAATTCACGTCCCAGCAGTTCCGGCGACAGGGCGATTTCCACCGGCTCATCCAGGAAGCGGACCCAGGTCCGTTCCAGGTCCAGATCGTCCGTGCCCTCGAAGACGAGGATCAAGACCGCGTCGTCGGCGGCACGGATCACTTGGCCGTTGCGGATACCGCCTGAATAGTCTTCGATCCGCACCCGGTCCCCGAAGGCCACCCCGGGCGCATCCTTCACCACCAGCAGTCCGCCGCGGGCTTGCGTTACGGTCCTGTATTCTTTGATGCTCATGCGTGTTACAACCCCTGGGAAGAGTGGCGTGGGAGTGGCCTGCCGATGCCGCCCGCGTGGTTCGTGGCGACTCAGCGAATCGCGGCGCCAAGCCGCTCCCACGGGGAATGCCTAGGACACTGTGGGTTCACCCTGCTTGGCATACTCGATGCGGATCTCCTCCATGGCTGAGTTGACCTCCGCCCGAAAGGCTTGGATCTGCTCCATCTGGTCGCTCGTGTACATTGACTTGATGCGGCGCATCTTGGCCAGGATCGGCAGGTTCTGCAATTCGGAAACGGGGACACCGATCGCGATCAACTCCGCACCGCTGGTGTAAATGGTGATGGCGATGTCGAGCAGCGCGAACTGTTTCTGGGGCGAGCAGAAGGTGTCCACGTCGTCCAGGGCGCTTTGCTGCAAGACGCCCTCCTTAATCAGTGATGCGCCTTCCAGTTCCCAGCGCTGGGCGTCGGACAGGGCCTCGGGTCCCACCAGATTGACGATGCGTGAGAGCTCGGCATCACGGGCCAGCAGCGCGAGTGCCGCGGTCCTGCGCCGTTCCCAGTTTGCGTCCACCTCCTTGTGCCACCACTGGGCGGCGGTGTGGACGTGGCCGGAGAAGCTGGTGACCCAATCGATCGACGGGTAATGGCGGGCGTCCGCGAGTTCTTTGGACAGGGCCCAGAAAGTCTCGATGATGTCCTTGGTGTGGCTGGTGACGGGCTCGGAGAAGTCCCCGCCGGGGGGCGAGACGGCGCCGATCAGCGTCACCGATCCGGAGCCGGCCCCATAGGTCTCGACCCGGCCGGCACGCTCATAAACGGCGGCCAGACGCGACGCCAGATAGGCTGGATAGCCTTCCTCGACCGGCATCTGACCCAGCCGCCCCGACACTTCGCGCAGCGCCTCGGCCCAGCGCGATGTCGAGTCCGCCAGCGTCACGACATCGTAGCCCATGTCCCGGTAATACTCCGCCATGGTGACGCCGACATAGATCGATGCCTCGCGGGCGACGACCGGCATATTGGACGTGTTGGCCACCAGCAGGGTCCGCTCCATCAGCTTGCGCCCGGAGTAGGGATCATCCAACTGCGGAAAACTCTCCAGGACGTCGACCAACTCGTTGCCGCGCTCACCACAGCCGACATAGATGACGATATCCGCATTCGACCAGCGGGCGATCTGCTGCTGGACCACCGTCTTGCCCGCGCCGAATGGGCCGGGAACCGCCCCCTTGCCGCCCTTGAGTTGGGGGAAAAAGGTGTCGATGACCCGCTGCCCGGTGATCAGGGGTGAGATGCCGTCATCACGCCGCAGATAGGGGCGGGGCCGCCGCACCGGCCAGCGGTGGTACATACTGAGTTTGAGGATATGGCCTTTGGCGGTGCGCACGCGGGCGATGGACGCCTCAATGTCATAGTCCCCGGCGGGCGCGAGTTCTTCCAACTCACCGGCGATCCCCGGCGGCACCAGGATGCGGTGCTTGACGGCCAGGGTTTCCTGGACGGTGCCAAGCACCAGGCCGCCGCTCACTGTGGCGCCGGGCTCCAGTGCCTCATTGGGTTCAAACTCCCACTGCCTGGCGCGGTCCAGTGCCGGCACGCTGATGCCGCGACGGATGTAATCACCCGATTGGAGAGCGATTTTCTCGAGTGGGCGCTGCACCCCGTCGAAGATGCCGCCCATCAGGCCGGGGCCTAACTCAACGGAGAGCGGAAACCCCAGTCCGACGGCGATCTCGCCGGGTCGCACCCCGTCGGTGGATTCGTAGGTTTGGACCACCGCCGTCGTGCCGGCGAGCGAGATCACCTCGCCAAACAGGCCCAATTCGCCAATCTTGACCTGCTCGCCGCTGCGGGCGCCGGGTAGGTCAACGGTGACGATGGGGCCGTTGATGTCACGGATGGCACCGGTTCTGCTGGGTTCTGTCATGGTCTCATCCGGAGAAAAGGTTGCCGGTCTCGACACCGCCGGGCAGCAGACGTTCCAGAATGACCTGCTGAATGCGCGGGCGCAGCCGTGCGAGTCGGCCATCGAAGGTTTGGTCGACGCGGATACGGCCATCGCCGCTCATCAGCAGGACACCGCCGAGGGTGTCGATCGGGTCGTCCGTCAGGCTTAGGGTGCGTGTCGGCGCAACCGCCTGGGTCATCCTGTCCCAGCCTGACCGCAGACGCTTGTGGTCGGCACTGTTGGCACTGACGTTGATCGCAGGATGTTCGATCAGCGCGGCGGCACCCGCGACCAACTGCTGAAGCCAGGCACCGTAGGCGTCGGCGTCCAGCATGAAGTGGCGCATCCGCTCTTGCAGTTGGCGCTCCACATCCTGCACCAGATTCCAGCGCATCAGATCGAGTTGACTCTGCATCTTGAGTTCACTCGCCTGCACGCGCTGGCGGAAGGTTCGTTCAGCCAGGGCCTTGGCGATCGCTTCCTCGCGTGCCTCACGCAGGCGCAGACGTTCCGCGGCCTCACGCAAGATGCTGTCGCGGCTGCGATTGCCGCGCTCGATGAACTCCGCGGCCAGGCGCTCGGCGCGGGTCAGGATGGCCTGTTCCAGTTCTTGGACCTGATTCATTTGGGATTCATTGGGAGTGTACCGGGGTTTCGCCGGACTGGCCGGCTGAGCCGGATGGAACGGCGGCAGCGCCGAACAGCGTGTTCAGGCGGTCCGCAACTTGGCTGGACAGGATCGGCGGGGCATTCAGCAGCGGAACCGCGATGATGACGATCCGTCCGCCCTCCCGGCGGATCCGCTGGAGGTTGGGAATATCCGCCCGCATGACTTGATCATCCACCACGACGAAGGCCTTCTCGCGGTTGCGGCTGAGGTCGCGCAAGAGGCGGTCCGCCTCTTCCGGTGTCGGATTGGGGTGGGTTTCAAAACCGATCAAGCGAAATCCGTCGGCCAGGCTGGCCTCGCCCAGGAACAGCATGCGGGTTGAATGGCCTGGTTCGTGCTCGGTAGTCATCGCGGCGGCGCTTAAATCTTGTTGAGCAACAGGATCGAGATGACCAAACCGTAGATGGCGATACCCTCTGCCAGGCCCAGATAAATCAGGGTGCGCCCCAGGATTTCAGGTTTCTCCGTGATGGCGGCCAGCGACGCGGCGCCGATGGGTCCCACGGCGATGCCGGCACCGATCGTGGAGAGGCCGGTGGGAATGCCCGCGCCGATGATGGCCAGCCCCATGCCGGTCGACATCTCGGTCAGTGCGCCGGCCGCTGCCGCGGTTTCGGTCGCGGCGAAGGCGTCCTGCATGCCGAGCAGGAGCAAGCCGAGTTGTGCGCCGACGAAGGCGACCAACTGGGTTCCCAGTGCCGGTCGGTACCAGGGCCGGATCCGCACGGCGAGGCTGGGGCGTAGCTCCAGCAGAATGCCGGCGACGATCAGCCCGAGGATGGCGAGGGAGAGTAAGGCGACGAGCCAGTACATGAAACACTCCGTGGGTTGTGGTCAGTTTAAAACCGCGCCGCGCGCGGTATGCGGGGTTCTTGGCTGGGATCGGCCCCGGCAGACGCGACCATGGTTGGAGTTGGCGCGGTTTATTGTGTAAAAAATTCAATAGGTCATGACGGCGCCGATCCCCGCCGCAGCGTGAGCGGCGCGAACGCGTGGCCCTCCCCCGCAAAATAGCGGGAGAAGCCCTCATAATATTGCAGCCGCATCACCTGGATCATCACGATCCCACCCTCCAGGACCAGGATGAAGAGGTTCCCCAGGATCACGGTGATCACGTGGCCGAAGGCCCCCATCATGCCGGCCAGGGTGAATACCGCGATCGACAAGGCCACATGGTTCAGGCTGAATGCGGCAATACGCAAGAACGACAGGGTATTCGAAATATAGCCGATGACCGTTTCCAGCGTTTCGATGAAGACGACCAGGATCTTTTCGCCGAGTGGCGCCTCCAGGTGCCGCCAGGCATACCAGGCAAGTGCGGCCAGGGCGGTGCTGACCAGGAGCGTCGGCACCGTGCCGAAGGACTCACCGCGGCCGAGGTGCAGTCCGCCCCACACCAGCGCGAGATAGAAGATCAGATTGACGATGCCGTGATGGCCGAATAGCGCACCCCACCAGTTCTTGATGACCAGTCGATTATAGATGGCGATCAGACACGCGCTGGTCAGGAACACCACGCCGTAACCCAAGGCGATCTCGAGCATCAGAATCGGGTCATGGATGGGACTCATCCAGAGGGCCGGCAGGACCTCCTCGTAGCCGAAGACGCTGCCGTAGACGAAGCCAAACACCATCGACGCCAGGCCCGCCATCAGCCCGAACAGCCAGAAACGCCCGAGCCGGGCGCGCAACCACCAGGCCAGCCCCGCGATCACCGCACCCTGTCCGACATCGCCGAACATGGAGCCGAACATCAGCAGAAACGTGACGGCGAACAGCGGGGTGGGGTCGACCTCCCCGTACTCGGGGATGCCGTACTGCTGCACCAGCATGGCAAAGGGTTCGAGCAGACGGTTCTTGGTCGCGACGGTCGGGACCAGTTTACGCTCAGCCGGCAAGGGGTCCCGCGCCCGCAGATCGAACGGCAGTGCGAGTGATTGGCCGAGTCTGGCGGTGAGGTCGTCGACCGCGCGGGCCGGCACCCAGCCGGCGAGGTGGACCAGATGTCCCGAACTGCGCACGCAGGGGTCCAGGGCGACCAGGGGTTCAGCCAGCATCAGGGTCCGGCGGGCGGCCACCAGACGCTCTAGGAAGGGCGTCGACCACTCGGCGATGCGTTCGTACTCGGATTGGCGGCGGACGCGGTTCGCCAGGTGCTGGGCCTCCAGGTCCTGGCGGAGCTGTTGGGGGTCGTCATCCAGCCCTTCCGGGATGGGCAGGGGCTGGAAGCCGGCGGCGTTGAGAACCGCCGAGAGCTGTGTCTCGGTGGTCCCGGTGGGGCCGATGATGACCACATGGGATTGGTCGCCGCGCTGCATGTAGACGTGGAGCAGATGGTCGGCGAGCCCCACCGCGCCTTCGAGTTGACGCAGATTTTCACGCGGCACGATGCCGACATAGAAATCCAGGAAGCGCGTCTTGTTGCGGAGCATCCCCAGGTCGATCTGTAAGTGCTGGAAGTTGGCGAGCGCCGCTTCCTGTTCGCGAATCAGGCGTTCCTGATCGTCCAGCCGCCGCAAGTCTTCTTCATAAGCGGACGCTTGTTGCCAGATTTGACCCAGCCAGTCGTTGAGCTGCACGAGTTCCGCGGGCGCGACCACCCGAATCTGATCGAGTATGGGATCGTCGGGTACGGTGATCAGCTTGGCGATCTTATCGAGCCGGGACCGCGCCTGCTGGTAGGTGTCCCGATAGGCGCGCCCGGGCAGCCCGGTCAATGCGGCCTCCAGGGGCGGCCGAGTATCGGGGTGGAAACTCTCGGTTTGGGCCAGCGTCAGGGACGCCTGCGGCAGGTCCTCGGTGAGGACCAGCAGGCGCACATGTTTCATGACTCGTGGCCGCGGCATCTGGTGTCTGTCCCGTATAACTAGTGGTCGGGGTCGGCTGGGCAAGTCGTGAGTCAAGCCGCCGCGGCGCGGTGTCGGGCGGCCACACCCTCGGTGGGCGTCAGGTTCCAGGGGCAGGTGGGCTCGATGATCTCCAGCGCGATGTCCACGACCTCGGTCGAGAGGTTCAGCAGGCGCCCCTGAATCAAGGCGAACAGCAGGTACAGGTCCATCTCGCGCAGCATCAGGTAGGCGAGTGCTCGGGCGACCGCGGATGGACTCTGAAGCAGCAGCCGTTGCGCCGTGTGAGCGACATGGCGACCCATGTGCCGTTGGACGTCGATGATCGTTCGACACTCGGTCAGCAGGGCATCCAGCGGCGGCGGCAGGGCCGCCAGGACGCCCGCCAGGTCCTCGACATTGACCAGTGTCAGCAATCGCTCGCGGTGCAGCAGCCGCATGGACGGCACCAGTTGATAGAAGGTCTCCGAGGGTGAGAACCGGTAGGAGAAGCGAAAGCGCAACAGCCAGAGCAGGGCGGTGCGGTCCAGTTCGGCGCCGATCAGTTGCTGCAGCGGGTGCAGGTTGGTGTCATAGAACTGCATGATCCGGCGGGCCAGACCGGTGTAGTAGCGCTGGTCGATGGCGGCTTCCAGGGCGAAGGGTTCGCGTCGCTGTTCGTAGGCCTCCCGCGCCTGATGGGCAATCAGCCGGTGCGGCCCGGCCTCCAGTTGGCGCAGCAGTTCCGGCACGTTCTCGGCGCGGAGCAGGTCCTGATCGGGTGGATCGATGAGGGTCGGCAGGTCGAACAGGCTGTCGCGGATTTCCTGTTGATCCAGCGCGTAGAGCTTCCCGCGGATCAGCGTCTTCAGATTGAATAGTGCGTACTTGCGGCCCCAGGCCAGCACGACGGCCCGTTCGGTCGCGGGCATCGGCCGCACCAAGACCTGTAGTTCAGCGAGCAGGACCTGGATCAGCGTTTGTTCGATGGCCCGGCCGCGGGTCCGCGCGCTCAGCTGCTCGTCGAGCAGCGCGGTGAGTCCGAAGCGTTCGGCCAGCTCCGGCAGCTGCAGCTGGGACAACGCACCGATGGTAGCCGGATCGAACAAGCGCGTCGCCATCACGGCGACGCGGGTGTTCAAGTAGGCGTGTGCGGCGGCGTTGCTCATCGTGGGTGCGGGAGGATGGATGATGGACGATGCGGTGACGCTGGACGGTCGGCTGCTCAGCGGTTCGGGTCGATCAGCATCTGGAATGCGGCCTCCAGGGCCGCGTCTTCCCGCTGTTCGGCCTGGTCGCGCAAATGCACGTGGCGTTCGTCGTAACGGCGGCGCAACTCGGCGATATTCTGTTCCGCCCGCTCCTCGGCCTTGGCGATGAATGAGCGGTGCAGATCGGGAATGCGGCTGGTGAACCGCTCATTGTCGGACTTGGCGTCCGCCAGTGCCTGTTGGATCAGTCGATCCTGCTCGAGTTCGGCCTGGCTCGCAAGTGTCTCGGCCCGCAGTTCGGCGGCCAGCAGGCGTTGCAGGGTGTCTTCCATCGCGGTTTCCTCGACCAATGGGCTACGACTGCATACCTTACGACAAGACCCAGGAAAATGCGCGTGTCATCGCCGCGGTCGGTGCGTCCGGCCAAGCGCAAATGGGGGGGGCCGGGCGGCGGTCGGGATGCGTCAACCGAGATCCGGCGGGGGCTGCGGCGGCATCAGGCACCGCAGGAAGTCGAGCGTGATGCGGGCGGTCACGCCCCACAACAGTTCGTCGTCGTAGTGGTCAAAAAAGACGACATCGCGGGCCTGGGGGTGGTCCGCGGAGGGATAGGGGCGGATTCGGTAATGGGCGTTGTTGCTGAGCCAGGCGAGCGGGATGCTGAAGATGCGGGCGACCTCCCGTGAGTCGGGTACCAGGCGCTGGGGCCAGGGGATGCAGCCGACCACCGGGGTGACCAGGAATTCGCTGACGGTGAGCAAGGGGCGAAATTGACCTAGCAGGAGAACCTGCTCCGGAGCCAGTCCGATCTCTTCACGCGCCTCGCGCAGCGCGGTGGCGACGCAGTCCGGGTCGGTCGCCTGACGGCGCCCGCCGGGAAATCCGACCTCGCCGCTGTGCCGGTCCCGCGGATGCGCGGCACGGCGGATGAACAGCAGGTGCCAGGCGCCGTTCAATCGATACAGTGGCAGGAGGACAGCCGCCCGCTGCACCGGCGCGGCCGCGAGACCTGTCAGTTCTTCGGTCGGCGTGCCGCCGCAGGTCTCCGGGCGCAGCCGCGCGCGGATGTGGTCGCACGTGAGCCAATCGAGTCGACGGGGAATATCCACGACATCCTTCGCGATCTGGTACATGATTTTCCGGCAATCGCCGCTCAGTCGGCCGTGCGGGACCAGCCCGTCAGCCGGCTGTCTGCACGCGTCGCGTCTCGTCTTCCAGGTTGGCGAACGCCTGTGCGATCAAGGCCGGGTCTTCGATCCGGGCGGCCCGTTCCAGGGCTTCGGTGGCCTCGTCCAGGGCGGGTACGCCGCAATAGCGCGTGGCCCCGCGCATCTGATGGGCATGCTCGGCCAGTCCGACCCAGTCGCCTTCGGCGAGATCGGTACGCAGTTCGTTCAGTTCCTCCGGCAGTCCTGCGACCAGGGCGGCGAACAACTCGGCGGCCAGGTCCGCGTCACCGCCGGCCGCGGTCAGGGCGGCGACGGGATCACGGGCGGGCAGTTGGGCGAGGCGCGCCCTGACAGGGTCGTGGTACAAGATTGCGCTCCTTCCGGTTCAAATTGAACGGCACTTTATCGGCACGGCCGGTTCCCGTCCACCAGCGTCGGCGGCCGCCCGACTTGGTTGCTCGACAGGGCTGGTGCACAATCTTAGTTTAACGACCCCCGGCCGCCTGTCTGTTCCGAGTCCATCATGAACCAACTTAACACAACTCATCCAGTCGGCGCGCCCGTGCGCGATCGCACCATCGACCAGTTCATCGGCAACACGCCCCTGGTGCGTCTGCAACGCCTGCCGAACAACAGCGATAACCGTATCCTGGTCAAGCTTGAAGGCAGCAATCCGGCCGGCTCGGTGAAGGACCGCCCGGCTCTGAACATGATCCGGCGCGCCCAGGAGCGCGGCACCATCCGCCCCGGGGATACGCTGATCGAGGCGACCAGCGGCAATACCGGGATTGCGCTCGCCATGGCGGCGGCCATCATGGGGTATCGGCTGGTGCTGATCATGCCCGAGCAGATGAGCATGGAGCGGCGGGCGGTGATGAAAAGCTTCGGGGCGGACATCATGCTCACGCCGAAGGCGGGCGGGATGGAGGCCGCCATCGATCTGGCTCAGGCGATGGAGGCGCAGGGGCAGGGGTTGCGGCTTGATCAATTCTCCAACCCGGACAATCCGGCCGCCCATTACGCATCCACCGGCCCCGAGATCTGGCGCGATACCGCCGGGGGCATCACGCATTTCGTCAGCTCCATGGGGACCACCGGGACCATCATGGGCACCGGACGCTATCTCAAGGAGCAGAACCCGGCGGTGCAGATCGTCGGTGTGCAGCCGGAAGAGGGTTCGAATATTCCGGGTATCCGTCGGTGGCCGCAGGCTTACCTGCCGCGAATCTATGACCCGGCCGGGGTGGATCGGATCATCGATGTCTCGCAAGCCGTGGCCGAGCAGACCACCCGCGATCTGGCCGCGCGGGAGGGGATTTTCGCGGGGGTTTCCTCGGGTGGCGCGGTGGCCGCGGCACTGCGGCTGGCGCAGGACCTCAGCGGGGCGGTGATTGTCGCCATCGTGTGTGATCGGGGTGACCGCTATCTTTCCACCGGGGTTTTTCCGGCGTGATACGGCGTTCGCCGGATCAACGGGTTTCTCATCAGCAGCACAAACCACTGCGCTAAGAGATTGCTAAGAATATTTTGTCAAAGAAACGCAAACCACTGCCCCAAGGCTTAGTCGAGGTCGAGATCGAAGGTCTGACCCACGAGGGTCGGGGTCTGGCCCACTTCGACGGCAAGGCGCTCTTCATCGACAACGCCTTGGCCGGGGAGCGGGTCCGCTTCCGCTACACCCGCCTCCAGCGGCGCTTCGATGAGGGCGTCGCCGTCGAAATCCTGCGGGCATCGCCCGAACGGGTCGTGCCGCGCTGCCCCCATTTCGGCCTCTGTGGCGGTTGCAGCCTGCAACACCAAGAGCCGGCGGCGCAGATCCGGATGAAACAGGAGACCCTCGCCGATGTCTTCACGCGGATCGGCAAGGTCAGCCCCGAGACCTGGCTCGCCCCCCTGGTCGCGGGACATTGGGGGTATCGGCGCAAGGCGCGGCTGGGGGTGAAGCATGTGATCAAAAAGGGCCGTACCCTGGTGGGCTTTCGCGAGCGTGGGACCCCCTATCTGGCCGACCTGAGCGGGTGTGCGGTGCTGCACCCGGCGGTGGGCGAACGGCTTGCGGTCCTGGCCGAGGCGGTCGGGCGATTGAGTATTCGCGATCAGGTGCCGCAGATCGAGATGGCGGTCGGTGAAGCCCCTTGTGTTCTGGTGTTGCGTGTCATGGCGCCGCCGAACGATGCCGACCTGGGGGTCTTGCAGCGCCTAGGCGAGGATCACGGTTACCACATTTATCTTCAGGAAGGCGGGGTGGACAGCATCCGGCCGATGCCGGGTCACCAGTTGGACTTACACTACGACCTCCCGCGTCATGGTGTCCGCCTGGAGTTCCTGCCCACGGATTTCACCCAGGTGAACCTCGAACTGAACCGCCTGATGGTCGATCAGGCACTCGACCTCCTCGACCCTCAACCGGATGAGCGGGTGCTGGACCTGTTTTGCGGGCTCGGTAACTTCAGCCTGCCCTTGGCGCGGCGCTGCGCCGATGTCGTGGGTGTCGAAGCGGATGCCGGGCTGGTGTCACGCGCCGCGGCCAATGCCCGGCGCAACGGGATCGCGAACGTGCGCTTCGAGACCGCCGATCTCTACGGTGACTTCGCCGCGGAGCCCTGGCTGCGGGAGTATTACCACAAGGCCCTGCTGGACCCGCCGCGCAGTGGCGCCCTGGAGATTCTCGACTGGTTGCCGCGCTTGGGTGTCCAGCGTATCTGCTATGTTTCTTGTTATCCCAGTACTCTGGCGCGTGATGCGGATCGGTTGGTCAACGTCTTGGGGTACCGGATGGTTCAAGCAGGGGTCCTGGACATGTTCCCGCACACCGCCCATGTCGAATCCATGGCGATCTTTGCACGGTCGGAGGGTTGAGTAATGGCACTCGAAATCGAGCGTAAGTTCCTGGTCAAGAATGACGCATGGCGTGATGCGGTCGAGCAGGAGTGGCAGATTGTCCAGGGTTATCTGGCGACCACCGGGACCCTGACCTTACGGGTGCGAATGAGGGAGGATGATGCCTACCTCACGATCAAGGGACCGCCGCACGGCATCACCCGGTCCGAATTCGAGTATCCCATCCCGCCCGCGGATGCCCGCGCCATGCTGCGCGAGCTGGCGATCCTGCCGGTGATTTCAAAGGTGCGTCATCGGGTCCATTACGGCGACCGCATGTGGGATCTGGATGTCTTCAGCGGCGCCAATGAAGGCTTGGAGCTGGCCGAGATCGAACTGAAACGGGCTGACGAGCACGTGTCCCTGCCTCCTTGGGCGGGTGCCGAGGTGACGGCCGATCCGCGTTACTCCAATGCCAACCTGGCACGGCATCCATACAAGGACTGGTGCGGCGACCAGTGAGCGGCGACCATGAGGCGCTATCACCGCGCGGCGCTTTGCCCTCGTCCGGTGGCGCCTTTGATCGTTTCAAACCCGGCCAGCGCCTCCAGCCGCGAGCGCGCCAAATCGACACTTGGCATCGGGTAGTCGGCCCCCAGGGTCACACCGGCCGCGCGCAGGATCGCGGCGGGGGCGGCCCATGGTTGATGGATGAACTTGTCCGGCAAACCCGCCAACTCCGGGCACCAGCGCCGCACATAGGCGCCTTGGGGGTCGAACCGCTCGCCCTGACGGACCGGATTGAAAACCCGGAAGTAGGGGGCGGCATCGGCTCCGCAGCCGGCAGTCCATTGCCAGCCCAGGGTGTTGGCCGCCAGGTCCGCGTCCACCAGCGTATCCCAGAACCAGGCGGCGCCGGTCTGCCAGGGCAGGCGCAGGTTCTTGGTCAGGAAGGAAGCGACCACCATCCGCACCCGATTGTGCATCCAACCGGTGTGCCACAGTTCACGCATCCCGGCGTCGACCAGGGGGATGCCGGTGCGGCCCTGTTGCCAGGCGGCGAGCAGTTCCGCGGTGCCCTCGGTGCGCCAGGGATAACGGGCGAAACGCGAGTCCAGGGGATCGGTCGCGGTGTGCGGGAAGTGGTAGAGCAGGTGATGAGCGAACTCACGCCAGCCGAGTTCGCGCACATAGACCTCAGCGGCAGGTGCCTCCACGGTCCCGTAGCGCGCGGCGATCAGGGCCAGCACTTGACGCGGGCCGATCTCGCCAAAGTGCAGGTAGGGTGAGAGGCTGGAGGTGCCCGTGATGCCGGGAAGGTCCCGACCCTGCGCGTAAGCGTCCAGGGCGCTGTCGAGAAACGCAGTCGCACGGTTCATCGCGGCGCCGGCTCCGGGTTGCCAGCGCGCGCGCAGGCCCTGATCCCAGGGGATTCGCGGTAATAACCCCAGGCTCGCGCTGCGCCGGCGCTCCGCCGCGGGTGCCGGCCGGAGACTGGACGGTGGCGGCACCGGGGTGCAGCCACTCAATTCGGGGGACGACTTGCGCCAGAAAGCGCTGTAGACTTTATAGGGCTCCCCAGTGGCATTCAGGATCGTCCAGGGCTCGCGCAGCAGCAGCGCGTTGTGGCTTTCGGCACGCAGCCCGCGTGCGCGCAGGGCGAGCTTGATCCGGGTGTCGCGCGCACGGGTGGCCGGGTCGTAGAGGCGGTTCCAATAGACGCGGGTCGCGCCGGTCTGAGCCGCCATACGTTGCATGACCGCGAGTGCCTCCCCGGCAGCGATCACCAGCCGGCTGCCGCGTTCGCGCAGTGATCGATCCAGGTCCTGTAAGCTCCAATGCAGCCACCAGCGACTGGCTGCTCCTGGAGCCCAGGGAAATTCATCGTCCGGTGCGTGGATATAGAGCGGCAGTACCTGATCATTTTCCGTCATGGCCTGGACCAGCGCCGGATTGTCAGCGAGGCGCAGATCGCGCCGGAACCAAAGGATTGCGATGTTAGGCATGCTTGAGTCTGACAGGTGGAGGCTAGCGTACGCGCGGCTGCGCGGCGCACCGCGTTGCGCCGACCGGGTGGCGTTGCAACGTTGCCGGCCATTGGCGGGACACTGTGCAAAGGATCATTCAGATCTGTCATGGGGGCAGCCGTGACCAAGGATAACAGTTCGGAAGCGTCGCGATTGCGTGCGCAGCTGGCGGTGTTGGAGGACCAGCGGCGTACGCTGAATGTCCGCTTGTTGGCACAGGCCGCTGGTCAAGCGGCGAGCGATCGACGGCTCGCCGCCGCAGATCCGGGCATCCTCAAAGGGATCTTCGTCGGCGAGCGTTCGAGTTCCCCCGATGGACAACGGGATTGCCTGCGGCGGGTGGTGGCGTGGCGTACCCGCTCACTGCCCCTGCGCGGGATCGACAACCGAACCGATGACAGCCGCGGCATCGTCAGTCTTTACGTACCCCTGATGACTGATCTCGCACTGCCCGAGGAGGTGGTGAAACGGGCACTCGTGGAGGCCGGGCGCGGCATCCCGGTGAATTATCCGGCCCTGGATCCGAACGCCGAGCGCATCCTGGATCGGGATCGGGCGCGCGGCCTCAGCGCGCTGGAGGCGATTTGCCTGCACCGTTCGCTGGTGATCCTGGGTGAGGCCGGCTCGGGCAAATCCACGCTGCTTGCCTTTCTCGCCCACGTCCTGGCGACTGGCGATCGGGCCGCGCTGCCCGGTTGGCCGGAAACCGAGTGGTCGTGTCTCCCGGTGCTCTTGCGGTTGCGCGATTTCAGTACCTGGTTGGCCGCGCGGGATACCGCCGAGCAGTCCGTCGAGCGGTTGGTGTGGGGGTTCCTGCGCCACGAGTCGGCCGATCGTAATCTGGGTTTTTGTCTGCCTGCACTCGAAGCGGCGATCCGGGAGGGGCGTGCCCTAGTGCTGTGGGACGGCCTGGATGAGGTTCATCCCAGCAGGCTGGCCCAGGTGCGCGCGAGTCTGATCGCGTTTCGTCGGGAGGCACCCAAGAGCCGCTTCGTCCTCACCAGCCGGGTGTTTGCCTACCAGCATCCCGATTGCCGGTTGCCGGAAGCGGAGTTTCCGATCGCCGTCCTGCAGCCGTTCGGCCGTGATCAGGTGGATCGCTTCGTGACCGACTGGTTCCAGGAGTTGGGTGCCCACGGCGGCCCCTTGCTGACCGAGGCGCAGGCCCTGGCGGATACCTTTCGCCAGGAAGTCAGGCGTTCTCATTGCTCGCGCCTGGCATCCAATCCCCTGTTGCTCACGCTCATGGCGCTGGTCTTCACTGATCGTCGCGACCTGCGGGAGGAGCGGGCGCGGTTGTTCGAGGGTGCCGTCGATGTGCTCGTTTTACGGATGGATCGGGGGTTGAATGCCGAGGATACGCGCATCACCGATCTGCTGCGGGAGGCCCGGCGGGATCGTTGCGATGCCATCAGCCTGTGCGAACGTCTGTCCATGGCGATGCAGCGCCAAGGGGACGGTGACCGGTCGGCGGCTGATCCCGGCCAAGATGTGGCCGCCGGTCTCGGTGAGACTGAGTTAGTCGCCGCGCTACGGTTACTGCATCCGCGCCAGGATTTGGATTGGGCACAAGCGCTCACGGAGTTGATCAAACAGCGCGCTGGTCTGTTGTGCGAGGAGCGGCCGGCGGTCTATGACTTCCCGCACCGGGCCATACGCGAGTATCTGGCCGGTTGCGCGTTGGCTCACGCACTGGATTTTGCACAGCAAGCGGCTGGTCTGGTCCATGATCGAACCTACTGGCGCGAGACCATTCTGCATGCGGTCGGCTTCCTGGTCCAGAGCCAGCGTGAGGTGGCACGGCCGTTGGACCTGATCGAGCGCCTGTGTCCGCCCGATGCCGACGCGGGCGATGTGTTTTGGCGCCGTATCTGGTTGGCGGGCGAGGTCGCCATGGTCATCGGCCACGGGCGTGCCGCTGATACGCCGACCGGCGCCCGCAGTCTTGAGCGCGTGCGTCACCGTTTGGCGGCCCTGGCGGAGGCCGGCGCGCTGAACCCGGGCGAGCGCGCCGCCGCCGCGGCCGTGTTGGCGCGGCTTGGCGACCCGCGTTTTGAACACCGCGGGTTCCAACTTCCGGCACGCTATCACGGCGCGCATGAGCGCGCCCTGGGGATGGTGCCGATCAAACCGGGCCGGGTCGTGTTGGGCTGTTCCCCCGATGTTGCCGGGGTGCTGCCGAATGAGCTTGGCGGGGATGTACCGGTCACACTGGACTATGCCTTCTGGATCGGACGCTACCCGGTCACCGTCGGCCAATTCCGCGTCTTCGTCGCGGCGCACGGCTATGAGCGGCGCGAGTGGTGGTCCCAGTTGGGGTGGGCCTGGTGTCATGATCAGCGGCGCAAGGAGCCGGCGGGCTGGGTCCGTCAGCGTGCCGAGACCAATCGTCCGGTGGTCGGTGTCACCTGGTTTGAGGCGGTCGCCTATGCCGCGTGGCTCGACACCATGCTACGCAAGCGCGGTACCAGTCTGCCTGCCGGTTACGGCGTGCGCCTGCCCACCGAGGCCGAGTGGGCACTGACGGCGCGTGGGACCCATGGACGCGTCTATCCCTGGGGTGACCGCTTCGCGGACGGTTGTGCCAACTGTCTCGGGCTCCTCGGCGAACCGTCCGCCGTTGGCCTGTTTCCCTTGGGCGCCACGCCCGAGGGCGTCGCGGACATGGGTGGTAACGTCTGGGAATGGACCCTGAGTCGGGACCAGCCCTATCCCTACCAGGTCGGTGACGGTCGCAACGACGTGGATGCCGAAGGCGCGCGCATCCTGCGTGGGGGATCCTTCGACGCGGGCCCGTTGCGAACCAGGACCACGGCCCGCGCGCGCGCGGCGACACGTGAAACCGCGCGTGACCTCGGCTTCCGCCTCGTGCTCTCGCTGTCGAACGAGGCGGTTTGACGCGCTTCCAACGCGATATTGCCTAACCGGACGCCATGGCGGGTTTCAAACCCGCCCCTACACGAAGGTCTGTCTTCCGACAATTTGGATACCGGTCAATGTAGGTGCGACTTCAGTCGCACCTGCGTCCGAATCGGTGCGACTGAAGTCGCATCGACATCCGCGCCGATAGCGGGTGGTATCCTGTATTCCGGAAATCACCTAAGTCCGACAGGCTGCCAGGGTCCGCCGTGCGGACCCATCCCCGCCGACCGCAACGATGACCGAGGCCCGGCGCCGGGCGCAAACGCTTTGCATCGACACCGGCCCTGGGTACACTCACCATTGGCACAAGAAAATCAGCACGGGCGCCAGGCATGGTCGGGATACCGCGGGTCTTCATCAGCTACAGCCACGACTCGGACGGGCACCGCGAGCGGGTTCTCGCACTGTCCGAGCGCCTGCGCCGGGACGGCATTCCCACCGAGCTGGACCGTTACGTCAATGGCTCCCCGCCCGAGGGCTGGCCGCGCTGAATGCTGGACCGGCTGGAGGAGGCGGATCTCGTCCTCCTGGTCTGCACCCCGACCTATTACCAGCGCTTCCGCGGCCACGCGGAACCGGGTCAGGGGAGGGGGGTCGACTGGGAGGGGGCCATCGTCACCCAGGCGATCTACGACGCCCACAGTCGCACCCGCCGCTTCATCCCGGTCCTGTTCGATCCGGCGCACTGGCCCTCCATCCCCGAGCCGGTGCGCGGCCACAGCGTCTATTGCCTGGACGCTGAACCGGGCTACCTGGCGTTGTACGACGCGCTGCTCGCGCAGTCGGGTGTGGAGCCCGGTCCGGTCGGCCCGCCGCTGCGCAAAGCGCGTCCGCGCGCCGCGCCGCTCGCCTTCCCGGATGCGGACCCCATCGACGCGGCCCCGGACCATGAATACGCCATGGACCAGCCGGGCGCCTTGCTGGCCTGCATCCTGGACCATCAGGAGCAATTGAACGCGGTCCGCGACCTGTTCCGCGACCCGGCGCGCGCCTGGGCCATCGCGCTGGTCGAGTGCTGCTCCGCCGACTCCCCCAAGGACCTGGCGGACCACCTCCAATGGCGCCATGGCCCGCCGGGCGGACCCCGGCGGAAGGTCGTGCAGGTCCCCCTGGAGGGTTGCGGGGATCCGGGCGCTTTCTGGGACGGGTTGTCGCGGCATCTGGTCCTCGAGGGTCCGGTCGCGCCCGGGCTGCGGGTCATCTTCGTTCCGGTCAACCTGAAGCGCTTCGCCGGCCGCCTGCCGGGCATCATCACGGCCGGCCGGGCGCGGCTCGCGGCGCTCGATCAGGCCGCGCCCGGGGCCCAGGTCCTGGTGCTCTTTGCGGCGGAGCGGGTCGGGCCCCAGGCGCCGCTGTGGTGGCGCTGGATCGCCCGCCCGCGTCTGCTGCGCCAGGGCTGTTGCCATGAACTGCCGGCCCTGCGTCCCCTGGAGGCGCCCGATGTGACCGAGTGGTACGCCGCCTTTCCGGCGCACCTGCGCGGCCGCTACAACCGCGACCGGCTGCGGATCGAACTCAGTGCCTTGTTCCGGGATGGGCGTACCCAGGTCCGCTACGACGAGGCCGTGCGCCGGTTGATCGGGTTCGGCGATGAGCGCGGGGCCCTGGAGCGCGCCTACCGGCCCCTTGCACCCTAGCCCCCGCCACCCGCCGAGGACCGACCGATGAACGACACCCCCTATTATCAGGGCCGCGGCACGCGCGACCCCCGGCGCGCCGCGGCCCTGCCCCCGGTGGACACCGAGCGCCTGCGCAGCCCCGACGACTACCGCGCCACCCCCGGGCTCGTCGCCGCGCTCGACGTGGCCCTCACGCTCGGGATGCCGCTGCTGCTGACCGGCGAGCCGGGCTCCGGCAAGTCCGGCCTGGCGGACAGCCTGGCCTGGGAGCTGGGGCTCGACCCGGTGCTGCGCTTCGCCGTCAAGTCCGACACCGAGTCGCGCGACCTCTTCTACCGCTTCGACACCGTCGGGCGCTTCCACGCCGCCCAGACCAGCAAGAACGACGCCGACTCGGACCCGGCCCGCTTCATCACCTTCGAGGCCCTGGGCCTGGCCATCCTGCGCGCCCTGCCGGTGCGGGTGGCGCGCGATCTCGGGCTTTCCGAGCAGGCGCTGCAACACCCGGGGGCGCCGCGCCGCTCCGTGGTCCTGATCGACGAGATCGACAAGGCCCCGCGTGACGTCCCCAACGACATCCTGGTCGAGATCGAGACCATGAGCTTTACGATCCCCGAACTCTGTGGTGCCGACCGGTCCCGGGTGGAAGTCGGACTGGGCAAGGACGACCAGGGCTGCCGGCCCATTGTCGTCTTCACCAGCAACTCCGAGAAGGCCCTGCCGGACCCCTTCCTGCGCCGCTGTGTCTATTACCACCTGGCGTTCCCGCTCTTCGATAAGGAGTTGGCCGCGGCGGCGAAGGTCTTGCCGGCGGACCTGCCGGAGGACCGGGTCACCGTCGACTCCATCGTCGCCGCCCGCCTGGGAGACCGCTGGAAAGGCGCGAGCGAGCCCTTCGGCCCCGTCGCCCTGGCGCTGGACTTCTTCCACTTCCTGCGCGCCGAGGGCAACGGGCTGGAGCGCCGCCCGACCCTGGCGGAGGCCCTGGCCTGGCTTGATTACCTGATGCCCGACGGGGTGGCGCCGGCCGACTGGGGCGCGCTCGCGGCGCTCTCCGCGCCCGCCGCGCCCGGCCCCGAGGCGCGGCTCATCGCCGCCATCGCCACCCTGCTGCTCAAGAAGCCGCTCGACCAGGCGCGCGCCGGCCCCTTGCTTGCGACCTGGCGCGGCGCCCGGTCCTGAGCCCGCGCCCTTGACCCAGCCCGCGGCCCGACCCGCCGCCCGGGAGACGCCGCCGGACGCGCCCCCCGGCCTGCTGGCCCGTTACCACCAGGCCCTGCCGGGCCTGGCGGGACTGCTGCGCGGCGCCGACCTGTCCGTGGGGCCGGACCGCTGGCAGAACCTCTATGACCTGCTGGCGGCCCTCGCCGCCCAGGGCCGGCTGCCGGCCGGGGCCGCCGGTTTGGCGCCCCTGATCGCCCCCCTGGTCTGCCGCAGCGAGCAGGAGCAGCAGGCGTTCCCCGCCCTCTTTGCACGCTGGCTGGAGGGGCTGGCGCCCGACCTGCGGGGCCCGGGGCCGGCGGCGCCCGCACCAGCCGCCGCCCGCTCCGGGCAGACCGGACCGGCCCCCGCGCCCCGGCTGCGCTGGTGGCTGCTGGGCCTGATGCTGCTGTTCGCCGCGTTGCTTGGCGCGGCCTATTGGGCGCAGCGGCCCGACCCGCCGACGGTGGCGGAGACCCCGTCGGCCGCGGTGCCGGACGTGCCCGTGACGCCACCGCCGGAGCCGCCGCCACCCAATGTACCGCCGCCGCCACCACCCGCCGCACCGACGCCGCCGCCCGCCGCGCCGGCCGTCCTCCCGCACCGCCCGCTCCCCGACCGGGTGCTGGACCCGGACCATCGCTCCCGGCACGCCATCCTCGGGGCCTTCTGTCTCCTGCTCCCGCCCTTCGTCGCGCTGGCCTGGCTGCTGCTGCGCTGGCTCACCTGGCGCACCGTGCTGGAGCGCCGCCGCGGCGACCCGCGGGACCCGCTCACCGCCATCC
>Ga0247844_1003634_pt1 | contig 22284 bp, 14 predicted proteins | sample LaCtaG_FD_192421 | JGI IMG/M metagenome (GOLD analysis project Ga0247844, IMG submission 192421) | Freshwater microbial communities from meromictic Lake La Cruz, Castile-La Mancha, Spain - LaCruzMarch201714.5m_1 | ecosystem: Environmental > Aquatic > Freshwater > Lake | place: Spain: Castile-La... | reverse complement strand
TACATGGTTGAAAAACCTGTTTAGGAACGGATACCGCTCGCCTCCCGTCCGGGCTCCAAAACTACTTAAAATCTTATTTCAATGAACTGGTGGCAAACATACGAGGGACGGAGTTACACAGAGAAAAACTCCGCGTAACTCCGTCCCTCCAAGCTTCTCTGTGGAACCCCTTTTTTCCGTGGCCTCTTTTTTTTCGACAACCCAGCCCAATATTTCAACAACCCAACCAAGGTCAACTCCCCCACCCTAGCATCCACCCATAGATTTGTGCCTAAACAAAGATGGGCTTTAATATGAAACATTTCTTTTGGCTGCTCCTGATTGGCAGCGCATTTCCAGCATTTTCCCAAAACAACAAACAAAACGTACGTGGCGTGGTGTTGGACAAACTCTCACAAATTCCTTTAATTGGCGCAACCGTTCAAATTTCGAATAAGCTTGAAGTAAAAGGCGCGATGACCGACGAAAAAGGGAGTTACGTAATCACCGACCTAACACCTGAACGGTATGAATTAAAAGTAAGCTATCTTGGATACACCGAAGTTACGATTCCCAACGTCGTAGTCACTTCTGGCAAAGAGGTCATTTTGGATGTCAGTTTGGAAGAATCCCTCAAGCAATTGAATGAGGTGGTCATCAAAGCATCTACCAAAGAAGGCACCATTAATAAGTTGGCGACCGTGAGTGCGCGTACTTTTTCGATGGAGGAAGTGAATCGTTATGCGGGCGGGCGCAGTGATCCGGCGCGATTGGCGGCCAATTTTGCAGGCGTAAGTGCGCCCGATGACAGCCGGAATGATATTGTTATTCGGGGCAACTCGCCGGTGGGTGTGCTTTGGCGCATTGATGGCATGAACGTGACCAATCCGAACCATTTTGCCACGGTGGGTACAACGGGCGGGGCCGTGAGCGCCTTGAATACCAACCTGTTAAAGAATTCAGATTTCTTTACCTCCGCGTTTCCGGCCGAATATGGCAATGCAACTTCTGGCGTGTTCGATTTGGGATTGCGCAGCGGCAATGCCAACAAACGGGAAACTACCCTGCAATTTGGGGTAATCACCGGCCTGGAGGCCACCACGGAAGGTCCGATTAGTAAAAACAACGGATCCTCTTATCTAGTCGGCTATCGGTATTCATTGGCGGGCTTGGCACAGAACGTGGGGATTGACATTGGAACCACGGCTACCCCCGTTTACCAGGATTTGTCCTTTAAAATAAACAGTGGCACCAGTAAATTGGGCAAATTTTCCCTTTTTGGTATCCTGGCCAGCAGCGAAATCAGTATTGATGGGGGCAGTACAAATACCATTTATGGCAACGGGAACGACGCCGATTTTGATAGCAAAATTGGCATCATAGGCCTCAATCACAACAAACAATTGAACAGCAAATCATATATAATCTCTTCAATCGGCCTGAATTATGCCAAAACGGATCAAACGAACTATGAAACCAATCGCACCACGGGCGTAACCCAAAGCAGCGAAGAAAATTCGGTCACTAAAACAGGCTACAATTTTAATACGAGTCATAATAGTAAGATTAATTCCCGCCTTTTTTTGAAAGTAGGCTTGCAGAATGAGTTGATAGACCTGGATTTATACTATCGCACGCGCCGCCAAACAGCGGAATGGACGCAAGTTTGGGATTACAAAGGCTTCACCAGTCTTGCACAGGCGTACGCACAGGCAAAATACAAAATCAGCGACCGCTTTACATTAAATGCGGGTTTGCACAGCCAGCGTTTTTTCCTAAACAATGCGACTTCCCTGGAGCCACGCATGGGCTTAAAGTATAACTTATCCAAAAACAGTACTTTAAGTTTTGGGTATGGCCTGCACGCCCAAATGCAACCGATCAATACTTATTTCCTGCAAACCGCCAATGCCGATGGTACAATTTCGTACAACAACGAAAACCTGGATTTTACCAAAAGTCACCACTTGGTGTTGGGCTACGATTGGCAACCCTTCAGAGACTGGCGCTTGAAGGCCGAAATATATTACCAGTCTATATATGATGTACCGGTTAATACCTTTTCCAGTACTTATTCGATGCTGAATACCGGGGCAAGTTTTAAAATTGACCTGGAAGACAATCTGACCAATGCCGGAACAGGCAAAAACTACGGGGTGGAACTTACCATCGAGAAGTTTTTCAGCAATGGATTTTACGGACTGTTTACATCCTCCCTTTACCAGTCTAAATACGTGGGAAGCGACGGCATAGCACGAAATACTGCCTTTAATGGCAAATATGTGTACAATATTTTGGCTGGCAAGGAGTGGAAACTGGGATCCGGCGGCCGCAGTAAAATCACAACCGATTTCAAACTGACCAATGCGGGCGGCAGGGCTTATACAGCAATTGACCTTGCAGCATCGCAACAAGCAGGTCGGGAAGTGCTTGAAACAGGTGATTATGTTTATGGCAGCAACTACACCAATTATTTCCGAATGGACTTTAAAGTGGGGTATTCTATTAACAGCCGCACCCGGAAGTTATCCCAATCCATTTACCTGGATTTACAGAATATAACCAACCACCAAAATGTTTTTTCGCAGTCATATAATAATGGTAGTGCGTCGATCAACACCACTTACCAATTGGGTTTATTTCCCAATTTGACCTATAAATTGCAGTTTTAACGCATATTTGCTTTTGTAAAAACGAATTTAAAATAACAAAACCATATCATTCCGCATGAAGCACCTCCGTTACAGGTTTTTATATATGATCGCTTTAGGCATAGCACTTGCTGTGGCGTTCAAGTACCTGGTTTATCGGGACTTCATGCGGCATGGTATCTGGTTCGACATTTCCATTTTTGTGCCAGCCACCTTGCTCCTTTGGGAAGGAAATTTGTTTTTGGATACCTGGTTGAATCGGAAATTTGGCTGGATGGAACATCCGCGTAAAAGGATTGTATATCAATTGGTTTTGTCGCTTAGTTATTCTTTTTTAATCTTATTTGGACTGTTGAGTACCATTCACTTGCTTATAAACCCCGATGGACATTTCCTCGATCCGCGCATGCGACAATCCTTGCTTATTGGCACTTTAATTGCGGCCACAATACAAGCGCTGGATATCAGTTTTCAATTTTTTAACGCCTGGAAAAACAGCTTGTTAGAGGTTGCCAAGTATAAAACAGAAAGCGCGCAAGCACAATTACAAAACCTTAAAAATCAAATTAATCCACATTTTTTATTTAACAATTTAAGTGTTTTGAGTAGTTTGGTGTATAAAGATCAGGATAAAGCCGTTCAATTTATTGGTGAACTATCGAAGGTTTATCGGTATATACTCGACAAGCGTAATACGGAACTAAGCACCTTGGAAGAAGAACTGGCGTTTTTGGACCACTATTTGTACCTGCTGAAGATCCGGTTTGAGGACAGTATCGTGTTTCATCTCGAAATCGAGAAAAGTAAAAAATCGGCATACGTGTTGCCGATGTGCTTGCAAATGCTGGTAGAAAACACCATACAACACAATGAAGCATCGCAGGCGAGGCCATTAATCGTGCGTATTTTTACCGAAAATGACACCTTGAACATAGAAAACCCCTTACAACCCAGGAATGAAATCGTGGAGAGTTCTAAAACTGGTTTAAAAAACATCCAATTGCGCTACGAATATTTTACCGATCAAAAAGTGACCATCCTGTGCACCAACGGCTCGTTTCTGGTAAGGATACCATTAATTGTTCAGCAATGAAGGTAATCCTGGTTGAAGACGAAAAATTATCGGCGGAGCATTTAAGTCTCCTGCTACATAGGTTAGAACCTTCGATTGAAGTGGTCGGCTGTTTTGATACGATTAAATCCACTTTAGCCGCCTTTTCAGGTGGGTTGACGGCAGATTTACTCTTTTTGGACATCCATTTGGCAGATGGAAACAGTTTTGAAATTTTCAAACAAATTCAAATTGACATTCCCATCATTTTTACCACTGCGTACGACCAATATGCGATCCAGGCTTTTAAACAAAATAGCGTCGATTATTTGCTAAAACCTGTTTCGCTCCAGGATGTGCAGTTTGCCTTGGAGCAATACAAAAAACAACGCCAAACAGCGGACAAAAAATTGATTGCGGATATAGCCAGTGTGTACCAGCAACTTCAAAAGCAATATAAAACCCGGTTTCTCGTAAAAATTGGTTCCTCCATTGATACTATTCAAACTGTTGATATTCAGTTTTTTGAAACCAAGGATAGCATGTCCTTTATTAATACAAAAAACGGCCATCGCTACCCGATTGATTACCCCCTGGAACAATTAGAATCCCTGTTGGAGCCCAAAGATTTCTTTCGCATCAATCGAAAAGTTATCCTGCACATCTCGGCGGTGGAAAAAATAAACACCTATTTCAACGGTCGCTTATCGATTACGGCCAAAAAATTAGAAGGCGATGCCCGGATTGTGAGTCGGGAGCGGGTGGGCGATTTTAAGCGGTGGTTGGATGGGTAGGAGGAATGAATATCGAATAACGAACACCGAATTTCGAAATAAGGGTGCGCTGCAATTGGCTTATGTACTTACTTGGCCAAGCACAACACAACACTTCGAATTTCGGTGTTCGGTGTTCGATATTCGGTGTTTAAACCAGTCCTTCGGGTAAAAAAAGATCCTGAATACTTTCTACACTAAGGCCCGTGTATTTGGAAATAGTTTCTACCGGCAAACCATCTTTGAACATTTGTACAGCCACTTTTTCAATAGCAATCCGTTCGCCTTCCAGCCGACCCTCCGCTTGACCTTCTATTCGACCTTCCACCCTACCTTCTGCTCGACCTTCTGCCCGGCCTTCCAATTTAGCCGTATTCATTACATTTTTTTCCACTTCCATTGATTTTTGATGCGATTCGTAATCCCGGCGCTCCGGCTCCGGTAAATTATTGACATTCAATGCTTTTTCCATCAGTTGTAGCCCGCGTGCCGAGTATTTTTCAGGCAAAACAGTATTTTTGAAAAAATAAATCCATTCGTCCAACTTGTCTTTGGCAACATCGTCGAAGTTGTTAATTTTAATCACATAATACTCCGGAAATATGTGATGCACCTCATTGACAAAGAATTTCTCTTTCTGAAGTGGGCTCAATTTTAGTTCATCTCCTTGATGCATTCCGATAAATCGAGTAGTGCCGTAATACACGTAGTCACTGCCTTGTCCCAACTGAAAATAAAGCAGATTAACGCTGTACACCTTCCGCACACGATCGTAATCAAAACCTTCTTTCAGGTATTCAACCGTGCTTTTACTGGTTGCAAAAAGCATTCTATGAAAATATTCTAACTCATGGCTGTATTGTAATTCTATGATATACAAGCGTTTGTCACTATCCTGGGCCAAAATATCTACTCGATTGATTTTCAAATCCTGGTCATCTTTGTTGCTTTCACCATCCAGGATATTTTCAATCGTAACATCAAACCGCAACAATTCGGAGAGGAATCCCTCCAAGATACCGTAATTGGCTTTTTGTCGTAACAGTTTCTTTAAAGCCCAATCGAAACTGACCAAGGTGCGTTTTTGCATGGTAAATTAAATTTATATGCAAAATTAAGGATTTTCTTAAAGAAAATATCGAACACCGAACACCGAATATCCAACACCGAAATAAAGGGTGCGCTACCACTGGCTTTTGTTCTTGCTTGGCCAGAAACAACGCAACACTTCGAAGTTCGGTGTTCGATATTCGGTGTTCCCTTCTCCGCCTTCACCGATACAACGTAACCGCGCCCTGCCTTTCCACAACCGTACCATCTGGCAAAGTCAACAACAACGTCCAAACATACACCCCTGGCAACGCGTCTTTGCCATTTATCCTGCCGTCCCAACCACCGTCTTGATCATCTGGCAAAAAGTCGCGTTTTTCATACACTTTAGAGCCCCAACGGTCAAATATTTCAATTAAAACAACGCGCACTTCAGAACCTGCTCGACTAAAAACGTTAAATACGCGGTTCCCATCCGTGCCATCCGGGTGAAATATATTCGGAAGATACACCACAATGGAATCGCGCAGGCGCAAGGTGACCGTGTCTGTTTGCGTACACCCTGCGCCATCGCTTACCGTAACCTGATAAGTCGTGGTTTGCTGCATCTGCGCAACTGGCTGCGGACAAGTGGAACATGAAAGCCCAGCAGTAGGGCTCCAGGCGTATTGGAGTGGTGGCGTTGCCGAACCTTGCAGCACAAGCGGAAGGAGGTACGTGGCGCCCGCTGCAAGGGCGACGTCGGGCCCCAAATCAACACTCCAGACCGCAGGATCTTGTAAATCAATATTTTCAGAAACGGTACATCCAAATTGATCCGATACTTCCAAGGTATAAGCGCCCGCTGGTAAAAGGGTAAAACTGGTTTGGGTTTGTCCTGTCCCGCCATTCAAACGATACTGGTAGGGCGCGCGGCCGCCCGTTACCTGCTGTAACCAAATAGCGCCATCTGAAAAACCCGGACAAGACGGGTCCACGACCGACCAGCTGGCCGACAAAGGGGTAAGTACTTCCACTTTAAAACTGTCGGCCCCCATACAACCCAAAGCATCGGTGACGGTAATCGAATAAGTCCCGCTACCGATTGCATTGATTTTGTTGGAGTTCGCACCATTCGACCAAGTATAGGTTGTAAATCCCGGCGCTACTTCAAGGCTTGTTTGTTGTCCTGCACATAATACGGTATCACCTAATATTTGGGGCACAGGCAATGCTTGTACTTGCAGTTGGAGCGTAACGATGGTGTCACAGGCTCCTGCAAAACCGCGCAAGGTATCGGTATAAATACCCGATTGCAGTAGGGTTTTGCTACCAAATTCAATACTGCTGCCCGCGCAAATGGTTTGATTGAGGTTGCTTAAAAGCGCTGGTTCCTGCATCAGATCCAGTTTGATGGCCAAATCGCACACCCCCTGAATTTGCAACAGGCGTTCATATCGCCCTGCTTGCTTCAACGTATCGCCATACCACAAATAGGATCCGGTACAAAACACGGCATTTTCCTGCAAGGTATCAGGAGGCGTCAAACTCAGGGTAAGTTGAACATCCGTCTGGCATCCGGCAACAAGGAAGGTGTCGCGATAAACTCCAGGCGCATCCAACGATTTATTTTGCCAGTCAAGCGCCCTGCCCTGACAAATGCTGGTATCCAGTTGCAGGGTCGGATAATAAAAACTGGCCGAAATACACTGAATGGAATCACAACCCCGCAAAGAAGTGTACGTAACACAAAAACTGGTATCCGAATACAGCACAAATCCTTGCCAATTAATAGGTTGACCAACACAGGTACTCACCTGCACTTGCACCCGAAAGGTGTCTGCCGGACTAACCAACAAAGTATCCACCCAACGACAGCCTTGCAAGTCAATCGCTTCCGCCCAATATAATCCGGCCGCGTTAACCAAAAGACTGTCAGCAAGGATGCCGGTGCTCCATACGTAAGACAAACCCACACTTTGCGGCGGTGCCAAGGTTTGTGTTTGAGCGGTGCATACATACAAATCGGGCCCTAACGTAAATACAGGTGCTTGATTTTCAATGATTTGAACAACCGCAGTATCTGCCGGACACAAACCGTTGTTTACAACATAGGCATACGCCCCGGGATCGTCCAGCAAAGGTTGGTAGGTATTGGATGGAAACCAGGTACCGTTTGGATCTGCATTCCCCAAAAGGGAAGCGGCTAAAGTCTGCGGCAGCGCATTATTGCAAAGTGCCAGACTGTTATCCGTACCTGCGTTGTTGGGCGGGAAAATATTGAAGTAAGTATAGGCCGTATCCGTACGTCCGCCGGAAGCATACACCACCCACTGCACGGTGCGTGGCCCAAAGCCAGTCGTGCCTTTCCAGGTCATTTGTTGCAGCAATTGATTAAAAACATCCGAATTACTGCCACTACTACTCCCCGGGGTGTTGTAAAACCAGGCATTTCGATTGTCGGGCATACTCATCTGCAAGCCCGGCAATGGCCAGTTCAATGGACTAATCAACTCATCTGCCGTAACCAACGAAGTGCTTAACAGTTGAACATGCACCGAATCAATATGATAGCCTGAGCGAAGCAGCGCATCCGTGGTATCGGCAAGCATGATTTGGATAGGCAAGCACACCGGCACAGGCATATAATCCGTTGGCGGCGCGAAAGAAGACGTGTCAGGATCCAAATTGAGTTCCACCCCACAAAAAGAGGCGTTGAATTCGTTTTTGATGGCGGCTCCGAGCGCGCCGTAAGGTAAGTCGCAGAGAAAAATGGTTGATTGGGTGTTAAAATCGAGTTGATATAACTTTCCGGTGGCAAACATACTTACATTTTCATTTGCCGTAGTGTAAGTTATGGTACTATCGCATGAGGGTGCATAACTTACAATACCCAAAGCAAAAAAATTTGGATCCGTAGTATAACTAAATAGAATATTGCTTTGAGTTGGATCCGAAGTATTTATTTCGATTATTTTATCAGGAAAACCTGCACCTAATAATTTCCCATTTCTAAAGGTCAAATCACCTGCTAAAGGAACAGGTAGCGGTCCACCAATATTTATTAATTCATTGGTAGATAAATTGAAACTAAATACGTTGTTAGCTCCAAAATATAAGATGTCATCAGAAGAACATGTTAAGGAATTGAAGGCAAATCCAGAAGGAAAACTTACAATTCTTGAACAAATGCCTGTGAGCGTATCAATTTTACTTACTCCTTTACTTGATGGAGTTACTTTTGTATCCAAGATATACAAATTACCTTTTGTATCAAAAGTAATATCACTAAAATTTTGAGATAAAGCATCCAAAGGGGGGGCTACATTAACAACATGAGTAATCTGACAATTTGTGGGATTAATTCTTGAAATAACATAACCATCATTTGTTGAATTACTGTGAATATAATAAATATCCTGTGCTATCAACTTTATTGTACAAAAATACAGGATAGCAAGCATCGTGAGTTTTCTGCTCAAATCTTTCATGGGCCTCAACATTGATTAGGGTAATAAAAAAACCTTGGCCTTTGGAGCAATTCCAAGGCCAAGGTATGAATTCAAAAGTCTTGTTATTGTTTTACAATACGGGTTGAAGCACTTCCAGTAGAGGAAGTGGCGTTCAAAATATAAATTCCAGATGATAAATGATTTAAATCATTTATTTCAAAGGTTTCCTGCGCTGATTTTGGATCAATGGATAATTGGCGAATTACCTGTCCTTGCAGATTTAATAACTGAATATTGATTTCTACTCGGTCACATCCAGTTATGACTCCTGAAATCACATCATTTATTGGATTTTTACCCAAAAGACCCAAAGTTAGTTGGTTGGTATTTGCAATATTTACTTCAGAAAGAATAGCAGATGCTTTTCCATTCTGGTAATAACAATTGATAGTATTACTATTTACTGCCTTAAAAACAGAAGCCATCTCTGTTTCGTTTTGCAGCGCCTTTACATGCACCCGCGCCAAATATTGCCCCTTTTGTAAAGATTCCCCATTCTTTCTTTCCGATATCCAATTGATTTTTAAAGGAGTATTCCCATTTAGTACGCTGAGGTTGGTTTGAAATAAAGCAGCACTTACATCCTCGGCTTTCACATCCAATACCTCAAACACTTTTCCGTCCAAATTGAATTCGAGTTGTACAATCGCCAATCCATCTACGTCTTCATCTAAGGTTATATACCAATATTGCTCTTCACCTTTCACCATTTTCGTTTTTTCTATGTGATAGGCAATATGCTTTGAGATTGAACGCTCCGCTGGATCTTTATCAGGCATAAGTGGATCGTTACAATCAGTACAAGAGCCATCGAAATCACCTACTTTAAAACCAAAAAAATCCTGGAAAATTAATTGTTGGGTTACACGCGGTGTTGTAATAAAGGATGGAATGTAGGTAAGTGGAAAATATTTGGGTGGATTGTTATCAATGTACTGCGTGATTGGCATAAATCGCCAAGCAGACCATCCGGCAGGCGGATTATATGTACCGAGACTACACAATTGCATAGCTATAATATCAAAATTGGAAACATACCCATCCCCTGTAAAGTCAAGTGCCATCCACTGTGCTAACGAAATATCAATGGTAGTAGGATCAAGCGTCCCATCATATAATCCATCAAAGAGCGTCCTTGCCATATTTAAATCGTAAGCATCAAGTCCACAACCGCAACTGCTTGATTTTGATGGCGTAATTTTATATATGTAATGAGAGGGGACATCTACTGTATATTGGCCATCCAACGAAATAAAATTAAATGGATTGCTCGGGAATCCGGTATAATTGTTATAGGCATCATACGCAGGAAAACAAGTAGTTCCTGTGCTTTCAACCCGCATATTTACATTGGTAATACCAGTGTTTGCACCTACTGGCCAACATTGCGCACTTGCCCCGGGAAATTTGCGAACAATGCCACTTATGTTGATCGGGTTGGGCATTACTAAATCAAATTTACTAGGAGTATTGATTGAAAACGAAACTGCAGGTGAGCTATTATTTAAAACCGTAGCTATATTAAAAACCAATCCAACAGTGCTACCAGGAGCTGCTCTAAAATATAAAGTCAGCAAAGGTTCATAATCGGTCTGCAAATTAAATGGTGATGAAAATCCTAATTTCTGTATTACAACTGAATTGGAATTATAAGTTACGTTATTGTTAAAATCCGAATGAACGATAGAGTTGGCCTGATCTAAACAAATGGAGGTGCCTTCTATAAAAAGTGTGATATTTACACCTTTAGAAGGATTAATTAAATTATTGTTCCAATTTACTGTTACAAAAGAAGTTCCAGTTAACGGATCAACGCCAGAACTCGCAAAAGAAAGATTTCCTTGTCCAAATAAGGTCCCTGAAAATAGCATCGAAAAGAAAATCAGAATTACTTGTGTACTTGTGTACTTGTGTACTTGTGTACTTGTGTACTTGTGTACTTGTGTACTTGTGTACTTGTGTACTTGTGTTAAAGGTTCCATGTTAAATGTATTTTTATTGGTTTAAATTAATGATTCAAATGTATTAACATTTTGCATGTATTGCAAACACTTTAACTAAATATGCAAATAAGTAACAATGAGTTAATATTGTACTTTCGTACCCCAAGTGTGCAATCTCCACCCCAGCGCGAGAGGTTCCAACGCCAAGCCTCCTAACTGTCGAGTTGTACCAAACTAAACCGGTTTTGAGGAAAACACCGAACACCGAATATCCAACACCGAACTCCGAAATAAGCCTGCGCTACCTCCGGCTTTTAATGCTTGCATAGCCAAACGCAACGCCCCACTTCAAATTTCGAAATTCGGTGTTCGATATTCGGTGTTTTAGTGTCCACCGCCGCCGCCCATAACTCGCCCCTCAATTGCCCCGTCGCTGTGCTTCACCACTTTCACAAAAAGCACCGCCACCGCAGCGCATAACAACAAAACACCCGCCAGGATAATCACGTTTTCTGGATTGCCGCCCAATAAACTACGATAATACAAAGGCAAGGTGAAAATCTGGATCATCATCGGGATGACGATAAACATATTGAAAATACCCATGTACACGCCCGTGCGCTCGGGCGGAATGCTGCCCGCCAACATAATATACGGGTTGCCCATCATGCTGGCCCACGCCAACCCAATGCCGATCATCGGAATAAATAAAATCAACTCGCTGTGTATCATCGGGATACAGATCATGCCGATGCCTGCAAGGGTCAGACAAAAACTGTGCATCACTTTCGGACCAAATCGCTTGGTGAACGGTACCAGGGCAAATGCCGCTATAAAGGCCACAAAATTATAAAAGCCGCCCACCTGCCCGTTGATCAATCCAGCCTGCCGAAACGCTGAACTGGATTGTTCGGTTGTTTGAAAAAAGGTGGTGGAGATGGACAAGACGATATATTGCCAGTAACAAAACATGGCGTACCACTGGAACAGTTTTACAAAAGCCAACTGCTTCATGGTCAGCGGCATTTCCTTGATGGCCTCTACAATTTCCTTAAAGGTAGCAGAAGCGCCTTTGGGCATTTTTCGCATCCGATCCAGTTCTTCCTCGGTAAGCGGGTACTCTTTGGTGGTGCGAACGGTCCACAAAATGGAAAATATCGAAAAGAACGCACCAATAATAAAGGCCGTGACGGTGATATACGGGATGTTTTTGGAATTCACCGCGTCCTGGTTCATGCCAATGAGTACCAGTAAAGTGGGTGTTAGGTAGGACAACGTTTGCCCTAATCCGGTAAACGCACTTTGGGTCATAAAACCAATCGAGTGTTGGTCTTCATTGAGGCGGTCGCTCACAAAAGCGCGGTAAGGCTCCATGGTTACGTTGTTGGCTGCATCCAGGATCCACAACAAACTGGCGGCCATCCACAAAGCACTGCTAAAGGGCATAAAAAACAAACTGATGCTGCAAAAAATCGCCCCAATTAAAAAATAAGGCGTGCGGCGGCCCATTTTACTGGTCGTTTTATCACTCAGTGCCCCAATAATCGGCTGAATAATCAAACCCGTCATCGGGCCGGCTAGCCATAAATAAGGCAAACTCGCCTCATCGGCACCCAAATATTTATAAATCGGACTCATGTTGCTCTGCTGCAACCCGAAACTATATTGTATGCCAAAAAAACCAAAATTCATGTTGAGAATCTGGTAAAAACTAAGACGCGGCTTTAAACTGGACATCTGACAAGCGTTTGTGGGTATGAAAATCCTGCTCCCATATCCGGCGAGCAATAACAAGCAAATAAAATTTTGTGTTGAAAATATGGCTTCACACAAAAGTTGATTTCCCGCAAACGTATTTTAAAAGAATCAGATTGCCAAATAAGAACTCGAATATTTATTGAATTACATAAATTCAAGCAAAGTCCGATAATCATCCCAGCGCGCATCCTCGTTTTTCATTTCCAATAGTTCCATCAACTGGCCTTCGTACAAACTTTCCAATTCTTGCGCCGTACGCGCAGTCCGCAACTCAACAACACCTGCTTGTATTTGTGCTTGCCGCCAGGCATAGGTTTTTTGCATTTTCTCCAGCGTTTGAGCGCATGCCGCGGCATGGTCTTCATCGCCTTTACCCGCCACCACCGCATCGGTAAAGGCTGCCCGGTTGCGCGCGATCATTTTTCCGTCTTCCAAAATAAAATAGGCCGTGTGCGGCCAGGCCCCTGCGGGCGCGAGCAGGTGCGCGTACAAGACCAATTGCAGGTCTTCCCCATTCTGAATCAATTCTTTACGTCGTTTGGCCCCGCTCCATTTGAGGTCTACAATCGCCCGTTCTTCGCCCCGTTGGAGTACCAAATCAGCTTTTCCGCGTACAGGAATACCCATGAATTGTCCTTCCAGGCGGTGTTCTGTATGTAAAACGCTCCATCCATTGTTGCGCAACAACGAAATCAAACTCCAGGCGGCGTTTTTTACCCGATTTAAAAACGCATTGCGTTCGGGTTCTCTTCCATATAACAATAAGGTGGCGCCTTCTTTTTCGAGCAGGGCAGGTGCTTTTTCATCGACCCACTGTTGCACGCCGCGTTTATCGATTTGATCTAAATTGCCTTCCGCCAATAAAAATTCAAAAAAGCGGTGCGCGAGATTTCCCAATAAGGTTGGTCCGGCGTTGACACTCAATAAATTAATGGGATAAAACCGCAGTTTTTGCCGAAAAAACCAGCGATGCGGGTAATAAAAAAACGATTCCAGGTTGGTCGGCGTTTCGTATTCGGTTGCCTTTAATGCCAAGGCCTGGTTAAAATGCAGTTGTGGTTGCGGCCGTCCGCTGATGCGTTGAGGCAATTGAATTAAACCGGGCGTTTGCAGAATTTGGCTCAGTTTGGCCCGGTCTTGTGCTGCATCCAGGCTAAACGTAAAGGACTTGTGGTGTTTGAATTGCGCTTCCAGGTCTCCCAAGATCAAACTAGGGATGGCAGCGGCGCCATTGCGTTGTGCGGGTACCACCAAAATCAATTGTTGGCCGGTTTGCAGGATGGGCCGTTGTTGGCGCAGCAGGTTTAATCGCCCTTGTTGATCTGGACTAAACAGCGCTACACCGTTCTTTTTCAACCAATTGCGTTCAGAAAGTTGCCATTTATCCGGTTTGGGTGCGGTGTTTTCAAACAGGCAGTTCCACCAGATTAAGGCATTATAGGGTGCTGCAATCGCGCCCGGCTTTTGCACATATGGGTACGAATCGACCGCCGGTTCCAGCATTTGTACCGGAGAAGGATCGTAAATGGTACGTACGATCCGTTCCAATTCTAAAAATCCGATGCGTTGCTCTGGTAAAGCATCCAATAACTCATGAATCCGCCTTGCTTGTTCCGCCAAGGTCAATAAGGACATGTTTTTGCGACCATTTTGTTCAAAAAAGTCGAAAGCCCAGTCTTGCAAATATTGGTACAAAGCCATCGCCTCCCGTTTAGGCGCTGTTGTTTCCGTGCGATAGCGGCGGCGTTCAAACCAGAAATTATACTGTGCACGGGCGGTATCGGCATCTTCGGCTTTATCCAAATAACCATACACGGCTGCAAACCAGGTATCACTAAACAAGCCCGGCTTTTCGGCCAATACCCGTGCGATTTCCAGGGCCAAGGCATCATCGAAAGGCTTTACGGGCAAGGTGACGAACTCCATGATTTTAATGATATCCACGGGTTCCCACAAAAAAGCGGGCGCTAATTTGAGCACTTGCAAGGACGGACGCGCCGAGGAGGCCGACAAAACCCCCATCGCAGGCAAGCCTTCCTGCACCAAAGCCTGTTCGAGGGAAAGATCCAGTTCGGAAGCCAGCAAAAGGGGTTGTAAGGTGGGGTTTTGGCGGAGTAATTGCGCCAAAGCCAGGGCGGCATCGCTGTCCCGATGGGCTTTTAAGATTAAAATAGAGCCATCTTGTTCGCTTGTCCCTTCAAACGGTGCTTGTGTTTGTCCTAAAATGGCGCGTTGAAAATACCCCAGGGCACTGTGGGCAGGTGCTGCGGGTTCTGATGCTTTTTCGGAAACACCCACACCTTTAAGTTGTAAAGCATCTAAAAAACGCTGAATAACAGGCGTTTGCAAAGAAAATGGTTCGTATAAAAAAACCTGTTCGAAGGGTAAATCCTGTCCCGAAATTTGCGTCAATACCTCCTGAAAACGATCGGCCCAGCCCCGTGCTTTTACGCGGTTGGCCGGGTCTGCGCATTTTACCTTAAAAAGCGCCTCTACGAACGAAAAAGTACGCAAACGCGCCGGTAAATCGGGCGATGCGGCGAAATCCCAACCAGCCAACACCAATTCATCCCGCCATTCCAGCAGGGCTGCTGCCGTCGCAAATCGGTCGGCCTGAAAGGATTTTTCATAAAAAATAGATTCAGAATCACCCGCTTCCAAAACGGCGTTCAGTGCTTGCCGGTACAACTCGATGCGCAAATAATCGGTATTTTCCGGGTAGCCGCTCAAGCCCAAGCGGTGCTCCAGCCAGCCCAGCAGTTTTTGCGGTCCAAAGTACACCTGTGCGGCTTGGGGCGGCGCTGCTACAATTCCGTCGAAGTCTGTTCCAAAATGCAAAGTCATCATACAGGCAAAAATAGGCGCTTCCATCTTTTTGCTTTACTTTTGCGCCACTTTTTTGAAACAATTATTTTTAAAAATGGAATCGAACGAAATCGTAAAGTCGAGTGATATTACCATCCGGGTTGGCATGGATGCTACAGGTGTACCTACTAAAATGGAATGGGGGGCCAGTGACCGGAACAATGGCGCATTAGATGAATGCAAAGCCATGGTGGTGGCCTTGTTTGACAAAGATCACCGCGACACCTTGCGCATTGATTTGTGGACCAAGGAAATGCAGGTAATGGAAATGGACCGTTTTATGTACCAGATTTTGCGCTCTTTGAGCCAAACCTACCTGAATGCGACCCAAAACAAGGCCTTGGCGGAGGATATGGCTCGGTTTGCCCAACACTTTGGTGAGCAAACCGAGGTAATCCCGAAAGAAGGTTAAATTTATTTGCGTTTTGCGCCCGGTTTGGCGGGCTTTACCGGTGCTACATTCGGACGTTCTGTTGTCTTTTGTGTTGCTTCCAGATCCGTTAATGCATTTGGGTCGGGTAACTGAAAATTGCGGAAAAGCAAGAACAAACCGCCCAGGAACAACAGCAAGGTCAGGATCGAAGCGGCTGTAGCGATTTTGCCACCCGTGTAGTACGATTGTGGCTCAAAACGCATTTCTAATTTCATGTTATTGCCGGCCGGCAGGCGCATTGCACGCAGCAAATAATCGGCTTTTATAAAATCGTTGGTTTTTTCACCGTTCAAGTAACAGGTCCAACCTTTGGCCGGTGGGTAGTAAATTTCAGAAAACAGCGCCAATTGTTCAGATTTTGCACTGTATTCGTACTGCATTTTATCAGGATGGTAATTGGTCAGGCGAATCTGCGCGGTGCTATCAGGAATCAAGTTGAGTCCTTGCAGGCTGCTGGCAGCGGATTGTTGCACCACGGCCTTGGTTTTCGGATCGATTGTGCCTAGGGCGTGTAATTCGGCATCACCGGTAGGTAAGACCTCGTAACTATTTACAAACCAGGCATTTCCGCATGCTTTTTCATTCGGAATAACGTCGCCTTTTTGCGTGACAATGTATTTCCCGTTGAACATGCCTACAATGTGCAGGTTTTTCCCAAGGTCTTCACCAAGGAAAGTATCCACTACTTCCTGATAACGTTGCAATTTGGCAGCATGGTAACCACTCAAACTTTTGTGGAAATAGGAGGTTGTGGCATTGCCCGCAATTCCGCCGCGCGAAAGATCCAGTACCCGGTAAGATAAGGCCTTGTCCTCCTTGATTTTAAGGTCAAATGCCTGTGGTTGCGGTGCTGCCGTGGCATTGCGTTTGCTTTCGTATTTGTTGGTATTGAGGTTGCGGTTGCAAATAACCCAATGGTCGCCTAAGGCTAAAACCGTGATGCCCAGTACCGCAATACCGGCCTTGACAGTGCCGCGCAAACTCAACCAGATCAAAGCGGCCGCCAATGCAATCAGGCCTAAAGAACGGAACGCATCGGAACGCGCTAATGCACTGCGATCGTCGGCCAAAAGTTGACTCAATCCTTCAAATTTCAATTGTGCGGCCAATTGTCCGTCGTTCGGGCCTGCTTCCGGGCTACGGAAAGCGGCAATCAAGCAAAAAACGGCCGAAATTCCGGCTGCATAATATAAGGCCTTGCGTTTTTTCTCCAAAGCGATATCGCCGTCGTATAATTTCTGAAGTCCTAACGCAGCCAAAGCAGCAAAGCACAATTGTGCAAGTCCCAACGCCATCGATACCGCCCGGAACTTGTTAAACATGGGCAAAATTTCGTTCAACACATAATTGAAAAAGAAATTACCGCCCCAGGCCAGGGTAAGGGAGAAAATACCGCCCGAAAGCAACCACCATTTTACATTGCCCGGCACTAAAAAAGCACCCAGGAAAAACAAAAAGCACACGATGGCGCCAAAATAAATGGCGGTACCCACAAAAGGCTGGGTGCCCCAATAGTAGTAAGCCGAAGTTTGTTGTGCGGCTTGTTCTTTTTCAACGGAGGAAGCACCTTTGGTTACCAGGTCCAAAAACTCCGTATTGCGAATGATCTCATTGGCGCCACCACCATTTGCGTGCGGCACCATTAAGGTCAAACTTTCACCAATACCATAACTCCAGCCAAATTGATACTCGGGATCCAATCCGCTGCCCCGGCCCGATTTGCTGCTCAATTCGGAGCGCCCACGAATGGTTTCCTGGCTGTATTCATAGGTAGACCACATGCGCGACAAATTGCAAAGAAAACCAAGGGATATTGCAAACACAATGATTCCCAGCGATTTACCCCAATTTAAAAAGGTTTTGTGCTGGAAGGCATGCACCAACTGCGCGATAAAATATAGGCCACATAATAATAAGGTGTAGTACGTAATTTGTACGTGGTTGGCATACAATTGCATGGCTACAAACAGGGCTGTGACACCACCTCCTAAAATCAGGCGGTTGTTAAATGCCAGGATCATCCCGGCAAACACACCCGGCGCGATGGCCAGGGCAGCCATTTTAGTGGTATGACCTGCTTCCAGGATGTCAATATTATAACTGGTAATGCCAAATGCAACCGCGCCAAAAATGCCAACACGCCAGTCGGCACCCAAAACACTCAACAGCAAGTACATACAAAACATGGCCACAAAAACCTGTACCCAAACAGACGTAATATCCGCCCAAAGAAACAAGGTTTTGTAAAAAGGCATGGTCAGGTTGCCCGATGCAGGCGAATAAATTTGGAAAGCAGGCATGCCACCAAAGGCACTGTTGGTCCAGTTGGGCGCCTTGCCCTCCTTGGCCAGATATTCCCGTACTTCGGTTTGCATGCCGCGCGCTTTATCATTATCACCCTGGCGCAATACCTTTCCATTGAATGCATTGGGCGAAAAATAAAAGGCAGAAACCAGTAAAAGGACAAAAACAGCAATCAAATGGGGCAAAAATTTCTTAAAATCCATATAAACAGGCAGATAAATGATTGAAAAGTATTGTTTTTCAAGTGCGGCGAAGGTAATTAGTTAAACGCAAAGCATACGCATTCCACCCAGAATTCCCTTACAAAGCATCCCTATCAAAAACGGAATGGATCAAAATACAGGCACTGCATCCGCAAGATATTGGACAAATGCCTGTTTTTACCCAAATTGAGGTGTTATTTCACCAGTTGAAATGCGTATTTTTGCAGGATTAATCATGTTCATCTATCCTTGATCCCATCTGCGACATGTACCGATTTAAACACTTTATCCTTCTTTTGATCTTAATCCTGAACAGTGCTGTTGCCTTCGCTTGTGGTTTTGGCTATATTGGCGATTGCTCCACGGGTATTCACCTCAGCATCAATGGCACCGTGGATAGCTTTGAGGTTGCCCAATGTCCCTATTTGAAGTCTTTCGATGGCTTGGATTTGGGTTCTATTCAAAATCTTGCACTGGTAAAAGCGACAAGCATTACCTGGGAAAGTTGCACCAACAATGTCACGGGAGTGCAATTGGTCTATAGTATTCATAAAATTAACGAAAGTCCCGGATCTTGGGCATCCTTCAACCTGAGCCAGGATTATCATATCGAAGACGGTGCGTACGATACCCGATATAGCAGCCGTACCGGAAATGTAAATCTTTTGAATGGCCTAAGTTTGGGGCAGGATTATGTCCTGGAAGTGTATTTCATTGCCTACGTGGATACCATTGGCAACGATTTTATCCCTGAAACTTCGTTAAAACAGGATAACAATGGCAAAAACTACAAGGTTCGGTTTCGGTACGATGGCCCCAATGCACCGCCTTTTACCGTTGTAACAACCCTGGTGCAAAACCTAAAATGCCATGATGACCAATCGGGACGTGCCGGTGTAAGTGTATACGGCAACCAGACCAATTTGTTTTATCAATGGTCCAATGTAAACAGCAACTTTTTTGCTCAATATAATTTGCCGGCTGGCACCTACACGGTGACTGTTTCGGGCATTAATGGCTACACCCAGGCCCGAACCATTGTGTTGACAGAGCCGCCTGCCTTGCAACTGGTATTGGTGCAGGCCCCGGTCGTAGCAGTTTGTGCTGGTACTGACACCCTTTATGCAACTATAAGTGCCACCAACCAGGCCCAAAAACCTACGTATGCATGGTATAATAATGGCATTTTGGTGAGTACCGACTCCGTTTATACCGTCGCTGTTCCCTCTATACTTAATAATTTGGTGGTCACAATCAAAGATGCCCAAGGTTGTACAGAAACAGAAACCGCCAACATTTCGGTTACCCTGTATCCGGCCTTAAATCTATATCTAACGGTTCAAAATTGCACCACAACCAGCTCGAACGACGGCGCCTTGTCTGCCCTGATTTTTGGTGGAAAATCTCCATATATCGTACAATGGTCGAATGGGGCAACCGGCGACTACGTGGATCAACTAGCGCCCGGGCAATATTGCGTTACCATCACGGATGCCGTACAATGTTCGACCATCAATTGTGCAACCGTGACAGCGCCGGTATCTGCACAAGCGCCCGATGACGTAAATGCGTGGACATTGCAACCAAATCCTGCCCGTGCAGGCACCGAAATTATCGTGAAATCGTTGGAAAAACCTGCAATTATCCAATTGTTTGGTTCAAATGGACAGTTGCTGGCAACCAAGGTACCCCAGGAGGAATTGGCAGACATTCCGTTCAGGTTGGCAGCCGATTTGCCGTCTGGAATGTATTGGCTGGTGGTTCAAGCCGCTGGAAAATATAGCCGACAATCCTTAATGGTGCACTAAAAACAGCGGTCACCGGGCTTTATTTCCCAATAAAATCTTAAAGTTGTCGTTACTCCTTCCTGAAATGTCGTCTAAGCATTTCATATCAAGGCTTTTCATTACCTTTGCCCCCTGAAAACTGATTTTTAAACAACTTACACAAAATTTTCCAAACATGAGCAAAAAGCTATTTCTTTTGCCTGCCCTTTTGGGCGCTTTCCTGTTGTTCGCAACAGCTTGCGGCGACAGCTGTGACACTACAAAATGTGGTTTCGGTACTTGTCTTGACGGTACTTGCGAATGCGACCTGGGTTACGAAAAAGACAGCGACGGCAATTGCACCATTGCTTCGCGCGACAAATTTCTCGGCAACTACACCGTGAACGAAACTTGTTCTAACTCTGGTACTGCTACGCCTTACCCAGTAGGCATCATCGCTGGCACCGCAGTGAATGAAGTTAAAATGAATGGCGTATATGGCCCAGTTGCAACAGGTGGATTTGTGAACTCTGTTATTGCAAAAATCGAAGGCAATACCATCACCATTGATCGTCAGCAGCCAGACAACGATAAATTTTACATCACCGGCAGCGGCACCATCAACACCACTTCATCGCCTGTGAAAATTACAGTTCAATACACTGTAACCAATGAAAACCCATCTCCGATCGTAACAAACACTTGCAACGAGGTGATTTTCACAAAATAATTTGCTTTCTAAGAAGCATCTCTTACAAAATAAAAAAGCGGCAGTTCCTCGAAAGGGACTGTCGCTTTTTTTAATACTTAAATTTGCAATTATTTGCCGCCACCGGTTGGTTTGCCACCGGTTTTGCTTGCTTTTTTATCCGCATTGTTGATTACAGGGGCTTCACCGCCTGTTTTCGCTTTCTTCTCTTCTGTATTTGGTGATACGGTGCCCGAAGTTTTGTCTTTTTTCGCTTGAGCCGGATCTACAGGTTTGTTTACTTGTGGCAATGGATCTGCTTTTGGGCCTTTTGAAGTTGGCTTTTTAGCAGGCTTTTTGCCGCCTTTTGCTGGAGCTGCTGCCTCTACTTCGGCTGCTGCTGCTTGTGCTGCTTCAAAGCGAATTTGTGCTTCCGCTTCAACGCGAGCATCGCATTCAGCCGTTTTGTCCGCGCGAAGTGTTTCCAATTTAGCTTTCACTGCGTTGTCAATTTCAACTTTTTGTTCAGCCAAAGTTTTTGCGCCAAATGCAGTCAGGGTTACAAATCCTGCTACAGCGATTGCGCCCGCGAATAGAACTTTTTTATGCATGGTAAAATGAATTTTTCAGTTTAAAATGAGATGAATCGTTTTTTGGAGTATTGGTAAAAATGCTGGTCAACTTACTGCTTATTTGCCTGTTGGCTCCGCAGCAGCCGCTGCTTCCTGGGTCAACACTGTTACTTTCTCAGTTACCCGTGTTTCAAAGTCCGCTTCGCATTTAGCGTTCATTTCGCTTTCTACGGCTGCTTTTCCAGCTTCGTAACCTTTGGTAATTTCAGCCTGAACCTGGTCTGGCGTAAGCAATTTTTCACCGCAAGATGCCATAGAAAGCATCAAAGCAGCGCCGCAGAGAATTCCCAAAACAGTTTTTTTCATGTTTAAATAATGTTGAGATTGGTGAGAAAATTGATGCAAAAGTACAGTTTGCTGTGCTTGTTACGCATGCCGTAAGTTTTTTTATTATTACGTTATGCAAAATTTTGATTCAAACGAATTTTTCACAGTATCATTGTTTCTGCATTAAAATCCGATTCAAGATGCTGGCGAACCATCCAATTACACACCAATTCATTTCTAATTTGCACTTTTTTTCAAAGCACCTTGCATTGCTAAGCATTTTGGCATTTGCACCAACCCTGCTGCATGCCCAAACGGACGAACAAACCAGCGGCGAACTCCTCGAGAATTTTTTCCGAGACAATGAATCCGCTACTGAGTCCGATGCACAATTGTACTTAGAAATGCTCGATCAGTACAAATCGCATCC